>OLIH01000490.1_pt1 | contig 23580 bp, 20 predicted proteins | sample 1609721 | NCBI WGS metagenome assembly OLIH01 (sample SAMEA4350157, study PRJEB24818) | metagenome | biome: human; feature: gut; material: faeces | place: Denmark | collected 2013-09
ATTGTGGTCTCTCCTGTCCATGTGGGGAGCGGAACTGTGCGCTGCGCCCACGGAATTATGCCGGTGCCGGCGCCGGCCACGGCAAATCTGCTGGCGGATGTGCCGATGTACGGCGGCAGCATCCGGGGAGAACTGTGTACGCCTACAGGCGCTGCTTTGCTTGTGCACTTTGCTGACAGCTTTGGAGATATGCCGGTCATGTCGAAAACAAGTGTGGGTATTGGCGTGGGCACGAAGGAGTTTGAGCAGGCAAACTGTGTGCGGGTGTTTCTGGGGGAAGCACAGTCAATGAAAGAAACGGATGAAACTGAAACTGCAGGAGAAACCACAGAGAAGCAGTGCAAAGACGCGGCTGCGGGAAACGGCCGCATTGCGGAGTTGTTGTGCAATATCGATGATATGACGCCGGAAGCCCTTGCATTTGCCACGGCCAGGCTGATAGAGCTCGGCGCTCTGGATGCGTATACAGTGGCGGGCACTATGAAGAAGGGGCGCCCGGGCTGGGAGCTTACAGTGCTCTGTGAGACGGACCGGACCGATGAGACGGCGAAGAATATTATGAGAGAGACAACGACCAACGGAGTCAGGGTGCGGATCTGTGAGAAATATTTTCTCACGCCCGGTATCGAAAGGATACATACAGAGCGAGGGGAAGTGCGCATCAAGACGGCGGAGGGCTTCGGAATCCGCCATGAGAAGCCGGAATATGAGGATACGGCAGCCTGTGCGCGAAAGGCTCAGATACCTTACAGGGAAGCGTATGAACAGGCGTTGATGCTCAGAAAGGAACAGACCGGGAAAACAAAGCAGGGAGGAGAACAGTAATGAGAAAGCGGTGGATTCCTTTATTGCTCGTACTGGCCATGACAGCATCAGTCCTTGCCGGATGTCAGGGGGGCAATTCGGAAAAGCAGTCGGCAGTACAGCAGCGGATGGCGGACTCTTCTGTAGTGATCGCCATGGATCCCAACTCCGAGCCTGAGGCAGGATTCGACCCGGCTTATGGCTGGGGCGCGGGAGAGCATGTCCATGAACCGCTGATCCAGAGTACGCTTCTGGTGACAAATACAGACCTGACGATAGGATATGATCTTGCGACAGACTACACAGTCAGTGAAGACGGTCTGACATGGACAGTGACGATCCGCGATGACGTGAAGTTTACCGACGGGGAGCCGCTGACCGCGGAAGATGTGGCGTTTACATATAATACGGTAAAAGAATCCAGCTCGGTCAATGATTTTACCATGCTGGATTATGCGGAGGCCATAGATGAGACGACGGCTGTCTTTCATATGACACGTCCGTTCTCTATCTGGCCTTATACGATGGCAATCGTGGGAATCGTGCCGGAACACGCTTACGACAGTGCGTCTTACGGTTCCAATCCTATTGGTTCGGGCAGGTACATCCTGAAGCAGTGGGACCGGGGGCAGCAGGTGATCCTTGAGGCGAATCCGGATTATTACGGCGAAGCGCCGCAGATGAAACAGGTCACTATCCTGTTTATGGAGGAGGACGCGGCATTTCTCGCGGCTCAGGCAGGAGAGGTGGATCTGGCATATACATCGGCCACGTATTCGGATCAGGAGATTGACGGATATGAGCTCGCCGCATATGCAAGTGTAGACAACAGAGGCTTTAACCTTCCGGCTGTGGAAGAGAGCACGGACTCTGAAGGCCGCACAGTGGGAAATGACTTTACCTCCGATGTGCTGGTCCGCCGCGCTGTCAATATCGGCATTGACCGGCAGGAGATGATCGACAATGTGTTAAACGGATACGGAAGTCCGGCATACAGTGTCTGCGACCGGCTCCCGTGGTACAATGAAGCCTCGGAAGTGGAGTATGATCCCGGGGAAGCTGCGGCGCTGCTCGATGAGGCGGGTTGGACTATGGGAGACGACGGTATCCGTGAGAAGGATGGAGTAAAGGCGGAACTGAATCTGCTCTATTCCACCGGGGATTCGGTCCGCCAGGCTCTTGCCGCGGATTTCGCAGACCAGCTCGGGGAACTCGGGATATCCTGCAGCCTTGAAGGCGTCGGCTGGGATACGGCGTATGACCGTGCCCTTTCCGATCCGCTGATCTGGGGCTGGGGAGCCCATACTCCGATGGAACTCTACAATATTTATCACACCATTGAAGGGACGGGTTCGGCACAGTATTCGCCTTATTCAAACAGCACGGTGGACTCGTATATGGATCAGGCTCTTGCCTCCAATGATCTGGAAGAGTCCTATAAGCTGTGGCAGCAGGCGCAGTGGGACGGAACCACAGGCGTGACACAGGACGGAGATATTCCGTGGGTGTGGCTTGTCAATATCGATCATCTTTACTGGGTGAGAGACGGCCTGAATGTGGCGGAGCAGAAGATCCATCCCCATGGACACGGATGGTCCATCGTAAATAATGTAGATCAGTGGAGTTGGAAAGGATGATTGAGTTTGAAGCATCGTCTTCAGTTTACCGGTAAAAAATTAATCCGTATGGCGCTGCTCCTTCTTGGAGTCAGTATCGTTACGTTCCTTCTGATGTGCGCATCGCCCCTTGATCCACTTCAGACAAATGTGGGACAGGCGGCGCTTGGAACCATGAGCCCGGAGCAGATTGCGAAACTGGAAGCGTACTGGGGTGTGGATACTCCGCCCCTTGCCAGATATCTGGGATGGCTCTCGGATGTGCTGAAAGGTGATTTCGGCACGTCGCTTCTCTACCGGCAGCCGGTGATTTCGGTCATCGGACAGAGGCTTGTCAGTTCTTTCTGGCTTCTGCTGTCCGCTTGGGTGATCTCGGGCGTGCTTGGTCTTGCCATGGGCGTGATCGCGGGAGCATTCCGGGGCAGATGGCCGGATCGGCTGATCAGAGGATATTGTTTTCTGATCTCCAGTACACCGTCTTTCTGGCTGGCAATCCTGCTGCTTTTGATCTTCGCCGTATGGCTGGGCTGTCTGCCCATCGGACTCTCTGTGCCTGCGGGGATGGACGCGGCTGCAGTAACTGCCGCAGACCGGCTTCGTCATGCCATACTTCCCGCACTGACCCTGAGCATCACCGGCGTTGCAAATATCGCGCTCCATACGAGGGAGAAGATGATCGATGTGCTGGAGTCGGATTATGTACTCTTCGCCCGGGCGCGGGGAGAATCAGAAATATCCATCATCCTGCGCCATGGCCTGCGCAACGTGGCTCTTCCGGCGCTCACACTGCAGTTCGCTTCTGTCAGTGAGATCATCGGGGGATCTGTACTGGTGGAACAGGTATTCTCCTATCCGGGGCTTGGCCAGGCAGCGGTAACAGCGGGCCTTGGGAGTGATCTGCCTCTTCTTCTGGGCATTACGGTCGTTACGGCGGCAATCGTATTTGCCGGCAATCTGATCGCGGATCTCCTTTACGGAGTGATCGACCCGAAGATACGGAAGGGGGCGGCCAGAGGATGAAAAACATGACACAGACAGAAACCAATCAGAGGCGCCGGACAGTATTCTTTCTGATCGTGGCAGTGATGATACTGACAGCGGTGACAGCGGCCGGTATCCTGACAGAAGGCTATGCCGTGGAGACAGACTTCTCCCGGCGAAACTTAAGCCCCAGCCTGCAGCATCTCTTTGGTACGGACTGGATGGGAAGAGATATGCTGGCCCGCACATTATCAGGGCTTTCCCTGAGCATCCGTATCGGCATTCTGACGGCGGCAGTCAGTGCGGCGGCGGCTCTTCTTCTCGGGACGGCGTCCGTGGTGCTCGGCCGGAAAGCAGATGCTGTGATCTCATGGTGTATCGACCTTGTTATGGGAATCCCTCATATTCTGCTTGTTATGCTGATCTCGCTGGCATGCGGGAGAGGGTTTACCGGTGTTGTGGCAGGAGTAGCTCTAAGCCACTGGCCGTCTCTGGCGAGAGTGATACGCGGGGAGCTGATACAGCTTCGGCAGGCGCCTTATATCCTTGTGGCGGAGAGAATGGGCGTGTCAAAGCTGCAGAATGTGAGGCGGCATATGCTGCCCCATCTTCTGCCACAGTTTCTTACAGGGCTGATCCTTTTGTTCCCTCATGCAATCCTGCATGAGTCCAGCGTGACATTCCTCGGATTCGGGCTTTCTTCGGAACAGCCCGCCATCGGGGTGATCCTGTCAGAGAGCATGCAGTACCTGACCACCGGAAAATGGTGGCTTGCCCTTTTCCCCGGTCTGGCGCTTGTTCTGGTAGTTGTACTGTTCGCCCTTCTCGGAGAGCGGGTGAGGCGCCTGCTCGATCCGTCAGGTGTGCATGAGTAAACCTGTATGACAGAAGGAGATAAGATGGAACCTATATTACAGATAGAACATTTATCCGTTTATTTTACACAATACAAAAACGGCCCGCGCTCGTCTGCATTTCAGAAGAGGCAGCTTACTGCGGTAAAGGATCTCTCGCTTGAGATAACTCCGGGACAGATCGTTGCGGTCGTGGGAGCAAGCGGGTCGGGAAAAAGTCTGCTCGCCCACAGCATACTTGGAATCCTTCCCTATAACAGCCATATGGAAGGCAAAATACGCTATAACGGAGAAACGTTAACGGAAAAAAAGGCCAGGAAATTAAGAGGGAAAGAGATATTCCTGATCCCGCAGGGAGTCACCTATCTTGATCCGCTCATGAAAGTGGGAGCGCAGCTGAGGAAAGGAAAGAAGGATCCGGAAACGAAGAGGCGCTGCCGGTCAGCGCTTGAGAGGTACGGGCTGGGAGCGGATGTGGAGGAGCTGTATCCCTTTGAGCTGTCCGGAGGAATGGCGCGCCGCGTGCTGATCGCCTCGGCGGTGACAGAGAAGCCGAGGCTCATTATAGCGGACGAACCGACGCCGGGGCTGGATGCGCGCTCGGCAAAACGGATTCTGAGCCATTTTCGGGAACTGGCGGACGAAGGCGCGGGGATTCTGTTCATTACACATGATCTGGAACTGGCGCTCTCCGTTGCGGATGAAGTAGCGGTCTTTTATGCCGGAGAGACGATCGAGAAGGTAAAGGCAGAAGACTTTGGCAAACCGGAGAATCTGCGGCACCCTTATACACGGGCTCTGTGGTACGCCATGCCGGAGCACGGCTTCCGGGCTGTGGGAGGCGTGCAGCCTTATGCCGGAGATGACAGAAAAGGGTGTCCTTATGCCGGCCGGTGTACCGCATGCAGAGAAGACTGTCGTACAGAAGGGCAGATTCCGCTTGTGAAGTACCGGGGCGGTGAAGTCCGGTGTCTGCATCCGGATGAGATGCGGTAATGGCCGGAATGCATCCGGAGACTGGAAATAGAGCGATAGAACAGGAAGGAAAAGTGGAGCATAGCTATGATACTGGAAGCGCATAATCTTACCTTTTATTATCGGAACCGAAAGAAAAATCCTATCATCGACAGTTTTGAACTGACAATCTCGCCCGGTGAGCGTGTGGGGCTCAAAGGGCCCAGCGGGAGAGGAAAGACGACATTATGCCGGCTGCTGGCAGGATACGAACGGCCGAAGCGGGGGCAGGTACTTCTGGACGGAAAGCCGGTCAGCGAATACCGCGGCGCCTGTCCGGTACAGATGGTGTGGCAGCATCCCGAGACAGTAGTAGATCCGCTGCTGAAGCTGAAGGAAACTATGGCGGAAGCCGGAGGTATAGACAAGAGGCTCGTGGAGAAGCTTCATATAGAAAGAGAATGGATGGAACGCTACCCGTCCGAGCTCTCCGGCGGGGAATTGCAGAGATTCTGCCTTGCAAGAGCTCTCCGGCCCGAGACTAAGATTCTGTTGTGCGATGAGATCACGGCCATGCTGGATCTGGTGACTCAGGCGCAGATCTGGGAATTCCTGCTGGAAGAGAGCCGGAGACGGGAGATGGGGATGCTGGTCGTGAGCCACAGTGAGGCGCTGCTGGAGAAAGTGTGTACGAGGATAATCACTCTTGACTGACACCAGATGAATAAATCTGTATCCTGACTCCACAGATGACAGATAACAGTCCGGCCCGCGCCATTCGCAAAGCCGCACTGGCGTGCTTACCGCGGCTGCGCCGCATCTTTGCTCATAAAAAATAAAAAACACTTGAAACTTCAACTTTCTTATGGTATCATGAATAACCGTGACATACTGTCGGATTACATCTGAACAGTTTCATAAATTCCTTGCTCCCGCGTAAGGACGGGGGCCAGAGACCATAAGGAGGTGCAGGACCATGAATAAGTATGAATTAGCTGTTGTTGTGAGCGCAAAACTCGAAGACGAAGCAAGAGCAGACGTGATCGAGAAGGTTAAAGCTCTTATCACACGTTTCGGCGGTAACGTAACAGACGTGGATGAGTGGGGCAAGAGAAGATTCGCTTACGAGATCCAGAAGATGACAGAAGGATATTACTACTTCGTACACTTCGAGGCTGAGACTACGGTTCCGGGCGAAGTGGAACAGCGTATCCGCATTATGGACAACGTGCTCAGATATTTATGCGTGAAACAGGAAGCATAAGCGGAAAGAGGTATATATGAATAAAGCAGTATTAGTAGGACGGTTGACAAGAGATCCTGAAGTCAGATATTCACAGGGAGAAAATGCAACGGCAGTTGCAAGATATACAGTTGCCGTTGACCGCAGATTCAAGAGAGACGGAGAGCCGACAGCAGATTTCATTCCGTGTGTCGTGTTCGGACGTTCCGCAGAGTTTGCAGAGAAATATTTCCGTCAGGGAATGCGCGTTTCCATTTCCGGCCGTATCCAGACCGGAAGCTACACGAACAAAGACGGTGTGAAAGTATACACAACGGAAGTGATCGTGGAGGAGCAGGAATTCGCAGAGAGCAGAGCTGAGAGCGAGGCAAACAGAGCATCCTACCAGCATTCTGCACCGGCACCGGCGCCGAGCGCACCGGCAGGCGACGGATTTATGAATATCCCGGATGGCATTGATGAGGAGTTACCGTTCAATTAAGGAAAGGAGATAACCATCATGGCTTACGAAAAGGGAAGCAGACCAGAGGGCGGTTATAAGAGAAGAGGACCGGCCCGCAGAAGAAAAAAAGTCTGCGTATTCTGTGGTAAAGAGAATAACGAGATTGATTACAAGGACGTAGCAAAGCTTAAGAAGTATATTTCCGAGAGAGGAAAAATCCTTCCGAGAAGAATCACAGGAAACTGTGCAAAGCATCAGAGAGCTCTTACAGTAGCAATCAAGAGAGCAAGACACATTGCACTGATGCCGTACGTTCAGGACTAATTGAGAATAGAAGGAGGCTGTCGCCATGGTGCGGGGGTCTCTTTTTTAATGCGAAAATATTATTGACATATGTTCATAACATAGTATACTTATAATCAGAGCTATAAAAACAGAAGGGAGGATCAGATCATGGCAAGACCGCCAAAGCAGCGGTGCATCTGTTCGGTACCCCGTGTGACAGGATTCAGTCCGCAGGGCTGTGAGCCGTCCGGCAGTATTAATCTTACATATGACGAATACGAAGTGCTCCGTCTGCTGGATCATCTGCAGATGACGCAGGAACAGTGCGCGCAGAGAATGCAGATCTCCCGCCCGACTGTGACGAGGATCTATGACGAAGCACGCCGGAAGATAGCGGATATGCTTGTGGGCGGCAAATCGCTTACGATCGGCGGAGGAGACGTGTTCGTCTGCCCGGCGATGCGGCCCGAGTGTGCCGGAGAAGAACACTGCTGTCATAAAGATCCGGAGCTGTCGCGAGGCGTCAGGACGTTTGAAGATGATCCGGTGGACGAGTGAAAGCGTCAGAGAGCTCAGTGTCAGGAAATTGAAAAAGAAGAGAGGTAGAAGATGATGAAGGTACTCATTATCGGCGGTGTCGCTGCCGGGACCAAAACTGCGGCAAAGTTAAAAAGAGAAGACAGAAGTATTGAAGTAACAGTCATCACAAAAGATCAGGATATCTCTTATGCCGGATGCGGACTTCCGTATTATGTGGGAGGATTTATCGAGAGCAGAGACGAGCTGATCGTAAATACACCTCAGAAGTATTCGGGGCTTACGGGAGTTGAAGTGCGCACCGGAAAAGAGGCGGTTGCTCTTGATGCGGATAAGAAAGAAGTTACGGTAAAAGATGTGCAGACAGGCAACACAGAGGTCTGTTCCTATGATAAGCTGGTGCTCGCAGTCGGTGCTTCCGCTGCGGAACTGCCGATCAAAGGCAAGGAACTGCCGGGTGTATTTAAGATGAGGACGCCGGATGACGCGGAGGCGATGCGTACATATGCGGAGACAAACGGCGTGAAGAAAGCGGTTGTGATCGGCGCCGGATTTATCGGTCTTGAGGCTGCTGAAAATCTGCATGCCAGAGGAATTAATGTGACGGTCATTGATTTTGCTTCTCAGATCCTGCCCAATATTCTTGATCCGGAGATGGCTGCTTATGCGAAGAAGCATCTTCTCAACAGTGGTATTCGGGTAATTACAGGGACAAGTGCGGAGGAAGTGCTCGGGACAGATAAGGTGACAGGCGTGAAGACATCTGCCGGGACAATGCCCTGCGAGATGCTGATCATGGCTGCGGGTATCCGTCCGAATACAGGATTCCTTGAGAATACAGGGATCGAGATGTTTAAGGGAACCATCCTTGTGGACGGACAGATGAAGACAAATCTTGACGATGTTTATGCGGCAGGGGACTGTGTGATGGTAACAAACCGGATCACAGGAAAGAGACAGTGGTCCCCCATGGGTTCCTCTGCAAATATGGAAGGCCGTACACTGGCGCAGGTGCTCGCAGGCGCGCAGAAGACTTATCCGGGAGTGCTCGGAACCGGTGTGGTTAAACTTCCGGGCTTAAATGTAGGACGCACCGGTCTTACAGAGGCGCAGGCGAAAGAGGCGGGATATGACGTTATCACCGCGCTTGTGCCCACAGACGACAAAGCGCATTACTATCCGGACGCTTCTTTCTTCATCACAAAAGTGATCGCGGACAAAACGACAAGAAAGCTGCTCGGAGTTCAGGTATTCGGACCGGGCGAAGTAGATAAGATGGTGGATATCGCTGTCATGGGCATAAATATGGATGCCAAACTGGATGATTTCGAAAATGCGGACTTTGCATATGCTCCGCCGTTCTCCACTGCGATTCATCCGTTCGTGCAGGCAGTATATGTGCTGATGAACAAGATTGACGGCACATTTGTGAGCATGACGCCGGCAGAATATGCGGCAGGTGCGGCAAAAGGATATCGTGTAGTGGATGTTCAGCCAGAGCCGGGTATCCGCGGAGCCTTCTTTGTGAATCTGGCTCAGGTGAACGGAGAGGTCGAAGGGCTCGGCAAGGACGAGAAGCTCCTGCTTGTATGCGCAAAAGGAAAGAGAGCATATTTCCTGCAGAACAGAATGCGTTATTATGGATATAAAAACACGGTTGTGCTTGAAGGCGCTACATTCTTTAACGATGTTAAAGTAGAGAACGCCGAGGGCGCGGTTTCCAAGGAAGAGGAGACAAGAGTGAAAGCACTAGGCTTCCTGAAAGATAAGCGCACACCGGATAAATTTAACGGACGTGTTATTACAAGGAATGGAAAGATCACGGCAGATGAGGCGAGAGTCATTGCAGAGGCGGCCGAGAAGTTCGGAAGCGGCGAGGTGACCATGACTTCCCGTTTGACGATGGAAATCCAGGGAGTACCGTTTGACAATATCGAACCTTTGAGAGAGTATCTGATGCAGGCAGGACTTGAGACTGGAGGTACAGGTTCTAAAGTCCGCCCGGTCGTATCCTGTAAGGGAACAACCTGCCAGTACGGACTGATCGATACATTCGCGCTGTCTGAGGAGGTCCACGAGAGATTCTATCACGGATACCGGGAAGTGAAGCTGCCGCACAAGTTCAAGATTGCGGTCGGCGGATGTCCGAATAACTGTGTAAAACCGGATCTGAATGACCTCGGTATCATCGGCCAGAGAGTTCCCCAGATCGATCTGGAGAAGTGCCGCGGCTGCAAGGTCTGCCAGATTGAGAATAACTGCCCGATCGGCGTGGCGAAGATGGCTGACGGAAAGATCACGATCGATGAGAACGCATGCAACCACTGCGGCCGCTGCGTCGGCAAATGCCCGTTCCACGCGGTTGAGGATTACACGAACGGATACCGCGTTTACATTGGCGGACGCTGGGGCAAGAAAGTAGCTCAGGGAAGATATCTGGATAAAGTATTCACAGATAAAGACGAAGTGCTTGAGATTGTGGAAAAGGCAATCCTTCTGTTCCGCGAGCAGGGAATCACGGGAGAGAGATTTGCCGATACGGTTGCACGACTCGGATTTGAAAATGTGCAGGAACAGCTCCTGAGCAATGATCTCCTTTCAAGGAAAGAAGAAAACCTGAAAGCGCAGAAGCATCTGAAGGGCGGAGCAACCTGCTGATCTTTGCGACTGTTATATGAATAAGGATTCAGATTTCCCTCATTAAAGTGAGGTCTGCCGAATATATGAATATATGCCTGCCGGATCCCGGATACTTACAGAAGTGTCCGGTCCGGCAGGCTTTTTAGCGTCCCTGAATTCTACAGTGGAATAATTCCGGAAAAAATGGTATAATAAATCGTTGGTATTGAGAACCTGCTGAAAACTTTTTTTATAGCAAGCGTTATGCGCTGCCTGTAAACAGGTGCGGATGAGGTGAGGATGATATGAAAAAGAAAAACAGAATGCGTTTGAAAGGGCAGCTCAGGATGTATATGAGCTGGCCGCTGATCATGGCGATCCTGCTGGCGGCGGTAGATATATGGGTCTATGTGATCGATAAGAGAGCCGGATTTATCATGACGGTATTTATCCTGATATATCTGGGGATTGCAGGTGGTCTGTATTTTTACAACCGTTCGCTGATCCTTGCGGATCTGATCCAGTTTTCGGCGCAGTATAAAGGGATCGAGCATACACTTTTGAAAGAACTGGCGGTTCCTTATGCCATTACACTTGAGGACGGGCGTATCCTGTGGAAGAACGATGCTTTTGCTTCTCTTATGGATGGCTCCAGAAAAGAAAAATATCTGAACAGGATGATCCCGGAACTGCATCCCGGTGTGTTCCCTAAAGAAGATATGGAACATGTGGAGCTGGAAGTGACCTATCATGACAGAGACTACCAGGTCGAGCTGCGCCGGGTGTCACTTCAGGGATTCAGCCAGAAGGAAGAGCTTCTGCAGATACCGGAAGAGGAAGAATATTTCGTGGCAATCTCCATGCAGGATGTGACAGAGCTGAATGCATACATCCGGGAAAATGAAGACCAGAGGATGATCGCCGGCCTGATCTATATCGATAATTACGATGAAGTGATGGAGAGTGTCGAGGAAGTGCGCCAGTCGCTGCTCGTGGCTCTTATCGACAGAAAGATCAACAAGTATATCGGCGATGTGGACGGTATTGTCAAGAAAATGGAGAAAGACAAGTACTTTGTTGTTATCCGTAAGTCCAGCTACCGTAAGATCGCCGAAGATAAATTCTCCATTCTGGAAGAAGTGAAACAGGTCAATATCGGAAATGCACGTTCGGCAACACTCAGTATCGGACTGGGACTGAACACCGCTACTTATGCACTGAGCTATCAGTTCGCCCGTGTAGCTATCGACCTCGCGCTTGCAAGAGGGGGCGATCAGGCGGTTATCAAGGACTGCAACGGCATCACATATTTCGGCGGAAAGAAAGAGCAGACGGCTAAGAATACCCGTGTGAAGGCACGTGTAAAGGCCGAGGCCCTGAGAGAGTTTATAGTGACGAAAGATCAGGTTATCGTCATGGGACATAAGATCGCGGATCCGGATTCATTCGGTGCATGCATGGGCATCTACAGGGCGGTAGTAAGTCTGGAGAAGAAAGCCCATATCGTGATCAATACAGTTACAGAATCCGTGCGCCCGCTGTATGACGAGATCGCGGAGAGTCCGGCATATGAGGATGATATTTTCCTGACATCGGATCAGGCGTTGGATTATGTTACTGACAGCACCATGGTGATCGTGGTTGATACGAATAAACCTCAGATGACAGAGTGTCCGGAGCTTCTGAGGCGTTCACGGATGATCGCGGTGCTCGATCATCACCGTCAGAGTAGCAATGTCATAGAGAATGCGGTATTGTCATACGTGGAGCCGTACTCGTCTTCGGCCTGCGAGATGGTAGCGGAGGTGCTCCAGTACATTGCGGATGATATCAAGATTCCGTCAGTAGAGGCTGACTGTCTGTATGCGGGTATTATGATCGATACAAGGAACTTTATGAACCGGACAGGAGTACGTACTTTCGAAGCCGCGGCATTTTTAAGAAGATGCGGCGCGGATATCACCCGTGTGCGCAAGATGTTCCGTGATGATATGGCGTCCTACAGAGCCAAGGCGGAGGCAGTGCGCATGGCGGAAGTATACAGGAAAGAATTTGCTATCGCCCAGTGCCCGAGTGATATTGACAGTCCTACGGTACTGGCGGCCCAGGCGGCCAATGAACTGCTGGATATCAGCGGTATCAAGGCGTCGTTTGTCCTGACGATCTATGACGGAAAGATTTACTTAAGCGCACGGTCCATCGATGAAGTGAACGTGCAGATCATTGCGGAGAAACTGGGAGGCGGAGGCCATATCAATTCCGCCGGCGCACAGTTTGACCATACAAATATGGACGAGGCGATCAAGGCTCTGAAAGCCACGATCGACCAGATGATTGAGGAAGGAGATATTTAGAAGATGAAAGTAATATTATTACAGGATGTAAAATCTCTCGGAAAAAAAGGAGAGATCGTAAATGTAAATGACGGATATGCGAGAAACTTTATCCTGCCGAAGAAGCTCGGGGCAGAGGCGACGCCTAAGAACCTTAATGACCTGAAGCTCCAGAAGAATAATGAGAAAAAGGTGGCGCAGGAAAATCTGGATGCGGCAAAAGAACTTGCGGCAGAGCTGTCTGCGGGAAAAGTAGAGCTTGCAATCAAGGTAGGAGAGGGCGGAAGGACGTTCGGTTCGGTGTCCAGCAAAGAGATCGCGGCAGCGGTGAAAGAACAGATGAAGCTTGATGTTGACAAGAAGAAGATTGTTCTCAAAGAAAATATAAAAACACTTGGAACTCATATCGTGAATGTAAAACTTCACCCGGAGGTTACTGCCGAACTGAAGGTAGTCGTGAAAGAAGAGGCGTAGAGGAGACTTCTTAATGGAAAATATAGAAGCGGCAATGAAGCGGATACCGCCCCACAGCATAGAGGCCGAACAGGCTGTGCTTGGGGCGATGCTGATGAATAAGGATGCTGTTATGGTCGCGTCGGAGATCATAACGGGAGAGGATTTTTATCAGACGGCTTACGGCATTATATTTGACAGCGTGGTGGATCTTTTTAAAGAGGGAAAACCGGTTGATCTGATCACTCTGCAGGAGCAGTTAAAGGAGAAGAATGTTCCGCCGGAGATCAGCAGCATGGAGTTCGTAAAAGATCTTCTCGAAGGAACCCAGACATCGGCGAATGTAAAATACTATGCGGAGATCGTAAGAGACAAGGCAATACTCCGCAAACTGATCCGAATCAACGAAGAGACTGCCAACACATGTTATCTGGAAAACGAGCCTCTCGAGGAAATTCTGGAGAAAACGGAGAAACAGGTCTTTGAACTTGTCGAGCACGGAAATTCCCAGGAGTATGTGCCGATCCGGCAGGTTGTACTGAATGCCCTCGATGTGATCGAGAAGGCGTCAAAGACCAAAGGAAATGTTACGGGAATCCCGACAGGATTTATTGATCTTGACTATAAACTGTCCGGTCTGCAGAGATCGGATCTTATTCTGATCGCGGCCAGACCGTCTATGGGAAAGACGGCGTTTGTGCTGAATATAGCCCAGCATGTGGCCTTTCGCCAGAATCTTGCAGTTGCGATCTTCAGTCTCGAGATGTCGAAAGAGCAGCTTGTAAACCGTCTCTTTTCACTGGAATCCCATGTGGACGCGCAGGTGCTCAGGACTGGTAATCTTTCTGATACTGACTGGGAAAAGCTGATCGAGGGAGCCGGAACGATCGGAAACTCCCGTATGATCATAGATGATACGTCCGGTATTTCCATATCGGAGATGCGTTCAAAATGCAGGAAATATAAACTTGAAATCGGACTTGATCTTATTATCATCGACTACCTGCAGCTGATGAGCGGCAGCGGAAGCAGAAAGAATGAGAGCCGTCAGCAGGAGATTTCAGAAATTTCTCGCTCGCTCAAAGGTCTTGCGCGTGAGCTGAATGTTCCTGTTATCGCGCTGTCCCAGCTGAGCCGTGCCGTGGAGCAGCGTACAGATAAGCGGCCTATGCTTTCAGACCTTCGAGAGTCCGGCGCTATTGAGCAGGATGCGGATGTATGTATGTTCATCTACAGAGATGACTATTATAATCCGGATACCGAGGATAAAAATATTGCGGAGATCATTATCGCCAAGCAGAGGAACGGCCCGATCGGAACCGTACGGCTTGCGTGGATGCCGCAGTACACACGTTTCGGAAATGAACTGCGGCAGCAGTGATATTTATGTAAAATATTTATGTAAAGATTTTCCGGAGTTTCATGATCGGATTAGCTTTGGCAGACTCTTTGCGGTTTGCCTGCTGCTGGCGGATCAGGGTGTCCAGCTTGCGGAAATGTTCCTCCTGCTGGCGGTCCTTGGCCTGAAGAAGATAATCCATCTCATGCATGACATCAGTAGTCACTGTACTGCTGATGTCTTTTTTTAATACACTGTTATTCTCGTTCAGTACTTCCCGGAATACGTCTGCGAACAGGGCGCGTATCTGATCCAGCTTTTCCAGCGGGATCACTACCTCTGTGGTTTCAGGCTCGGCAGCTGCGGGCTGAACGGATGTGGAAGCGTGCAAAGAAACGGCCGTGTCAGCAGAAGCAGGATTCTCCTGATCCGCGGCAGATGCGGCGGGAGACGTATTCTGCGAATCCCCGGAATTACTGCTCTCTGATTCTGCTGTGCGCAGCCTGAGGCGTGTGGCTTTCAGCTCAGGTATGAGAGGTTTTAAGTCCCTGAGCAGCATACCTTCATCTTTTAGTTTCTTAATACAGCGGAAAAGCTGAATATCATCTTTTGTATAATATCGATGGCCCATTTCCGTACGCCCGATCGTAAGTCCCAGTTCCTCTTCCCAGTATCTTAATACATGAGACTCAACGTCAACCTGTTTCGCGGCTTCGGAAATCATGAATCTGACTTCACCCATTAATATTTATACCTCCTTTATCAGCTTCAACATGTTGAAAGCAGATAAAAACGCCCTCAACCATAATGGTATTATAGCACAGGCATGACAGGACGCCTCACACAATCGTTCGTCAAATTGTTACCCGATTCCGCATTTATGAAATTCATGTTTTCCGTACTAACAAAGTATCCGCCGGGAGATAGGTATTGTTAGCGCACACGTTTTCACTCGGTCGCAGCGCAGCGGTACATAAGAGCGCAAAAGACGCGCTCTAAGTGCCGGCGCTGCTCCAACGGTGCGTACACAATACCTATCTCCCGGCTGCTTTCTTTCCTAGCCCGAAAATTAAATTTAAACGGAAGGATTAAAATCGGAACTTATCCTATCAGCATTCAGTCCGAGAAATCCTGAATAAAAAAAGAGACACTGTAATGGGAAATTTCCCAGATACAGTGCCTCTTTTGCGTGTGATCACTTTGCGATTTTCTATATTACTCTGCTGAGATAGCACCTGTCGGACATGCAGCTTCGCATGCTCCGCAGTCTACACAAGCATCAGCATCGATCTCATATTTGCCATCGCCTTCGGAGATAGCGCCTACTGGACATTCGCCTTCGCAAGAACCACAGCTTACGCATTCATCACTAATTACGTGTGCCATAGTATGTACCCTCCTTTTTTGATTTCCGAAAAAGTCTTGTCCCTTTTCGCTACTCTCATTTTAATACAATGAAGATGAATATACAAGAGATTTACATGTTCTAAATTTAGTACTTATTTGAAAATTTAGAAAAAAATCACTTTATTTTTCGGAATTTTGGTGTATCATAGTACAATATGCAGGATGTTAAAGACCGAATAAAATTATGAGAATGTTTGTTGGATTATATGGAGGCATAGTATGAAAAAGAGAGTATTTATGGCGTTTTTTCTCGCCGTATGTATGGCAGTGGGAGCCTGCGCCTGCAGTTCCGGGGATGATGAGGATGTTTTCACGGGTGATACGCCCGAGGTCCCTGAATGGCAGGAAAATCTGGACGCAATTTCACCGGCGGTATATTCGGATATCGAAGATCTTGATCTTGAGCCGGGAACCTATATTTCAGTGATCGGAAAAACAGACAACTCACCTTACTGGAAACAGGTGGCTGCGGGAGTACAGCAGGCGGCTGACGATATCAATGAAAAGCTCGGATACAGCGGAGACGATGCCGTGAAAGTGCTTTTTAACGCTCCTGCGGACAGTGAGGATATCGATGAGCAGGTGAACATTCTGGATGAGGAAATGGCAAGATATCCGGATGTGATCGCGATTGCGAGCATTGACGAAAATGCGTCGGAGGTACAGTTTGACCTCGCTATTTCCAACGGAATCCCGATCGTTGCCTTTGACTCGGGCAACAGTTATCAGGATATCCAGTGTACATGCATGACAGACAACAGCAAAGCAGCTGCGACTGGAGCGCAGAAGCTGTGCGAGGCTATTGAGGAAAGCGGAGAGGTGGCTCTGATCGTTCCTGATTCTGTTTCTGAAAACGCGAAGGAACGTGTGTCAGCTTTCGAGCAGGAGATATCCGGGAATCACGCCGGCGTGTCAGTTGTGGAGACAATCTACATGGATCAGATCGATCAGATCAAGCGCGAGGCTGCCGCAGAGGAACTGGGAGTGAGCGCGGAGGAGCTGAACGCATGGACCGCGGAGGCATCGGGAGAGCAGGAAGCCATTAATGATGAGAAAGAGCCATCCGCAGATAACGAAGAATCGGAAGACGGCGAGAGCATATCGGAAGAGGCAAAAACCCGTCTGGAAGATATCGATTCCATTGCGGACAGGATGAGCGATGAAGACGCGGTTGTCTATGTCCTTGAGAAGCACCCGGATCTGAAAGGCTGCTTCGGAACGAATGACGAGACAGTACTGCTCGGCGCGCAGGCGCTTAAGAGTATGGAGAAGACGGAAGACATTGTAATGATGGGCTTCGACGCGGGAAAGGATCAGCTGAACGCTCTGTCAGACGGCAGCATTGACGGACTTGTCGTACAGAATCCGTTCGGGATGGGATACGCGACAGTTGTAGCGGCGGCGAGAACAGTTCTTGAAATCGGAAATGAAGCTAAGGTAGATACCGGATTTGTATGGGTGGACGCAGAAAATATGGACGATGCCAGCATACAGCCGATGCTGTATGACTGATCGGAAATCAGTAGTAGTAAACAGTTTAGCCCGCTGGGTCCGTAGAAGCAAGCTCAAAATGAGTGAGCCTGGTTTTACGGACCCAGCGGGCTGAATTTTTGCAGCTATAATACTCTGCTGAGCGAGAAGATAAATTCGGTGCCGACGCCCTCGGTGCTGATGACGTTGATATGTTCGTCGTGGGCCTGGATTACTTCTTTTACAATGGACAGTCCGAGACCGGTCCCTTTCTTGTCCTTGCCACGGGAGAGATCTGACTTATAGAAGCGCTCCCATATTTTATTCAGATCCTTGCGCGGGATGCCGATGCCGTTGTCCTTTACGGAGATAAAGGCCTTTTCGTTTTTAACGCTGACCTCTATCGTGATAGAAGATTCATTTTCGCTGAATTTGATCGCATTGTCGATCAGGTTATAGAGTACCTGCTGTATCTTGCGCTTATCGGCATAGACGATCACGGAGCCGGGCATCAGGAGGAGCTCGATCGAAATGTGCTTGGGTGTGCATACGGCCTCGAAAGACTCCGCGGTTCCCTTGATCACTTCCTGAATATCGAATTCCGTCTTATTAAGCAACAGTTCTTTTGTATCAAACTCGTTCAATGTCAGCAGATCCCCGGTCAGGTCTGTAAGCCGTTCCGTCTCAAACAGGATGATATTCAGATATTTGCTGTACAGTTCCGGCGGGATCGTACCGTCCGCCATAGCTTCCACGTAGCCTTTGATGGAAGTGAGAGGCGAGCGGAAATCGTGGGATACATTTGCCACGATCTTCTTCTGGTAGTCATCCATATCTTTGAGCTGGGCGGCCATATAGTTGAGGGAGGCCGACAGATATCCCATCTCATCGTGTGTGTAGACAGGGATCTCATAGTCGAGATTCCCCATGGCATACTGCTGCGCTGCTTCGACGATCTTTCTTAAGGGCCGGTAGACAAAGAAATGAAATCCCAGAAGGAAGATAAAAGAGAGCAGGAAAATAACGCACAATGTAATATATACCGGAACCATGATGGGACGGCAGCGGTCTTCGATATTCGAGACCGGGCTGTGGATCAGCAGATATCCTTTTGTCGAGAAACCTTCTGTCACAGGAGCCATCACGGTTATGACTTCTTCATTAAAATAACCGTGATATGTCCCGGAAATATACTGGTTGCCTCCTATCTCGGCCGGATTAAAATCTTCGATCGCGTCGGGCGATGATGTGTTCTCCAGATTGGATGATGTGATCATCTTACCGGAATCATCCACAAACCAGAGAGAGGATTCCAGATAGAGGCGCATGGCCGCCAGCTGCGACTGCACGGCATACAGGGAGGAATCATCCGAGAAGTAAGAGGGAAGATAGTCGCTGGCGATGAGCGTTGCCTCTCTGTAAAGGGTCTGCGACGAGTCCTCCATAAGCCGGTTTGTCACAAGCTGCGTAGTGAGCGTTGCTGTCGTAAACAGGCACAGAAAGCCGAATATAATATAAAGAGCAATAAATTTCAGGTGTAATATACTTTTCATCTTATTTCAAATCCGTTATTTTGTTTCAAATTTATATCCGATTCCCCAGACTGTACTCAGGCTCCAGTGCGGATGGTCTTTGATCTTCTCGCGGAGACGTTTGATATGTACGTCGACAGTACGGGTATCTCCTACATATTCGTATCCCCAGATCCTGTCAAGAAGCTGTTCCCGCGTAAAGACCTGATTCGGTGAGGAAGCGAGGCAGTACAGCAGTTCAAGTTCTTTCGGGGGCATCTCCACGTGCTTCTCATCGCAGACGACAGAATAGTTTGTCAGGTTGATCACAAGCCCCTCGTACTCTACGCATTTCGCCTTTTCTTTGTCAGCAGTGTCGGACTTGGCCGGCTGGTAGCGTCTCAGGACAGCCCGGACTCTTGCCACCATCTCTTTGGAGTCAAAGGGCTTCATAATATAATCGTCGGCTCCAAGCTCCAGTCCGAGTACCTTGTCAAATACTTCGCCCTTTGCGGAGAGCATAATGATCGGAGTGGCCGAGCGCGCCCGGATCTCACGGCATACCTGATAGCCGTCGATGCCGGGGAGCATCAGATCCAGAAGGATCAGGTTGGGCTGATATGTGTCGAAAGCAGTCAGTGCATCCTCGCCGTTGTATACGATTTTAGTGTCAAAACATTCCTTGGTAAGGTATAGCGAAATAAGTTCAGCTATATTCTCATCGTCGTCGACGATCAGGATCTTCTGTTTCCCTATCATGTTGGGACCTCCTTCATGTTGTCAGAATACTTTATTTCAGTTCTACGATCGTTACACCTGCGTCTCCTTCGCCGAACTCGGCAAGATGGTAGTTTTTCACATGTTTCTGCCGGCGAAGGTACTCGTGGATCCCTTTTCTCAGAGCTCCGGTACCCTTGCCGTGAACGACTCTCACGGTATTCAGGTGTGAGAGCAGGGCGTCGTCGAGATATTTGTCAAGTTCTGCTACCGCTTCATCTACGGTTTTCCCGAGCAGATTGATCTCGGGGCTCACGGAGAGAGATTTGCTCATGCCGATCCTGCCCTTTGAAGTGCGGTTTAATTTCTTCGGTGCATATGGCGAAGGCTCTTCTACGATCTCAAGGTCAGAGATGTTGACCTGGGATCTGAGGATTCCCATCTGCACGGTGACGTTGCCGCGTGAATCGGGCAGAGACTGTACGGTTCCGGTCAGATTCATACTAAGTACTTTTACGGTCTCTCCGAGCTTGAATTCTTCCGGCTTATGCGCTTTCTTCGCCTTGCGGGAAGGTGAAGCCGCCGGAGTCGTGTCTTTTATCTTTTTGCGCAGGCGTTCACGCTCTTTTTCCATCTCCGCCGCGGAGATATTTTCTTTGCCGAATTTGTGGAAATTTCGGATTGTCTCGTCGGCTACTTCTTTTGCCTCCCGGAGAATGGCGTTGGCCTTTTCATTCGCCTCCCGGAGAATACGGTCTCTCTGCTCCTCCAGCTTTTCCTGACGCTTCTCGGCCTGTGCTTTCAGGGCTTCTGTTTCTCGGCGGTAAGCGGCGATTTCTTCCCGTTCCTTTTCGATCGTCCGCCGGCTTGTCTCCAGGTCGGTGAGCAGGTCTTCAAAGGAGATATCCTGTTCGCTGAGCCGCTTCCTGGCATCTTCGATAATAAAATCAGGCAGTCCCAGTTTGCCGGAGATGGCGAAAGCGTTACTCTTTCCGGGAATACCGATGAGCAGCCGGTAAGTCGGGCGGAGACTCTCCACGTCGAATTCACAGCAGGCATTCTCCACGCCCGGCGTAGAAAGGGCGTATACCTTCAGCTCGCTGTAGTGTGTGGTCGCCATTGTGCGTATATTTCTCTTGTGCAGGTAAGAGAGGATGGATGTGGCAAGGGCGGCGCCTTCCGTGGGGTCCGTGCCGGCTCCGAGCTCATCAAAGAGCACAAGAGAACGTTCGTCTACTTTCTTCAGGAAAGAGACGATATTCGTCATGTGAGATGAAAATGTACTCAGGCTCTGCTCTATACTCTGTTCGTCCCCGATGTCCGCATATACCTGATGGAATACGGCGAGCTCCGAGCGGTCACCCGCAGGGATGTGGAGTCCTGCCTGCCCCATCAGAGTGAAAAGCCCGACCGTTTTAAGAGAAACAGTCTTGCCTCCGGTGTTCGGCCCGGTGATTATGAGCAATGTAAAATCTTCCCCGAGGGATACCGTGATAGGGACGACAGTCTTCTCATCGAGCAGCGGATGGCGGCCTTCCCGTATATGGATACGTCCCTCTTCATTGAGTACCGGACGGCTTCCTCTCATCGCGAGAGCGAGGGCGCCTCTTGCAAATATAAAGTCCAGATCCGTCATAGCGCGGTAATCTGCGCGTATTTCTTCGATATACTGCGCGGCCTCCTCGCTCAGCCGGGCAAGGATCACCTGGATTTCCTCCTGTTCCTTTGCATACAGCTCTTTTAAGTCATTGTTCAGCTTTACCACTGCCATCGGTTCGATGAACAGGGTAGAACCGGTGGAGGACTGGTCGTGGATCAGTCCCTGTACCTGTGAGCGGTACTCGGCCTTTACCGGGATGCAGTAACGGTCACCGCGCATGGTGATGATAGGATCCTGCAGATAGGTGCGGAGAGAGCCGTTGACCAGTCCGTTTAAGGTCGTGTGGATCTTATCATTGATGCTGCCCATGCTCCGGCGGATATGCTTCAATGTACTGCTGGCGTCATCGCTTATCTCATCTTCTGAAATGATGCATCTCTCGATCTCGTTTGAGAGGGTGGTGAGAGGCTCAAGCCGGTCAAAATAGACGTCCAGACAGTCCGCCGAATCTTCCTGTGTGTCGTGGCGTCCGTAGGACTTTGCGCGGGCGGCGTTTGCCAGCAGCCTGCAGATGCGCAGAAGTTCGGTAATGCTCAGTGCTCCGCCGATCTCAAGGCGCTTCATGGACTCCTCCACAGGCGCGGCGTCGGAAAAAGAGATCCGTCCTTTTCTGACGATACGGGTGTATGCCGCAGCGGTCTGTTCCTGATATGTGTTTATCTTCTCAAGATCCGTCATGGGTTTCAGACGCCGGCATAACTGCCTGCCGCGGAAAGAGCCGGCTTCTTCTTCCAGACGTGAGATGATCTTGTCAAATTCAAGTTTGGTGAGTGTTTTCTGATTCATATATTCCCCTTTATAGATATCGTCCCGCCCCGCCGGTTACGGTATGGCGGCAGCTGAAATTTCGAATGGATACATAATATTCTACCCCATTATTTCAATAAAGAAAAGTCTTTTCCAAATGATTGAACTATCTGCCTGAATCGGTTATACTAGAATCTGGAGGAAACAGATCCATGCCAGACGATAAAGATCAGATTCCAAAACCGGATGAAAGCCCGGAAGAGAAGAAATATTCTTTTTTGCAAGAGACGATAAAACCAAAACCAATCAGCAGGCAGCAGCTCGCAAAACAGCTTGTGCGCATCGCGATATACGGCGTGATCCTCGGAGCTTTTGCCTGCCTTGGTTTTTTTGCGCTTAAACCGTGGATGCAGGATCTGTTCAGAGGAAATCTTGAGACAGTGACTATCCCCGAAGATGAGGAACCGTCAGAAGACGAGGACGCTTCACAGGGAGCAGAAACGGATTCGGCAGCTGTTACAGAGGCAGAGGATTTCCAGCAGATCATAGACTCCATGAACGAAAGAGCGGAAGAGGCAAAAAAAGGCATTGCCACAGTTCAGCAGGTCTCAGACCAGACAGACTGGGATGCCGAGATGACAGGTATCGGTCAGAGTGTAACAGGAGTGATCACCGCGGATAACGGTCAGGAACTTCTGATTCTCGCAGACAGCTCCATCTGCACGGATGCGTCAGAGTGGACGGTTACGTTTGACGACGGGAAAAGCTATACGGCTGCGCTTAAGAAACAGGACCTGAACACCGGTCTTGCCATGTTCAGTGTATCACGCGGAAATATCTCGGATACCACATGGAATGCGATCAAAGTATCTGTACTGGGAAATTCAAATCTGGTAAAGCAGGGGGACGTCGTAATGGCCCTGGGCACTATGTTTGGTTATCCGGACGGAATGAGTTACGGAATGATCAGCTCTGCGGATTATAAGACGGCGTTTTATGACGGAGAATGTGACGTCCTTGCGACGGATATCGTATCAGAGACACGGGGGACAGGCGTACTGTTCAATATAGACGGAGAGGTCATAGGACTGATCTCACCGACGGTCTGGAACGACAATGACAGCAATGCGGCAAACGCCTATGCCATCTCTGATCTGAAATCAGTGATAGAGATTATGGCAAACGGAGAGAGCGTGCCGTACATCGGGATTTACGGAACTACAGTGACGGCAGAGCTTGAGAAAAAGCAGGGAATGCCGTCAGGAGTGTATGTGGTGGATGTAGACCCGGATTCTCCGGCGATGGAGGCGGGAATCCAGAGTGGAGATATTATCTGCCAGGTCGGAGATGACAGCGTGTCCAGTATCATGACATATCAGAGCGCGGTCCTTAAGATAAAAGCCGGCGGACAGGTCACAGTCAGAGGAATGCGCCTCGGGGCAGACGGGTATGTAGATGTGAAGTTTACCGTAACGGCGGGAAAAAGGGGGGAGGTCGGCCCAAAAACTGACTCTGAGAAAAATCATAATATTCGTAAGAAGAACAAAAATAGAAATATTTATAGAGTATAATGAAGAAAAGCAAAAAAGAAAGGTAATCTCTGTAAAG
>OLIH01000492.1_pt1 | contig 23345 bp, 27 predicted proteins | sample 1609721 | NCBI WGS metagenome assembly OLIH01 (sample SAMEA4350157, study PRJEB24818) | metagenome | biome: human; feature: gut; material: faeces | place: Denmark | collected 2013-09
GGAACTCTGCGGGTGCCCGCCCTGGCACGGGGCGCGGTGATCCCGCCCAACCGGGAATTCCTGGCCGTGCTGGGCGACCAGCGCAGCGGCACCAACGTGGAAGCCCCCCTGGCCACCATCCAGCAGGCGGTGGCCGCCGTCATGCAGGATATGTCCGACGGCGAGCTGGCCGCTTTGCAGCAGGTGGTGGCCACCCTGCGCCAGATTCTGGAGGCCGTGTACGGCATTCATGTGGGGGATGAGGTCATCGGCCGGGCAGCGGAACGGTACCGGATGCGGCGTGCTGTGATGACAGGAGGTGGCTTTGTATGAGGCAGAAAGTGAATTTTTACCAGGTGGACGGGGCGCCCATGCTGGCCCCCGATGCGGAACCGGAATTCAGCTTTGCCGACCTGGACGCCAGCGATTCCGGCCGGGATGAGAGCGGCGTCATGCACCGCATCATGGTGCGGGAAAAGGTGGGCACCTGGAGCTTCTCCTACGCCTATCTCTCCGACGAGGAACTGGCCTATCTGCGGGGACTGTTTGCGGGCAAGGCCCAGTTTGCCTTTACCCATCCCGTGCTGGGGGACAGCAACGCCACCGAGACCTGCACCGCCTACATGAGCCAGTGCAGCGCCCTGTGGAAGAACCAGCGCACCGGACAGTGGCGGAACTTCCAGTTCAACATCATCCAATGTTGAGGAGGTGCCCATGCTGAAACACAAACTGGTGCTGGCGGACGGCACCGTCCTGACCAGCGGGCCGGGCATCGGCAACGCCATCCGCAGTGTGACCCTCACCGAGCAGGTCAGTGACAGCACCGACCTTTGCCCCGGGGCGGCCTGCGCGGCCTGTGCCGAGCTGGAACTGTGGGCGCCGGAAAACGGCCTGCGCATCACCCAGGGGGAGGAGCTGACCCTCTACCGCCTGGACACCGATGCAGGAACCGAGACCAAGGCGGGCATCTTCCTGGCGGAAAAGCCCACCAAGGCCAGCGCCAACGTCTACAAGGTCACGGCCTATGACCGGATGACCCTGTTCGACAAGGACCTGTCCGCCTGGCTGCGGGACAACCAGGGCATGTTCCCCCTGACGCTGACCGAATTTCTCCGCAAGCTGTGCGACCAATGCGGGGTGACGCTGAAAGCAGGCACCCTGGACGACCTGCCCAACGGTGGGTACAGGATCCGGGCGTTCAGCGTATCCGACCTGACCGGGAGGCAGCTGCTGCAATGGGCCGCCCAGGCGGCGGGACGGTTCGCCCGCATCACCGCCGACGGCACCCTGGAACTGGCCTGGTACGAGGAATCTTCCGGGAAACCGGTCATCGTGTCTCCCGGGGAGACCGTCGCCCGCACCGCCCTGCGCCTGGCGGGCAGCGTGCTGCGCACGGGGGGCGGAACCATCTGGCGGATGGGCAACGCCACCCGCTATTACCTGCAGGGAACCCTGCAATACGAGGATTACGACACCGCACCCCTGGACAAGGTGCAGATCCGGCAGAGCGCGGAGGATGTGGGGGTGCTCTGGCCCGCCGACGCCAAGGGGGACAACGCCCTGGTGCTGGACGGCAACCTGCTGCTGACCGCCGACAGCCCCGACACCCTGCGCCCGGTGGCCCGGACCCTGTATGAGCAGATGGGGGCGGAATCCTACACCCCGCTGCAAGTGACCCTGCCTTTTTCCGAAGACCTGCGCCCCGGAATGCGGCTGGATGTTCTGGACCTCTACGGCCGGGTGCACCACACCCTGGTGATGAAACGTACCGTCACCGGCCAGGTTATGGAGCTGGAATCCACCGGCAACGCCCGGCGGGATTCCGTGTCCGCTGTCAATCAGCAGAGATACACAAACTTCAACGGTAAGCTGCTGGAAATCAAAACCGACATAGACGGAATGAAGATCACCCTGTCCGGCAAGCTGGACGGGCAGGACGCACAGACCCTCATCGACCAGAATCTGGAAGGGCTGACCCTCAGCGCCCAGGCGGGAGATAAGACCAGCACCCTGACCCTGAAAGCGGGGCAGACCACCCTGACCAGCGCCCAGATCACCTTCAGCGGCATGGTGGAGTTCGCCGACCTGAGCACCCCGGGGCGTACCGCCATCAACGGGGCCAACCTGCGCACCGGTGTGGTGCTGTCCAACTCCGGGTATACCCGGCTGGATCTGGACAGCGGTGTGTTTCAGGTGGGCAAGGACGACACCGTCTATGTGCATCTGGAACCGGACGGCATCACCTGGCGGGGCGGCCAGGATGTGGACGGCGCCACCGCCCACGGCCAGATCCGGGCCACCGAAGACCGGCTGTGGGTCACCTCGGACACAAGATACCAGATGTTCGGTTGGCGCCACGAATCCAGCGGCACATACCAGTGCCTGGAGATGGAACAGGTGGAAAATGAAGTCAGCGTGCCCAACCGTCTGAACGTGGGCGGGGTGTGCTCGGTGCGCACCCTGCTGGCCTGGGACGCCAAGGAACGGGTGGTGCAGACCGAAACCTGGGGCAGCCGCGGCATGGCGGCCATGGAATCCCCGGAGCCGCTTTTCTTCGACGCCGGTTCCGGCGTGCTGGACGGCAGCGGCGTGTGCTGTATCGAGATTGCTCCGGTGTATGAGGAGGTCACCACCCCCACGGTGGAGCGCCGCTGGTATGTGACGCCCACGGCGGCGGGGACCCTCTGGGTGGAAAAGACCCCCTGGGGCGCGGTGGTCCACGGCACCCCGGGGCTGCCCTTCGACTGGATGGTGGGCAGCGTCCAGCGCGGGTATGAGGGGGTGTACGCGGAAGCGCATGCCGAACCATATCCGGATGTGCGCTGCAAACCGGGGGATTTCCTGAACGAGGAGGTCCTGGAAGAGGTCTTCGGGCCGATTCTGCAAACGGAAAGGGAGGAAAGTGAATGATTGCAATTACGGCAATTTCCAGTGTGGCCACCGGGGAAGGCAAGCGCCTGGTGGTGACCTACAGCGAGGTGAACGACCAGGGCGAGTTTGTGCGCCAGAACATGAAGAAAAACTATGTGGCCACAGCCGCTGAGACCCTGGCGGCCATCGAGACCCTGGAGAAGGATGCCCTGGGCCACATCGGCGGGCAGTAAGGAGGGGTACGGATGGAAACCGGAAAAGCAGTGACCCGGCTGGAACAGCAGTTGGTGGACGCTGTGAACCAAAGCCACCTGCACCCGGTGGTGGTGCGGCTGGTGCTGCTGAACATCCTTCACCTGGTGGAGGACAAGCAGCGGGAACTGGAACAGGAGGGAGACAAGACGGATGGCTGACAACCTGACCTATTACGACAGTCCCCTGACCGGCGAGGAGCTGGATGCGGCTTTCCGCAAGCTGCCCCAGCTGGATGCCAGCGTGGCCGCGGCGGCCCAAAGCGCCGAACTGGCCGAGAGCTGGACCCGGGGCGGCACCGGCGCCCGGGCGGGGGAGGACACCGACAACGCCCGATACTGGTGTGAGCGGGCCCAGATGGCGGACGGCGCTCTGGGCTGGTACGCCGACGCCGCGGCCCTGAAAGCCGCCCATGCAACCGGCCGGGAAGGGCAGTGGGCCATTGTGGGGGCCGCCGACACGGTGTTTGTGTGGAACCCCGACAGCGGCTGGGTGGAAAGCGGCGCGGCCCTGTACAAGGTGCTGTTCCCGCTGGATGCCTGGTCCGGCAGCGGCCCCTACACCCAAAAAGCGTCGGTGACGCCGGTGCAGGGCGGCCCGCCGGTGACCGCCCGCAGTGTGTTGTGGGGTGGCTTCGGGGTGGATGACACCCTGGGCGCGGTGGCCTATGCGGTGCAGCTGGGCCTGGCGGCGGCCCTGGACAAGGCGACGGACAAAACCTTCGGTGCCGGAACCCTGACGGTCACGGTGACCGAAAAGCCGACGGCAGACGGAGAACTCTACTTTGTGGCCAAGAAAGGCGGTGTGTAAATATGGGACTTTCCTTTCCCGGTAGCGGCATGAAGATGGACCTGCTGTGGAAAAACAGCAACCTCAGCGCTGCACAGGAGGCGCAGCAGATCAAGCTGGACCTGTCTGCCTACGACGCCGTGTTCCTGGTTGTGCAGCAGAGAAACGATACCCCCAACGACCAGGCGGCCTTCTGCCTGCCGAATCACTATACAAATGTGCAGTTCCTGGATTACAACTCCGGCGCGGTGGAGTCCTACCGGATGTTTTACATGGCGGCGGATCACATTACCCTGTACGACGGCAAGAACTACGCCCACGCCACCGAAAACAACCGGGCCGTCCTGATCCGGGTCTACGGCGTCAAGTTCTGAAGGAGGACAGCCATGAAAATTTATGATGAAATCACCCGGGAGGAACTCACCGATCCCGATCTGAGCGCCGGACGTCTGTACTGCGGCGAAATCGTCACCGGCCATACCGAGGAACATCTGGAAGTCATGGAGGGGACCGTCACCGAAGCCCGGCCGGAAGGCCTGCGCCGTCTGGTGCCTGCTGCGGACATCACCGAGCCCTGCCGGTTCTATCACCGGTACACCGAGGAGGAACTGGCGGTGCTGAACCAGCCTTCCCGCCTGGAACAGGTGGACGCCCAGGCCACCTACACCGCCATGATGACCAATACGCTGCTGGAGGTGTGATATGTTCGAAAAAATCAAGAAGTGGTATGCCATGGGGCTCTGGAAGGAAGCCCAGGTGCGGCAGGCCGTGGAAAAGGGTGTGCTCAGCGAAGAAGAGTGCGCCGAGATTCTTTCCCGGCAGTAAAGGGCGGGTGAGTGAATGCAGACCATCGAAGTGAGACAAGGAGACACCGTGCAGCTGAAGCTGTCCCTGACCGAAAACGGCCAGCCCTTTGTGCCCGACCGGGAAAAGATCGTCTTTTCGGTGGGACGGTACAAGGACCTGCTGTTCAGCCTGGAAGCGGCGGACGGCACAGTGAAGATTCCCCATGAAAAGACGCAGGCACTGAATCCCGGCGAGTACAAGTTCGATGTCCGGGTGTATGACGCGGACAAAAATCTGGTGGCCACTCCGGTGGTGGGGGTGTTCCGTGTGCTGGAGGTCGTGAACCATGACCTGTTATAAGCTGGCGGGGGAGATCACCAACGCCAAAAACATCCGCTGTGAGCTGGGGCAGGCTCCGGTTCTGGCGGCAGAACTGCAGGTGCAGCACTATGCCGGCGGCGCGTCGTACCGGATCGGCCACGGCCTGAAGCTGGACCAGAGCACCAACACCCTGTCGGTGGATACCGCCGACCAGGTGGAACAGGACAACACCCTTCCCGTCACTTCCGCCGCCGTGGCCGCCACGGTAGGCAATATTGAAGTGCTTCTGGGAACCATCTGAGGAGGATCGCTTTTGAGTATTCAGACAGAAATTTCCCGCATCCAGTCGGCCCGGGACACCCTGCGGACCAAGGCGGTAGAGCTGAAGATCTCCGCTGGTACCGAAAAGCTGGACGAGCTGGCCGAGGATTACGGCGGGATCACCAACCAGGGCGGTGTTACGGCCCAGGTGAAGGAAGGGGAGACCTACACCATCCCCAAAGGTTACCACGACGGCACCGGCACGGTGTCCGGTGTGGCGGGCGGCGGCAATTACAACCTGCAGAGCAAGCAGGCCACCCCCACCAAGAAACCCCAGCAGATCACTCCGGACGAGGGCTACTACGGCCTGTCCGACGTGACGGTGGGGGCCATCCCCTCCCAGTACCAGGATGTGTCCTCGGTGACCGCAGGGGAGGCGGACGTGCTCACCGGCAAGATCATCGTGACGGTGGACGGGTCGGTGGTGCCGGGCAGCATGCCCAACAACGGCACCGTGTCCAAAACACTGGACGCGGCCAGTACCAGCTATACGGTGCCCAAGGGCTACCACAGCGGCAGCGGTACCGTGAAGATCGTCACCGAGGAAAAGACCGTCACCCCCACCAAGTCCGCCCAGCCCATCACCCCCACGTCGGGCAAGGTGCTGAGCAAGGTGACGGTGAACGCCATCCCCGCCGCCTACGTGGACACCACCGGCGCCACCGCTGCGGCGGGGGAGATTCTGCTGGGGGAGACCGCCTATGCGGGCGGTGCCAAAGTGACCGGCACCATGCCCAACAACGGCAGCGTGAGCAAGGTGCTGGATGCGGGCACCACCTCCATGACCATCGCCGAAGGCTACCATGACGGCACCGGCGGGGTGAGCATCGTGCCCGAAACCAAGAGTGTGACCCCCACCAAGTCGTCCCAGACGGTGAGCCCCACCTCCGGCAAGGTGCTGACCAAGGTGACGGTGGCGGCCATTCCGGCCCAGTACATCACCACCACCGACGCCACCGCCGCGGCGGCGGACATCCTCAGCGGCAAGACCGCCTATGTGGGCGGGACCAAGCTCACCGGCAGCATGAAGAACAACGGGGCTATCTCCGGCAGCATCGACGGCCTTTCCGGTACCAGCTATGCAGTGCCGGCGGGGTATACCAGCGGCGGCACCGTGAGCCTGACCGGGGACATTGAAGAAGCGCTGGCCGACATTTAAGGCGGTGAGAAGATGAGCGTACAAACCGAACTGAACCGCCTGCAGGCGGCCAAGACCGGCCTGACAGCGGTGCTTTCCCAAAATGGGGTGTCGGTGCCGGCGGGCACCACCCTGGACGAATACCCCGCCCTGTTCAGCCAGATGGGCACCAGCCTGGCGGTGGGGGTGTACAGGGCCACTTTTTCGGTCACGGCGTGGCAGAGTGCTTCCAACGGATATACACAGACCGCTGCTGCCACACCGGTGGCGGGATCCGCGGATCTTACCTCGGACTGTGTTATGGCTTCTCCGCTGTTTGTGGAGGACAACTACCAGGACGTTACCTGGCGGCTTATCAGAATTGCGGGCAGTGTTGTGGAAGCCGGCCGCAAAAGCCTGGGCAACGGCACCCTCACCTGTGTCACCCGGGGATGGGTGAAGCCGCCCAGCGACGTGGAAGTGTTTTTTCTGGCAAAGAAAGGGGAATGAACCATGCAATTGAAAAACGGGGATGTGGTCCTTTGCTGGCCCCTGGCCCTGCATGTGCTGACGGCCGGGTATTTTTACAGCGACGGCAGCCGTCATGAGGCCATCGACCTGCGCACCAACCAGGGCGGCAGCATCGTCAAGCCGGTGTATGCCGCCGAGGACGGCACGGTGGAGGAAACCCAGACCTGGGACGGCCACACCAAGACCGGCATGCAGAGCTACGGCACCATGATCCGCATCCGCCACGCCGATTATAACGGGGTTACGTTGCAGACCCGCTATGCCCACCTGTCCCGCCTGTGCGTGGCCAAGGGCCAGCAGGTGAAGGAGGGCCAGCTCATCGGGTACACCGGGGAAACCGGCAATGTGAACGGTGCCCACCTGCATTTTGAGGTGATCCTGGGCGGCAGCCGCCGCAACCCGCTGGTGTGGCTGGATGATGACTTCACCACCGCCAACAGCGGGGTGTATACCTACCAGCCCGGCGAGTATGCGGCCACCCGCCCGGCCGGAGCCACCGCCTCCGCGGCAGAACCCGCCCGGCTGCAGACCATCACCATCGGCCCGGTGAGCCAGGGAGATGCGGACGCCATTCTGGCGGTGTGCCGGGAACGGGAACTGGACAAGCTGGGGCTGTACCGCTCGGTGTGGGCGGACGGGGAAGCGGGGTGAGGACCGCGGAAAAGCTGGCGGAAATTCTGGCGGCGCTGCTGCCGTTGCTGACGGCCTTCTGCGGCTGGGCGGCGGCAGGCCTGACCCGCAGCCGCAAGGAGGAAAAGGCGCTGCGGGACGGGGTGAAGGGGCTGCTGCGGGCCAAGGTCATTGACCTGGGTCTGCATTACATCCAGGAAAAGGCCGTGCCGCCCTATGGGGTGGAAACTCTGCGCAGCTGTTATGATCCCTACATGGCGCTGGGGGACGGGGACCCGTCGGTAACCCATATCATGCGCCGGTGCGAAACCCTGCCGGTACGGTCCGGCGGGGAGTGAGAAAGGAAGTTGCCTGTGGATGAATTCTGGAAAAATCTGGCGGCCCTTCTGAAGGTGAAAACCATTGTCACCTTGGTGGTGATTGCGGTGTTTGCGGTGCTGGCCCTGAACGGCGTGCTGCAGCCGGACACGGTGATGACCATTGTGACCATGGTGGTGGCGTTCTATTTCGGCACCCAGAGCCAACGCCAGGGCAAGGTATGATGAAAGCAGAGAGCCGCCAGACTGTATGCGGCTCTCTGCTTTTTGTTGTATATGCGTCTGAAATGAGGGGAAAAAGAACCCGTCTTGTAAGGTTGCACAAGAATCCGGCCGGGATTTCTCCTGCCTTGTAAGGGCAACCCTCTTGACGATACGCCCGGGGATTGGGTATCATAAGGCCAAAGGAAAGTAAGCGGCTGCCGGGCAGCCGGAAGAATGGGGGAAACGGCGATATGACCAAACAGGAATTGAAGGAAGTGCTGGCGGAACAGTTCAGCTGCGACGAAAGTGAGCTGACGGGCGGCACCACCCTGGCGGACCTGGGCGCAGATCAGGAAGATCTGATCGAGCTGGCCTGGCAGCTGGGGGAAGCTGTCGGCGTGGAGCTGGACGAAAGCCGGCTGGCGGATGCCCAGACCGTGGAGGAGCTGTGGAAGCTGGTCCGGGAGCTGGAAGAAGAAGCGGAATAATCCGCATAACAAAAAAGATCCGACCCATCGGGGTCGGATCTTTTTTACTGTCTTTTGTTGCGGCGGTTATGCGGGACCGCGTGGGAAACGGTAGAAAGGCTATCCACCAACTTGGGAAAGACCAGCAAGACAGGCAGCATGTACAGATAAACCAGGGCATAGCGCGGCCAGTAGGCGCTGGGGGAGGCGATAAGCAGTGTGCCAAAGTTGCCAATGGCCGGGGCCAGGAGCAGACAGTACCGGTTGCCGCCCCGCACAAAGGCATACAGCGCCACAAACATGGTGAGCCAGGTCAGCAATCCGGAAGCCGGCATGGGGGTGGACAAAGAAAAGACGGACATAAGCTGGTCGTTGCCGGTAAGGTTGGTTTGCTCAATGCCCAAATCAATCCACCAACTATCCAGGACATAAGGATTTCCGGCCACGATGTTGTCACTATAATCATTCAGCTCCCACAGGGTGGGGGACCAGTATCCATAGGTACTCAGGCACCAGGCTTCGATATAGCGGATAGGATTTTTCAGCAGAGTACGGAACCAGACGGCCATAAACTGGCCTTTTGTCTCGGTGAAATAGGCGGTGTCAAAGGAAGTATCCCACTTGATGGAATCCACCAGGCCCGGTTTGTACAGTTCCTGCCAGGATTCCAGAGGCAGAAGCTGATCCAAGTAAGCCAGATCTTCTTCGCTGATGTTGCCCTCATATGCGACTGTGCGGGCCAACTGCTGCAGGGGAATGCCGAAACTTTCAATGTCATCCTTGCCGATCTGCAGCGCATCGTATACCGGACCTGTAAGGACAAGGATGCACAGGATGGATGCGAGATGCAGCACAAGAACACGACGGTAAGACCGCAGAGCTTTGCGCCACAGGGCAATGGCAAACAGGAACACCAGGCAGAAGGCTACAATATAAAGGCCGTTGTTGCGGCTCAGGCAGATGACCACGATGGCAGCCAGGGTCTGTATCAGAAAAGACCGCTTTGCGGCCAGGGCACCTTCGGAGACAAGAAAATCAAACAGTTTCAAGCCGTAAAACATCAGTGCGGCGGAGAAGATCGGATCTTTCCACATGCTGACGGCGTGTTGTGGAAAACACCGTACCACGCAGAACATCAGCAAAAAGAAGGCACATACAGGTTTGGAAATGCCTTTGTTGTACAGCCAGCACAGCAGATATGCCAGCAATAATCCCAGGCTGATCATCTGGAAGATGGTGTAGATGGCGCAGCCCAGGGTAATATCCGCCAACGCAATGCCGATTTTCAGACAGAGTTCCACAAACAGGGTATAGAAAAGGGGAAAATGGTTGCTGTATGGAGAAACGTGCATGGCCTGGGAAACGGAATTCATGGAATCGCCATAGATCAGGCCGGGATAATACACCAAAAAGTATGGCAGCCAGGCCAGAACCAGAACGGCAGCCAGTGCAAACATCCATTTGATCTGGGAAGTTTGGATCCCCGTGACAGGACGGGAATCCGGCTGTTTCTGTGTGGCGGAACGCCGGGGCAGCAACGCGAACAGGCAGATGAGAAACAGGCAGGAAAGATAGATCAGCACCAAAATGGCAACCGCATCCACAGCGGTGAGAGGGGTGAAAGCGTTGCCGTCGGCAATGCCCTGCACATAGGTCAGGTCCAGTTGGATGTGCCGGCTGAACACGAGGCACAGAGCCAGCAGGACGGAAAAGAAAAGGTACCAGACAAGGTGCTTCTTTTGCGCGAAAAATTCGCGAAACCCCCTTTGCTGAGCCAAAAAAATCAGAAAGGCGGCCGGCAACAGAAGCGTCGGAGTTGCAGACAAGCGCAGATAGGTGACCAGAAACCAGGACAAGGGAAAAGAAGCCAGCAGCAATACCAGTGTGTACGGGGAGAAGGATGCGCCGGCAACAGTCAGAGAACGGTGTTCATTCATAGCATATCTCCTGAAAAAGCGGGCAGGTCAGAGGGATTTCTTTCGCTCGCTGGTCTGGATCAGATGCATCTCAAAATCCCGCCGATCTTTCTGCTGCATGGTGGAGAGAATCACACCGGCCATCAGGAGGAGCAAAGCCACCAGGGTACCGATGGCACAGGCAATCAGGGTGGGCAGACGGGGCACCAGGCCGGTGGCCAGATATTCGCCGAACACCGGAATGAAGAAGGCAAGACTGATCAGGAAGATAATCAGGGCCAAAACACCAAAGAAGGCAAAGGGATGATAGTTCTTGTACAGTCGGCCGATGGTGCAGAGCACCTTGAAGCCGTCGGAATAAGTATTTAGTTTGGAAACGCTGCCCGCAGGCCGGTCCCGGTATTCAATGACCACATTTTCGATGCGCATGTTCCGCTCGATGGAATGGATGGACATTTCGGTCTCAATCTCGAAGCCTTTGGAAAGCACCGGGTAGGTCTTGACAAACTCGTAGCTGAAGGCACGATAGCCCGTCATGATGTCCTTGATTTCGGTGTGGAACAAAAAGTTGATGGAACCACGGACAATGGAATTGCCGAAATTGTGGAACGGGCGTTTGTTTTCGGTGAAATAGGTGGAGGAAAGACGGTCACCCACCACCATTTCGGCCTTGTGCTGCAGAATCGGCTCGGCAAGTTTGGGGGCAACTTCGGCGGGGTAGGTGTCGTCACCATCCACCAAAATGTAGCATTCCGCGTCGATTTCGCGGAACATGCGCCGCATCACGTTGCCTTTTCCCTGGGAATATTCATGCCGGACCACAGCACCCGCCTGTTCAGCCAAACGGGCGGTATCGTCCTTGGAATTGTTGTCATAGACGTAGATTTTGGCCTCGGGCAGGGCCCGGCGGAAATCCGCCACCACCTTGGAGATGGTGGCACTTTCGTTGTAACAGGGGATCAGTACCGCAATTTTATCCATGAAAAACTTCCTCTTTTCATTTTATATTTATAACCGGCGATGGCGGATCATTTGCGTTTGGTCAATTTGTTGGCCATAGCCCGCACCGGATGCCGCAACTTCCAGATCTGCTGGGTCAGCGCAGCTATTTCTCTGCGAAGCTGACGAATCTGCTCGTCCTTGTTCTGCAGCCGGTCCTGTAACATCCGGGTTTCCTCGGCCAAAGTCTTGTTGGCTTCTGCCAGCTGCCGGGCCCGGTCGAGTTCACTCTGCAGTCGGGCCTTTTGCTGCTGCTTTTCATCGGTCAGAGCCTGGCTCTCTGCCAGTTGCTTTTTATACAGATCCTGGAACCAGTCCCGGGCGGCGGTCAGTTCGTTCAGCCAGGTCTGGTCCTTGCGCCATTTTTCCACCGCCCGCTTCTGCAGCGCAAAAACAAGCTCGTCCCGCCACAGGGACCGCTGTTCCCATTCGCTGTCATACCGGGCAAACCGGGCTTTCAGCTCGGGGGTGCACACCCGGTTTGCCTGCAAGAACTGCTGCACCTTGTCCAAAATGCCCTGCCGCAGGGTCAGATAATCGGCCGGGTTGGCAGGGGGCGCCTGCAGATCAAAGTCCACCTTGCCGGCCAGATAGTCTGCGGTGGAAGCGTGATGGGGCAGAGTGCCCAGACCGTCAAAGCGGCCTTTTTCCTCAATGTCTTCCTCTGACAACAGCAGCACAGGGGTCTGCAGTGCCAGGCAAGGCATGGCACAGTGCAGCCGGGTGGTGATGACGGCGGTGGCATTCTGGTAGACCTGCAGCAGCCGGCGCACGTTGTCCATCCGCTCCGGCCAGGAGGCGGCCGGGTCAATCAGATCCGGTTCATCCTGGGAGATGATGCGGCATTCCAGGTCCGGATAGGTGGCCCGGACATAGTCGGCCACCTCCTGGGACACATTGGTCAGGCAGACATAGGGCCGGACCTCCTTGGGACCGATGGGGTTGAGGGTCAGGGTGACACAGCCGCTGAACCAGGTTTCGATTCCGTTGCGTTCCAGAAAATCCCGGGTTTCCAGGTCACGGCACCCGATGGGCGCATGCTCTTTCAGATCCCGGGCCCCCAGCCCCTGCAAAAACAGATCCCGGATGTCCAGGGGATCGTTTTCGGCAAAGTGCATGGAAAGATACAGCGGATTGATGCAGTTTGAAACGGGCCAGCCCAGCTTGTTGTGCATGAACCAACCGTTCATGATGACGTTGACCGGTTCGTCCTCCGCCGGACGGAACACATCCAGATGTTCCCGTTCGATATAGTAATCCACCTGCGGCAGCAGCTGGGAGGCGGCAAAACTTTGGATGTCGTCGCCGATGTTTTCCGTGTCGTGGTATACAATGACCCCGTATTTCAAATGCGTCTTCCTTTCTTTTTGCAAAGCGTCCGGTTAGGCACGCCCCTTGCCCTTCAGGCGTTTGAGCCCTTCCTTGATAGGGTCGGTGTGCTTCCAGTACCAGACAGCAATTTTTTGGAATTTGGAGTTGACCAGGCGATCGGCCAGCGGCGCGGTCACGAAGACGGGGGCGGGAGCGCCGCCGCTCTGGGCGCGGGTCTGGGCAACGGCAATCTGCTCGCTCTCCATCAGCAGGCTCATCATCAGCCGCTGGTCTTCATCGGCGCAGTAGGCACCGTGCGGAGTGGTAAAGCTGTCGAAAAGGGTGCGCCATTTTTCTTTCAGCTGTTCGGTGCCGTAGGAGGACAGGCTTTCCCGGGCAAGACGGCCGGATTCCCGGCGCAGATCGCCGTCTTCCAGCAACCGGATCAGATGGCGGGCCAGGGTATCCTGGTCGCCCTGCGGGGCGGTGAAAATGCCTGCGTTGTCCCGCACGGCTTCCAGATAGGGCAAGTCATACATGACAACCGGAACCCCATACATCTTGCTTTCGAACAGGACCAGACCGAATCCTTCGTACTGGGAGGTGAACAGAAGCAGGTCAGCGTGCTGATAATAGGGCAGCACATCCTTGTGGTAGCCGGCAAAGGTGATGCTTTCACTTACTTCCAGTTCGGCAGCCAGCGCTTGCAGTCGGGCCAGGTCGGCGGGGGTTTCCCCCTTACCCACAATGGTCAGGGTGGCGTCACTGAACCGGTCATGCACCTTCTTGAAGATGCGGATGGCTTCGTCCGGGCGCTTCTCCTCGCTCAGGCGACCCACCCACAGGATGTTCCGGCCGGACAGGGCGGAACATTCGTTTTCGTCACAGACATTGCCCAGAGGGTTTGGAATATAGTATGCCGGGCAGAAGTTCCCCCAGTACCGGGCAAAAACCCTGGACAGGGTGGCCACACGGTCCACCAGCCGGTAGCATTGGGCCACATAAAAGCGGTTGGGATCGTTGAGCAGATACAGGGAAGAGAAGGTACTGTGGATATCCACCACAAAGTTGCAGCCCAGGGCCTTCAGCAGACAGACATCCCACAGGGGAATCACATTGGCGGTGTTGTACACTACGGTGTCGATGTTGTACTCTTCCACGATTTTGGCCCAGCCTTCGGCCCGGGGACGGTAGGCTTTGCCGAAGGAATCGGCAATCTTGGGCAGCTGTACCCAGGGCACATCCTTGGGTACCTCATAATCGTCGGCGGAGGGGGCGGATTCGGTGACCAGTACCACCGAATAGCCCATCTCTTTCCACAGGGGGATCAGATAGGAAATGACCCGTTCCACCCCGCCGTTGCCCATGCGGTGGTAGAAAATGGCGATGGTGTGTACCGGCTTGCCGAGGCCTTCCTCCACGGGAACGGTGTCGGGAACCAGACGGTTGGCCACCTCGTGCATGTCGTTCCAAAGGATGCGGGCGGCTTCGGAAACGGCGGGAACGGCGCCCCACAGGGATACAAAAATCCAGAAAGCCTCTTTCGCCTCGGCGGGTGCCACGTGATACCGCCACATATAGACCAGACTTTCCCGGGTGGCGTCCTCCATCTTGTTCAAAACAGGCAGCAGGTCGGCCCGGTCGTTGCGTTCCACAAATGCTTTCAATTGCTGATAGATCAGCTTGCGGCGGCAATGGCCCTCGTACTGCTTGGCCGAAATGCCCATGGTGCCGGTCATGCCGCGGGCATAATAATACCGGTACAACGGTTTGGTGATGCCGCGGTAGGTGTTACTGAAAAAGGAAGAAAGGAAGAACAGGTATTCATCTTCCGAAATGTTGATATAAGCGTCGATGGTATTGCTCACCGCCGCCTTCCAGACTTCGGCACGGTAAGCCTTGTTCCAGACGGTGTAGTTCCACAGATGCTGTTCATAGCAGCAGGCGATCAGGTTGCCTTTGGCCTGGGTATAGGGGGTCAGAACCTTTTCCAGGTCTTTCATCTCCTGGTCGGAGTGAGCCCGGCAGATGATGGGCTCGGTGCCGAACTGCAAAATATCCACCGGGTTGGCCTGTTCTTCCTCCCAGACGGTCTGGCAGGCATCCGGCAGATATTCATCGTCGCTGTCCAGCAGCATGATGTAATCGCCCTCGGCCAGATTGGTGGCGCTGCGTCGGGCAGCCACCAGGCCGCTGTTCTTCTTGTGGAAAACCAGCTTGACCCGCGGGTCCTTGGCGGCGTATTCACGCAGAATCTCGGCGCTGCCGTCGGTGGAAGCGTCGTCCACGCAGATCAGTTCGATGTCATGCAGGGTCTGGTTGAGTACGCTCTCAATGGCGGTGGCCAGATAGTTCCGGACGTTGTACACCGGCATCAGAACGGAAATCTTCGGCTTCGGGGTGTTGTGATTCATAGTGGCTCCTCCTGCCTCTGCCAACCTCAGGGATAGGATTCAGCAGAGTTTATATAAATATTCCGTACAAAGGGTTCTGAGTCCCAGCGTGCGCCACAGGGAAAGCAGGCGCACCTTTCTGCCCAGAGAAGGGGGCAGATGGCCCAGCGCGTTCCAGACGGCGGGGGCGGTAATCCAGCGGCGCAGATACCGCCGCTTTTCCTTGGGGGTGCGGCCGTATTGCTTGATGTAGCTGCAGACCGCCAGGATCTTGCCGTACTCCCACACGCGGTAAGCGGTTTCCTCCCCGGCCGACAGGGCGGTGGGGTGGAACAGATCGTACTGACGCTGCATCAAAGGCAGTTCGTCCTCGCAAACGCCCTCATAAAAGCGGTGAATGGCAGAGCCTTCGTGCACCGCATAGTGGTACAGCTTGCGGCCGGTAACGGCAATGGTGGTGCAGGCCAGCAGACAGTCCTGCACGAAATAGGCGTCCTCGCACCGGCGCACCCCCACCGGAAACCGGATGCCCGGCCGGACAAGGTCCATGCGGTACAGTTTGTTGTACAGGTAGTTGGTGAACACCGGGTTGGCGTACCGGGAAGGGGTGGTGCGCAATGTTTCCAGACAGACATGTTCCTCCCGGACCTTCTCGTTCCAGTCGGAATCGTCAAACACACAGCAGACCGACATGTCGGCGGACCGGATCAGCTCGTACAGGGTTTGCAGGTAGGCCGGTTCCACCCAGTCATCCGCGTCCAGAAAGGCCAGGAAGGTTCCTTTGGCGGCGTCCATGCCGGCGTTCCGTGCGGCGGACACGCCGGCGTTGGCCTGGTGCAGCACCCGCAGGCGGGGTTCCCGGCCGGCCCAGGCATCGCACAGGGCGGCGGAACCGTCTGTGCTGCCGTCGTCCACCAGAATCCCTTCCCAGTGGGACAGGGTCTGGGCCTGCAGACTTTGCAGGCAGGCGTCCAGGTAGGGCGCGCAGTTGTATACCGGGATCACCACCGAAATCAGGTCGTGGGGCATGGAAAATTCATCCTTTCTGGGCCGGAGCGGGCATCAGGAAGCCATGCGGCCGGTCTTGCCCCGCAAAAAATCCACCGCACCCCGCCATTCGCCGTAGCTGCGGCCCTTGCAGTGGCCCAGGGCAGCGGCGGCCAGACAGCACAACCCGCCTTTAAGGGCAGCCAGCAGCCCGGCAGCCCGGCGGTAGGCGGCGCTGCGGCCCCGGCAGCGCAGGGCCAGGGTGTTGCGGGTGATGTAATACACCGACAACATCCCGCCCGCGGTGCCGCCGGCTTTGTGATGCAGCACCGCCCGGGGCAGATACCACAGGGGCACACCGGCGTCGGTCAGTCGGATGCAGTAGTCCACATCCTCACAATACATGAACAGGTCTTCGTCCAGGTATCCCACCTTTTCGATGACGCTGCGGGGCAGCAGCACGCAGCAGAAGGTGATGAATCCTACCTGCTGTTTCCGGGAAACCGCCGGCCCGTCCTTGGCGTGGCCGCCCAGGTGTACCACCTTGCCGGTGCGGCGGTCCAGGGTGCCGCCGGCAAACCACACTTCGTCCGGCGGGTCCATAAACAGCATCTTCGGGCAGGAAACCGCCCCGGCGGGGGTGTCTGCCAGCAGATATTCCAGCATGTGCGGGTCGCAGACGGTATCGTTGTTCAGCAGCATGACCCAGTCGGCCCCGTCTTCCAGCGCCCGGCGGATGCCAATGTTGTTGGCGGCGGCAAAACCGGAATTGGTTGCCTGGGGCAGAAAAACCACCTTGTCGCCGGCGGCGGTGCGCAGATGTTCCACCGAATCGTCGGAGGAAGCATCGTCGATGAGCACCACCTCAAAGTCCTGCATGGTCTGCCCGCGCAGACTGTCCAGACATGCCAGGGTGTCCTGCCATCCGTTATAGTTGGAGATCACAATCCCGATTTTGGGCATAAAGGGTTCCTTCACTTTCTGCATGGCAGCCGGTAGGGCAGCCGCTGATTCCAATCAACACAAGTCTACCATATCGGGGAAAGGAATTCAACAAACACAGGCGGTAAATGGAGGAAAAGCCCAAACAATAAAGCGCTCTTGTTGCGGTGTTGTAAACACAATCAAGAGCGCCTTGAAAATAGAAGTTATTCTCTTTCTTGAACCGGCTGTTTGAGCAGAGCCAGCATGCCGGCGGTCAGCAAAGAACCGGCGGCCAGGGCGGCCAGCAGCAGCCAGGGTCTTTCCGCCAAAGGCAGCAGATACAGCCCGCCGTGGGGCGCCGGTACCCCGCAGCCGAACAGCATGGAGAGGGCACCCGCCAACGCGGAACCGGCCATACAGCTGGGAATGACCCGCAGCGGGTCCCGCAGGGCAAAGGGAAGGGCGCCTTCGGTGACGAAGGAGGCTCCCAGCAGATAATTCATCAGGGAAGAGTGGCGTTCGGTTTTGGTGAACCGACGGGGAAACAGGGTGCAGGCCAGGGCCACGCCCAGCGGCGGCACCATGCCGCCCAGCATGACCGCGGCCATGAACCGCTCCTGCCCGGCGGCCAGGGTGACGGTGCCGAACAGGTAGGCGGCCTTGTTCACCGGTCCGCCGAAGTCCACGGCCATCATGCCGCCCAGCACGGCGCCCAGCACCATCCGGCTGCCGCCGCGCATGGACTCCAGGCATTGGTACAGCCAGTCATTGAACTGGCCCAAAGGCGGGTTGATCAGCACCACCATGAACAGGGAAATCAGGGTCAGCCCCAGAACGGGGTAGAGCAGGGTGGTCTTGAGGGGGTCCAGCCCGGCAGGAAAACGGCTGAACAGCTTGCGCAGCCCCCGGATGAGCCAGCCGGACACGAACCCGGCCAGAATGGCCCCCCAGAACCCGGAGGAAATCCAGGTGCTTTCGGGACCGATGGTCACCCCCTGGTAAGCCAGGAAGCCCCCCATCATGCCGGGCAGCAACGCAGCCGGACCGGCCATGGCGCTGGCCACAAAGCCGGCCATGATGGGGTACATCATCCGGAAGGCAAGCTGTCCCACCAGGGTGACCAGCCAGGACAGGGAGGTACCACTTCCGAAGGTGATGTTGCCCACGTTGGCCCGGTCCAGAAAGTAGCCCAGGGCAATGAGGATGCCCCCGCCGGTGACAAAGGGAACCATGTGGTTGATGCCGTTCATCAGGTGGGCGTACACATGCTGGCCCCGGCTGCGCAGATTATCCCGGGAGGCGGACAGGGGCGGAAAGAAGGTTTCGTCGTTGGGGTTTATGTTCATCACCGGCACACCTCCCGAAACCGCCCGCCGCAGCAGGGCTTCGGGATGGCGCAGGGCTTCGGCCACCGGCACAATCAGCACCGGCTTGCCCGCAAAGCGGTTCAGGTCCACCGTGCGGTCGGCCGCCACCACAATGCACCCGGCGGCGTCGATCTCGGCCGGGGTCAGCACATTGCGGGGGCCGTCGGCGCCATTGGTCTCCACCTTGAGGGAAATGCCCATGGCGGCCGCCTGGCGTTCCAGAGCCTCCGCCGCCATAAAGGTGTGGGCCACCCCCATGGGGCAGGCGGTCACCGCCAACACCTGGCAGGGGCCCTTTTCCGGGTCCCGGGCGGCGGGCTGGCTTGCCGCGGCGGGGGTTTCCCGGTCGGCAATGACCTGCAAAAACGCTTCCGGGGTCCGGGCTTCCAGCAGCTGTGTGCAGAAATCCGGGTCCATCAGAAGGCGTGCCAGATCGGCCAGCACCGCCACATGCAGGTTGGCGTCGGTGTCCGGCACCGCAATCTGAAACAGCAGCCGCACCGGGGCGCCGTCCAGTGCCCCGTAGTCCAGGTCTTCGCACAGGGTCATGGCGGCCAGGGCGGGTTTGGCCACCCCGGCGCTCTTGGCGTGGGGAATGGCCACCCCGCCGCCCACACCGGTGGAACCCTGGGCTTCCCGGTCCAGCACTTCCCGCTCATAGCGGGCGGCGTCGCGCAGGCAGCCCCCGTCGTCCAGCAGGGCGGTCATGGTGTGGATGGCAGCGGCCTTGTCGGCCACTTTGGCCCCCAGCACGATTCGCTGCGGGCTCAGCAGTTCGGTGATGCGCATGGTAGTGTTTTCCTGTTCCGTGTGTTGTTTACGAAAACGGCGGCCCTGCCGCAGAAGGCGGGGCCGCCGTTGAGAATGATTCAGTTGTAATACCGGATCAGTTCAGGATGGTCAGTTCGGTATCGGGATCGAACAGGTGGATCTTGTTGGTATCCATGGCCATGACAACCTTGCTGCCGCGGCGAGCCTTGGAGGTGGGGGCAACACGAGCCATCAGGTTCTGGCCCTGATAGGTCAGGTACAGGTAGATCTCAGCGCCCATCAGTTCGGAAACTTCCACTTCGGCGTTGATCTTGCTGTCGGGATGCTTGGCCAGGAACTCTTCGTCGTCCTTCATGTCTTCGGGACGGATGCCGACCTTCAGGCTCTTGCCGACGTAAGCGTCCAGCTTGCCGTCCGCGGTCTTGGCCTTCGGCAGAGGAATGTCGGTGCCGGCCAGATCAACAGAGTACTGGTCGCCGTTCTTCTTCAGGGTGCCGTCCAGGAAGTTCATCTGCGGGCTGCCGATGAAGCCGGCAACGAAGATGTTGCAGGGATAATCGTACAGGTTCTGCGGGGTATCGACCTGCTGGATGACGCCGTCGCGCATAACCACGATGCGGTCGCCCATGGTCATGGCCTCGGTCTGGTCATGGGTAACGTAGATGAAGGTGGTAGCCAGCTTCTTGTGCAGCTTGATGATCTCGGTACGCATGGAGGTACGCAGCTTGGCGTCCAGGTTGGACAGAGGTTCGTCCAGCAGGAAGACGGCCGGGTTACGGACCATGGCGCGGCCCAGGGCAACACGCTGACGCTGACCACCGGACAGAGCCTTCGGCTTACGGTCGAGCAGGTGTTCGATTTCCAGGATCTTGGCGGCTTCACGCACGCGCTTGTCGATCTCGTCCTTGGGCATCTTGCGCAGTTCCAGGCCGAACGCCATGTTCTTGTACACGGTCATGTGCGGGTACAGAGCGTAGTTCTGGAACACCATGGCGATGTCGCGGTCTTTCGGGGGAACGTCGTTGATCAGGCGCTCGCCGATGTACATTTCGCCCTTGGAAATTTCTTCCAGACCGGCGATCATACGCAGGGTGGTGGACTTGCCGCAGCCGGAAGGACCGACGAAGACGATGAATTCCTTGTCAGCGATTTCCAGGTTGAAATCCTTGACGGCAGTGACATTGCCGGGATAAATCTTGTAGATGTGACGGCAGCTGATACTGGCCATGTTGATACCCTCCAAATGGTTTTTTATTGACGCCTTTGGGCGCCTGATTTTCTTGACAAACTTATAATATCAGCTTAGAATGGGAAAAGAAATAGCATTTTATTGATATAGGAGGCCAGAAATTGATATTTGACTGGACACGCTGCTGCCGGGCCTGCGAAACCCGGGAACTGCAGGGGGAAGACCCCCTGGTGCTGGACGGTGCGGGGCTGTGGACGGGGGTGCTGTCCAGCGGCGCCTGCGCCCTGGACGCCCCCGGCGCCGACGGGGTACAGGGGCATTCGGGGGACATCCTGCTGGCCTTCGGGGATGTGACGCTGCGTCCCCTGTCTCCCTGCCACCTGCTCTGCCTGCGGCTGGACGGGTCGGCAGTGGCGGAATTCCTGCGCGGCCTGCCGGCCTCCTGCTTTGTGGACAGCGCAGCCTGCCCCACCGCCGCCGAACAGCTGGCCCGGCTGTGTTCCGCCCCGGAAAGCGAGCCCGGCGCCGCCCCGGACCCCGCCCTGGGGGCGGCGCCCTACGCCCTGCTGTGCGCCCTGGCCCACGCGGACGAGCCGCCCCGTCGGCTTTCGCCCCTGGTGGCCGAAGCGGTGGAGAGCATCCGCAACAACTATATGGCCCTGTACGGGGTGGAGGACCTGGCCGAAGCCATGGGGGTGAGCAAATGCCACCTGGTGCGGGTCTTTTCCGCCGAGATGGGCATCTCCCCGGGCAAGTTCCTCACCCACACCCGCATCGAAGCCGCCAAACTGCTGCTGCTGGACCGGGAGTACAACCTGGAGATGATCGCCAGCCTGTGCGGATTTTCCGGCGCCAACTATCTGTGCCGGGTCTTCCGGCGGGAGACGGGCACCAGCCCCGCCGCCTGGCGGGAGGCCGCGGCTCCCCACGCCGAGGTCAAGCGCCTGCCGCCCCGCCGCAACGAAATCTACGTATAAAGAGGAGCCCTGTCATGACAACCACCTGTCCCACCCGCACAACCTGTGCCGCCGCCCTGGTGCGGGCCGCGCTGACGGCCCTGCCGGGGCTGTTGCTGCTGGCCTGGATTGCCCCGGCGGTGGGAATGCTGCTGCAGGGGCCCCGGGATCTGTACGACCTGACCCCGGCGGAGCTGGAAGGCAGCTACGCAGCGGCCAACCTGGATACCATCTGGGACTGGTACGCCGAGAGCGTCTCCACCGCAGCCGACGGGTCCACCCGGGTCACCGCCCGGGAATACCTGGTGCCTTTGTCCGACGGCAAGACCTTCCTGGGGGTGCGGGTGCCCGCGGCCCGGATGGACCGGGCGGAGGTGGTACTGCGGCAGACCGGGCTGTGGCGCAGCGACCCGGACAACTATTTCTGGGACGGGTCCTACCTGACGGTGCGGGGGAGCATCCGCCCCATGGACGAGGAAACCCGGGCCCTGTATTACGACCTGCTCACCGGCTATTACGGCCTGGAGGAGGCGGACCTGGAAAACTTTCCGCCCCTGGTGCTGGTGGACGGCACCGTGGACGGGCTGAACGGCAGCACCCTGACCCTGCTGGGCCTGGCCGGATTGTTTCTGGTGGGGCTGGCGGGGGTGCAGGCGGCCCGGGCCCTGGGCCTGCCCGCCCGCAAAACGCCGCCCGCGCCGCCGGACACCTGGCAGGAACCGTAAAACAAGCAATAAGACAAGCCGCCCCGCCTTTCTGCATCCGGCAGAAGGCAGGGCGGCTTTTTTGCGGGCAGAACCCGGTTATTTCTTGCGGCTGTACATGTGGTCGGGCAGCAGATGCAGCCCTTCGCCGGTGGCGTACCAGGCGCAGACCAGACCGGCCACACCCCACAGGCCCATGGCCAGGGAGGCAGCCAGCTCGGCCATGGTGGCGCCGCCGTGGAAAAAGGCAAACACCGTCTGGGGCAGTTCATGGCAGGTGCACAGCATAAAGGCGATCATGCCGGCGGCAAACACCGCATGGCCCACCGGCAGGCCGGGGGTCAGGAACACCCGCAGCACCATGGCCAGGAACAGCAGGGCCGCTGCGGCGCTGAGCACCCCCAGGGTGCAGCCCAGGCGCATGACCGAGGCGGGGGCCACCGCCAAAAGGTTGATCATAGTCCACAGGAAAAAGGCGGGGCCGGGCAGGGCGGCCAGGGTGGGGGGCAGGTTGCGGGTGGGGTCGGCCAGAGGTCCGAAGGCCCGCACCCCCCACAGCAGGGCCCACAGGGCGGAGAGCAGGGCGGCCACCGCGCCGATGAGGGCGGTGACGCTGCCGAACAGCAGTTCCGGCAGGCTGAGCAGGGCTGTGGCCGCCAGGGCGGCGGTGAGCAGGAGCAGACAGATGCCCAGCCCGGTGCAGGGGCCCAGCAAAGCCCGGGGACGGCGGGCCACCCCGCCGGAGGCCAGATAGCTGAGAGCCACCGCCACCAGGGGCAGGGCGATGCGGGCAAAGTAGAACCCGTTGGTCACAAACCCGGTGGCGGGGTCGGTGAAGAAGGCAAGGTCCAGGATGCGCAGCACCAGGGTGAGCAGACACACCGCTAGCATCCCGAAAAAGGGCAGGCGATGGGGCGCGTTGTTCGGTTCGGTCATGGGAAACGCCTTTCCCGGCGGGGCATATTCGTCCCGGCCGATGAATATACTGAAACAAGCGGGCGGGACAAGCCCGGCGCCGCAGATATGCCTATTATTGTAGCCTGCCGCGCCGCAAAATGCAAGCCGTCCCTGCCGGGAGGTACCCTTGTGAAACATACAATTTTATGCGCGGCACTGCTGGTTTTGCTGGCGGGGGCCGCCCCCTTCCTCTGCCTGGTGATGCCCCCCGCCGGGGCGGTGCCCACCGGGGCCGCACCGGTGTCCACGGCGGAAACCGCCGCCCCGGTCCCGGCCCAAACCACCC
>OLIH01000493.1_pt1 | contig 23327 bp, 17 predicted proteins | sample 1609721 | NCBI WGS metagenome assembly OLIH01 (sample SAMEA4350157, study PRJEB24818) | metagenome | biome: human; feature: gut; material: faeces | place: Denmark | collected 2013-09
ACATTACTGCCGAATGATTTTATAGATAACTACATGATCGATGCAAACGGAGAATTCGTAAAAGTATATCTTTTTCTGCTCCGTCATCTGGATGATCCGTGTTCTTCACTCACGATCTCCAAGATAGCGGACTGCCTTAACAACACAGAAAATGATATTCTGCGCGCTTTCCGCTACTGGGAGAATACGGGGCTTCTGTCTGTCGAGCGCGATGCAGATGATAAGATCACAGGTCTCGAACTGCAGAAGACCGCCCGGCCGGACAAGGCTGCTGTTACAGCTGCCCCCGCCGAGGATTCACAGCCTCAGGCAGCACCGGTCCGGAAGGCTGTCCCGGCTCCGGAGACAAAAGGAAAGGCTGTTCCTATTGATTCATTCCGCGCACAGAAGGAGATCAAGTCGCTCCTGTTTATAGCGGAACAGTATCTCGGAAAAACACTGACTCACTCTGAGATGGAGGCAATCACATACTTTTACGATACGCTGCATATGTCGGCAGACCTGATCGAATATCTGCTGGAATCCTGCGTGGAAAACGGACACAAGAGTATGCACTATATACAGAAGGTCGCTTTTTCGTGGGCGGAAGCCGGCATTGAGTCCGTTGCACAGGCGAAGGAAGAATCCGCACTCTACAGCCGCAGCTGTTACACTGTTCTGAACGCTTTCGGAATTAAGAACCGCGGCCCGGCAGTTTCCGAGCTTGCATATATCAGAAAATGGTCCGAAGAGTACGGCTTTGCTTCCGATATTATAGAAGAAGCCTGCCGCCGCACAATAAGCGCCACGCACCAGCCCAGTTTTGAATATGCGGACAAGATCCTGACGAAATGGCATGACAGAAACATCCGCCACCTCAAGGACATCTCATCTCTGGACGAGGAGTACCAGAAAAACAGCACGTCGGGAAGAACCGCTGTAAGATCCAGAACTGCCGCAAGGAATCTCAACAATTTCGAGCGTCGCAGTTACGATATGGATTCTCTTGAGGAACAGTTATTAAACAGCAATTAAAGGAGCATATCCATGGCACTTAAGAATTCACAATATTACGCAATCATGCGGGAATACGAAAGGATCCGCCTGAAAAACCATGATCTTCTGAACGCCCGCTACGAAGAAGTTTATGAGAAGCTTCCCGAATTTAAGTCACTGGATGAATCTATCTCCATTCTCTCCGTCCAGTACGGAAAGAAACTCCTAAACGGGGATGAGAGCGCTCTTTCATCGCTGAAAGAGGAACTGGAAATCCTGCGCAGCAGCAAAAAACAGCTTCTGACTTCTGCAGGATTTCCGGAAGATTATCTTGAGCCGATCTATGACTGTCCTGACTGTAAGGACACCGGATATATCGGAAATCAAAAATGTCACTGTTTTAAACAGGCCGTCATAAAGCTTTTGTATGAAGAGTCAAATATAAAAGAATTTCCGACAGAAGCATCTTTTGATCATTTCAGGCTTGATTTTTACCCTTCTACACTTTATGATAAAACAACCGGGCGCAGTGCCCGCGCTATGATGGAGGATACTTTGAAAATCTGCCATCGCTTTGTCGACACTTTTGGCAAAGAGTTCCAGAACCTCTTCTTCTATGGAAGTGTCGGCGTGGGAAAGACTTTTCTTTCCACATGCATTGCCCGCGAAATTATGGAGAAAGAATTCTCTGTCGTCTATTTTTCAGCGCCGCAGCTTTTCAACACACTTGCCCAGACCAAATTCAATAAGGGCGATACAGACGCTAAAAATATGACAGACTATATATACAACTGCGATCTCCTGATTATTGATGATCTGGGCAGCGAATACACAAACGCCTTTATTTCCGCACAGTTTTTTACGTGCATCAACGAAAGGCTCATACACAGGAAGTCAACGATCATCTCAACAAACCTGTCTCTGGAATCGATCGCCGATCTCTATACAGAGCGGTCTTTTTCCAGAATCACGAGCAGTTATGCACTGTTGAAGATCATCGGTGATGATATACGTATCAGGAAAAAGTTAGAACACAGGGAGGAACATTAATGGTACGCCGAACAGAACGAATCTTGGAAAACATACCCGTGGGAAGTCTCGGACTTATCTCATTGGAAGGATGTGAGGAACTCGGAAAAAAAGTAGATGATTATCTTGTCCAGTGGCGTCATGAAAGCGCACACGAATATAAAGATGACATCGCATTTTCCGGATATGTAAAAGATACTTATCTGATCAATGCCAAAGTACCGCGTTTCGGTTCCGGTGAAGCAAAGGGCATCATCGGAGAATCCGTACGTGGAAAGGATCTCTATCTGATGGTGGACGTCTGCAATTACAGCGTTACCTATTCGCTTACCGGGCAGGTCAACCACATGTCTCCGGATGATCATTTCCAGAATCTGAAGAGAATCATTGCCGCAATCGGCGGAAAGGGCAGACGTATTAATGTCATTATGCCGTTTCTGTATGAAAGCCGTCAGCATAAAAGAAGTTCCCGGGAATCATTAGACTGTGCCCTTGCGCTTCAGGAACTTGTGCGCATGGGAGTGGAAAATATCATCACTTTTGATGCCCACGATCCCAGGGTCCAGAATGCGATACCTTTAAGCGGATTTGAGACTGTCGCGCCTACTTATCAGTTTATCAAGGGACTGTTGCGCACCGTAAAAGATCTTAAGATTGACAGTAAACATATGATGGCGATCAGCCCGGATGAAGGCGGCACCAATCGTGCTGTCTATCTGGCAAACGTTCTTGGCCTGGATATGGGTATGTTCTATAAACGCCGTGATTATACACAGATCGTAAACGGACGCAACCCGATCGTAGCTCACGAATTTCTCGGAAGTTCTGTAGAAGGAAAAGATGTGATCATCATCGATGACATGATCTCATCCGGTGACAGCATTATCGATGTGGCAACGGAGCTTAAACGGAGAAAAGCGAATAGAATCTTTGCCGCTGCAACATTTGGTCTGTTCACAAACGGTATGGAAAAGTTTGACAAAGCTTATGAAGAAGGAATTATAACCGGTATACTGACAACCAATCTGATCTATCAGACACCGGAACTTCTCTCCAAACCTTATTATATTAACTGTGATATGAGTAAATATATCGCTCTTATCATCGATACTCTGAACCATGACGGCTCAATCAGCTCCATCCTGAGCCCGAATGAACGAATTCAGAATGTACTCCGCAAATACAAAAACGGAGAACCGATCTAATCCGGTGTACCCTGACTATATTATCTATCCTGAGCGCGCTCAATTGAAGCGCGCTCTGACTATCATATGGCTATGAATAAAAAACTTATATCCGAGATTGTATTTACTCTCCTGATGCTGGCGGCTGCAACCGCCATATCTTTTGGCTTCTTTTATCTCGGCAACAAAAATGTGGCAAATATCGCTATTGTCTATACACTTGCGCTGATCCTGACCGCACTTTATACTTCAGGCTATCTCTTTGGGATCATCACTTCGTTATTTTGTGTGATCGCTATAAATTATTTCTTTTCATATCCATATTTCAGGATCAATTTTTCCCTGAACGGATATCCTGTCACTTTTATAGGAATGCTTGCGATCTCACTGATTACGAGTGCGACCACCACTACTCTGAAACGCCAGAGACAGGCTATTGCGGAACGTGAGAAAGCGCTTGCAGAAGCCGACAAAGAAAAACTGCGCGCCAATCTTCTCAGAGCTGTATCCCATGATCTGAGGACACCGCTTACCAGTATTATCGGATCTTCATCATCCTATCTGGAAAATTATGCTGATCTTTCAGAGGAGGAACGGACGGAACTTGTGGGGAACATAAAGGAAGATTCTCAATGGCTCCTTAATATGGTAGAAAATCTGCTCACAGTCACCCGCATCAAAGATAATGACATAGATAAGGTAAAAAAGTCTCCCGAAGTTGTTGAAGAAGTCGTCTCTGAGGCTATACTCCGGCTTCGCAAAAGACTTCCAGACATCAAAATACGAGTAAATATGCCAAATGATTTTCTCATGCTTTCTATGGATCCGACACTCATCGAACAGGTATTGATCAATCTGCTGGAAAATGCCCGGGTCCATTCCGGAAGTGCTGATCCTATTGACCTGATCATAGCTGAAAGTCCGGCATACATTTCATTTACAGTCCGGGATTACGGCAGGGGTATCAGTGAAAAACAACTTCCGTATATTTTCGAGGGTCAGCAGACTGTCTCCGAAACCGCGGACAGCCACAAAGGAATCGGGATCGGTCTTTCCATATGCAAGACGATTATTCAGGCACATGGTGGAGAGATCAGAGCCTCAAACCATTCCTGCGGAGCCGAATTTACTTTTACGCTCCCGAAGGAAAAGGAGGATTACGACAATGTCTAAATGCACAGTTCTGATTATAGAAGACGAAAAGAATATACAGACCTTTATGGGAAAGGTTCTTAAACGCCATGAATACCGGGTTCTGTATGCTGATACCGGCACCCAGGGCCTCGAAGTGATACGTTCCCAGTGTCCGGATATCATTCTTCTGGATCTTGGGCTTCCGGATATGAATGGCGACAGTCTCATCCGCGAAGTCCGAACATGGAGCAGTATTCCTATCATCGTAATATCAGCACGTACGGCGGAACGTGAAAAAGTTCTGGCTCTGGATCTGGGCGCAGACGATTACATAACCAAGCCGTTTGGGACGTCAGAGCTTCTTGCCCGGATACGTGCTTCACTGCGTCACAGCAACCGCCTTCGGACTGACAGTGAACTTTATATCCGCCCGTACAGGCACGCCGGCATGATACTGGATTTTTCAAAGCGTCTGCTTAAAGTCAATAACGAAGAGGTTCATCTGACACCGATTGAATATAAAATCGTTGCCTACCTTGCCCAGAATTCCGGAAAAGTGATCACCTATTCTGCTATTCTGTCAAATGTATGGGGACCTTACGCCGACGGGGATAACAAAATCCTGCGTGTAAATATGGCGAATATCCGTCGTAAGATTGAAGATGATCCCGCGCAGCCGAAATATATCTTCACGGAAGTCGGCGTCGGATATCGAATGGCTGAAGACGAGGAAGAGTGATATCACAAACTGCTATATAACGAAAAATACATCCGCAGGGAATTCCCTGCGGATGTATTTTTCATTTATTATGACTTTATTCTTCTTCGTCTGCTGAAGCACTTTCATCTACTGGTATCTCTGTTTCCACTGCTGTTTCTTCTGCGTTTGTTTCTTCAGCATTTGGTTCTTCTGTTGTCACAGTCTCTGCTGTCTCCTCTGCTGTACCGTCCCCGGAATCCATATCAAGATCCAGATCCAGATCATCGTCAAGATTCAGTTCCTGCTCCATATGAACATCAGTATTCAGAGCTACATCGCGGTATTTCTTCATACCCGTACCTGCCGGGATATGTTTACCGATAATAACATTTTCCTTCAGACCTTTCAGGTGGTCGACTTTACCTTTGATCGCCGCCTCTGTAAGTACTTTAGTCGTCTCCTGGAAAGATGCCGCTGACAGGAAGGAATCTGTTGCAAGGGATGCTTTTGTAATACCAAGCATGATCTGCTCGCCAGCCGCCGGTTCTTTACCTTCAGCCTCAAGCTGCTTATTCACATCCTCAAACTCAAGCACATCTACCATTGTTCCCGGAAGGAATTCGGAATCACCCTTATTCTCTACTCGTACTTTCTTAAGCATCTGACGGACAATAACCTCGATATGCTTATCATTGATATCAACACCCTGCAGACGGTATACTCTCTGAACCTCACGAAGCATATAGTCCTGAACCGCGCGAAGCCCTTTGATCTTAAGGATATCATGCGGATTTACGCTACCTTCTGTAAGCTCATCGCCGGCCTCAAGCATAGCTCCGTCCTGGATCTTGATACGTGATCCGTACGGAATAAGGTATGCCTTGGATTCGCCAGTCTCGTCATTTGTGACGATAACTTCACGTTTCTTCTTTGTATCGCTGATAGTTGCCTTTCCGGCAAACTCTGTGATAATCGCAAGTCCCTTCGGCTTTCTCGCCTCGAAAAGCTCCTCGACACGGGGAAGACCCTGTGTGATATCGTCACCGGCAACTCCTCCGGTATGGAACGTACGCATGGTAAGCTGTGTACCCGGTTCACCGATAGACTGGGCAGCCACGATACCGACAGCCTCTCCGACCTGTACGACCTCTCCTGTCGCCATGTTGGCGCCGTAACACTTCGCGCACACACCGTCTTTGCAGCGGCAGGTAAGGATTGTACGGATCTTAACCTTGCTGATCGGCTCTCCGCTCTCATCCACGCCCTGCTTGATCACACGCTCTGCACGGCGTGGTGTGATCATGTGGTTCTTCTTCACGAGCACATTTCCGTCTTTATCTTTAATATCCTCGCAGGAGAAGCGTCCTGTAATACGATCCTGCAGGCTCTCGATCTCTTCGTTTCCATCCGTAAATGCGTGTACATACATTCCCGGAATCTCCTCATCCGGTCCCACGCAGTCTGTATCATGGATGATCAGCTGCTGGGAAACGTCTACCAGACGTCTTGTCAGGTAACCGGAATCGGCCGTACGCAGAGCCGTATCGGACAGACCTTTACGTGCTCCGTGGGCGGACATGAAGTATTCCAGTACGTCCAGACCTTCACGGAAATTGGACTTGATCGGCAGCTCGATGGTACGTCCTGTTGTATCGGCCATAAGACCACGCATACCTGCAAGCTGTTTGATCTGTTTATCGGAACCACGGGCCCCGGAGTCTGCCATCATATAAATGTTATTATATTTATCAAGACCGGAAAGCAGAGCCTCGGTCAGTTTATCATCCGTTGCCTTCCATGTCTCTACGACTTCTTTGTAACGCTCTTCTTCTGTGATAAGACCACGCTTGTAGTTCTTTGTGATCCGGTCCACAGTATTCTGCGCTTCCTCGATCATCTGCGGTTTCTGCGGCGGCACTGTCATATCTGAAATAGATACGGTCATGGCAGCTCTCGTAGAATATTTGTATCCGATAGATTTTACATCATCGAGTACTTCCGCTGTCTGTGTAGCACCGTGTGTATTGATGACTTTCTCGAGAATCTGCTTTAACTGTTTCTTGCCTACATGGAAATCAATTTCCATCTTCAGCTCATTGCCCGGCACATCTCTGTCAACGAATCCGAGGTCCTGAGGAATAATCTCATTGAAGAGCAGACGTCCCAGTGTCGCATCGATAGTTCCTGTCTTCACAGTTCCGTCCGGCATTGTCTTGGAGACACGGACTTTAATCTGTGAATGCAGAGTAATATATCCGTTCTCATAAGCAAGGATTGCCTCGCTCACGCTGCGGAAGAACATTCCCTCTCCCTTGGCACCCGGTCTCACCTGTGTCAGGTAGTAGATACCAAGAACCATATCCTGTGACGGGACAGCCACCGGACCACCGTCTGACGGTTTCAGCAGGTTGTTCGGGGACAGGAGCAGGAAACGGCACTCAGCCTGTGCTTCCTGTGACAGCGGTACGTGGACAGCCATCTGGTCTCCGTCGAAGTCCGCGTTGTAGGCGGTACATACGAGCGGATGAAGCTTGATTGCCTTACCTTCTACAAGGATCGGCTCAAACGCCTGGATACCAAGTCTGTGAAGCGTGGGGGCACGGTTCAGCATAACCGGATGCTCTTTGATTACTTCCTCGAGCACATCCCATACCTCCGGCTGAAGTCTCTCAACCATCTTCTTTGCATTCTTTATATTGTGTGCCGTACCGTTTGCAACAAGCTCTTTCATAACAAACGGCTTGAACAGCTCAATTGCCATCTCTTTCGGAAGACCGCACTGATAGATTTTCAGCTCCGGTCCTACGACGATAACGGAACGTCCAGAATAGTCGACACGTTTTCCGAGCAGGTTCTGACGGAAACGTCCGGATTTACCTTTCAGCATATCGGAAAGGGATTTCAGTGCTCTGTTTCCTGGGCCTGTGACCGGACGACCGCGGCGGCCGTTGTCGATCAGGGCGTCTACTGCCTCCTGGAGCATACGTTTCTCGTTGCGCACGATGATATCCGGCGCACCCAGCTCCAGCAGTCTCTTCAGACGGTTATTTCTGTTGATAATTCTTCTGTAAAGGTCATTTAAGTCGGATGTAGCGAAACGTCCTCCGTCCAGCTGCACCATCGGGCGCAGATCCGGCGGGATAACCGGAATAGCTGTCAGGATCATCCACTCCGGGCGGTTGCCGGACTCAAGGAATGCCTCAACAACTTCCAGTCTCTTCACGATCCTTGCTCTCTTCTGGCCTGTCGCATTCTCCAGAGCCTTCTGGAGCTCATCACACTCTTTCTCAAGATCAATTGCCTCGAGGAGCTCTTTGATCGCCTCAGCGCCCATGCCTACACGGAATGCGCCGCTGCCCCATTTCTCTTTCTGCTCCTGGTACTCTGCCTCGGAGAGGATCTGCTTATTCTGCAGATCCGTCTCGCCTTTGTCCAGTACAATGTAGGATGCAAAGTAGAGAACTCTCTCAAGTGTTCTCGGGGAAATATCGAGGATCAGTCCCATACGGCTCGGGATACCTTTAAAGTACCAGATATGGGATACAGGAGCCGCGAGGGCAATATGTCCCATACGCTCACGGCGCACGCTTGACTTCGTAACCTCAACTCCGCACCGGTCACACACAACACCTTTGTAACGGATCTTCTTATACTTACCGCAGTGACACTCCCAGTCCTTGCTCGGTCCGAAGATTCTCTCACAGAACAGACCGTCCTTTTCAGGCTTTAATGTCCTGTAGTTGATCGTCTCCGGCTTTGTGACCTCGCCTCTGGACCACTCAAGGATCTTTTCCGGTGAAGCCAGCCCGATTCTGATTGCATCAAATGTTAACGGCTGATATTGTTGTTCATTGTTATTTGGCATAGATATGGCTCCTCCCATTAGTTTTCATCATAACCGGAATACTCGTCAAACTCGATTGCATCAAGATCGCTGTCGTCCGGTTCTTCTTCGGGCTCAACATCCTCCAGCTCTTCTCCCACGAATTCCTGCTCTGTAAATCCATGGTCGCCGAAAGATTCATTGTCATCGCGGTACTTTCTGTCTCCCTCGATGATATGGCGCAGATCTGTCTCGCCATAATCTACATTTTCCATGATCTCAACTTCTGTATTGTCATCACGCAGCACGCGGACATCGAGTGCCAGTGACTGAAGCTCTTTCAGGAGCACCTTGAAGGACTCCGGAACTCCCGGTTCAGGGATATTCTCGCCCTTAATGATGGCTTCATAAGTCTTCACACGTCCGACAACATCATCGGATTTCACTGTCAGGATCTCCTGCAGTGTGTAAGATGCGCCGTAGGCCTCGAGAGCCCAGACCTCCATCTCTCCGAAACGCTGTCCGCCGAACTGTGCCTTACCACCCAGCGGCTGCTGTGTGACAAGTGAGTACGGGCCGGTGGAACGTGCATGGATCTTGTCATCGACAAGGTGATGCAGTTTCAGGTAATGCATATGTCCGATCGTAACCGGGCTGTCGAAGAACTCTCCGGTACGTCCGTCTCTCAGGCGGACTTTACCGTCCCTGGAGAGCGGCACTCCCTTCCACAGTTTCCTGTGTTCTCTGTTGTCAGAGAGATACTGGAGAACTTCCGGAAGAAGTTCCTCTCCGTGTTTCTTCTCAAATTCATCCCACTCAAGGTTTACATAATCATTTGCGAGGTCAAGGGTATCCATGATATCCACCTCGTTTGCACCGTCAAATACCGGTGTTGAAATGTTAAATCCGAGCGCTTTCGCAGCAAGACTCAGATGAATCTCAAGCACCTGTCCGATATTCATACGTGACGGCACACCCAGCGGGTTAAGCACGATATCCAGCGGGCGTCCGTTCGGAAGGAACGGCATATCCTCTACAGGAAGCACACGGGAAACGACACCCTTGTTACCGTGACGTCCGGCCATCTTATCACCGACGGAAATCTTTCTCTTCTGCGCAATATAGATGCGGACTGACTGGTTTACTCCCGGCGACAGCTCGTCTCCGTTTTCCCTTGTGAATACTTTCGCGTCCACAACAATACCATATTCGCCGTGCGGCACTTTCAGGGAAGTATCTCTTACCTCGCGCGCCTTCTCACCGAAGATCGCACGGAGAAGTCTCTCCTCTGCCGTCAGCTCTGTCTCTCCCTTCGGAGTTACCTTTCCGACAAGGATATCTCCGGCGCGTACCTCGGCACCGATGCGGATGATACCTCTCTCATCCAGATCTTTCAGTGCGTCATCGCCCACCCCCGGGATGTCCCTTGTGATCTCCTCGGGTCCGAGTTTAGTATCTCTTGCTTCTGCCTCATACTCTTCAATATGAACAGAAGTATAAACGTCATCCTGTACCAGTCTCTCACTTAAGAGAACGGCATCCTCGTAGTTGTAACCTTCCCATGTCATAAATCCGATCAGCGGATTCTTTCCAAGTGCCATCTCACCGCCGGAAGTAGACGGACCGTCTGCGATCACCTGTCCCTTTTCCACTACATCGCCTTTGTCAACGATCGGCCTCTGGTTGTAGCAGTTGCTCTGGTTACTTCTCTGGAACTTTGTCAGCTTGTATGATTTCTTTGTTCCATCCTCATGACGGATCACAATCTCTGTAGAAGTAGAGCTTTCAACTGTTCCTGCCTCCTCAGCGACAACACACACGCCGGAGTCGACAGCCGCTTTTACTTCCATTCCCGTACCGACTACCGGAGCTTCTGTCGTCAGCAACGGCACTGCCTGACGCTGCATGTTAGATCCCATAAGGGCACGGTTCGCATCGTCGTTCTGCAGGAACGGAATCAGAGCCGTAGCCACAGAGAACACCATCTTCGGGGATACGTCCATGTAGTCGAATTTATTTCTCTCATACTCCTGTGTCTCTTCGCGGTAACGACCGGACACGTTCTTATTCACGAAATGTCCTTCTTCGTCCAGAGGCGTATTCGCCTGAGCCACATGGTAGTTATCTTCTTCATCCGCAGTCATGTAGACTACTTCATCCGTTACACGCGGATTTGCCGGATCTGATTTGTCGACCTTACGGTACGGCGCCTCGATAAATCCGTACTGGTTGATTCTCGCATAACATGCAAGAGAGTTGATCAGACCGATGTTCGGACCCTCGGGAGTCTCGATCGGACACATTCTTCCATAGTGAGAATAGTGTACGTCACGCACCTCGAATCCGGCACGGTCTCTAGAAAGACCTCCCGGTCCAAGTGCGGAGAGACGTCTCTTATGAGTCAGCTCTCCAAGCGGGTTGTTCTGATCCATGAACTGGGACAGCTGGGAAGATCCGAAGAACTCTTTTACCGCTGCTGTCACCGGTTTGATATTGATCAGTGACTGTGGGGAAATTCCCTCCTGATCCTGTGTCGTCATACGCTCGCGCACAACTCTCTCCAGTCTGGACAGACCGATTCTGTACTGATTCTGGAGAAGTTCGCCTACCGCACGGATACGGCGGTTACCCAGATGATCGATATCATCGTCATTACCGATACCGTACTCAAGATGAATATTGTAGTTAATGGAAGCAAAAATGTCTTCCTTTGTAATATGCTTCGGAATCAGATCGTGAATGTCGCGTTTGATCATGCGCTTCATTTCATCGATGTCGCCTGCGGATTCCTCGATGATACCTGCCAGAACCGGATAGTAAACCTGCTCTGTCACACCGACCTCTTTCGGATCGATATCAACGATTGCCTGAAGGTCTACCATCATATTGGAAAGGATCTTAATATTTCTGGAAGCATCCTCTCCCTCTACCCACAGATATTCAACAGCGGAATTCTGGATAGCGTCCGCGATCTCACGTGTGATCTTTGTCCCCTTTTCAGCCACAACTTCACCAGTCAGAGGGCTGACAACATCTTCTGCCAGGACACATCCGTTCACACGGTTTCTGAGCATAAGTTTCTTATTAAATTTATAGCGTCCTACTTTCGCCAGATCGTAGCGTCTCGGATCGAAGAACATACTGTTGATCAGGCTCTCCGCACTGTCCACTGCAAGCGGCTCGCCCGGACGGATCTTTTTGTACAGCTCTAACAGACCCTCCTGATAATTCTCAGCAGTGTCCTTTCCAAAGCTTGCAAGGATCTTAGGTTCCTCGCCGAACAGGTCGATGATCTCAGCATTTGTACCGATTCCAAGTGCACGGATCAAAACTGTGATCGGCACTTTTCTCGTACGGTCGACGCGTACGTAAAAAACGTCATTGGAGTCAGTCTCGTACTCAAGCCATGCACCTCTGTTCGGGATGACGGTCGCCGAATAGAGCTTCTTTCCGAGTTTATCATGGGCTATGCCATAATAAATTCCCGGGGAACGCACAAGCTGGCTGACAATGACACGTTCTGCCCCATTAATGACAAACGTACCTGTCTTTGTCATCAGCGGGAGATCTCCCATGAAGATCTCGTGCTCGTTGATCTCATCAGTCTCTTTATTGTGGAGCCTCACCCTTACTTTCAAGGGTGCCGCATAAGTCGCATCGCGTTCTTTGCATTCGTCGATCGTGTATTTCACATCATCTTCGCAGAGTGTGAAATCCACAAATTCCAGGCTTAAATGGCCGCTGAAATCTGAAATCGGGGAAATATCATCGAACACCTCTTTGAGACCTTCATCCAGAAACCACTGATAGGAATCTTTCTGAACCTCAATGAGATTGGGCATCTCCAATACTTCCTTCTGCCTGGAATAGCTCATGCGGAAGCTGTTTCCGGTTTTAATGGGACGGATCCTGTTTTTCTCCATTGACGTTTCACTCCTCTTGTTAATCTATACATAATGAAAAGAGCCTTGTGACATCATAATAATGCCTCTTATATGGCATACCTTTCCATAATAGTGCATTTTTAACTATATCACAAAGCTCTTTCTATTGTCAACAACTATTTTTCTTTTTTTCTTGACATTTTTCGGCATATGTGGTATCATACGCCTCTTTTTTTAATAATATACGGGGCGGCAGAAGTCTACTCGCTTCCGCAGCCCCGCATATCCCGCTCATCCCGGACATGTGTCCGAAAGATATTACAGAGTGATTATTTCAGGTTAACCTCTGCGCCCTGCTCCTCAAGTTTAGCCTTGATCTCCTCAGCCTCTGCCTTGGAAACAGCCTCTTTTACTACCTTCGGAGCGTTGTCTACGAGCTCTTTAGCCTCTTTAAGTCCAAGACCTGTGATCTCACGAACAGCCTTGATAACTTTAACCTTGGAAGCACCTGCAGATACAAGCTCTACATCAAACTCATCTTTCTCTTCTGCTGCGCCTGCTGCGTCTCCGCCTGCCGCTGCAACTACAACGCCTGCTGCTGCAGATACGCCGAACTCTTCTTCACAAGCTTTAACAAGCTCGTTTAACTCTAATACTGATAACTCTTTGATCGCTTCGATCATTTCAGCTGTTGTCAATTTAGCCATTTTTGATATCCTCCATTTTTCTTTCTTTTTATATCATTTTGTTCTGCAGGTCATATCCCTGCTGTTATTCATGCCATGCACGTTTTATGTGCACATTCATACACGCTTTCGCGCTTACTCTGCTGCCGGTGCCTCTGCCTCAGCTGCCGGTGCTTCAGCTGTATCAGCTGCCGCTTCCTCTGCCGGTGCCGCCTCGCCGTCTTTCTCAGCGATCTGCTTAATAACACGAGCAAAGTTTGCAATCGGTGACTGCATGCTTCCAAGCAGTCTGGAGAGAAGTACTTCTCTTGACGGAATCTTGGACAGTTCTGTCAGCCCTGCTACGTCATAGACATTTCCTTCTACAACACCGCCCTTCAGTTCGAGTGCCGGTGCATCCTTTGCGAAATTGCACAGGATTCTTGCCGGAGCTGTCGCATCATCCTTGGATACCGCGATAGCGCTCGGTCCTTCCAGACAGCTCTCAAGGCCTTCAAACTCAGTTCCTTCAAAAGCTCTCTTCATCATTGTGTTCTTGTATACCTTGTATACAACGCCGGCTTCTCTGAGCTGTTTACGGAGCTCTGTATCCTGAGCAACTGTAAGTCCGCGGTAATCAACAAGCACAACTGACTGAGCATCTTTGATCTCTTCTGCGATTGCCTCTACGATCGGCTGTTTTAATTCAACTTTTGCCACTTCTGGTACACCTCCTTATATATTTTGCTGTAACAGTTCAGCCATCTGATATCAGGAGACGGATTTATGCTCGCATAAGAATCCGGCGACTGATGATCAGATAAGCTGAGCGCTCGTCAATGAGTAAAACAGCGGCGTCAGCCGCAATAAGCACGAAGTGCGGTTTTACGAATGGCGCGGGCTGAACTGTTACATAGTGCGTGTACTGCCAAAGTAAGATAATAAAAAACCTCTGCGCCGCAAAGACACAGAGGTTTGTAAATTCATACTCACGTAATAAATCTGACTCTCCTCGGTAGGCGTTTTGAACCTTACGCTTTACAGCACCTACTGTCTTCGGCAGTTGCTGTATTACCATAACACCCGGATTATGTTTTGTCAAGTATTTTCTTCAGTATTTTGTCCTGTTTTCTGCAGACAGCAGACTTTCCTGTTCAATTTCCATTTCATTTTCCAGAATCAGCCTCTTAAGTTTTTCCAGACACCCTGCATCCAGTTTCTGAAGCTTCTCTTTCTTTTCCTTTTTCAGCGGGATACCGGCGCCGCCCTCTACGGCGGCTTTATATTCCGCCTCATCCATCCGGTACGGCCTCAGCCCCGGAAACAATTTCCGCTGATTATACAGAAAAATCCTGATACCGCCCAGATCCATATCGCCCCAGTGCAGATATTCCATATTCTCTCCTGTGATCTCGCTCAGTGTACCGAGGAACTTTAATTCTTTCGGAGAAAAGAACCCGTGGCAGTATATATAAAGCGTATCCGCCCGGAAGTCCATAGATTCATAATTTGCCTTATTCTCAATCAGCAGGATCCGCCGGATTCCCGGAGCAGCTGCCGGCACTGCCTGTTCCAGTGTCTGTGCATTGATCACGGTCCCGAATATATTTACAGAACTGTCGATCGGACTTCCGTTTCCGATCCGGTAGATCAGAGGCCCTTTCCACTCCAGCGTCTGAGAGTAAGTCTTGATCCCGTGCACTCTCAGGATATCGTCCGCTGTCATTCCCTCTTCACTCAGGGGAGAATACTTTTCCAGCACGGTCACGACTTTATCCTGATATTTCTTCTCAAACAATTTGGAGTCGTGCAGCACTTCACTGCTGAACTCTCTTCTCCAGACCGGAGTGTCAACTGCCGCCGCCCGGTTCAGACAGCGGAAGAAATCCTCATCCTCCATATCCGGCTTCTTTACCTCCTGCCCGGACTCCAGCCGCTGCATCAGTGTTCCGTAATATGCCTCAAGAAAGGTTCCTTCCGCTTCGCGTGCCCATTTTTCCGCAGTCCGGATCCATCTCAGCTGTCTTTCCCTGGGATCTTCCACTCCGGCACGCCGGCAGAGCTCCGGAATTGCACTGACCGGATAATGGATACGCACGATATCGGCTCCCAGATTTTTCCGCTCTGTCCGGATCAGCCCCGCCTTCTCCAGTTCATCCGCCTCTTCCAGAAGCTTTCTCATGCCGCCCGCCGCGCGGATCATTTTCCCGTCCACGGCGGGATGGCGCATCCCGTCCAGATTTCCCGATCGGTAGGCCGAGCCGTCAGCTGTCTGGATCAGATACTTTGTCAGACACCCCATCCGTATCATCTCCCTCTATCATTTCGAGGTAATTACCTTTATCGATATGCATCATACTGACCTGATTCTTAAACCGCCGGAATCCGTACACGCTGTCCACATTCCGGATCAGAGACTGAAGACGCTCGTCCGGCACACAGACGATAAGCTGGAGTTCCAGTTCCCGCGCATACCGCAGACAGACCTCGCTTCGCTCTTTATCCATCTTAGAGAACGCTTCATCAAGGAGCACGAGACGAATCTTGGAATCCCGGTTGCTCTGCTGCATATACAGCATGGCAAATCCCGCAAGCAGGGCAACATATTTCGGGTTCTGTCCCTCTCCGCCCGAGTCCACGCCCGCCATATCGTCTACATAATTCTTTTTCTCCATTCCGTTTTCATCGATCACCTGCTCGTACATACTGAAGGTCAGATAATTACGGTAGTCGGCAAACTTCTCCATCTCCTGACGGTGTTTCTCCCGGTTCTGGCTGTCCTCCTCACGCAGAGGCATAAACTTCTCTGTGAGAAGCCGGATCTTCTGTTCATATTTCCGGAAGAAGTCGTCCTCCATGAGGCTCATCTGTCCGTCTATACCGCCGGTATCGATCACCTTGCTGTCAAGTTCCTCGGCCATCAGCATATCGTAGAACTGACCGTTCTCATTCTTCGCCGGCAGGATATCAATCTGATAAATGCTGTCAGAGAAACGAATCTTCGAGAGCATCCGGTTGATGTCTCTCCTGTGACGGTAGGCCGCCTTGATCTCCCCGTGTATCGTAGCGATCACATTGTCCCTGAGAGAATGGTAGACAAGCTCATACTGCTTCCGGAATTCTTCTTTATATTTCGGCTCAAAATCTTTCCGGCAGCGCTCAAGTACATGATCGTAAACCTCGTTGGAATGTTCCACTCCCGTGAAACCGTATGCAGGATACTCCCTGTTGAAACGGTTTCTCGCAATGGTCCTCTCATCCGCAAGTTCCGCCTCCTTTTCAGCGAGCCGTTCAAACTGTGTTTTCACCGACTGACGGTAAGCGGATTCCGTGCGTTTTGCGATCTCCGCCGTCACCTCTTCCGTCAGTTCCTTGTTTTCCACAAATCCGGTCGTAAGCTCATCAAGTTTTGACTTCAGCTCCCGGATATCGCGCTCTGCTGTCTGAACTACTCCGCCAAGGCGGATCTGTTCTTTCTGGATATTCTGTGACGCCTGTTCTTTTTCTGTGACATCCGTTTCCAGCATCTCCTGCTCGGCTTTCAGTTCCGCGGTCCTCGTTCCGTCTTCCAGTTCCTTCAATTCTTTTTGAAGCTTTTCCTGCTTCCGGTAATATTCCTCCAGTTCATCCGCCGCCGAGGACAGACGAAGAAGCTGTCCCGTTTCCTGAGTCAGCGCCTCATACTTCTGGGCGCCCTTAAGAGCAGCTTCTCTCTGGCGCTCTCCGATCAGATTCTCCTGAAGGCTTTCAATCTCGTCCGCCAGCTCTCTTAAGCGGGCTTTCGATATCCTTGTCCCGATGCAGGCGCCTTTCGTATAATCTCTGCTGCGCAGATGGCGGAAAATGTAATTGCTGTAAGAATAGCAGTCCGGCGTCACGCCGTCGCGCACGCTGTCCAGTTCTTCCACTGTCTCGCACTTCTGAATCCTGCCCAGATACCGTTTCAGGCACCAGTCCACATAATCCAGATCCGTATGTACCGCTTCATATAATGAATTCTTCTCTGCCGCAGGCGACTCTCTTTTTATGGCGGCACTGTTGATCAGATCCGCCTCCTCGAACCGCTTCATCTTCCGGAAGATCTTTGCCGCGTCCAGAGCATACGCAGGTTCGGTGATCATGCTCTTTTTCAGACGGCCGAGCCTTCCTTCCACTGCGTTTTTCCACTTCTCGTCCGTAATATCAAAAAGATCCGCAAGGATATGTACATGGATCGTCCTTCCGTAGCGGTCGCTCAATGCGCTCTGGAGCTGCTGTCTTGCCTCCTTGAGTTCTTTCGGATACGGCTTTCTGTCATTATTCATATCCTCCAGAGCTTCCTCTTTCTCCCGAAGTTCCTTCGTTGTTTCGCGGATGGATACCGCCGTCTCTGCCAGCTCTTCCGAGATATTGTCCATGGCCGCTTTTAAATGCGTCCGCAGTTCGCCGCAGGCCTCTTCCGTAACCTCCCCGCGGGCAAAATCATCGATCAGCTGCAGGGCCCGGTTGCTCACGTAATCGGTCGCAGTCTCATCGTCTTCCCAACGCTTCAGCCCGTTTATGATCCTGCGCCAGTCCGCGGAACTGTCCGCCAGAAGCCGGATGGTATGCTCCATCTCCTGAAGTTCCTGCTGTTTCTGACCGTAGTCGCTCTTTTTCAGCTCCGCCTTGACATCGATGAGCCGGTTTCTGAGCGTTGCAAGTTCTTCCTGAAGCCTGTTCTGCCTTTCCTGTGCTTCTCCCGCCGCATCTTTTGCATGATCCAGATCATCGCCCCGGGAAACGAGCTTCGCCCTGCATCCCTCGATCTCGATATATTTAAGGATCGTCTCTAAGCGTACTTTATCAGCCCGGACGCCGGTAAGCTCCAGATCCGCCGCATGGACTGCATCCAGCATTTCAATCCTCTTCTCCAGATCCTCCACCCGTTCCCGGATCTCCCGGTAGGCTCCCAGCTGCTCGCTGATCACGGCAACCGTATTCTCCCGGCTCTTGGGGAACATATAATCCCGGATGAACTGTCCCGTTCCGCTTGTCATCCGCAGCGCAATGGCGCTCTTCTCCATGGTGATCATACGCCCCTGCTCGACATAGCCGAAGATCACCTCATAGAGTGTATTAAGATAGGCTTCCTTTGAAGGATAGACACGGTTCACGTCCCCATGTCCCCGGTTATCCACGCTGACAGAACGCTCTTTTGCCAGCTTTCTGATCCGGTCGATGGTATATGGCACACCGTCACAGAGATATTCATCCTCCGGTATCTTTCCGGAATGACTGAAGAAGTTGTACCGTCTGAGTTCCGTATCATTCTTTCCCACTTCAAAGGCCACACCGATACAGGTGGTAATGTGAGTGCCTGTATCCTCGATCTCCATCACGATCTGGGAACAGAAATCCATCCCCGCCCTGTTCGCGCTTCCGTCTTTCTGAGCTCCGCGCAGATAGCTGAGCACACTTCGTTTGTTTTTCGAGTCATCTGCCGCCTTGTTCAGAAAATTCGCAGATACACTTCCATAGAGAACGACCTGAATCGCATCCATCACCGTAGATTTTCCCGAGCCGCTCTTTCCGCTGAAGAGGTTTACATACTCGTGCAGTTGAAGTATCTTATGGCTGATGCCGCCCCAGTTATTGATCAGAATCCGGGTAAATAATTTCTTCGGCTGTCTCATGCTCTTCCTCCTCTTCTCTGTATTCCTCGATCAGCGCATTAATATCCGCCGCCGTCACAAAAAGATTCACAGTACTGTAGATATAGATCGGCGTATCGTCTTCCACATCTTTCACCGCTCCGGGCAGATCGATAACCTGATGGATCCGCAGCAGATAAAGCGCCTCGCGCCACTGAGCCTGCGTCAGTTTTTCCGTGATCAGGTTTGTATTCCTGCCGTATTCACGGATTTCTTTCAAAGTCGTAAGCGGAGCGTTCAGCCCCTCTCCCATGATCCGGTCTCTGTAGATCAGCTTGATCAGAAGCAGGATCACCGTACTTGTAAGGCTCAGCTTCTCACGCGGCATATGCTCTCCGGACAGGCGGAATATATGCTCCTGCGCATCATGGACAAGCTCGCAGCCGAGCACTTCGGTATAATTTTCGATAAATCCTCTGTGCCTTGCGCAGATCTCATACTGCGGATTGTCCCTCGGCGTCAGCGTAGCCGGATCATACTTCACCTGAAGGATACAGGTCTGCCGGAACAGCGCCTGTATCGTCTTTCTCACCTGTTCTGCTTCTGTCACTGTCAGTTCTTCCAGATATGTAAACATAAATACTTCCTTTCATGATGCCTCAATCTCACTTTTATGCCATCCTCATTTCCGGCATTTCACATACTGCAGATCAATCTGCATTGCGGATTTTTAAAGCGGAATAGCGGAATCCGGAACTGTTTTCCTGCTCATCGCCCAGTTCAATCTCCTGACTGCTCTCAGCCGTCTCAGTCGCCTCCTGCCACACAAAGAACAGCTTTTCCAGATCTTCCACGTTTTGTACGGTATCCTCTGTCACACAGAATACTCCATCCTTCTCATTCTTCCTGCGGAAGCGTTCAATTTCCCTTCGGGTGTAGAGAGGTTTAAGGACAAAGGAATCCATCTGATCTGTTCCCGTCTGTTCCTCCGGTTTTACAGCCTGAGGGACAAACTCATCCCTTTCTGCAGATTTTCTGCGGTACAGGCTCTCCTGAGATATAAGCTGATGAGGCATGCTCATCCGTACGCGCTCCGAAAGGCACTCCAGAATTCCCTCTTTCTTCCTGCTCCTGTTCAGAAGGCTGACAAAAGCAGCCGTCCGGTCATCGCCATCCGCGCCCTCCTGCATAATATAGCGGATACGGGCCGCCGCCCGGCCTGCGAATATTGTCTTCTGCTCGATCAGCTTATTGTATCTGCGCTCGATCACATCCGACTGCCGCTCGATCCGGAACATAATATCCGCAGCTTCATCGCAGAGCCCGATCGCACGCTCACAGCGCACAAAAGCCGGCGTCCCCTGCTCAAGGCCTGTCAGCTCCCGCTCCTTCTTTCTTCTGCGCGCCTCGTTTTCGTCCAGATTTTTCACAATCAGCTCCTTGACAGCTTCTTTGTACCGGTAGAAGCTGTCCGTCGTCGTAAGGATAGCATACTTCCGGCTGTCGCTGTTGTTGATCTCTTTGACAAGGACGTCCTGAATCCCCTTAAAATCCTTCTGTCTGGAAAGCTCGTCAAAGTACTCTCTCATGCCGTCCTGCATATTGACCAGCATACGTACAAGTCTTTTCGACGCATTCAGGGCGCTCCTGAGTATTTCATTATTCTTCTCACTATCTACGCTGTATGTATACAGATAACTGTAGATCGCGAGAACGCTCTCACGCTCCTGACCGTCACTCTCATCCAGCAGCCGGGCAAAAAGCTCCACATACATCTGACTATACTCCGGAAATGTGACCACGTAGCTGTTCAGTGTCTCGTCATAATCCTGCTTGAGCCATCCCCAGTCTTCAAAATGCTTCAGGCAGACCGACGCCATATTGGACCGGGTGAGAAACACGCCCTCTTCGTCATAATTTTCCGCGTCCCACAGAATCGCAGCAGCAGCAATCTTCTCATTCATAACAGCCCGGCATTCTTTCTCCGTCAGGCCCAGAACCGAGTAGGACTGTTCCATGGCATCATAGATCGCCACGAGGAAGGTCATGTAATATTCCGTATATTTACTTGTAAATAATTTATAAAAATCATGGGGAATTCTGTTGATCAGACTCATTGTATCCTCCCATTGTCTTATTCTGTTACTTTTGCGGCGGAACCCATGCGCAGAAACTCGAAGCGATCACACCGCTCCGGATTGCGCTTTGCGCAACCATTATATCATGGGCGTGCAAAAAGTGTAAAGCCGCAGCCAGGACATAAAAAAAGACCCCCATACCATATGGTATGAGGATCTTTATATTCATTTAAATTATGCAAGCTTCAGAGGATTAACCTTTACGCCCGGGCCCATTGTAGATGTAAGAGTGATGCTCTTCAGGTACTGTCCCTTAACAGCTGCCGGTCTTGCCTTGTTGATTGCATCGATAAGCGTCTGGAAGTTGTCCGCTAACTGCTCTTCGGTAAATGAAGCTTTACCGATCGGTACATGGATAATGTTTGTCTTGTCAAGTCTGTACTCGATCTTACCGGCTTTGATCTCGTTGATTGCCTTTGTTACATCCATTGTAACTGTTCCGGCTTTCGGGTTCGGCATGAGACCTTTCGGTCCGAGTACACGTCCGAGACGTCCTACAACGCCCATCATATCCGGTGTTGCAACAACTACGTCAAAGTCAAGCCATCCCTCATTCTGGATCTTCGGGATCAGCTCGTCTCCTCCTACGAAATCAGCTCCTGCTGCTTTTGCTTCCTCAGCCTTTGCGTCCTTAGCGAACACAAGGATGCGGACTTTCTTACCTGTTCCGTGCGGAAGTACAACCGCACCACGGATCTGCTGATCTGCGTGACGTCCGTCACAGCCTGTTCTGATATGAGCCTCGATCGTCTCGTCAAACTTTGCTACTGCTGCTTTTTTAACAAGTGCCACTGCTTCGTCTCTGTCGTAGAGGTTTCCTCTCTCGATCAGTTTCGCAGCTTCGATATATTTCTTTCCTCGTTTCATTTTATAATAACCTCCTTGTGGTATTGGCGGGAACGTTCCCCTCCCACTGAATTAACTACTCTTCTACAACTACACCCATGGAACGGCATGTTCCTGCTACCATGCTCATAGCAGCCTCTACGGATGCTGCGTTCAGGTCAGGCATCTTCATCTCTGCGATTTCCTGAAGCTGAGCTTTTGTGATCGTTGCAACTTTGTTCTTGTTCGGCACGCCTGAACCAGACTGGATCTTGCATGCTTTCTTGATCAGAACTGCTGCCGGCGGTGTCTTTGTAATGAAGCTGAAGCTTCTGTCATTGTATACAGTGATTACAACAGGGATGATCAGGTCGCCCTGGTCTGCTGTTCTTGCGTTGAACTGCTTTGTAAATTCAACGATGTTTACACCGTGCTGTCCAAGTGCAGGACCAACCGGTGGTGCCGGAGTTGCCTTGCCGGCAGGAATCTGTAATTTGATATAACCTTCTACTTTTTTTGCCATTTCAATTACCTCCTTGTGGTACTTACGGAGCTATGCCCCTCCCACTCATCTTTAATCCATTTTCTTCACTTCTGAAAAACCAAGTTCAACCGGTGTCTCGCGGCCAAACAGCTCTACATTGATAGACAGGCTCTTCTTCTGTTCGTTCATGCTCTGCACAACGCCGACAGTTCCCTCCCATGCGCCGCTAAGCACGACAACTGTATCGCCCACGCCGAAGTTGACAACAACATTGTCGTGTTTGATACCCATGTTAGCCATCTCGCTCTCTTCCAGCGGAACCGGCTTGGATCCCGGTCCTACGAATCCCGTCACGCCTCTGGTATTTCTAACTACATACCAGGTGTCGTCATTCATGACCATGTGGATCATGACATAGCCTGGAAACATCTTGCGCTGGACTGCTTTCTGAACGCCGTTCTTGAGCTCTGTCACTTCCTCCATGGGAACGCGGACCTCAAGGATCTGGTCTTCCAGATGGCGGTTCTCGATTGTCTTGTCAATGTTCGCTTTTACCTTGTTTTCATACCCTGAATAAGTATGAACTACATACCATTTTGCCTCTGACATAAAATCACCTTTCTGATGCGGTCAACTAGCCTACCAAAAATTTAATTCCATAGTTCAGGAGCGCGTCGATCACCGCAATGATCAGTCCGAGAACTACAGAGACTGCGACAACCGCTGTAGTCTGTCTTGCAAGTGTCTTCTTATCTGGCCAGATGACTTTCTTGAACTCTGCCTGAAGCCCTTTGAACCAGCTCTTCTTCTGAGTTTTTGCTTTATCACTCATTTGTCCACTTCCTTCCGACGACTACTTCGTTTCTTTGTGCAG
>OLIH01000501.1_pt1 | contig 22954 bp, 18 predicted proteins | sample 1609721 | NCBI WGS metagenome assembly OLIH01 (sample SAMEA4350157, study PRJEB24818) | metagenome | biome: human; feature: gut; material: faeces | place: Denmark | collected 2013-09
GACAGGGCGGAAGCCGCAGCGGGGGTTGGCCCAGTGGGGCGCCTGGATCAGGATGCCGATGACCGGGGATACGCCGGTGGCCAGCACCGCGCCCAGAATGCCCAACCCGAAGGGGAAGATGAAGATATAGTCCATGACGATGTTGGCCAGGCTGCCGGTGACGGTGGCGGCCATGGAAAGATGGGGCGCGCCGTCGTTGCGCACAAAGCATTGCAGCACATCGTTGAGCAGAAACGCCGGTGCAAAGACCAGCAGCACCCGCAGGTAGGTGGTGGTCATGGTGTGGACGGTACCGGCGGCCCCCAGCAGGGCGGCCAGGGGGCCGGAAACGGTGAGCCCGGCCAGCACAAAGACAACCGAAGCCGCTGCGGCCATGGCCAGGGTGTGGGTATAGACCACGTTGGCTTCCGCCCCGGCGTTCTGGCTTTTGAGCACCGAAAACCGGGTGGCGCCGCCCATGCCCAGCAGCAGGCCGATGCCGTGGATGACGTTGTAGACGGGGATGGCCAGGTTCAGGGCGGCCAGGCCCTCGCTGCCCAGACCCTGGGCCACAAAGAAGGTATCCGCCAGAATGTAGCAGGACACCGCCATCATGCTCAGCACGCTGAGCACCGCATAGCGGCCGAATTCGGCCCGCAGGGTCGGATTTGTATGGTTCATGGTTTTGCCTCCTTCTTGTCATTCTGTCCCCGCGCCGGGCCAAACATACAAAAAACGCCGGTGCTTCGCGTCTTCAATGGCCTACGACGCAAAGCCCAGCGTTTTTTGCAACCCACCCGGCGGTGGGTCCTTATTCAGTTATTCAGTGGTTGTCCACCAGGGCGATGGACAGGTCCTGCAGCTGCTTGGGGTCCACCACGTCCGGCGCACCGGACATGGGTTCGCCGGCGTTCTGCACCTTGGGGAAGGCGATGACATCCCGGATGGAATCCTTCTTCAGCATGAGCATGACCAGACGGTCCAGGCCGTAGGCCATACCGCCGTGGGGGGGCGCACCGAACTTGTAGGCATCCATCAGGAAGCCGAAGCTGGCGCGGGCCTTCTCCTCGGTGAAGCCCAGGGCGTGGAACATGCGGTCCTGCAGGGCAGGGTCGTTGATGCGGATGGAACCGCCGCCCAGCTCCACACCGTTGAGCACGATGTCGTACGCCAGGGCACGGCAGGCACCGGGGTCGCTTTCCACCTTGTCCAGGTCTTCCGGCTTGGGCATGGTGAAGGGATGGTGCATGGCCATCCAGCGGCCTTCCTGCTCGCTGTACTCAAACAGGGGGAAGTCCACCACCCACAGGAAGTTGAAGGCGTCCTTGTCGATGAGCTCGTACTTGCGGCCCATCTCCAGGCGGACCTGGCCCAGGGCGGTGCAGGCGCGCACCCAGTCGGTGTCGCTGACCAGCAGAACCACGTCCCCGGTCTCCACATTCAGAGCCTGGTACAGGGCGGTCTTTTCCTCCTCGGTGAGGAACTTTTCAAAGCTGGAAGTGGTGCTCTCGGCGGTCAGGCGGCTGTACGCCAGGCCCTTGGCACCGTAGGTCTTGGCCACCTCGCCCAGCTTGTCGATGTTCTTGCGGGTCAGGCGGTCGGCCATGCCCTTGGCGTTGATGGCACGGATGGTGCCGCCGGCGGCCAGGGCATCGGCGAAGGGCTTGAAGCCGGTGCCGGCAAAAACGCCGCTCACATCCTGGATCTCCAGGCCGAAGCGGGTATCCGGCTTGTCGGAGCCGAAGCGGCTCATGGCCTCATCCCAGGGCATACGCACGAAGGGGGTGGGCACGTCGATGTTCAGGATTTCCTTCCACAGACGCTTGATGAGCCCTTCGTTGATGGTCATGATGTCGTCCTCGGTGACGAAGGACAGCTCCTCATCGATCTGGGTGAACTCGGGCTGACGGTCGGCGCGCAGGTCCTCGTCGCGGTAGCAGCGGGCGACCTGGAAGTACCGGTCAAAGCCGGAGAGCATCAGGATCTGCTTGTACAGCTGGGGGCTCTGGGGCAGGGCGTAGAAGTGGCCGGGCTGCACACGGCTGGGCACCAGATAGTCACGGGCGCCTTCGGGGGTGGACTTGATCAGGGTGGGGGTCTCGATCTCGCAGAAATGCTGGTCGTAGAAGTAGTTGCGCACCACCTGGCAGATCTTGGACCGCATGACGATGGGCTCGTGCATGGACGGGCGGCGCAGGTCCAGGTAGCGGTAGCGCAGGCGCAGATCATCGTTGACGTTGATGCCGTCCCGGATCTCGAAGGGCGGGGTCTGGGCTTCGCTCAGCACCCGCAGTTCGTTCACATACAGTTCTACATCGCCGGTGGCGATCTTATCGGTCTTGGCGGCGCGCTCCCGCAGGGTGCCCCGGGCAATGACCACATATTCACTCTTCAGGCTTTCGGCCTTGGCAAAGACGTCCTTGGGCGTGTCCTCGTCAAAGACCATCTGCAAAATGCCGGTGGTATCCCGCAGGTCGGCAAAGATGATGCCGCCCTTGTCACGGGCACGGGCGATGGAACCGCAAACGGTCATCTCCTTGCCCGCGTCGGCCAGGCTGACTTCGCCGCAATAGTTGGTGCGGCGCAGATTGCCCATCGTTTCCATAACTCTCTATCCCCTTTTGGTGGAATCTTATTTGCTGAAACTTAATTATAACGCGGCCATGCCGTTTTGGCAAGGGGCCGCGGCGGAAAAGGGCAGCTTTTGCCGGAAGGCGGCTGGTTTTCTTTTTGGTTGGTTGGGTGCTTTCTGGCAGACAGGAGTCTGCGGGGAAGTCCTTCCTTTTGTGACCAAAAGGAAGCGAAAAGTCCCGCCGTTCCGATGCGGCGGCCGCCGGCTGGGGCTGCGGCCCCAGACCCCAAGATGCGGCCACCTGACGACGGCCTGTTCACCGGCCTGGGGGCCGGTGAACAAGGAAAAATTTTAAAACCATTTCCCAACAACAGCTGCTAAGGGCAGACCATGGGTTGCGACAGACTTCCTCTTATGGCTTTTAAAAAATCTTCCTTGCTCAGGTCCCCCAGGACCTGAGTAGGCCGTCGTAAGGTGGCCGCACACCCCGGGTCCAGGGCCGCAGCCCTGGTCGGCGTCCACCGCATCGAAACGGTGGCGGTTTTTCCGTCGCTTTTTGACGCCAAAAAGCGACAGCTTCCCGGCAGGCACCCGCCCGCCAAGCAGCACGAAACTCTCCTGCACAGGGGAGGCTATGCGGGGGTTCTGCCCCGGGCCATGGGCCGCTTTTCGCGGCCGACCGATTTCGGAAACAACGCTGCGCGTTGCTTTTTTTGCATGGCGCTGTGCGCCATCGGGCGGCATAGCCGCCCGGGCAAAAAAAGACCGCCATGCCCCACACGGGACCGGCGGCCGAAAAAGCAGTTATTTGTTTTTCTGGTTCTTGATGACCTTGAGGCGGCTGAACTCTTCCCGTTCCTTCTCGGACAGCGCATCGTCGATGAACTTGACGGTGGCTTCCATCTGGGGGATCTGCACGTTGCCCAGGGCGTTGGCACGCTTCTGGGTCTTGCGGATGGCTTCCGCCAGACGGATGACGCTGGTTTCCACCTCGGCCAGTTCCACGGTCAGCTTCTTGACCTCGTTGAACTTGAGGTAGGCGGCGTCCAGCAGTCCGTTGGTGGATTCCAGGCCGTAATACAGGCCCAGAGGGGCGCTGGGGTCCAGGGTGACGGTGGGCAGTTCCACGCCCATCACGCTGCGGCGCTCGATGTTCAGCCCATGTTCCACCGGCACACTGGCCGTGAACTCGCCCACCGAGCCCAGCGTGATGTTGGCGCGCTGCAAGGCGTCGTAGGCTTCGGCGTAGGACGCACTGATCTTGTCCTGGATCGACGCGGCACGGTCGATCAGGCGCATCATCTCGCGCACCAGAATGTTGCGCTTGCGGTCCATCAGTTCATAGCCCTGCTCGGCCAGCGCCAGGCTGCGCTTGGTGGCCATCAGGTTGGATTTTGTGGGAAATACCTGCTGCACGATGAATCACCTGCCTTTGCCGGAATGTTGTTGGTACGCCATTATTTCGCCTGGGGCGCCGGCTGGGCGTTCAACAGGGCCTGCTGGCGCTGCTGGCGGCGCTTGCGGGCGGGCTCATAGTAGGTGTCCAGGGGCTGGTCGTCGCAGCGGTCCAGGGCGGCGCGGGGCAGCCCGGCCAGCAGTTCCCAGCCCAGGTCCAGGGTCTCTTCCATGGTGCGGTTGGTGTTGCCCTGGCCGATGAACCGGTGTTCGAATTCGCGGCCGAACTGCATCAGCAGCTTGTCGCTCTCGGACAGTTCTTCCTCGCCGATGACGCTGGCCAGTGCCTTGGCGTCCTGCACCTTGGCGTAGCAGGCAAACAGCTGGTTGGCCAGGGTGACGTGGTCGTCACGGGTGTAGCCGGCGCCGATGCCGTCCTTCATCAGACGGGACAGGCTGGGCAGAACCGCCACGGGGGGATAGATGCCGGTGGCGTCCATGGCACGGTCCAGCACGATCTGGCCTTCGGTGATGTAGCCGGTCAGGTCGGGGATGGGGTGGGTGATGTCGTCGCCGGGCATGGTCAGGATGGGAATCTGGGTCACAGAACCGGTGCTGCCCTTGATGATGCCGGCCCGTTCGTACAGACTGGCCAGGTCGGAGTACAGGTAGCCGGGGAAGCCTTTACGGGCGGGGATTTCGCCCTTGGAGGAGGAGAACTCACGCAGAGCCTCGCAGTAGCTGGTCATATCGGTGAGGATGACCAGCACGTTCTTGCCCAGGTCGAAGGCCAGGTACTCGGCCACGGTCAGAGCGGCACGGGGGGTGATGATACGTTCGATGATGGGGTCGTTGGCCAGGTTCAGCAGCATGACAACCCGGTCCATGGCGCCGGTGCTCACAAAGGAATCCCGGAAGTACTCGGCCACGTCGTTCTTGACGCCCATGGCGGCAAAGACGATGGCGAAGTCGGAACCGTCGGACACGCTGGCCTGCTGCACGATCTGCACAGCCAGCTCATTGTGGCGCATGCCGGACCCGGAGAAGATGGGCAGCTTCTGGCCGCGGATCAGGGTGGTCAGGCAGTCGATGGAAGAAATGCCGGTGTGGATGTAGTTCCGGGGATACACACGGCTGACCGGGTTGATGGGGGCGCCGTTCACGTCGCGGCGGGCCACCGGGTAGATATCGCCCTGGCCGTCGATGGGGCGGCCCAGGCCGTCCAGAATACGGCCCTGCAGTTCGGGCGAAAGGTCCATCATCATGGGATGGCCGGTAAACACGGTGCGGGTGTTGACCAGGCTCAGGCCGGAAGAGCCCTCAAACACCTGGATGACACAGCGGTTTTCTTCCACCATGACCACACGGCCGGTGCGGGTGGTGCCGTTGTCCAGGCGCAGCTCCACGACCTCGTCGTAGCTGACGCCGGGCACATCATCCAGCACAACCAGGGAGCCGTTGATCTGGCTCAGACCAATATGTTCCAGAATCATTAGGCGTTGCCCCCTTCTTTGCTGCCGGCCCCCGCCCCTGCGGCGGCCAGCTTGGTATCGATCTCGGCGCGCAGGGCGTCGAAGCGGCTGAAATCATCGTTGGGGATGTCGTACTTCATCTTGACCAGGGTGTCGAACAGACCGGTGGCCAGCAGGGTGCTCACCGGCACCTGCTTGGCAACCAGGGCGCTGCACTTGTCGTACAGGTACAGGATGATCTCCATCATCTTCAGCTGCTTTTCCAGCGGCACGTAGGTGTCCACCGGATGGAAGGCGTTCTGCTGCAGGAAGCCCACGCGGATGACGCGGGCGATCTCAATGGTCAGTTTCTGGTCATCGGGCAGGACGTCGGAGCCGATCAGCTTGACGATCTGCATCAGGTTGGTCTCCTGCAGCAGCAGGTCGGCCAGACGGCCGCGGCAGTCCATGAAGTCCTTGCCCACGTTGTCGTAGTACCACTCGGACAGATCCCCCAGGTATTCGCTGTAGGAATCATTCCAGTTGATGGCGGGATAATGGCGGGCGTAGGCCAGGCTCTTGTCCAGAGCCCAGAAGCAGCGGGTGAACCGCTTGGTGTTCTGGGTGACCGGCTCGGAGAAGTCGTTGCCCTGGGGGCTGACGGCGCCGATGACCGACACCGAGCCTTCTTCCCCGCACAGGGTCTTGAAGTAGCCGGCGCGCTCGTAGAACTCAGCCAGACGGCTGGGCAGATAGGCGGGGTAGCCTTCGTCGGCGGGCATCTCTTCCAGACGGCCGGAGATCTCACGCAGGGCTTCGGCCCAGCGGGAGGTGGAGTCAGCCATCATGGCGGCGTGGTAGCCCATGTCGCGGTAATACTCGGCCAGGGTGATGCCGGTGTAGATGGAGGCCTCACGGGCGGCCACGGGCATGTTGGACGTGTTGGCGATGAGCACGGTACGGTCCATCAGGCTGTTGCCGGTGCGGGGGTCGGTCAGTTCGCTGAACTCCTGCAGGGCCTGGGTCATCTCGTTGCCGCGTTCGCCGCAGCCCACGTAGATGATGATGTCGGCATCGCACCACTTGGCCAGCTGGTGCTGGGTCATGGTCTTGCCGGTGCCGAAACCGCCGGGGATGGCGGCGGCGCCGCCCTTGGCCAGGGGGAACATGGTGTCGATGACACGTTCGCCGGTGATCAGGGGCTTGGGCGAGGTCATACGGGCCGCGGTGGGGCGGGGCGTACGGATGGGCCATTTCTGGCACAGGGTCAGGGTGTGCTCGTTGCCGGCCTCATCCTTGACCTTGGCGATGGGCTCTTCCACGGTGTAGGGGCCGTTTTCCGCCACCCAGGTAACGGTGCAGCGGCTGTACAGCGGCGAGAGCATGCAGCGATGGGTGACGGCCGGGGTTTCCGGGCAGGTGGCATAGACCTGGCCGGGTTCCAGCGTATCCCCGGGCTTGACGATGACGGTCACGTCCCATTTCTTTTCGGTATCCAGGGCCGGGGCCTGGGCGCCGCGGCCGATAAAGCTGCCGTTGGCGGCTTCGATGGCAGGCAGCGGGCGCTGGATGCCGTCGTAGATGTTGCGCAGGATGCCGGGGCCCAGGGTGACGGACAGCGGGGCGCCGGTGGGTTCCACGGGTTCGCCGGGGCGCAGGCCGCCGGTCTCCTCGTAGACCTGGATGGTGGCCGCGTCGGCGTCCAGGCGGATGACTTCGCCCACCAGACGCTGGTTGCCGACATGGACCATCTCCATCATCGACAGACCGGTGCGGCCTTTGACGGTGACCACCGGGCCGTTGATGCTGTGAAGTTTGTAGGTTTGCATGGTGATCCTTCCCTCTTTGTAGCCTTACAGCGCGATCTCCAGACCCGCGTTCTCCAGGAACCAGGGGCGCTGGGCCGCCAGACGGGCGGCCAGGGTGTCGTCGGCGGCCAGAGCGGCAGCCGGGTTTTCGGCGCGCAGGCCGCCCAGCGTGTTGGCGGCGTCTGCCTGCACGGTGCAGCCGGCGGGCAGATCGGTGAGCAGCGGCAGGTCGGCGGCCCGGGCATACAGCACGGTGCCTTCGCCCAGGCGCTTGGCCAGGGCGGCGGCACTGGCGCGCAGCCAGGGACCGTACTCGTCGGTGCGGGTAAAATCGGCCAGTTTCTGCTGTGCCTTGGCAAACACATCGTCGGCCAGCTGGGCGCGGCGCTTGGCCAAAACGCCCCGGGCTTCGGTGCGGGCGGCGCTCAGGGCGCGGTTGGCCTGGGTCTTGGCGCGGGCCGTCTCAAAGGCGACGGTGGATTCCGCACGGGCAGCCTCCGTCTTTTGGGCTTCGCTGAGCGCGGCCTCAACTTCGGCGTCGGTCTTTTCGCGGATTTCGGCGCACTGGCGTTCGCCCTCGGCCCGGATGGACGCGAGGAACTGTTCGGCGCGGACGTTCAATTCCAGCATATGGTACACCCCCAAAAAACGAATTTGTGTGGTTGAACGATTCCCGGTACCGCCGGGCCGGGCAAAGCCGTGGCTCAGACCTTGATGCCGATGGCTTCGCGGATGTAGCGGGTGATGCGGTCCTTGCCGGCGGAACCGCCGGTGGAAGGCACCGTGACCAGCAGCGGACCGCCGGCGTTGCCCAGGACGGGGCCCAGAGCCTCGCCGTACATTTCGGAAATTTTCTCGGTGACAAGAATCATGCCGATATCCTTTTCCCGGGCGATGGCGCGCAACGCGGCGCGAACGTCGTCCTCGCTGCGGGCGACGGTTCCCTCGATACCGGCCAGGCGCAGGCCGTTCATGGCATCGGAGTTATCGCTGATCAGATAAAAGCGCATAATTTACACCAGCTTGCTCAGGATCATGATGGAGATGACCAGGCCGTACAGGGCGATGGATTCGCCCAGGGCGACGAAGATCAGGCTCTTGCCGAAGGTCTTGGGGTTTTCGCTGTTGGCAGCGATGGCAGCCGGGGCGCCGGCGGCCACGGCAATGCCGCCGCCGATGCCGGCCAGGCCGGTGGCCAGGGCAGCGGCCACCAGGCCGATGCTCAGGCTGGTGTTGTGTTCATTTTCGGGGCTGACTTCCTCGGAAGCGGTGGTCTGGGTGGTGGTGGCGGTGTCGGTGCCTTCCGCGCTGGCGGCGAAGCAGCCGAAGCAGACCAGAGTAAAGACGATAAACAGAGAAGCGATCAGTTTACGAGCGTTGGTTTTCATGATAATACCCTCCTGTGATTGGTCGGTTTAGTATCCAAAAGACGGGGCTCACCGGTTGGCGGGCACTGTCAGGAAGCATCGGTGGGAACGACGGTGGACGCGTCGTTCAGGTCCAGGGCGCGGAACTTGTGTCCGCCGCCCTGATAGAAGCGGCTGAACATCTCGTAGAATTCCAGACGGATGCCCTGGATGGCGGACAGCAGCGCTTCCAGCGCGATGACCACCAGGTTGCCCAGCACGACCACCACCGGGTTGGCGGGGGTGCCGGCCAGAGTGAAGACAACCATCATCATGCTGGCGTGGACGATGACAAAGGCGCCCACACGCAGGAAGGAGATGGTGTTGGACAGGTAGCTGAGCACACTTTCCAGCAGTTCGAAGAAGTTCTGCATCAGATAGCCGCTCCAGCCGTCGGCGGGTTTCCAGTCGGGGTCACCGTTGACCAGGGGGGCCAGAACCCCCGCAAAGAGCAGGGCCACCAGGCCCAGCACCAGCAGGATGGCGGCCAGCCACACCGGCATGAAGACGGTGGCACCCATGAAGGCGCTGATCAGATCCACGCCGGCCACGTAGGTGATGACACCCACCACGCCGTTGGTGCCGAAGAGCACGTCCCCGGTGTGGCCCTGCTTGGCCTGGGTGTAGATGTTCATGCCCATGGCGGCCAGCACCAGGACCACGCCGATGTAGACGGCGCACAGCAGGATGCCGGTGATGGATTCCATAACCGACACCGGCTTGCCGGGCAGGCCGATGGCCAGGTACAGCGGGTTGAGGACTTCCTCAAACCCGAAGACCGAGCCGTAGACGAAACCGGCCAGGGTGCTGGCGATGCCGCAGGGAATCATCAGGTGAAACAGCGGATTCTTTTTGACCTTCCACATAAACAGGCTGAATGCGGTGAGCACCAGCCCCTGCCCTACGTCCCCGAACATGATGCCGAAAAGTACGGTGAAGGTCACGGCGACGAACGCGGTCACATCGGTTTCGTCATAGTTGGGCAGTCCGTACATCTCGACAAAGAACTCAAAAGGGCGGAAAAACCAGGCATTGCGCAGCTTGGTGGGCGGTGTATGACGGCCCGCCTTGTCGGGGTCGTCCACGGTGACGCGGATGCTGGGGATGGCCTTGGCCAGCTCGGTGATTTCGGCGATCTGGGAAGCGGGGACCCAGCCCACGCAGAAGAAGTGCGCCCCCTTGACGGCTGCGTACTGACGCAGGCTGAACACCGCCGCGTTGTACCGGGCGCCGTTGTAGATGGCCAGCACCTTGTCCAGGTTTTCCTGCCAGACTTCCTTCAGGCGGGTATCGAGGCTGTCGATGCTCTGCTGCACCACTTCCAGGTTTTCCCGGAAGTGCTCCACGATCTCCTCGGGGCTGCCGGCGGCGCCGGGCACCCGCAGGGGTTCGAAGAACAGCATGGAGAAGATACCGTCGGTTTCCTGGGCCTTGCTGCGGGGGGTGAAGTAGACGCCCCAGTAGCCGTCATTGGTCTGGCTGCAGGGTACGAAGAGGATGTACGGATCGTCGGCGTAGCTGCTCATCAGCTTGTTGTAGCCGGACTTGGGCAAAAAGCCGAACCGCACCTTCACGTGCTTGCAGTTGCCGATGTCGTCGATGTTGGCTTTCAGGCTCAGGAAGTGGCTGTACTGTTCGATGCCCTCCTGGCAGAGTTTCTGCTGTTCCAGCAGGCTGGACTTCTGGTTGCGCAGCGCGTCGATGCGCTGGGTCAGGCTGTCCAGGAACTCCTTGGTTTCGGGGTCTGCGGGGGTCTTTTCCGGCGCGTTGTCCGGCAGATCCTGGCCAACCTCCTTTGCCAGAGTCTGTACACGCTGCACCAGCGGCGTGTAGGGGTCCTCCTCATTCAGCGGGGCATAGCCCAGCGAGGCGGACATGTAGTCGGCGGCAGGCTCCAGTCCGAACCGTCCGTCCAGACAGCAGGCGCCCAAGAATTCGTCCAGGTGCGGCAGGGTGCCCTGCACATGGACCAGCTTCATGCGTTCGACCAAATCAACTCACCCTCCCTTTTTCAGTTTCTGCCCGGCAGCCGACCACCATGGACAGCAGCTCGTCGGCAGGCATGTGGTAATGAACGCCCTCGATAATATGATCAAGGTTCTGAACCTCGCACCGGGCCAGGTAGATATAACACAACATGACCAGGCTGGGGTCGGTGGAAAAGCGCAGCCATTTTTCGCACCAGTCGTAGCGGTACATCTGCAGCCCTTCCTTCAGGATGCGGTAGTTGTACCGCCGCAAAGCGCGGCCGTAGCGGTTTTTGTCCAGCGCGGCGCGGAAGGCTTCAATGTCCTTGGCGCCCAGCATGGCGTTCCACTCCGCCTCGCTGAGGTTGGTGCAGTCCCGCCGGGCAGCGGCGTCCACCGCCGCCACCGACGCGTTCATGCGAATCAGGCGTGCCGCGTTGGAGATGGCGGCTGCGTCACACTCCAGCGCAATAAAGTCCCGCACGCCGGGCTCGGCACCGGGGGCGGAAGGCCCCGTGCCCTCCGGCGCCAGGGAAACCAGCGCCTTGTGACGCCAGTTTTCCAGGTACGGTTCGGCGTGCACCAGCAGCTTGGACCCTTCAGGCAGTTCGGCCAGGGGGGCCAGCATCTTCTGGTAGGGGGTGCCGGCCAATGCGGCCAGCAGGCTCTTGGCGTCGGTCACCCGGGCCAGGGCGTACAGGTCCACCGTGCAGCGCTGCTGCAGGAAGTCCGGCAGTTTGTACAGGTAGTCGCCGGGGCGTCCGGCGTCCAGACAGCGCAGGCAGGACAAGATTTCGTCCACCTCGCAGCTGGTGGTGAAGTACCCGTACACCAGATGCCCGCTGGACAGCTCGTACCGGCACAGACTGTCGCACCGGTCAAAGATGGCCTGGCGCAGCATGGCTTCCAGCTGGGCGCGGCGGGCGGTGGGGGCGTTGACGCTCTTGAGGTCTTCCTCATACATGGGCAGCGCCTTGAGCTCGGCCGCCAGGGCCGGCATGGTGCGGCAGGCGGCCAGGCGCTTGTAGTCCGCCGTGGTCAGGCGGCGTCCGTACATGGCCCGGGCTTTGGCCAGCGCAGCGTTGCTGGCCCGGGTTTTCATGGGCAGCGGAAGCGGCAGCATTAAGCCTCACCCCCGGCACCCGTGCCGGCCAGGGCCCGGCGGCACAGTTCGTCCACCCACTGGTCGGTGCAGGCTTCGGCCCGCTGCTGCAGATTTCGTTCGGCAGCGGCGCGGTTTTCGGCCAGTTCTTCCAGGGCGGCGGTGTTGGCTTCGGACGCCTGCTTGGCGGCGGCATCGGCGCGGGCCTTGCTCTCTTCGGCAGCCTTCGCGGCAATGCGGCGGCGCTCTTCATCCAGCCCGGCCAGCCGGGCGGCGCGCTCGCTCTGTGCCTCATCGGCCGCCTTGCGCTGGGCGGCGTCCATATCCAGGATCGCCTGCATCAATTCGTTCAAATCTTTCATAGTAACACCTCGAAAAGACGCCTGTGCGGTCTGTCGGCCCCGGCACCGGCCGCATCCGGTTTTGCCGGGGGAAACGTCGCGGCAAACAGCGTCCGGAAGCGTCCATGCTCCCGGTACGCGGTCTGCCGCGGGTTCTTTTATCACAAATCCCTCTAAAAAAGCGGAAACGGGGCGGGCCCACACCTGACGGTGTAAAGCCAGCGCCCCATTGCCGCACGGTGAACATTTCAGCGCACTGCGGACGCCTCGGTTCTTTCCGCGCTCAATTATAGCACTCTGCCCAAAGATTGCAACCCCTTTTTGTGCATAGCGTGAAACTGAACAAAAAAATGTGGATTTTGGCGTTTCCTGTTACGAAAAATTAAACAACTATTCAAAACTCTTCAAAAAAGAAAGCCCGGCGCAGTAGCCGGACTTTCGTCGTTATTCCGTTTTTACCGCGGCCAGAATCACCACGCTGGTGGCAGGCAGCTCCATCTGACCGGTGCGCACCGGGCCAAAAGGCGTGGCCTGGGCATGGCGTCCGTCGCACACAGTGCGCCATCCGCCGCCGGGCAGATTCATCCACTGGGCGGTGCGTTCGGGGTTGTAGTAGACCACCAGCCGGTTGGGGGCGTCGTCCGACCGCTCGGGCACAAAGCCGATGAGCCAGCCGGGCACCGCCAGCAGCAGGGGCGCGGGCTGGGCGGGGTCGGTCAGGCCGGTGAGTTCCGGCCAGGTCCGGCGGATGGCCAGCAGCCCCTGGTAGAATTCCACCAGTTCTCCCATGCGGGCGGCCCGGGTCCAGTCCAGGGCGTTTTCGGCCAAAGGCCCCTTGTAGGTGTTGGGGTCCCCGTGCTTGGTGCGGGCGAACTCCTCCCCCGCCTGCCAGAAGGGCAGCCCCTGGCAGGTCAGGCAGATGGCGGCGCACATGCGGTTCTGGGCCAGCAGGTCGCCGTCGAAGATGTCGTAGGTGCGGCGCCCCGCCACCGCCTTGAGCTTATCCCACAGGGTAAAGTTGTCATGGGCAGAGACGTACTGCACGATCTGCCCCGAATTCCGGGGCTGCATGCCCTCGGTCCCGTCCCGGTAGGCCCCCACCGCGTGGAGCAGGGTGTACCCGGCACCGGGGGCGCCGTTGACGTAGCCGGGGGCCCGGGCGTCAAACACCCCGCCCTTGATGGTGTCCCGGGTGTTGTCGCAGAAGATGCCGATGCGCCCGTTCAGCTGGGGCAGGGCGTTCTTGTCGGCGGGAATGGCCCCCGCCTCCATGCAGGTGGACCCGCCCTGCCAGGGTTCGCCGTACATCAGGATGTTTTTCCCCCCGGGCAGGGCGTCCAGGGCGGCGCGGATGGCGTTCATGGTGTCCACGTCGTGCAGGGCCATCAGGTCAAACCGGAAGCCGTCGATGTGGTAGGCCGTGGCCCAGTAGACCACCGAATCCACCAGATACTTGCGCACCATGGGATGCTCACTGGCCAGGTCGCAGCCGCAGCCCGACCCGTTGGTCAGCCGTCCGTCGGGATGGCGGCGCAGCCAGTACCCCGGCACGATGCGCTCCATCCAGTTGTCGGCGTAGTAGGTGTGGTTGTACACCACATCCATGATGACCCCCAGCCCGGCCTTGTGCAGCGCCGCCACCATGGCCCGGCATTCCCGCACCCGCACTTCCCCGTGGTAAGGGTCGGTGGCATAGGAGCCTTCGGGCAGGTTGTAGTTCAGGGGATCATACCCCCAGTTGTAGCCGTCGGTGCTCTCGTCCACCGTGGCAAAGTCAAAGATGGGCTGCAGCTGCACGTGGCTGACCCCCAGCTGCCGCAGATAGTTCAGGCAGGTGGGATGCTCCCCCTCACAGTCCAGGGTGGAATCCTCCTGGGTGAAGGCCAGGAACTTGCCCCGCCATTCGGGGCGGATGCCGCTGTGCTCGTCGGCGGAAAAGTCCGCCACATGCACCTCCCACACGCTGCGGGCGGCGGGATCGTTGGCCCGGGCGGGGCGGCGGTCGGCGGCCCAGTTTTCCGGTTCGGCCGCCGCGGAATCCAGCACCATCCCCCGCTGCCCGTTGCAGCCGCAGGCCCGGGCATAGGGGTCCACCGCCGTGGCGGTGCGGCCATCGGCAAAGGTAAGCTCATACACATAATACTGCCCGGCCAGGTCTCCGCCCACCGTGGCGCGCCAGGTGCCCTGTTCCGCCCGGCGCAGGGGCACCGGGTCCAGCTCCCGGGCGCCGGGTTCGGTGTCGGTGCCGGTGGTGTACCGGCGCAGGGTGACCGACGCCGCCGTGGGCGCCCACAGGGTGAAGGTGGTGGACCGCCTTGCATAGACCGCGCCCAGGTCGTTGCCGGTATAGACCGGCAGATCCTTCCGGTTCTGGTTCATGGGGGGTGTCCTCCTTCGCACAGGATTGACCGCCGCAGGCGGTCACATTCTCTATATTTATAAGAGTAACAGGAGTTTCCCCCGATTGCAAGGCCCGCAACCGAGAAAGAGTATCGGATACAGGCCGCAAAAAAACGGGCCGCTCCCACAGGGGAACGGCCCGCTTTGAAAAATCGGGGAATCAGCCGCGCTGGTCCAGGGGCTTGTACTCCCGGGTCTCCATGATGCTCTGGTACGCGGGACGGATGATCTTGTCCACGTTGACCAGCTCTTCCATACGGTGGGCGCTCCAGCCCACGATACGGGCCACCGCGAAGATGGGGGTGTACAGTTCCACCGGAATGTCCAGCATGTTGTACACAAAGCCGCTGTAGAAGTCCACGTTGGTGGAAACGCCCTTGTAGATGTGACGCTTTTCCGCAATGACCTGGGGGGCCAGGCGCTCGATGGCGTTGTAGAAGTTGAAGTCATCCTTGCGGCCCTTGGCTTCGGCCAGCTGCTGCACAAAGCCCTTGAACACCACCGCACGGGGGTCGGACAGGGAGTACACCGCGTGACCCATGCCGTAGATCAGGCCCTTGCGGTCAAAGGCTTCCTTGTCCACGATCTTGCCCAGATAGGCCTTGAGCTCCTCGTCGTCGGTAACGTCGTGGACGTTCTTGCGGATGTCCTCGCACATTTCCATGACCTTGATGTTGGCGCCGCCGTGCTTGGGGCCTTTCAGGCTGGACAGGGCCGCCGCCATGACCGAGTAGGTATCCGACCCGGAGGAGGTGACCACACGGGTGGTGAAGGTGGAGTTGTTGCCGCCGCCGTGCTCCATGTGCAGCAGCAGGGCGATGTCCAGCACGTGGGCTTCCAAGGGTGTGTAGCTCTGGTCGGGGCGCAGCATCTGCAGCAGGTTTTCGGCGGCGGACAGTTCCGGCCGGGGCCGATGGATGTACATGCTGCCCATGTTCACATAGTAGTTGTAGGCGTGGTAGCCGTACACCGCCAGCATGGGGAAGACGCTGATCAGCTTCAGGCACTGTTCCAGCTGGGTCTGCAGGCTGTTGTCCCCCACCGAATCATCGTAGGAAGCCAGGGTCAGCACGCTGCGGGTCAGGCTGTTCATCAGGTCCTTGGTGGGGGCCTTCATGATCACGTCCCGGATAAAGTTGGTGGGCAGGTCCCGGCACTTGACCAGGGTTTCGTTGAAGGTCTTGAGCTGTTCCGCGTTGGGCAGGTCACCCAGCAGAAGCAGGTAGGCGGCTTCCTCAAAGCCGTAGCGCTTGCCCCGCAGGCCTTTGATCAGGTCATACACATTGTAGCCGCGGTACCACAGTTTGCCTTCACAGGGGGTCTTTTTGCCGTCGCGCTCCTCAAAGGCGTCGATGCGGGAAATGTTGGTGATGCCCGCCAGCACGCCCTTGCCGTCCTTGTCGCGCAGACCGCGCTTGACGCCGTACTGGTCAAACAGGGCGGGGTCGATCTTGTCGTTGTTCAGGCAAAGCTCGGTAAAGACCTGCGCTTCCTTTTCGATGGCTGCATATTCACCCATATCAAATAACCTCCCTTTACTCTTTTCTTACGCCGGCACTGCTCTTCTACCTTTTTTAATATATAATATAATATATACTATCGGATACATCCCGATCCGCGCCGGGACCACCTGCAAGGCCGAAAACAGAATACATGCTTTTATTATACGCTTTGTTGTACAGTGTGTCAAATAACCGCGGCGTAAAATTTGTGTGAACAACGCGGAAAATGCCTCTACCGGGGCGGCGGCGTATGTGGTATAATGGGGATAATTTATGCTGTGAAAGAGGTGCCATGCTATGAAGATTGCCGTGGCCGGCATGGGCTATGTAGGGCTTTCCAACGGGGTGCTGCTGGCCCAGCACAATGAAGTGTGGGCCGTGGACGTGGTCCCCGCCCGGGTGCAGGACATCAACGACCGCCGCTGCCCCCTGGCGGACAAGGAGCTGGAGCAGTACCTGACCGGACGGGAGCTTGACCTGCGCGCCACCACCGACGCCGCAGCCGCCTACACCGGGGCGGACTGGGTCATCATCTCCACCCCCACCAATTACGACGAAAAAAAGAACTTTTTTGATACTTCCAGTGTGGAGGATGTGCTGCGGCTGGTGGGGCAGTATGCCCCCGACGCCACCGTCATCATCAAATCCACCGTGCCGGTGGGCTACACCGCCCGCATCCGGAAGGAAATGCACAACCCCAACATCCTCTTCAGCCCGGAGTTCCTGCGGGAGGGCCACGCTCTGTACGACAACCTCTACCCCAGCCGCATCGTGGTGGGCGCCCCCCAGGACGACGCCCGGCTGGTGGACAAGGCCCACCAGTTTGCCGCTTTGCTGCAGCAGGGCGCCTGCAAGCAGGAGATTCCCACCCTCTTCCCCGGCCTGACCGAGGCGGAGGCCATCAAGCTGTTTGCCAACACCTACCTGGCTTTGCGGGTGGCCTACTTCAACGAGCTGGACACCTACGCCGCCATCCGCGGGCTGGACACCAAGGCCATCATCGACGGGGTCTGCCTGGATCCGCGCATCGGGGCCCACTACAACAACCCCAGTTTCGGTTATGGCGGCTACTGCCTGCCCAAAGACACCAAGCAGCTGCTGGCCAACTACAGCTCGGTGCCCCAGAACCTCATTGGCGCCATTGTGGAGAGCAACCGCACCCGCAAGGATTTTATCAGCGAGCAGGTGCTGGCCCGCCATCCCAGGGTGGTGGGGGTGTACCGCCTGACCATGAAGGCGGGCAGCGACAACTTCCGCCAGTCCAGCATCCAGGGGGTCATGAAGCGCATCCGGGCCGAGGGGGTGCCCCTGGTGGTGTACGAGCCCACCCTGACCGGGGACGATTTCTACGGCAGCCGGGTGGAGCGGGACCTGGAGACCTTCAAGCGGGAATGCGATGTGATCCTGGCCAACCGCCGCGCCCCGGAACTGGACGATGTGGCGGAAAAAGTGTACACCCGGGACCTGTACAGCCGGGATTAAGGAACGGCTCTTGACTTTGCCGGCAAGCTGTGCTATGGTAGGGCTGTCGGTCGGAGGGCAAGTCATTCGGAACTATATGGTTTGCGACAAATGACACGCCGGATAAGGCACAGGCTGAAATGCCTGCCTTATCCGGCGTTTTTGGTTCTTCCGGCCCATGTTTCCAAACATGAAGGAGGACCTATGGATCAGAAGACTTTGTTTCTGGAAACCCCGCCCCACCGCCTGTTTCTGCGGGCCGCCCTGCCTGGATCGGTGGGTATGCTGGCATCATCCCTGTACCAGCTCATGGACGGCATTTTTGTAGGCCGCATTTTGGGGGACGCTCCCTTTGCGGCGCTGAATCTGGCCATGCCCCTGGTCATCATCAACTTTGCCCTGGCCGACCTCATCGGGGTGGGGTCGGCGGTGCCCATCTCGGTGCGGCTGGGGGAAAAACGCCCCCGGGAGGCCAACAACCTCTTCACCTGCGCCTGTCTGCTGGTGGTGGGGCTGGGCGCCCTGACCGGCGGAGTCATGTACCTGCTGGCCCCCACCCTGCTGGGCTGGATGGGGGCCGAGGGCGAACTGCTGGCCCTGGCGGTGCGGTATCTGCGGGTGTATGCCCTGTTCTCCCCGCTGGTCAGCATCGTCTTTGCGGCGGACAACTACCTGCGCATCTGCGGGCGGATCAAGACCAGCATGTGGCTGAACGTGCTCATGTCGGCGCTGTGCGCCGGGCTGGAATTCTTCTTTCTGTACGGGCTGCGCCTGGGCATTGCGGGGGCGGCCCTGGGCACCTGCCTGGGCATGACGTTCTGCGCCGTGCTGGCCATGGGGCCCTTCCTGGCCGGGCGGATGCCCCTGCGCTTCCACCGGCCCCGGTTCACCCGGCACATTGTGGGCAGCATCTTCAGCTGCGGGTGCCCCACCTTCCTGAGCAACATTGCCGGACGTGTCACCTCCATCGTGATGAATATGGTGCTGCTGCGCCTGGGCGGGGCCGACGCCATCTCGGTGTACGGCATCCTGATGTATGTGGACGGCTTTGTGCTGCCGCTTTTGTACGGCATGTGCGATTCCTTGCAGCCCGCCGTGGGCTACAACTGGGGTGCCGGGCGCCGGGACCGGGTGCTGGCCATCGAGAAGCGCTGCTTTGCGGCCAGCGCGGTGATCTCCCTGGCGGCGGCCGCCCTGCTGCTGGCTCTTCCCACCCAGACAGCCTCCCTGTTCGTTGGCAACAGCGGCAGCGGAGTGCTGGCCATGGCAGTGCCCGCTTTGCAGCTGTTCAGCCTGGGGTACCTGACCCGGTGGTTCAGTTTTGCGGCCCAGAGTTTTCTTTCGGCGGTGGAAAAGCCGCTGCAGGCCTCCATTCTGTCGGTGTCGGTGGCGCTGGTCTTTCCGGTGGCCCTCATCGCCGCCCTGTGGCCCTGGGGCTTGACCGGATTGTGGTGCAACCAGCCCGGCACCGCCCTGCTGGCGGCGGCGCTGGCCGCAGGGCTGCTGCTGGACTTCCGCCGGCGGTACGCCCGCCCCTGACCCCTCCTTTTTGCCCCGCTGTACAGATTGGAGGCACCGTTTCCCAGATGTTGGGCCCATATTTATACAATTCGTATACTTGTTAAGTTTATGTGAATTTTAGCGCTCAACGCTTGACAGTGCTAAAATTTGGTGGTATAGTATAGCCGTACCTTGAGAGAGAAACAAAGAGCTCCCACCAAGGCGAACGCCCCACACCGCAACGGTGTCGGGGCGGGCAGCGTTTGACATCCGGCCAAGGGCCGGTTTGAATGGAGGTTATGACTTATGTTGCCTAGCATTTTTGGTGAAGATCTGTTTGATGATATGTTTGATGATATGTACGGTATGCGCCCCTTCTTCGGCAATCACAACCCGCTGTACGGCAAGAACGCCAAGAACCTGATGAAGTCCGATGTCCGGGAGACCGAGGACGCCTATGAGCTGGACATCGACCTGCCCGGCTTCAAGAAGGACGAAGTCAGCCTGAAGCTGGATCAGGGTTACCTGACCATCTCCGCCGCCAAGGGTCTGGACAAGGACGACGAGAACAAGAACGGCCGGTATATCCGCCGCGAACGTTACACCGGCGCCTGCAGCCGCAGCTTCTATGTGGGCGATCAGCTGAAGCCGGAGAACATCTCCGCCAAGTTTGAGGATGGTATCCTGAAGATCCATCTGCCCAAGGCGGCGCCCGAACTGCCCAAGCAGCCCAACCTGATCGAGATCGAGTAATTCCCTTTCTCCAAATCCCATAAACACAAAGCCCCGGCCCCGCGCTTCTGCGCGGGGCCGGGGCTTTTGTTGTCACAACAACTCTCACTGGCCGGAAACCTTGTCTTTCAGGTTCCGGGCGGTGCGGGCCAGACGGGCGGTGGCCGACCGCAGCCGTCCCAGCACCTCGTCGTAGCTGGGGGCTTTCATGTGGGGGAAGGCCCGCAGCAGACGTCCTTCGCCGAAATGTTTCTGCCGGGACAGGCGCTCCACCTCGGCGCGCACGGCGCGGGCCCGGGCGGACATTTCCAGCAGCTGCTGGCGCAGGGGGGCGGTGTTTTCCCGCCCTTCCATGGCGGCCAGCATCAGCTGCAGCTTCTGTTCATCCAGCAGGGTGTCGAAGGTCATGGCCCGGGTGCCGATGGCTTCGGTCATGGCATCGCTCAGCCGGCGCATGGCGGCAGAGAAGTCCTTCAGCCGGCGCAGACGGCGTTCCAGCCCGGCGGCCTGGGCGAAGGAGATGCCCACGTCTACCGCAAAGCCCACCGCCAGCACCCCGTCCGCCACCGCCAGGACGGTGGGCGGGATGGCGGTCACCGCGGCGGCCACCGGGGGATGGACCAGGCGTACCATCACAATGCCGCCCAGCCCCCACAGCAGGGTGAACCGGGGGCAGATGAACCCGCCCAGGTTGCCCCGGAACTGGGTGTAATCCCACCAGCGGGTGTGGAACAGCCGGAACAGCAGATACCCGGCGATGAGCTCCACCAGGGTGGCCAGCACCGCCGCGGCCAAGAACACCGCCGGGATGCTGCGCTGCCAGGGTCCCAGCACGGCCAGAAGTCCCACCATGCCGAACCCGTAGATGGGGCAGGCCGGGCCGTTGAGGAAGCCCCGGTTGACCAGCTGGCGGGTGTTCACCGCCGCAAAGGCCACCTCCACGCACCAGCCCAGGATGGAATACACAAAAAAGAAACCCAGGTACTGGGGCAGGGTATACCCGAAGATCATTCCTCTTCCTCCCCGTCCAGACGGCGGGCCAGCTCCTTGGGTTCCACCCAGGTCACCGTGCTGTCCGGACCCTTGCGGGCAATGAGGGCCTTGATGGGAACGCCCTGCTCGCTGAACATGCCCTCATGCTCGGTGCGCAGGTTCCAGGCGGGTTCGTCGGCGTGCAGGTCGAAGGTCTGCCAGGTGATCTCAAACCCCGCCGCCGGGAAGTAGCTCAGGCTATCCCGGAACAGATCGTCATCGTCGGTCTTGAACCAGATTTCCGCCCCCTCGTCCATCAGGTTGCGGTACTGCAGCAGCTGCCGGGGATGGGTCAGCCGGTGTTTGTGGCTGCTGGCGTTCTTGCTCCAGGGGTTGCAGAAGTTGATGTAGATGCGGGCCACCCGGTCTTCGGCCGAGAAGGCCCCCGACATCCGCTCGATGTCCAGGGAGGCGATGAGGACGTTATCGGGGGGCAGCTGCTTTTCCAGATAGGCCTTTTCCACCTTGCGCTTGGCCAGGATCAGCACCTTGTCGGTGATGTCGATGCCCAGAAAGTTGCGGGTGGGGTCGGAGGGGGCCAGCTGGGCCAGGAATCCGCCCTTGCCGCAGCCCAGTTCCAGGCAGAAGGGCTGTTCCGGCCGGGCAAACAGCTCCCGCCAGTGCCCCGCGTGGGTCAGGGGCTCGTGGACGTGGAAGTCGCAGGCCAGCAGCTCCGGACGGGCGTAGGGTTTGAAACGCATGCGCATAATGAAGATACCTCTCTCGTTGTCAGTGTTGTTCCAGCAAAAAGTTCCGCACGGCGTCAAAATCCGTGGCCGCCAGGCTGCCCTGGCAGATCTCGCCCCGGCCCCCGCCCCGGCCGTCAAAGGCGGCGTTCAGGGCCTGGGCGGCGGCGCGGGCGTCGCCCCCGGGGCAGTGCAGCACGTAGGTCAGACCCCGGCCGCCGGGGGCCAGCACGGTGCAGGGGGCGCCGGTGCGGCCGGTGACCGCCAGGCAAAGGCGGCGCAGGGTGTCGCCGTCCCCCTCGGGGCAGAAGAACACCGTCAGCTGTCCCGGCTGTGCCCCCGCGGCCCAGGCCTCCCCCAGCGCCTGCTGCAGGGCCGCCAGACGGCGGTGCAGGGCTTCGGTGTTGGCGGCGTTGTGGGCCACGGCCTCCCGCAGCCGGCCCGGCCCGGTGCTGAGCAGCACCCCGGCTTCCTCGGCATCCCGCCAGGCTTCGGCCACCGCCTGCTGGGCCCGCTGTCCGCAGACCACCGCCAGCCGCATACCGCCCTTGTAGTGCTGGGCGCTGAGAATCTTGATCAGCCCCACCTGGCCGGTGCTGCTCAGATGGGTGCCGCAGCAGGCGCACAGGTCCGCCCCGCCCGCATCGGTGAGGCGCACCGCCCCGTCGATCTCCTTTTTGCTTCGGTAGGTCAGGGCCGCCAGCTCCGCCGGTTCGGGGTACCAGCACCGCACCGGGGCGTCCGCCCGCACGGCGGCGTTGGCTTCGGCTTCCGCCCGGGCCAGCTGGTCCGGGGTCAGGGGGATGTCGGTGTCCATGCGCACCGCCGGGTCCCCGATGTGGAAGCCCACATTCTCCGCCCCGAACAGCCGGTGCAAAGCGCCGCTGAGGATGTGCTCCCCGGTGTGCTGCTCCATGTGGTCCCGCCGGGGTTCCCAGTCGATCTGTCCGTCCACCTCTTCCCCGACTGTCAGAGGGGCGTCGGTGTGGTGCCAGATGACGCCTTCCCGCACCGAGGTATGCCCCACCCGGGCGCCGCCCAGGGTGCCGGTGTCGGCGGGCTGGCCGCCCCCTTCTGGGTAGAAGGCGGTGCGGTCCAGCGCCACCCGCCAGCTTTGGCCCTCCGGCTCACAGGCCAGGACGGCGGCGGAAAACCGGCGCAGGTACGCGTCATTCTCATACAGTTTTACGGTCGGCTGCAACAGGGGTCCCATCCTTTCCGGGCAGCCCGGGTGTCCCGGGCGTCATATGGCATTTATTATATCATAAAACCGGGGTAGAAAAAAACAGGCAAATCCGGTATAATGGTGGATATATATCGCCCAACCCGTTTTTTAGGAGAATCAGACATATGAAACGTATCCTCTGTTCGGTCCTGGCCCTGGGTCTTCTGGCCGGCTGTGCGCCGCTGTCCGGCAGCACCGCCACCGCCGAAACCGCCGAGACGGCCCCCGCCCCCACTGCGGCGCCCCAGCAGCTGACCGTCTATTACGAAGCCGGTGCCGACACCGCCGCGGCCGAAGCCCTGAACCGCTATGCCGACGCCCAGGGCGTGGAGCTGGAAGTGCTCACCCCCGGTGCCGACACCGACCCCGCCCAGGCGGACCTGGCGGTGCTGAAC
>OLIH01000502.1_pt1 | contig 22910 bp, 22 predicted proteins | sample 1609721 | NCBI WGS metagenome assembly OLIH01 (sample SAMEA4350157, study PRJEB24818) | metagenome | biome: human; feature: gut; material: faeces | place: Denmark | collected 2013-09
GAGATCTGTATCGATAGTTTTTGCGAGTATCCTTCTAACTGACATGGAATCACCTTTAATGAGAATTTTGTCACTTTCATTTTGCTCCCTCTATCTCGCTGGGAGCAAAGGGGTTCCATGTCATTAAATTTGGGAACTCGTTGACGAAACCTTAAAGCAACAAAAGGAGGTGAGTTAAATGAGCCAATACCCAATTTATAAGAGCCTTGAGGAAGCCTGCCAAGCGCTCGGAGTAGAAGTAACGGATGTACCGAGAGACGACAGGCCGCACCCCGTGCCGCTTGCAGACGGCTCCAGTAAAACAGACGGACGAATCCGGCTATTTACAAACAATGATGGCGGCTGGGTACAAAATTGGCGGCTCGGAAGTGATAAAGCCTTATTTTTCCCGGATTACGGCAAGACCTTAACGCCGGAAGAGCGAAAGCAAAAAAACGCAGAGCTAGAGAAAGCCAAGCAAGAGGCGCGAGAGAAAACGCGCTGGGCATTCAGCAAAGCGAAGCAAAAGATAATGAAGATTTATCAAGCTGGACGAATGGCCGCGGCCTCCAATCCGTATCTACAAAGAAAAGGCGTTAAACCGAAAGGGATTATTAAAGCGCTCAACCTTAACGAGCTGGAAGAGCTTGCCGGGTATAGCTTATTTGGTGGGAAAGGAAAATTTGCAGACGGCGAAATCTTAATTATTCCGAGAGGCAACAATAAGGAAGGGATTACAACCCTTGAACTCATTGACCAAAACGGCAATAAAACCTACTTCAAAAACGGAAAGCTAGCCGGCGCCTATTGGCTTACCAACAAAATTCCGGCGCCCGGCGTAAATCAGACGATCGGAATATGTGAGGGTGTCGCGACTGCCTTATCTATTCACCAGTCTGCCGGAATTAGTGCCGTGTCCGTAGGCGGCTGTACCAACTTTGAAAACTGCACAGCCGAAATAAAAGAACGTTATCCGGAGGCACGCTTAATCATTCTCGGAGACGTGGGCAACGGCGAAAAGGCCGCCCGGGAATGCGCCCGAAAGTTTTCCATATCCGTATGTATCCCCGCCTTCTCAGAGGAACACCGGAAGCGGTTTAAAGAGCTTAATGGCAATGACAAAGAACCGACAGATTTCAACGACCTCGAACAAATCAGCTCAAAGGAGATTACGCCATGAACGAGGTTAAAAAACAGATTGCAGAAGCCCTATCCAAGAGCAATAGAGCACCGGCAAAAGCAACCGCCCCGGCATCGGAAAACAGCTCCGGAGAGGATAACTATATCTATAGTTCCGCCGGGAAATATATCAGCACGGAAACCGGCGTATATCTGATAAAACCCGATAGAGACGGCACAGAGAAAACAATCCGAGTAACGCACCAACGCCTTGATGTGATCGCTATCGGAAGAACCGCCAAGAACCAAGGCTACTCCTCATTACTCGAATGGGAAGACATAGACGGCAACACGCACCAAGAGATTATCTCCCAAGCCGATTTAGAAGGAGAAGCCAAAGATGTGAGGCGAATGCTTGCAGATGGCGGCTTACGCCTCAAAAGTAAATCCGGAAGCATTGATTACTTAATCGATTACCTCCGAAGCTGCGCCCCGGACAGAAGATTTATTATCGTTGACCGGCTCGGATGGCACAAAAACAAGGACGGGAAACTATTCTTTGCACTGAAAGATAAGGTTATCGGACAGTCTCAAGAGGAAATTATCTTTAATTCCACGGCGCCGGATGAAGCCTTACCAGCGCTGGAAGTTTCCGGCACTGCCGAAGAATGGCGCGACAATGTGGCGAACCTTTGCAACTACTCCACCCGGGCAACGCTCGGAGTTTGTATGGCCTTCGCCGCCCCTATGGCTCGATTACTGGACGTGCCAACCTTCGGCATACACCTCAAAGGCAAAACCAGCCGCGGTAAATCTACCGTGGCTTGCATAGCCTCTAGTGTTTACGGGAAATTTTCCTCTTATAAAAAGTCGTGGCAAGGCACACAAACAGGGATGGAGGGATTAGCTTATAACTACAACGATCTTTTGCTCCCGCTTGACGAAATCAGCAACATAGACCCCAAAGACGTGAGTAACGTCATCTATGCAATAGGCAATGAGGTAGACAAAAACAGAGGCGCCAAAAACGGCCTTAACCGAACTACAAAAACGTGGAGGGAAGTAGTTTTATCAACCGGAGAAGAAACGGTTACCGAGATGCTTAGAAAAGCCAATCTAAAGGCACAGGCAGGGCTAGAAGTCAGAATGCCTTCCATTAACGCACAGGCAACCGATGATGAGGAAATGGGCGTTAATGAATCCTTCCCGGCAGGCTACAACGCCCAAAGTTACAAAGAGTTGTTAGAAGGGAATTGCAAGAAGTATCACGGGGCTGTATTCGAGCGCTGGATTGAGTTTCTAATCACGCTCGACCCTGACAATCTCCGGGAAGAATACACACGTTTTAGAGATTCATTTATTCAAGAGTACAGACCGACAAACCAAAACCGCCGAATAGCAAATAACTTTGCTTTTGTTGCTTTTGCCGGAGAACTTGCAACCGGCGCCGGCTTGACCGGCTGGGAAATGGAGAGGGAGACAAGCGGCCATTCATGGGCGCGGGAAGCTGTGGGAATATGCTTTAAATCTGCTCTAGACATTATTGGCAACGGCCTACCGATTGAGGATAAGAAAGCCCTTGAACACATTGAGACCTTGTTATTAGAAAACCGCTCAAATTTTCTAAATGGCGCTATAGGCTCAAGCTTTGCTCCCTCCCCATGCTGGGGCTACCGTCTACTGGTCGGCGCGCCGACAGTCGGAGAGGTTTTTTATATTCCGCCCACAATCTTCGCTAAAAATTTTTGTGCAGTCATGGGTGAAAAGGAAACCGCTCAATTATTGAAAAAATATGGATTACTTGAAACCGAGGCCGGCCGCCTGAAAAAGAGAATGCAATTCAGTAATGACAATACGGCAGAGAATCACCGAAAGCCTTATTACGCTGTAAGGCAATTTTCGACAAGTGACTTAATCGAAAGACTAACTAAACAAGCAGATTAACAAACACGCCTCCACCCGGAGGCATTTTTATTGTTAGTAAGGAGCGGCCGCAGTCACACAAAGACCGCTCCGGGATGTCATGTCTTTCGGTTACCGGATGGACAAGCCAAGGACAAAGGCATTATCCGGAGAGCAGATTCAGGCCGGCGCCGCCGCTCACCAGTGGGCGCCGGAGATTGTCCAGAAAGGAAACAGAAACACCGGCGCCGATGTCTAAAACTTTTCCCGGGGAAGCCCCGGAGCCTGATTCATTGAATGTACAGAGCGTCCGCGAGCACACAAAGACAGCCCCCGGCTGTCATATCTTTCGGTTACTGGATGAACAAACCAAAAACTAAGGGCATTGACCGGAGAGTAGATTCAAGCCGGCCGCAACGCTCACCAGTAGGCGCCGGAAATTGTCCGGAAAGAAAACAGAATCGCCGGATACCGATGTTTAAAACTTTTCCCGGGGAAGCCCCGGAGCCTGATTCATTGAATGTACAGAGCGGCCGCGAGCACACAAAGACCGCTCCCGGATGTCATATCTTTCGGTTACTGGATGAACAAACCAAAAACTAAGGGCATTGACCGGAGAGTAGATTCAAGCCGGCCGCAACGCTCACCAGTAGGCGCCGGAGATCGTCGGAAAGAAAACAGAAACACCGGCGCCGATGTCTAAAACTTTTCCCGGGGAAGCTCCAACGGTATTTTTTCTCATAGCTGCACGCCTCCTTTTAATAAAATAGGAAAATTTTTCGAAAATCTTTCCCGTTTTAATAATTTTTATCAGCTCGTTTTTAATGATTTTCCCTCAAAAAAGCGGGAAACGAGAAAAAAAATGAGGGTTTTTTACGTGTTTTTTCTTATCTAACCCCTCTTTTTCCACGGTCTGCCCCGGTCTGCCCCGGTGCTTCCACAGTCAAAAATACGCCTAAAAGTCCCGCCGTTATTGGCCTGCCGCGGTCGCCGCGGTTGCCACATCAAAAATATGATAGATGGACGCTAATCCGGGAAACGTGACTTGTGAAATATTTTCCCGTTATTTTTAATTTTTACGATAAATTTTACCGTTTAACTGCTCAAGTGAAAGTTTTAAGGCTAGGCAATAATCCGACTAAAAACACGCTCAAGCATTCGCCAAAGTGTTACCTAAAGTGTTATCTGAGAGATTTTTAAATTTTTAATCTGTTGATTTTTTGTAATAAATTGATTCCCTGTGCCAGAATTCAGCCCGGTAGTCGAAAGACTTCCGGGCATTTTCTTTTATTCGAACTTCCGCTTCATCAGGCAGGTTCGTTCGAAAAAATCCTTCGTTCTTAAATTCGGATCCAAAAGTTTCGTCCGAATCATTTTCGACAGTAGGCTGGCAGCCGCCGATTCCTCTTTGTTGGCATTTTTGAGAAGAAGTACGCCTAAGTCGATTTCACCCAGCCCGGTCAGTACCTCAACAAGCGATCCTCTAGCAAGTTCTTTCTCCACACAGATTTTAGGGAGATAGGAGACGCCCAATCCTCCTTCAAGAAGCGCTTTAACGATATGCACATTACCCACTTGCATAGTTTTTCCTAAACGAATACCGCGTCCATCCAAAAACCGCTTAAAAAATTTATACGGACCGCTTTTAACACTCCCTGTGATGAGGGGCAGTTCCGGCGCTAAACCGGGAAGGAAGAAACAACTTTCGCTTATTGATAATGTCGGTGAGGCAAAGAGACCGAGCGGACTTGCCGTCAAAGGCAGAGCAATCAATGGAGCCGGATAGTCTCCTGTATTAAAAGTAATCCCGATGTCTACCTCCGAATCCTTCACTTTCGTCTTTAACCGGTAGGCATCCAGAATCTCTACTTCAAAGAATACTTCCGGCGCCAAAAGTCGAAACTCCTTAATCACGTCGATCAGCATGAATTCGAGAAGTGTTTCATTCACTCCGACCTTAAGTCTTCCGGTAAGAGAAGCTTTTGAGCCTTTGAGATTCATTAGCACCGAATGACTGGCCAATATCTTCTGTGCTTCTTTGAGGGCTGCCTGCCCGGCAGGTGTCAAAACCATGTGACGGCCGGTTTTCTCGAAAAGAAAACATCCCAAAGAATCTTCGAGTTTTTTTAGTTGAAACGTGATTGTCGATTGAGAGCAGCGCAGCTGAGCGGCTGCTTTACGGTATGAACCAAGGCGCACAACCGCGTCTAGGATCTGAAGTTGTTTGATATTCATAGCTCTAATTCTTCGATCGATTCGTTCTAATTATTCTAAGTTTCCAATCTATTTCTCCTCAATAAGAATATCCCTGTAACTTCCAAGGAGAAATCACATGCATAAAACGATTATTGCTGCAGTTTTGACCTCTGTTCTTATTCCCGGATACGCCGTTGCGCTTGAAGACATTCATACAGGGACAGTCATTGTCGGAAGCGGTGTTTCAGGTCTCACTACTGCGATCCTGCTCAAAGAGCACAAACAAAATGTCTTAGTTCTTGAAAAAATGCCTTTCATGGGAGGCACCACGAACTTGGCTGCGCAATACTTTGTTTCCGTGGGAACGAAGGATCAAGTTGCTAACGGTAAAGAGCTATCTGTGCCTGACTACATCCAAAGAACAGCGAAAACCAGCCGAAATTCCGAAATGCTCCCGCGTACAACACAAAGAATGTTCGACTCGCAAAAATCTATTGATTGGTTGAACAGCTTAGGCGCCGGCCTAACTCGTCCGGTCAGCGATTATCAAATGGGCATTTCCGACGGAAGTTCTCTAGGCGTGCGGTTAATGAAGGTATTAAGCGCAAGGGCCAAAGAACTTTCTATCCCAGTGAAGATGAACAGTAAAGTTCTTGACTTAATAATTAGAGATGGGAAAGCGGTAGGTGTTGTTGTAGAAAATGGCAAAGAAAAATACAAGGTATTTGCCGATAACATAGTTCTGGCAACAGGCGGTTTCAATCAGAACCAAAAATTGATTTCCAAATACGCTCCTCAGTGGAAAGGTTTGCCTACCACAACTGCCGTGAGCTCAACCGGTGACGGTCTCATCCTCGCAGAGAAGTACGGTGTGAACATCAAAAATGCAGGAGAAGTCGGCCTTAACCCTTCTATTCACTCTCAGGGCGGAAAAAACGTTTCCATGAGTGCTGCTCGGCTGGAAGGCGGCATCATGGTCAACTTGAAAGGAGACCGCTTCTGCAATGACTATTGGCCGGATTACACAAGATGGCCAAAGCAATGCTGGAGCAGCCGGAAGGAAAGAGCTTCGTCATCATTGACGGTAAGTCTATGAAAGCGTCCAAACGCCTTCAAAGTTTCTTGAAGAGCGGCTATTTCGTAGAAGCCCAAACAATCCCTGAGCTCGCTCAAAAAATCGGCATTCCGCCGGAAAACTTAGAAAAGACGATCAAACGTTATGCGGAATTTGTTCGCAACGGCAAAGATCTAGATTTCGGCCGCAGCATCAACATGAAGACCGACTTCTCTACACCTCCTTACTATGCCTCGGCCATTCTTCCGGGTACACAGGTAAGCGTAGGAGGTGTTGACGTCAACGACTTCATGCAGTGCGTCAAGGCAGACGGTAAGGTAATTCCGAATCTCTATGCGGTTGGCGAGCTTACATACGACTCCGGCACGCCTCATGGTGTTTGGAGCGGACGTCGCGCAGCCGAACATATTCTTTCGAAATAACCTGCTCAGACCACTTTAGTTTAAGGGTCGGCGAAAAGTACCGGCCATAAAGAAACCTCAGCAGAACCGATGCTGTCTCTCCTTCGGATACCGATCGAGAGCACATCGGTTCTCCTTTTCTGCACACAATTTTTTCTTGCTCTTGGGCACAACTGTTTAACCTTTCGTAAACGTATAAGCGCCGGGCCCGCTGGCTCTGAGAAGAAATCCGAAGATTGAAACTTTTCCTTTTTAACAAAACTAATGAAATATTTTCCGAAAAATAAGAATTCTTTAAAAAGAATCAAGGATAATTTCCCGTGGACATTACTTTGTGCCCATTGACTGCAAAGTCCGCGTAGAAATGATTTGTCCTGCTGAAAGGGCAGGACCTCGAGGTGTCAGAACCTCGCCCTGGGATATAAATTAAATGATTGAGTTAAAACACATAACGCAGGAATACGATACTGCTGACGGTAAAGGAAAATTCTTTGCCTGTAAGGATGTAAACGTCCACGTCAAACCCGGCGATATCTTCGGCATTATCGGCCGAAGCGGCGCCGGTAAGAGCACGCTGGTTCGCTGCATCAACCTTCTCAACCGCCCGACTTCCGGGTCCGTCATCGTCGACGGCAAGGATCTGACCAAGATGTCGGAATCCGAACTGCGTGAGGAAAGACGCTCGATCGGTATGATCTTCCAGCACTTTAATCTGCTCTCCTCCCGTACCGTCTACGGCAATGTTGCGCTTCCTCTGGAACTTGCAGGAATGCCGAAGGATAAGATTCGCGAAAAAGTAATGCCGCTGATTGAACTTGTCGGCTTAAGCGAACACGTCAACAAGTATCCGTCTCAGCTCTCCGGCGGTCAGAAACAGCGCGTCGGTATTGCTCGTGCGCTTTCTTCCGATCCGAAGATTCTTCTTTCCGACGAAGCCACTTCTGCTCTTGACCCGGAAACCACTCAGGCAACGCTTCAGCTCCTCAAGAAGATTAACAAAGAGCTCGGTCTGACGATCGTCATGATCACGCACGAAATGGACGTAGTGAAACAGATCTGCAATCGCGTCGTCGTGATGAATAAAGGCGTCGTTGTCGAAGAAGGCGACGTGCTCGAGGTCTTCCGCGACCCGAAGAACGAAGTTACTCAGGCGATGCTCGGCACGGCTCTTGCTGCCCGCACAATTCCGGCAAGCATGGTCGAGCGTGTGAAGAAAGTTCTGAACACACCGGGCGAAAACGGACGCAAGAATCATCTCATTCGTTTGACGTTCGTCGGCAGCTCAACGACCGAACCGGTCCTCTCCCGCGCCTGCTCCAAATTCGATCTGGACTTCAACATCCTCTTAGGACAGGTGGATGAGATCCAAAGCGAAAGTTACGGAACTCTCACGATCGTGATGGAAGGAACCACAGAAAACTTCCGTCAGGCATTGAACTACATCGCCGAAAGAGGCGTTCGCGTCGAGGAGCTCACAAATGTCATCTAACATCATCAATCTTCTTTGGGAATCTTTCCTTGAAACCATTCTAATGGTCGGCGTGAGCGGCGGACTCGGCGCTGCGATCGGTATTCCTTTGGGCGTCTTCCTGTTCGTCACGTCTCCCAAAGGCATCATGCCCAAGCCGTACGTCAACCGCATCATCGGCACTGTTGTGAATGCCGTGCGTTCGACGCCGTTCATCATTCTGTTGGTTGCCATCATTCCGTTTACGCGCTTAATCGTCGGCTCTTCCATCGGTACCGTTGCTGCCATCGTTCCCCTGACGATTGCCGCTGCTCCGCTCATCGCTCGTCTGGTCGAAACCAGTCTGCGTGAAGTCGACAAGGGCCTGATTGAAGCTGCTCAGTCTATGGGCGCTACGAACACTCAGATCATTTGCAAAGTGCTTATTCCGGAAGCGATGCCCGGCATCCTTGCCGGCCTCACCATCGCCTTTGTTGCTTTGGTCGGCAGCTCCGCTATGGCCGGTGCCGTTGGCGGCGGCGGTTTAGGCGACATGGGTATTCGTTACGGATATCAGCGCTTCATGCCTGAAGTCATGGCAGCTGTTGTCATCATTTTGATTGTCTTCGTCCAAAGTCTGCAGAGCTTCGGCGATTGGATGGTCAGAAGAGTTTCTCACCGCTAACCGATCCCCAACAATTTCAAACCCGGCGTTCTTCTCGATACGCCGGGTTTGTTTTTTCTCCGAGTTGCTTCTCAATTGGCCTTAAGTTCAGCCGCTTGAGGTACGCCAATCCTCACACAAAGAATTCGTTTTCTTTACGGTTCTTGAGGCGTTCCGAGAGGAGTTTTTCAAAATCTGAGAATGCATCTGCAACAACCGACTTCGCTTTCATCGGACAATTCTTAACGCAGCGCATACAACCGATACAGTTGTCGTTTACCGTCTTGATATCTTCTTCGATCGCTCCGACCGGACAATCTCTGATACACATCCCGCAAGCCAAGCAATTACCGTTGGTCGTCGGTTTAAATTTGGCTTTAGTTTCAACGACCTTATAAGGATAATTTCCCGGAGGAATCACTGTCTCAGGCTCCTCAGCTTTGGCCAGCATATGAAAATAGAATTCCTGAAGCTCGGCAATGTCGTCTTTGTTCGGACGACCTAACTGGATCTGCCCATAAGTATGTTGGGACGCCATTGTAGCCACTCCCTTGATCCTGAAACCGTTAGCCTCAGCAATGTCACCAAGCTCTCTTGGGGCATCTTCGTAAGCTCGATTTCCGTAAGTAAGCACTAACGCACAAGGAGTACCGCTTCCTTTCATCTTTTTAAAACGATCTACGCTGCAGGCTGGGATTCGTCCTGCATAAACCGGCGCCCCGAAAACGACAAAATCAAAACCGCTGAGATCGGTTTCCGGAACTTCTACGTTGCCTGTGATATCGAAGGTCTTGACAGTGACACACGGCAGCTCCCCGATCGAAGAAACCGCTTTCTTAGTGTTTCCCGTAGGAGAGAAATAAACCAAAGCAATAGAGGACATGAGATCTGATGTTGAAGTTAGTTTGCTTAATTCTTGCACATAAGCGGTGGGCGCCATATGAGAGAAAGCACGTGAATAGAACTTTTCGAAGCCTGAAATAATTTGTGAAATTTCGAGTACAATCTTGCTCTATCGAATGCGGGTGTAGCTCAATGGTAGAGCAGAAGCTTCCCAAGCTTACGACGGGGGTTCGATTCCCCTCACCCGCTCCAGTTCCCGTTCTCCCTCCGGTTTCCTTTCTCCAACAGTGTACGTGTTTAGGGAGTCGCCACGCCGTCCAAATCCACCATAAAAAACCCAATCAATGCTCCTTATTAGAAAATATCAAGCTTCTGACTGTGCTGACCTTGCAGAACTTTTTTACTCTACAGTTCACACTGCAAATGCAAAGGATTATTCAAAGGAGCAATTGGACGCTTGGGCGCCCAGGTCCAGAAATCTAAAGGACTGGAATCGTGACTTTGAAAAGCACATTAGTTTTGTCGCAATTGACGATCGGACGATCGTAGGGTTCGGGGATATAGAAGAGAACGGCTATCTTGATCGGCTATTCGTCCGCCCTAATTATCAAAGAATGGGAATAGGAACTGCTATTTGTAATAAGTTAGAAGGAGCGGTCCAAGGAAACGTCTTTACTCACGCGTCCATCACCGCAAAACCGTTTTTTGAAAAGCGGGGCTACAAAGTCATAAAAAGACAAACAGTAAAGAGGCGAGGCGTTTTGCTTACAAATTTCGTTATGGAATACCGTCGATGATTAAGAGCAGACGACACTCTTCGAGACGGGCAATAGGTCGTTAACATTAGAACGATCTTTTTCTCTCCGCAATAAGACCAAATATAACATCGAGACAACGCTGTCAAATTCTAAATTTCACGAGCTTAAACAGAACGCCGGAACGTGCCGGCGTCGAAATTTCAAACTTAGAAACCTTTACGGCGTCTTCAAATCAAACTTATGGCATTGATTGCAGGATGTCACGCTTGGTTTGTGTCCTGAATGGCAGGTTGAGCAATCACGTTCGCCGTAATGGTTGAAGTGAGGATTCGGTTTCAGATCTTTAGTTTTCTGCGCAACCACTTCATAACTCTGATGACAGGCTAAGCAGTTTTGTTTTCGGACTGGAACCGAAGTGTCGCCGGTCACGTGGCAAGCCTGACAGGGAACCTTCCGAGCAAGATGGCGGTCTGCTGTGTAAGGCTGTGCAAAAACAACAGAGGCGGTGAGCGCGGATAACACGAGCACTAAGAGGTGTTTCATTTTCAGATTCCTTTATCAGTTGTTTTTATGGAGAGAGGCCATCTTTCGGGCGGCGATTCTTCCGAAGACCGTTGCGCCTCCCAACTGTGTTCCGCCGATGTAGTTTCCGTAGAACAGACCGCCGGCTGCGTTTCCGACAGCATAGAGTCCCGGAATCACTCGTCCTTCGTTATTGATCACCTGAGCGTTTGCGTTAATCTTCGGACCGCCGAATGTTGCTGTAATACCGCCTTGGAACGGGAAAGCGTAGTAAGGAGCCTTATTTAACGGCTGAGGTTCCTTCAAAGAACACGGAGGATTCAGTTCTTTCAATTTATTGGCGGCAAGCGCGTCGTTGTACTCTTTGAAGAGCGAAAGAATAACCTTCGGATCGACGCCCATTCTCTTGGCGAGCTCTTCCGGCGTTTGAGCAACCAGGACTTTGGTGTTCATTGCCAGGAACTTCTTCGCAGCGCTTTCGGCTTTAGGCCAGTGAGCATCAATGATGTGATAAGCCATGTTTTCCGGCGTCTTGGTTGCCGTAGCCATAGACTTCTGAGTGTAGGTATAGATTTCGTCCATGAAGCGATAACCGCGCACATCCACATCAATACCTTGTCCGGCATCGATCACAAAGTTCGGATTAGCGTGCGTTTCCTCAACGATCGGGCCGCAGTGGAACTGGTCGATATGAACAAGCTGCGCTCCGACCGGTGCGGTGAGCATAAGGTTGTCCCCGGTTACATACGGGGATCCGCGAAGAACCAGGCGAGAAAGCGGACCGCCCATATAACGGCAAAGCAGTTCACGATTTGCGGAGAAACCGCCGGTCGCAATCACTACACCGTCCTTAGCAAAATAGTCCGTCTTGTGAAGATCTCCCTGGGCTCTGACACCGATTACGCGGCCTGCGTCGTTCGTTAAAAGTTCGATGGCCTTAGTGTTGTAGATAATCGGAATATTGCGCTTTTCACAGGCTTCGAGCAGATAGCGGACGAGACGAGCACCGCCCGTCAAACCCTGTCCGTCCACATTGTGCATTCGATAATTAAGTGGCCAGGGCTTCTTGCCGATCTTCGAGAACTTAACACCCTGCTTTTTGAGCCATTCGAAGTCTTCCGGAATATGGTTGACATAGGCGCCAACAAGGGCCGGGTCGGCACGATATTCGGAGACCTTCATCATGTCTTCTCTGAAAGACTCTTTCGTTTCGTTCCTGCCTTCTTCTTTTTGCTGAGAGGTGCCCCAGGCTGCAATACCACCAGATGCATACAGGGAGTTTCCAGCGCTGCATTCCATTTTTTCTAAGACGACGGGCTTCAGTCCGAGATCGGCCGCTTCAATGGCAGTGACTAAGCCACCGGTACCGGCACCGAGAATAACGACATCAAAATTGTTCTGAGACTTCTGCTGTACTTCGGAAGTAGAGGCTGTCTGGACGGCACAGGCTCCGAACACGGCGGTCAGACCTGTTTTCAGCATGTTTCTTCTTGAGACCATAATGTATTCCTGTTTGTTTAGAGGAAGTAACGAACTATTTTCTTGTCCGATTGAATGCATTATGTTTTTGAGACATGCCTAGGCATATTGTCTATTGTCAAACTATCGTCAATTAGTCGCTTTTGCCAATTTTCATGAGCTTCGTTCTCTTTTAAATTGAAAACATCCGACGCTTCGGTTTGATGGTCATATGAAGACTTTTCTGAGAACTCTTACTCTTCTTTGTCTGTGCGTTTTATCTCTGTCCGCTTTATCGGAAGAATCAGTTTCGCCCTCGGAAGTACTCGTTAAGCCATTCGGGAGACCGGATCCGAACAGCCCCTTCATCACGATGCTGGTGTCCCCGCTGGCACGTCCGAACGGTCAAGAAGACATCATTCCTCAGACTTTCCGTGCCCTCCAAGAAGTTTTCGGCCCGAACAACTTCCGTGCGGTGCTGTTTTCCGGAAACCCGGAAGACATCAAAGATGCCGATCTCGTCCTTGGCTCAACAGGAACATATCTTCGCATGCCGAACAAAGGTCTTCGAGATTTAGCGACTGTCGCTTCAGATCTGCATCCCGACCCCAACAAAGCGGAAGGCAGTCTTTTTGTCACACTAAAAAGCCGGAACGATATCAACACGCTGGAAGACATGAAAGGAAAACGGCTTGCAGCCACAGGCCCGAATGGATTTGCCGGCCACGACTTAGCTCTGGGAGAGTTGGCTCAGAGAGGCCAAGACCCAGATCATTTCTTCAGCTCTGAAATCTATACGCACTACGACATGCCGGCCGTCCTGACCAAACTTCGGAATAATCAGGCAGATATCGGCATTATTCGAAATTGCCTGTTGGAAAACTTGAAGAAACAAGGAGACAACGTTGACGATATCAAGCCGCTCCTAGTTAAAGATGTCGGAGAGTCTGAGCGCTGTCTAACTTCAACCGATCTTTATCCCAACTGGACAATCGCTGCAACACCGCGCCTCTCGCCTGAGCTTTCCCGCCGAGTAGTTCTCAAGCTGTTTTCACTTCCGTCTAACCCAGGCGGACTCCATTGGACCGTGGCCAGTGACTACTCAGGGGCGGATGCTATGTACAAGCAAATTCGCAGAGGACCTTATGCCTATCTTCGAGAGTGGAACCTGAAACGTTTCTGGGATATGTATTGGCCCTGGTGTCTCTTAGGTCTAGTTCTCTTGGCCACGGGCATTGCGCACAATATTCGAACCGGTTATTTAGTTGAAAAACGGACACGCCAGCTCAGAGAATCTTTTCAAAACCAAAGGAGATTGGAAGAAAAGGCCAGACGCGCGCAGGAAAAAATGGCCTCCCTGCAAAAGACTGGTGTTGTCGGTCAAATGTCTTTGATCGTCGCTCATGAACTCAGGCAGCCGCTCTCAGCGATTAGCGGGTACCTCCACGGAATTGAAAGGCTTCTAGACCAAAACAATCCGGCAAATTCCGCAATGCTGAGTTCCGGCATAGGTGCCATTAAATCTCAGGCTAAAACTGCAGAGTCTATCCTTGAAAAAGTTCGCTCCTATGCGCGCAAAAAAGGTCAGCCTCGTTCTTTGTTAAATGCCAATGAGATTGTTCTTGAAGCCGTCAACACGCTCAATGAGGCCATGCTGTCTCCTACTAAAGTAACTTTTTCAGGGCTTAAGGGCAGAGACGACAAGATCTGGAGCGACAAGACGGAGCTCGAACTTGCGGTTCAAAATTTATTGAAAAACGCCCTCCACGCCGTTTCTTCTGAAAAGAATCCGTCTGTTAGCGTCTCCGTTCATAAGGAAAAGTCCTCCGGCGGTTCGCCACGAATTGCCATTAGCGTCAGCGACAACGGTCCGCGCCTGAGCGATGAGGCTTTTGAAAAACTCAGCTCCGTCTTATCCAGTTCAAAGATCGACGGTTTAGGGCTCGGCTTATCTATCGTGCGGCTGATTGTCGAGAATCACGGAGGTCAGTTGGAATTTTTCAGAGGTCCGGAGAATGGTCTGAAGGCAGTTATTTTTCTGCCGGAAGCCGATGAGAATCCCGGTTCTTCAGAATAAGTTCTGACCCGCGTGGCCGGCGCTCTTGCGCCATGCGTCGATTCTTTCGAAAAACAAAGCAAGCTCTGCGGGCTCTCGGATGTTCAATTTGGAAAGTGCCGCCGTTCTGTGGTGATCAACGGTTCTCTGAGAAATCACTAAACGCTCTGCAATCTCACGGCTAACAAGGCCTTTTGCGACTAAGCGGCAAATTTGCTCTTCCCGCTCGGTCAGTGCTTTAAAACGTTCAACTTCCTCTTTGATATCGCCTAAGCCGCTCTTGCTGATGCGAGCTTTCTCTAAACCTCTGGCAATCGCAGGAAGCAATGTCTCAGGATTGATCGGTTTTTGATGAAAATCGCAGGCGCCTTCCCGCATTGCCGCAACAGCCATGTCAACATCTGCGTGGGCCGTCAGAAAAATAATCGGCAGTTTATAAGCCCTCATATTGAGAACCTTAAACAGCTCCAATCCCGACAACCCCGGCATTTGAACATCTAAAATCAGCAGACCCTCTCGGCTGGGTGTATCTCCGGCCAAAAAAGCTTCTGCCGAGCTAAATGACGCAACTTCATATCCTTCACAAGTAAGCATGAAGGTCAATGAGTTGAGAATCGCCTGGTTATCATCCACGATTCTTATAAGCGGCTTGAGTTTTTCTCTCTTGCTGTAGGTTGTCATAGGCTCGATCCTTTGCGGACATTCTACAAGAGCCGACTGCACGTCACCCATCAGTATCTCCACCACCACTAAACGGCATACAACGTGTGTTCTTAGGCATGCCTAGGCATATCGAAAAATCCTTCTCATTCCTACTTTGACTTCACGCAGTTAACTCTTGAACAAACAATACTTAATCTATAACCGCCTGTAACTTCAAGAAAATATCGCAGACAATCACGTCTTAATTTTCTAAAATTGAGCCTCGCTTTTATTAAGGACCCTTTCACATGTCAACAGAACCGCTGACTCCCGAACAAATCGAAGAACTGAAAAAACGTCATATCCGCAGCTTCTGCATGCGCCGCGGGCACATCAGCAACGCCCAGGAAAAAGCGCTGGAAGAACTGCTTCCACTGTATGAAATTCCCTATGACGCCAATCAAATGTTCGATGCGGTCAAGACATTCGGAAACAACAATCCGCTGGTCCTGGAAATCGGCTGCGGCATGGGCGAAACCACTGCTGCGATTGCACAGGCTCATCCTGAAATCAATTTCATCGGCTGCGAGGTATTTGCTGCCGGCGTCGGCGCCCTAAGCAAACGTCTTCATGACATGAACCTCAAAAACGTCCGTATTTTCCGTCATGACGCGGTGGAAGTCGTCAGAGACATGCTCGAAGACAATTCCTTAGACGGCGTGCATATCTTCTTCCCGGATCCTTGGAGAAAAGCCCGTCATCATAAGCGCCGTCTGATCAACGAGAGCTTCTTAAAACTTCTCGTTCCGAAAATGAAAAAAGACGCCTATTTCCACTGCGCCACCGACTGGGAAAACTATGCCGAACAGATGCTGGAAGTCTTATCTGCAGAGCCGACATTAGAAAACCTCCACGAAGGAGCCGCTCCCCAGCCGGAAAATCCGCTTATTAAGCGTCCGACGACAAAATTCAATGAACGCGGCAACCGTTTGGGTCACGGCTGTTGGGATTTCGTTTTCCGCAAGATTTAAGGCCTCAGGAACACCAAACGGCGCCTCGGCGCCGTTTGGTTTGGATCGTTTCTTTTGACTCGTTACCACTGAACCAGTCCGGTCCACCACGTCAGAAGAATGACGCCGCCGAAAAAGATTCGGTACCAGCCGAATGCGGAGAAGTCATGCTTAGAAACGTAATGAAGCAGCCAGCGGACCACGACGAGTGCGGAGAAGAATGACACGACGAAACCCACGGAAATCATCGGAAGCGCTGTTGCTGTCAGTACGTCTCTGGACTTCCAAAGGTCATAAACTGTAGCGCCGAAAATCGTCGGGATTGCCAGGAAGAAAGAAAATTCCGTCGCTGCCTTTCTGGACAAACCAATGCAAAGACCGCCGATGATGGTTGCGCCGGAACGGCTGGTGCCCGGGATCATGGCCAAGCACTGCAGAAAACCGACCCTCAGAGCGTCTTTCCAGCTCATATCGTCCATCGTCTCTACGCGCGGCTTGTAAGTCTTCTTATCTTGGAAGTATTCAACGATGAGGATGATCACGCCGCCTACAACTAAGGCCGTTGCGACCGCAATCGGGTTAAACAGCCATTTCTTAATATAGCTTGCTACCAATACGCCAATCACCGCTGCGGGCAGGAAGGCAACAATAGTGTTGATTGTCAGACGCTGCTGAACTTTATCGGAGAAAAGGCCCAAACAGATATCAATCAGGCGCTGACGATAGTGCCAGCACACCGCAAAGATAGCGCCGGCCTGAATCGCGATGTAAAAGGTGTCTGCTTCCTGTCCTGTGTAGTCAAGTAAGCTGCCGGCAACAATCAAGTGACCGGTGGAAGAGACCGGCAAGAACTCCGTCAAACCCTCAACGATACCTAGAATGACGGCTTTTAAATAAAGAATCCAATCCATGAGAATACTGCCTACCTGACGGGACGGTTACTGAAATATTTATTGAAAATCGGACGAATGGCTTTCTTTTGTTCGTCAGACAACTGGCTGAAAAAATCCTCTCCGATCTTATTGCAGTAGCCGGCTTCGTTAATAGAACGAACACCGCAGCGGAACAGCTCGAAAAGAACTGTCGAATTCATCATCTTCTCGGGCAAATTAATCGGAGCTAAATCTTTTTTAAAAAGCTGAAACTCTGCTCGGTCGAGTTCTAAGTTTTTCGCGTCGGTTTCCGCACTTTGCTGAAAGCGCATGAAGGCACCGATCGACACCACTGCGATAAAAGCAAAAGCGACCCACGGAGCTCGATAACGAGAGACGATAAACATAGAAAACACCGACCAAAACAAAAAAGCAAGGCGTAATGATAAGTGATTTTTGACGTTCCTTCAGGCAGTTAGCGTGCAATCTATAGTCTTTTCACGGGAAGTTTTGATACCTAGTTGCGCATTCTTTTTCTGGCTCGAATCCGAATTTAAGCCCGCGCAGCCTGAACCTTCCTCGCCGCCTTTTCTTTAAATTCGCTATAGATGAAAGTCAGAATTCCAGCCCAAATAAACAGCAAAGGAATGAGCTGCTGGTGATTGAACGGCTCATGGAAGAAAACCAATCCGACAATTAGCGTAAGGATCGGATTCATGTACTGGATGAATCCAAGGATCGTCAGCGGAAGAACATTGGCCGCAGCCGAGAAAGCAATCATCGGCACGGACGTCACAAGCCCCACGCTGATGAGAAGAATCGTGATGTAGGTTCCGCCGGCAAGGAATGCGCCGACGCCGTTCGCATCAAGATAAAACAGGTAGGCAATGGCAAAGGGAAGCATGAGAGAGGCTTCTAAGGCATTGCTCACCCAAGGGTCAATCCCGAGGCGCTTTTTAAAGACCCCATAAAGCGCCCATGAAGAAGAAACACCCAATGCGATCCAAGGCATGCGGCCGAGTGTGTAGATCATGATGCACACGCCGAGGAATGGCAGGAATACACTCAGCTGCTTTAATCGGCTCAGCCGCTCTCTAAAAAACACTACGCCCAGCGCGACAGTAAACAAAGGCGTTAGGAACATGCCGATGCCAAGTTCGACAACTTGGCTAGATGTTGCCGCGTAGACATTGATCCACCAGTTTATCGCCGCAATCGCAGCCGCAGCAAATAAATTGAAATACTGAATCGGCTGCTTTTTGAAAGTACGAAGCGTACTGAAAATCTCAGAAAACCGCCCGATTAGCATCAAAAATGCCGAGATCAAAATCAGAGACCAAAGTACTCGGTGACCGATGACTTCCCAACCTCGCACACCTCCGAATAAAGCCCAGTACAAAGGCATAAAGCCCCAGCAGAGGTATGCGCCGACAGCGGCAAGAAGTCCCTTGGTTTGAGCGGTCATAGATTGTAGTTTTTGAGGTTTGTTGTGGCTGATATTCTACGAGCCGACCGCAGGCTCAACAATGCTCCGTTTACCGAGGCTTTTTGAAAAATCTGCCTGGATCAATCGCACGCAGAAGATCGGCCTCCAACGGAATCGGCTCATTAAACATTTGCGCTGCGATGACTTTAGCGGCAAGTTCATTGAACACGGTACCTCGAGACCCCATAGCACAGCTCACGTAAATACCTGTCGCATTCGGAAAGCCTTCCGCTGCCGGAACTTGTCCGACAACCGGCAGTCGATCCGGTGCAACACATCGAAACCCTTCATAAAATCCAGCCGCGTCAGCTTCAGTTAGCTGCGGAAATAGATCCGTCAAATGAGAAAGATTTTTGCCGTGTGCTTCTTCTGAAGACATCTGTTTGTCAGCGCTTTCATAGGTTGCACCGACACCGATCCAATCATCAGGACTGTGAATGGCATAACCCGGACCTGTTACCGCGCCTTTTAAATCCGTTAAGGCGCCCTCGCAGAGAAGAGATAATCTGCCTTTCCATCGGGTTAACGGAAGTTCGATTCCGGGAAGAAGATTAGCGGTTTCAGCCGCACAGCACACAACGACCGCATCTGCTTCAGCAATGATTTGTCCGAAGGCATCTTTGGCTTGACAATTTTTTCCTTGCTTCGACAGAGAGCCGACCCGAGTGTTAAACAGCAAGGAAGCACCCGAGCGGTTCAGACGCGCTCTAACCCATTCAGCCACAGCAACGATACCGGCGCCTTCGTGCCAGAGACCGCCTAATCGAGGCTTAAGACCGATTTTTGATTCGGCTTCCTCTGCTGACATCAGTCGGAGGAAATCTTTCGGAAAACTGAACGGCTTTAACTGAGCAAACTGCTGCTGCCATTTTTGAAGTTCGGCTCCATCTCTGGCCATCTGGTAAAGCCCCTCAGTCCGGACCAACTCCGGATAGCAGAGCAACTCTTCCCGCAGCATCTCCAAACCCGACCTTGTCAGCCTGAACAGCTGATTATCGTCACCTGAAGGCTGAGCATGCACCACGCCCCAGCGAAGCGCTGAGGCGCCGGAAGCACCGACGGGACCGGCATCGACGACCTGAACTTGGACGCCGCGGCGTGCCAGCTCGCAAGCCACCGCCGAACCGGCAAGTCCGGCCCCGATGACAATAGCTGACTGAGGTTTTTCGGCTGAATTTAAAAATGTCGTTGAGCGGCGATGCTTGAACTTAGGTTCAAAGCGGCCGACGGTCATTTCTGACTTATGCCCGAAACCCGGAACCTTTTGGATCGTGAATCCTGCTTCCGTAAAAGCTTTTCTGACGGCCGAAGCTACACACCAAGTCGCAAGTGTGGCACCCTCTCGAGCGTGCGAACAGATTGCTTTGAGAAGTCTCGGCTCCCACATCTCGGGATTTTTCTTCGGCGAGAAACCGTCCGGATAGAAAGCATCAAAAGCGCCGGAAAGCTTCTTGACGGCTGCAGAAGACGGCATGAAGTAAAGATCTAAGACGACGCGCCCTTCATCGAATGTCAGACGATGTACACCCGGCGTCAGGGTCGGCCATTTAGCTGCCAGCTCTTCAGCTTCAGCCTTAAGGCTTAAAGAGAGGAATGTTTTAATGTCCGACGCTTGGAGCGGAAAGCCTTCTATCGCCAAATAAAACAACTTGCCGCTTCTCTGCGGATCTTCCCGCCATGCCTTAAGCGTCGTCAAGAAGTTTGTGCCGAGTCCAAACCCGTTCTCAACAATCGTGAACTGATCTCTGCCCTGCCATCTTTCAGGCAGCTGGGTTCCGCCTAAAAAAACAAAACGGGACTGTTCATAAGCCCCGTCTTTGGATGCATAAACATCGCCGAACTCGGGGCTGTATGCACAGCCCCGGTCGTCAAGAGAAATTTTCCCTTGAACAATGGTCATTTTGACCCTTAGCTCTTGAGCGGTTTGAAGCGCAGTCTGTGCGGTATTGCCGCATCTCCGAGTCTGCGTTTCTTGTCTGCTTCGTATTCCGTATAGTTGCCGGCGAAGAATTCGACCTTGGAATCGCCTTCAAAAGCCAGAATGTGTGTAGCGATGCGGTCTAAGAACCAGCGGTCATGAGAAATGACCATAGCGCAGCCGGCAAATTCCAGCAACGCTTCTTCCAGAGCACGCAGTGTTTCAACGTCCAAGTCGTTAGACGGTTCGTCAAGGAGAAGAACGTTGCCGCCGGCAAGAAGCGTTTTGGCCATGTGGAGACGTCCGCGTTCACCGCCAGAGAGCGTTCCGACGATCTTCTGCTGATCTCCGCCCTTGAAGTTGAAGCGGCCGAGATAAGCACGGCTCGGCATCTCAAACTTACCGACTTTCAGAATGTCCAAACCGTCGGAAACCGCTTCCCAAACGGTCTTGTCGTTCGGGAGAGATTCTCTGGTCTGAGAAACCGCGCTGAGTTTGACGGTCGGTCCGATATCGATTTCACCGGAATCCGGAGTTTCTTTACCGGTGATCATCTTGAAGAGCGTGGACTTACCGGCGCCGTTCGGACCGATCACGCCGACGATGGCTCCGGGAGGAATGGAGAAGCTCAGATCATCGATCAGGAGACGATCGCCGAAACCCTTAGAAACATTCTTGAATTCGATGACTTTATCGCCGAGGCGGTCAGCCACCGGGATGAAGATTTCGTTGGTTTCGTTGCGCTTCTGGTATTCGTAGCTAGACATTTCTTCGAAGCGGTTCAGACGAGCCTTGCTCTTGGCCTGTCTGCCCTTGGCATTCTGACGAACCCATTCAAGCTCGTGCTTCATTGCCTTGATGCGGGCGTCTTCTTTCTTCTGCTCGAGCTCTAAGCGCTGTTCCTTCTGATCAAGCCAGGAGGAATAGTTGCCCTTCCAGGGAATACCGTGTCCGCGGTCCAATTCGAGAATCCACTCGGCAGCGTTGTCCAGGAAGTAACGGTCGTGGGTCACGGCAACCACGGTTCCGGGGAAGTGCTGCAGGAACTGTTCAAGCCAATCCACACTTTCTGCGTCCAGGTGGTTGGTCGGTTCGTCCAAGAGGAGCATGTCCGGCTTGGAGAGCAGCAGACGGCAGAGAGCCACACGGCGTTTTTCACCGCCGGAGAGATTACCGATCTTGGCATCCCAAGGCGGAAGACGAAGCGCGTCAGCAGCAATTTCCATCTGCGTATCGGCGTTCGTACCGCCGGTAGCGATGATAGCTTCAAGCCGAGCCTGCTCGGCAGCTAAGGCGTCAAAATCAGCGTCGGGATCGGCATAAGCCTCATAGACTTTGTTGAGCTTTTCCTGGGCATCGAAAATGTCGCCTAGGCCTTCGGCAACCGTTTCGCGAACGGTTTTTTCAGGATCAAGAACCGGCTCCTGCGGCAGGTAACCGATCTTGATGCCGGGCATCGGAATGGCTTCGCCTTCAATCTCAGTATCCACACCGGCCATAATCTTGAGCAGCGTGGATTTACCGGCGCCGTTTAAACCTAAGACGCCGATTTTGGCGCCCGGGAAGAAAGACAGAGAAATGTCCTTAAGAATTTGTCGCTTGGGCGGAACAATTTTGCCCACGCGGTTCATTGTGTATACAAATTGAGCCATAAAAATAAGCTGGTTATAGTGTTCGTTAATTAGTTGTCAATCGGCTTGCCGTGTTTGGCATTGCGCTTTTTCACGCCGAAGTACCCGCGAAGAACCCAGAGTTTTCTGAGCTTGGCAATGCGTTCATTTTCCTTCTCACGGAACTCGCCCATCTCATCCGGGCAATACTTCTTCCACTTCTTATAAACACCGCCGATATCCATGTCTTCCATAAAGGAACGAATCTTTTGAGGAAGACCTTGCGTATCTACGCTTGCCTGAAAATCAATCAACGCGGGCTTTCCGTTGACCTGCATGACCCAGTTGCTGGTCCCGCGGGTATCCAAATGAACCAGATGCCGGGCATGGATCGACCGAATAATCTCCTCGCATTCTTCCAAGAAAGTCGGAGAAACCTCTTCCTTCGGAACACGGTTTAAAACGCGGCCGGGAATATATTCAATCGCAAGTATATGCGGCGTCACCATGAAGGCTTCTGTCGGAACGCCTTCGAGGCCGTGAAGCTTGCGGACCGCCTTCAGTTCACGCCAAAGCACAAACTTAGCAAAACTGTTTTTTACAAGCCAACGGCGATCGGAAAAGTCTTTGATTGTCCAGCGCTTACCATTGATGTTAGCCACTGACACCCGGGCATTTCCCCACCGACCGTCACGAAGCAGCTGCACATCTGCCTTCTCGAGATCTTCTTTAGTAAACGGTTTGATATCCGTCTGAGTCATCGGTCTTTATGAGCACCCACGTTATTCTAAATTCACCTAACAGTGTTATCTTACTGTCTATTCGCAGGTCCGACGCTTCAGAAATTAAAGAAAAGACCACGATATAGGTCTCCTCTTGATGGGAGACCTTAGTCGGGGGCCTGCTAGAGGCGTATGCAATCATTCATTGCAGCCAACATATCTTCAATTTT
>OLIH01000504.1_pt1 | contig 22885 bp, 15 predicted proteins | sample 1609721 | NCBI WGS metagenome assembly OLIH01 (sample SAMEA4350157, study PRJEB24818) | metagenome | biome: human; feature: gut; material: faeces | place: Denmark | collected 2013-09
AAACAAGCTTCTGGACCGCGGAAGTCTTGCCGCGACAACAATTGTCACAAATGTACAGGACTTTATTATGATCGTTGCCAAGGGGCTTGGACTTTTATAATCTTTGATCAAAGTTTCCTTTCAAACAAAAAACGGATGACCGGATCTGTACCGCCTACTGCGGATCAGATCCGATCATCCGTTTTTTCTGTTCCCGTGTCATCTGCTTGATGGCCCACTCCCGGCTCATTGCCTCTTCCTTTGTCTGAAATTGCTCATAATAGACAAGCACCACCGGCCTCCGGTATTTTGTATACTTTGCTCCCTTCCCGTCATTGTGCGCTTTGATACGCTTCTCCAGATCATTCGTCCATCCGGTATAAAGGGAACCGTCACTGCATTCAACAATATATGTATAATTCATAAACAACACCAAAATTATTCTATTCCATTTCACATGGTTTGGCAATGGAAACTGCGATTTTCCGGACTGATAAAGTATCCGCCGGGAGGCAGGTGCTGCTAACGCACACAATACCTGCCTCCCGGCTGCTTTTTAGATGATTTTCTGCTTCTGAACCGGTACAAAAAATTGAATTTTCTACTCCATAAAGTTCATCGGATCCACCGGCTCGCCGTCCTTGAGTACTTCAAAGTAAAGATTCGGCCCTTCTACGCTGTAGTATTTTGTAGGTTCGCTTAATGTGCCAAGAGGTTCTCCGGCACCCACATAATCTCCGACAGCGACCGGTACGTCGCTGAGCTGTCCGTATACCGCACTGTAACCATTTCCCATATCAAGCGTGACAGTGGTGCCTGTCTGTGCTGTCTCTTCGATGTTGGTCACGATTCCGGCAGCCGAGGCGCCGATTGTCTCTCCCACTTCACCACTGACGATCATAGCAGGATTATACTTATACTGTTCCAGAGTCTGGAAAAATACGGTCTGATCCATACTGTAATTCATGATCACCGCACCGCTGGCAGGCCATGCAAGTGTACTGTCTTCGCTGAACCATACACCTGATGTATCTCCGGCTGACGCGGCAGCCTCATTGTCGGTTCCGGCAGCTCCGTCTGATGTATCGCTCTGCAAATCTGAGCCGTTTCCGTTCTCTTCCCCGGACTGGCCCTGCTGCCCGCCCTCATTATCTTCTGTCAGTCCGTTCTCTGATTCCGGCAGCACGATATCATCTGTTGCAGTCTCCTCCGCAGTATCTTCCGCGTCCATATCTTCTGTAAGTTTTTCTGCCTGTTCCTCCGCCTTTGCCATCTGCTCGTCAATGTCCCTCTGATAGTTTCTGAACGTATAGGCTCCGACCAGTGCTATAACAGCTACAAAGCAGATCACAACGCCGACGGCAGCGCCTTTTCCTTTCAGGAAAGACGGTCTTTCATTCTTATTCATTGTCATCACCTCTGGCTATATTTTTGCCAGTAAGTGAATGTATTATACCGGGTATTTCAAAAGATTATGATGAAAATTATCTGCCTGTGGCTCAAAATAAACCTGTCTCCTGGATATCGTCTCTTAACTCGGTTCCTTCAAAAAAGAAAGCAAGAATTTCTTCATATGTTTTTCCCTCTTTTGCCATCTGATCAGCTGTCCAGATACTCATCCCCATTCCGTGGCCCTTTCCGGTTGTAGTGATCTTTACTCTGTCATCTCCGTCTTCACTGAATGAAAATGCACTTGACGGAAGAGAGAGAGCATCTCTGAACTGATCACCGGTACATACAGTATTTCCTATCCTCAGCTCACTTACATATCCTGCCGAATCATATGCTTTAATCTCAAAATCTTCAAATGCATATCCCTGAGCCGCTTTCTCCCCATCCTGTTCTGCCACCAGGAAGTCACGACACAGTTTCTGAATATCCACATAGGAAAATGTAAAGGTCTGGATTTCCTTAGCAGCCTCCTTGTCCAGCGGGCATTCTCTGACCGCAATATAGGGATAGTCATTGCTGCCCAGTACCTCTGCGGCGCTTCGCGTCATTCCGTTGCTGGACTGATGAAACGGCGTCCATGCATATGTATCATTGTACATGACTACTGTATCATCCGTCTCCTCTACTGCCCGGATATACTTTTCATAGTATTTTCCGTAATTCTCCGCTCCCCATTTATCTTCCATTTCTTCACGTGACAGATAACTATCCGCCAGGATCTTGTCCTCTGAGTTTTCAAGAGTCCTGTAAATCTGAGTGCGGATCAACACTGCCTGAGCTTTCATTGTCTCTGTCTGACAGTCCTCTGATACTTCCTCCGCCAATATGCCTGCAAGATAATCCGTCCATTTCATCTCTGTCACACCGTCCGCTTCCTCTGTATCAGGTATCCTGACCTTTACATAAAAATCTCCGCCGTCTGACTCCTTCACATCTGCCCCGTTTACAAATACAGTAACGATATAGGGCAGAAGAATCAGTATCACAAGAAATGCGGCAATCGATTTAAATTTCTGCTCTATGTCATATCGATTCATAAAAAACAGCCCTCCATATATATCAGTATATGAAGAGCTGCTCTTACTTTATTCAGTTTTGTTTTCCGGATTTTCCTGTGCCGGTCCGCCCGGTAACGGACCTCCTGCTGCCGGGCCTCCCGGATATACCGGCGGAACCGGCGGCGGTGTGATCCGCGGCTCCATGCCCGGATTGAATGTTTTATTCCTCATTACAAAAAAGCAGATTGCTTCATAGAGGGGAATAAGCCCCGAAAGCACGGAATGTACAACCGCCATATTCCGGGTGGTGAATTTCTCATATATCTGGATATCGATCAATATCCGCAGAACAGAATATACTGCCGAATATGCCACAACCAGAACAAGGATTAGGATGTAGAGTACGATCAGTGTCGTCGAAAACGCCATGACGCCCCCCATCTGGCTGCCGTTCAATGTTGATACCGCTCCTGCTCCCAGCGCCGCCACGAAAAGAAATACCATGAGTACTCCTGCAACAGCACCGTAGATAATAGGAAGGACCAGTTTCCATATTCCCGGGTTTCTGATACTTTTGTTCTTCAGATGAATCTCCCCGGCAAGTTCGCCGTGAAAATAATCTCTCGCAAACGGAACAAAGGCAAGCCATGCATGCTCTCTTCCCATACGTTTTCCGATAGTGTACAGGCCGATCGAATGAAAAATATAACTTGCCAGCGCAACAGCAATGATCAATGCCAGAGCGATCAGATATATCGTCAGAATCAGTGTCACTGCCGCATTCCCGCCATTTCCGTGATTAACCGGATAATCATATTCGAAATTATATGAGTAATCCATAAAAAGCCTCCTACTCGTCCTCTCCGGACGGAACCTCTACTTTTTCAAGATGCCATATGTCTCTTACATATTCCTCGATGGTACGGTCGGATGAGAATTTGCCGCTGCATGCAGTCTGCATCATAGCCATCCTTGACCATCTCTGCTGGTCTCTGTAAGCCTCTTCTACTCTCTTCTGCGCTTCTGCGTAAGAGCGGAAATCTTTAAGGATAAAGTACATATCCGCTCTGTCTGTGCACTGTGTATTGAGCAGTGAATTGTACAGGTTGATATACATGTTATGGTCGCCGTGAGAATATGTGCCATCCATCAGCTGGTCTACCACACGTTTCAGCTCCCAGTCATTGAAATAGATATCCTGCGGATTGTAGCCGCCGTTTTTCTCGTAGTTGATAACTTCTTCCGAGCTCATTCCGAAGATGAATGCATTCTCTTCGCCGACTTCCTGTACGATCTCTACGTTTGCTCCATCCATTGTTCCCAGTGTCGGCGCACCGTTCAGCATGAACTTCATATTACCTGTGCCTGACGCCTCCTTGGAAGCTGTTGAAATCTGCTCGCTGACGTCTGCCGCCGCAAAGATGATCTCTCCGTTGGATACACGGTAGTCTTCAATAAATACGACTTTCAGCTTGCCGTTGATACTGCGGTCATTGTTAACTACCTCTGCTACGGAGTTGATCAGCTTAATCGTCTCTTTTGCTCTTAAGTATCCTGCTGCCGCTTTGGCTCCGAAGATAAATGTTCTCGGATAGAAGCTCATCTCCGGATGCTCTTTGATCTGATTATACAGATACATAATATGCAGGATATTAAGAAGCTGACGCTTATACTCATGGAGACGTTTTACCTGTACATCAAAGATAGAACGCGGATCCACGTCGATTCCGTTATGCTCTTTGATATATTTTGCAAGACGTACTTTGTTCTTATACTTGATCTCCATGAACTCGCGTCTTGCGCTGTCATCATCCACATACGGTTTCAATTTCGCGATCTGTGAAAGATCCGTGATCCAGCCGTCGCCGATCTTATTTGTGATCCAGTCTGCAAGCAGCGGGTTGCCGTGAGCAAGGAATCGTCTCTGTGTGATACCGTTTGTCTTGTTGTTGAACTTCTCCGGCATCATCTCATAGAAATCTTTGAGTTCCTGATGCTTCAAGATTTCTGTGTGGAGTCTTGCAACACCATTTACAGAGAATCCAGCAACAATTGCCATGTTTGCCATACGCACCTGTCCGTCCATGAGGATTGCCATCTTCTTAACCTTCTCCTCGTTGCCCGGATACATCTCGCGGACTTTAATGAGGAAGCGGCGGTCGATCTCCTGTACGATCTGGTAAATACGCGGAAGAAGCTTAGAGAACAGGTCGATCGGCCATTTCTCAAGAGCCTCTGCCATGATCGTATGATTCGTATATGCACATGTCTTTGTCGTTACATCCCATGCCTCATCCCAGTTCAGTCCTTCCTGATCGATCAGAAGACGCATCAGCTCCGGAACCGCAACTGTCGGATGTGTATCGTTCATCTGGATCACGACTTTCTCGTAAAGCTTGCGGACATCGCTGTGTTTCTTCTTATATTTTGCGATCAGCGCCTGTAGACTTGCAGAGATGAAGAAATACTGCTGTTTCAGACGGAGCTCTTTTCCTGAATAGTGGTTGTCGTTCGGATAGAGAACGTCAACGATCAGTTTTGCAAGGTTCTCCTGCTCTACTGCCTTGTGGTAATTTCCTCTGTCAAACTCATCCAGTTTAAAGTCTGTGATTGCCTGGGCATCCCACACACGCAGTGTATTTACTACATGGTTGCCATATCCGACGATCGGCATATCATATGGGATTGCAAGTACGGACTCGTAGTTTTCCTGGATAAAGATATCCTTTCCTGTTTCAGGATCTTTTTCAAATCGGATATTTCCACCGAAACGTACTTCTTTTGCATACTCTTCTCTGCGCAGCTCAAAGGGATTGCCCTCCCTTAACCAGTCATCCGGTACTTCTTTCTGGTATCCGTTCTCAATCTTCTGCTTGAACATACCGTAGCGGTAACGGATACCGCATCCGTATGCCGGATAGTTCAGAGTAGCCAGAGAGTCGAGGAAGCAGGCTGCAAGCCTTCCCAGGCCTCCGTTTCCAAGTGCTGCGTCCGGTTCCTGGTCCTCGATGACATTCAGGTCAATGCCCATCTCATCCAGCGCTTCCTGGACTTCTTTGTAAGCTCTCATATTGATCAGGTTGTTTCCCAGCGCACGGCCCATCAGGAATTCCATTGACATATAGTAAACTGTCTTGGCATCTGCTTCGTCATACGCCTTCTGTGTTGCAAACCAGTCGTCAAAGATTACATCCTTTACCGCGTAGGATACAGCCTGGAAAAGCTGCTGCGGCGTCGCTTCCTCGATTGTTTTTCTGTAAAGGGTTCTGATGTTATCCTTTACCGTCTGCTTAAATGTTTCTTTCTCAAATCTTTTGCTGAACATTGTCTTATTTTCCTTCCTTTTCCACACCCATTGTAACTGTTTCACCGTTGATCTTCCACTCCTTTACATAGCCTGCCGGCTCTGCTTTCGCCACTTCATTGGCGAGCACTTCCCCGGCGATCTCATCGGCATATTTTGCGAAGATCGTCTCTGCCTTGTCACTGCCGTCATAAGTTACGCGGATACGGTCCATCACTTCAAAGTCTGCCTCTTTTCTCATGGTCTGTACCTTGCTGATGATCTCACGGACGAATCCTTCCTCCAGGAGCTCCGGCGTCAGATTTGTATCGAGGACTACGGTAATTCCGTTGTCATTTTCTGATACATACCCTTCGATCTGTGCGGTCTCGATCAGCAGATCCTCGCGGAACAGTGTGATCTCCTGACCATTCACATCGAGCTTAAGAGCTCCTGTCTCATTGACCTCATCCATTGCAGCGTTACCGTCCACAGAATCAAGGGCAGCCTTAATGCCACCTAACATTTTACCATATTTCGGGCCCACTGTCTTTAACTGAGGTTTAAAATTGTATGAAGTAAAGTCTCTTACATCTTCCGTAAATTTAACATTCTTCACATTCAGCTCGTCTGCCACAATCTCCTGATAGAACTCAGGCAGGGTAAACGCGGCTTTCACGAACATCTGACCGATCGGCTGACGGTTCTTGATATTGGATGTGTTTCTGCAGGCACGTCCCATAACGACAAGCTTCAGGACATTGTCCATGTTCTGTTCCAGCTCCGGATCGATCTGATCCTCATTCACCTCCGGGAACAGGCACAGGTGGATACTTTCCGGTGCATCCTTGTCAATACTGCGGACAAGGTTCTGATAGATTTCCTCTGTCATGAACGGAATCATCGGGGCAGCCGCCTTGGACACGGTCACAAGCGCTGTATACAGTGTCATGTATGCATTGATCTTATCCTGCTCCATTCCCTTTGCCCAGAAACGCTCACGGCTTCTTCTTACGTACCAGTTACTCATGTCGTCCACAAACTCCTGAAGGGCACGTGCCGCCTCCGGAATACGGTAGTTCGCCAGATTGTTATCCACATCTTTCACCATGGTGTTCATTTTGGACAGAAGCCATTTATCCATTACGGTAAGTTTATCGTATTCCAGTGTATATTTTGTCGCGTCAAAATTATCGATATTCGCATAGAGAACAAAGAATGCATAGGTATTCCACAGAGTTCCCATGAATTTTCTCTGTCCTTCTGTCACGGCTTTACCGTGGAAACGGTTCGGCAGCCACGGTGCGCTATTGATGTAGAAGTACCAGCGGATCGCGTCAGCGCCGTATTTCTCAAGAGCGTCGAACGGATCCACCGCATTGCCCTTGGACTTGCTCATCTTCTGTCCGTTCTCATCCTGAACGTGTCCGAGGACAATAACGTTCTTGTAAGGAGCCTTGTTGAAGATCAGCGTGGAGATCGCAAGCAGGGAGTAGAACCATCCTCTTGTCTGGTCCACTGCCTCGGAAATAAAGTCTGCCGGGAACTGCTGCTCGAACAGCTCCTGATTCTCAAACGGATAATGGTGCTGTGCAAACGGCATGGAACCGCTGTCAAACCAGCAGTCGATCACTTCCGGCACACGGTGCATCTCTTTGCCGCACTTCGGACACTTGATGGTCACTGCGTCGATGTACGGACGGTGCAGCTCAATATCGTCCGGACAGTTGTCGGACATTTCCTTCAGCTCTGCAATACTTCCGATGGAGTGCATATGTCCGCACTCACACTCCCAGATATTGAGCGGAGTACCCCAGTAACGGTTACGGCTGATGCCCCAGTCCTGAACATTCTCAATCCAGTCGCCGAAACGTCCTTTTCCGATGCTTTCCGGAATCCAGTTGATCGTGTTATTGTTTGCGATCAGATCATCGCGTACCGCTGTCATCTTGATGAACCATGACTCGCGCGCGTAGTAGATCAGCGGTGTGTCACATCTCCAGCAGTGCGGGTAGCTGTGCTCGAACTTCGGTGCGTCGAAGAGCAGTCCTCTGCCATCCAGATCCTTTAATACTTCCGGATCTGCTTTCTTTACAAACAGTCCTGCGAACGGAGTGGACTCCGCCATGTTTCCTTTTTCATCTACAAGCTGTACGAACGGAAGATCATATTTTCTTCCCACATTCGCATCGTCTTCACCGAATGCCGGCGCGATGTGTACGACTCCGGTACCATCCGTCAGAGTAACATATGTGTCACATGTCACATAGAATGCCTTCTTGTTCTGTTTTGCAGCAGCGTCTGCGGCACACTGGTAGAGCGGCTCGTACTCTTTGCCCTCGAGATCTGTACCTTTGTATGTCTCAAGGATCTCATATGCCGGCTTTCCTTCCTCTGCCAGTCTTCCAAGAACTGTATCAAGAAGAGCGCACGCCATATAATAGGTGTATCCGTCTGCTGCCTTTACTTTCGCGTAATCCTCGTTCGGGTTTACACAGAGTGCGAGGTTGGACGGCAGTGTCCACGGGGTGGTCGTCCATGCAAGGATATATGCATCCTCGTCCTTTACTTTAAATCTTACAACTGCGGAGCGTTCTTTCACATCCTTGTAGCCCTGAGCCACTTCCTGCGCGGACAGAGGCGTACCGCAGCGCGGGCAGTAAGGAACGATCTTAAAGCCTTTGTAGAGCAGGCCTTTATCCCAGATCTGTTTCAGTGCCCACCACTCAGACTCGATAAACGTATTGTGGTATGTCACATAAGGATGCTCCATGTCAGCCCAGAAACCGACCGTAGCGGAGAAGTCCTCCCACATCCCTTTGTATTTCCAGACGCTTTCCTTACATTTCTTAATGAACGGCTCCAGACCGTATTCCTCGATCTGATCCTTGCCGTCGAGGCCGAGGGATTTCTCCACTTCCAGCTCTACCGGAAGTCCGTGAGTATCCCATCCGGCTTTTCTCGGCACCATATAGCCTTTCATTGTGCGGTATCTCGGGATCATATCCTTGATGACACGTGTGAGCACATGGCCGATGTGCGGTTTTCCATTTGCAGTCGGCGGTCCGTCGTAAAAGATATATTCCGGACATCCCTCACGCTCTTCGATGCTCTTCTCGAAGATGTGGTTCTCGTCCCAGAACTTCTCGACTTCCTTCTCACGGCCGACAAAATTCATATCTGTGGGAACTTTCTTATACATGCTGATTTTCCTTTCTGTTTCTGGTCCGCCGCAGCTATGTGTCGATTGCGGACGCGCTCTCGCTCGGGACGGAACGCAGCGGCACATAAGGCTGCAAAAAACGCAGCCTAAGGGCCGGCGTTCCTTTACGGTCCTTAATCGACACATAGCTGCGTCAGACCTGTCCAGAACGGGGCTTTGAATCAAAACCGGGAGAAAAAAAAGGCTCCCGTCCTGCAAAAGGACGAAAGCCATCTCTCGTTTTAACCACCTGTTACAACATACTTGAACTTCCTTCTCCCGTATACACACTGTCTGATTCTGTGGTAAAAGCAATTCAGTTCGCATATGGTATCCTCTAACGCGGGATCCGCGTCAGCCCTTACTCTCATGCATTCATGCTTCTTCTGTATGCGTTGGGGGCTGCGGTTCGGGAGTGATATTCGGAAATATTCTACTGATGCCGGGCTCGCACCGTTCCCGGCTCGCTGGGATGTTCGGATAAAACCTACTGTCTCCGTCATAACCTTTGCTGTTGAAATTCATACAAAGGTAATTATATAGAATAAGGCAAAGTTCGTCAAGAGGTTTCCCTGCCGATCCTGTCAATCAGCTCTCTGACATGCTCTTCTGTCTCCTCCAGTTCCTCTGCGATCGCCGAAGTACTTTTTCCCTTAGCCAGCTTTTTGCGTATCAGGGTTATTAATGCCTGCTCTTCTCCTCTGGCAATTCCTTTTGCCATACCCTCTGTTATTCCGGCGCTGTGCCCGTCTGCCCATGCTTCTTCCCGTTCCTGCCTCATATGCTTTTCCTGATCATATTCGAATATACTCATTTCTTTCGCCTCCGCTCTGTGCTTCTCCAGAAAATCTTTCAGCACACCCTCTGCGATACATTCCCTGATCGCCCGTTCCACGGCATCCGCAAGTTCCATTTCCTCCACATACTCCCGAACCTTATCCGTATAAACAGCATACTCTTTAAGCGTCCGGCAGGCTTCTTTCAGCTTCCGGTTATGCTTTCCTGAAATATTCAACATCACTGCCGACAGCTCCAGTCCCGCATGGGGATCTTCTTTCTCATACATGTCCGACAGTTTCAACACTGTCCGCTCCGGAAGTTCTTCTTTTCCATTGTAGAAAATCAAAAATTCCGGCGGCGGAATCCGGATCACTTTTGTCCCGTACAGGTTCGCATTCCGCGTCATCCTTGAGTACAGTTTTGAGATATAGAGCAGAAATCTTAACGGCAGATTCGGATTATAGGTTGACTGGTGCTCATAGAGGGAAAGCCGTCCGTCGATCAGGAAAGATATATCGTTCTTCACTGTCATGTAGATCGCATTCTCTATGGTGTTGATCTCCAGTATTTCCGGATCAGTATAATGTTTTCCGCTTACTGCATTGTACAATTCCAGCAGGTTGTTCTTGTCTTGGAACAACATGATAAACAGAGTCGACTTGTAAGTCCGGTTAACCGGCGCTGTGCTTGCTGCGTTCATTTCGTTTGTCATATTTCAGCCTCCTTATGAAAATGTGATGCAAAGAGACTGATGCTGACCGGATATCAGGCGGTGATCCTCCTTTGTCCTGTAGTTTTACATCCAAAATCTCTCTGCTGTTGATTGGGAAATGAAAAGCATCGAGATTTTCCTGAATGTAATAGAACTTTTGACACGGCATCACTGCCGATTAAGAATACGACATGCTGGAAATATAATGCTTTTGTCCATGATAACACAAACAGGATAAAAGCACTAGGAAAAAACTATGAAAATCTGTTAAAAGATGTTATATTACGTAACAGTTCAGCCATCTGATGCCAGTCGGCGGATTTATGCTTGCATAAGAATCCATTGACCGAGATTCAGATGAGACGAGCGCCCGGCAATGAGTAAAACAGCGGCGTCAGCCGCAATAAGCATGAAGTGCGGTTTTACGAATGGCGCGGGTATCAGTAAAAGGCAGGTGAACTTCTATGGGCCGGCACACCCAAAAATCTTACCGCCCTGTCCCGGGGCTGGACAGGAAAGCCGAGGAGGCACAGCTCTCCGAAATCATCGGCATCGCGCAGGCGAATCTTGAGAAAACCGAACAAAGCGGCGCGAAATTATCCGAAGAGCTGCACGAGTTGATGGAGACTTACGGGACCAAAGACAAGGAAGCGCTCTCGCTCTTTCACAACACTCAGTCCCAGTTAAGGGAGAATCAGAGAGATCTCATCCGGTGCCAAAAAGCGCGGAGAAAGCCGTATTTCGGAAGGATTGATTTCCGGGATCCGAAGCTTCCCTGCGCAGAATCCTACTATGTGGGGCGCGTCGGTATTTCCAGAAACGGTTCCGATCCCGTTGTCATAGACTGGCGCGCTCCTGTGGCGTCCGTGTACTATGAGAATACCGCGGGACGCTGCAGCTACACGGTCAGGGGAGAGGGACGCTGTGAGATCGACCTGAAACGCAAACGGACCTATGAGATTGCAGACGACCGTCTTCTTGATTTCTATGATTCGGATGTCGTTGCAAACGACGAACTCCTCACCAAATATCTTGCACGGAACAAGAGCGCTGTTCTGGGGGAGATCATTGCCACGATCCAGAAAGAACAGAACGCGGTTATCCGCCGCTCCCCGAAAATGAATCTGATCGTACAGGGCGCTGCCGGTTCCGGGAAGACAACTGTGGCAATGCACCGCATTTCCTATATTTTATATAACTATGAAGAAGAATTCCGTCCGGAGGACTTCTATATTATCGGGAGCAACCGGATACTTCTGAATTATATTACCAGTGTGCTCCCGGATCTGGACGTGTACGGGGTATCCCAGATGACGATGGAACAGCTCTTTGTCCGGCTGCTCTACGAGGACTGGGATCCACAAGCTTACAGCATCCGCCGGATCGGCAAAGAGGACGAAGCCGTCCGTATCAAAGGAGGCTCCGACTGGTTCCGCGATCTTGAGAAATATTGTGAAAAGATGGAAAGGGAGACCATTCCTGCGGAAGATATTATCCTTGATAACGGAGTCCTGATCATGCGGAAGGAAACCGTCACAGACTGCCTGAGCGGCAATCCTCTCCTGTCTATGCAGGAGAAGATCAATCTGCTCAATTCCATCCTTAAGTCAAAGCTGGAAAATGAGATCACAGGCAAAGATATCGCCTATCCTTCTGACGTGCGAAAAGAACTTTTCCGGAAATACAGACGGCATTTCGGCGGAGACGTCTGGAAAGGATCGATCTGGCAGGTGTACGGCGATTTTCTGAAAGCGCAGGATGCAAAAGGAAAATCTGTCCCTGTTCCGGAACATGAATTCGACCTCTATGACCTTGCCGCCCTCGCCTACATTTACAAACGGATCAAAGAAACCGACGGCATCCGCGAGGCAAGCCACGTGATCATCGATGAGGCGCAGGATTTCGGCATGACCGCATATGCTTCCCTTTACTACTGCCTCCGCGGCTGTACCTACACAGTCATGGGCGATGTCTCGCAGAATATCCACTACGGATACGGGCTGAACGACTGGGAGGAACTGAAAGCGCTGATGCTAAACGGAATTCCGGACGGATTCGAAGTTCTGAAGAAAAGCTACCGCAACACTGTTGAAATCTCAGACTTTGCCGCCGGAATATTAAAGCACGGCAGCTTTCCCGTCTACCCGGCTGATCCCATCCGGCGCCACGGAAATCCGGTGACTGTAACAGATTGCGCAGACGAAAACGCCATGATGTCTGAAGCGGTCAGAACAATCCGCCGCTGGCAGACAGAAGGCCGGGAAACGATCGCTGTCATATGCCGGGATAATGCGGAAGCGGAAAATGTTAAAAAGCTGCTCAGTACAGAACTGGCGCTTGCCGACACAGATCCCGAGACCGCCCGGTTTACGTCAGGCGTCATGGTGCTCCCTGTGGAATATACGAAAGGCCTTGAGTTTGACGCAGTGCTCCTATATGATCCGACTTCTGAAAACTATCCCGCAGAAGATGCATATGTCAAACTCCTGTATGTGGCAACCACACGCGCCCTCCATGAACTGACAGTCCTGCATACGGGAGACCTGACCGGACTTATCGCAGAGCCGGCCCCTAAGCGGGAGCAAAAACATCTTCCGGAAACCTCCGCCGCAGAAAAACAAAAAGGAAAGCAGAAAGATCACCTCTCCGGCCATACAGAGAATCATCCGGACGAACACCCGAAATCTGAAGGGGAACCGAAAGACATACCGTCTGCTCCTCTTCCCGTTAATCCGTCCCCGTTCCGGTTCAACTCCATTCCGGACACCCGCCTGCTGGAACTCGGAAGAGAAACTGCCGGGCGCTCTTGCGACTTATCGATCCGGAATATCAGACGCACCCGCCGGTTTCTGGACCTGACCAGCGCTGACGGGATCTTACGTCTGACGCCTGTACATGACTCCGTCATCCGGGTACAGTTCTGGCGCGGGGATACACCTTCTCCCCGGGACGGTTACTGGAACTATGTCCCTGAAGAAGCTCCTGCATGGACAGTCCGGGCAGGGAACTCTCTTGCTGAGCTTGCCACAGCAGCACTTAAAGTCCAGATTGATAAAAGAAGCGGCGCTATCCGTTTTCTCGCCACAGACGGACGTAAACTTCTGACTGAATCCCGCCTGCTGCCAAGACTGATCGAAACGGAAGATCCTGTCAGGACATGGAATTACTTTGACTGGCCCCGTGGAGAAAAACTTTCCGCCAAAGGAATCCTTGCGGAAGACCGCAAACCTGTCAGCAATAAAGCGCGCTTCATCAGCTTCGGCGGGAAGATCCTCCGGATGCCCCTTATCGTGTCCGGTTACGGATACGGGCTCGGGATCGCGGCGGACGAGACCGTCATGTGCTGCGACGTTCCCGCATACGGGACATACCTGTATACCGAGGGGACCGGACAGATTGATTATTACTTTATATACGGGGAAAATTATGAGGGGATACTAGGATTCTATAAAGAATTGCAGTAAAGATGTTAATTAGGGACAGGGCAAAACGCGATTGGGGACGTAGTAAAACCGGGTTTTACTACGTCCCCAATCAAGATTTACCCTGTCCCTTTTTATAAGTTTTTCACAAATAATGCCCTTATCGCATTAAGCACTGCAATGATCATGACTCCCACATCCGCGAATATAGCGAGCCACATATTGGCGATCCCGACCGCTCCCAGTATCAGACAGATCAGCTTGATACCGATAGCGAACCAGATATTTTCATACACGATACACAGGCATTTTCTCGAGATCCGGATCGCCTTGGCAATCTTCAGCGGATCATCGTCCATCAGCACGATATCCGCCGCCTCGATGGCCGCGTCCGATCCCATGGCTCCCATGGCGATACCGATATCCGCACGTGAGAGCACCGGCGCGTCATTGATGCCGTCGCCCACAAACGCCAGCTTCACTTTCTCTCCTTTGTCCTTGAGCAGCTCTTCTACCTTTGACACTTTATCGCCCGGCAGAAGCTCTGCATGCACTTCATCGATCCCGAGATCTGCCGCCACATGTTCGGCTACCTTTCCGGAATCGCCGGTGAGCATGACTGTTTTCTCCACGCCCGCTTTTTTCAGCGCCTGTATTGCCTCTTTTGCATGCGGCTTCTCGACATCAGAGATCACGATATGTCCGGCATACCGTCCGGCGACCGCCATATGGATGATCGTCCCCGCCTCATGGCAGTCGATCCATTTGACGCCGAGTCTGTCCATGAGCTTTGAATTTCCTGCTGCCACATCGATGCCGTCTACTTTCGCTGTCACCCCGTTGCCGCTGATTTCCTGAATATCTGTCACACGGCTTCGGTCAATCTCTTTTCCGTAAGCCCTCTGCAGACTCTTGCTGATCGGATGAGAAGATGCGCTCTCAGCCAGCGCCGCGTATTCCAGCAGCTGTTCCCGGTTCATCTCATTATGGTGTACCTCGTTTACCTCGAATACGCCCTGTGTCAGAGTACCTGTCTTATCAAATACAACACATTTTGTCCGGGACAATGTCTCGAGATAATTGGAGCCCTTTACAAGTACTCCCGCGTTGCTTGCTCCTCCGATACCGGCGAAGAAACTTAAAGGTATACTGATCACAAGCGCGCACGGACAGCTTATCACAAGGAAAGTAAGCGCACGGTAGATCCATGTGCCCCACTCTGCCGGGATTCCCATGCCGAACATCCGCACAAGCGGCGGAAGGACCGCAAGCGCGATCGCCGAGTACACCACCGCGGGCGTGTACACTCTTGCGAATTTCGTGATAAATGCTTCGGATCTGGATTTTCTGGAACTTGCGTTTTCTACCAGATCCAGAATCTTTGACACCGTAGAGTCACCGAATTCTTTTGTCGTCTTTATCTTCAGCACGCCTGTCATATTGATACAGCCGCTGATGATCTCGTCGCCCTCCTGCACATCCCTCGGCAGGCTCTCCCCTGTCAGCGCGCTTGTGTTAAGAGTGGAAGTTCCTTCCAGAACCACTCCGTCGATAGGAACTTTCTCTCCCGGCTGTACCACGATCACAGAACCGGTCTCCACTTCATCCGGATCGATCTGTTCCAGTTTTCCGTCCTTTTCAATGTTTGCATAGTCAGGACGGATATCCATCAGATCACTGATATTCCTGCGGCTTTTTCCTACCGCGTAGCTCTGGAACCACTCTCCGACCTGATAGAACAGCATAACTGCAATTGCTTCTACATAATCTCCGGCCTCATGATCGGCTGCTTCGCTGTATACCGCGATTGCGATGGCACCGAGCGTAGCGATCGCCATCAGCAGGCTCTCGTCAAAGGGCTGACGGTTCCTGATCCCTTTAAATGCCTTGAGCAGTATGTCGTATCCGATCACAAGATAAGGGATCATGTAGAGGACAAACCGCAGCGGCCCGCCAAAGGGCAGGAAATGAAATCCGATCATCAGGACTGCCGAGACAAGAATCCTGACCAGCATCTTTTTCTGCTTTTTCGTCATAATCCATCCCCTCCTGCGATCCTACAGGAAGATCTCGCAGTCATCTTCTACTTTCTTGCAGTTTTTGAGGACTTCCTGCATAACTGACTTCGCATCATGTCCCTCTTCAAACTCTACATTCATCTTAAGTGTCATAAAGTTCACGACCGCGTCCTTTACCCCTGCTGTATTTTTCGCCGCCTGCTCCATCTTATTTGCACAGTTTGCACAGTCAACGTCAATCTTATAGCTCTTTTTCATCTTGATATCTCCTTTGTTTTTAATTAAACAATTATTTAATCGTTGACTATAATGTACTTCTGATCCTATAATAAGTCAAGAGCCCTCCCGGTGTTACTTCCGTTTGGGCGAAATATATTTCTGATCGGAGCAATAAACTTATGAAAGAACAGAAACTGCCCCATGATCACGGGCATAATGAAGAAAAAATAAGAAAACATCTTCCGGGAGAAGCCGAGATCTCCGGCGTGTCCGAAGCCCTGAAACAGCTTGGCGATCCCAGCCGCCTGCGCATCTTCTGGCTCCTGTGCCACTGTGAGGAGTGTGTGCTCAATATCGCCGCTATCGTAAATATGACAAGCCCCGCAGTCTCACATCACCTGAGGATCTTAAAGAGCAGCGGCCTGATCGTCAGCCGGAGAGAAGGGAAAGAAATGTATTACAGGACAGCGGATACGGAGCTGGCGCAGATGCTCCATCACATGATAGAGAAACTGGGAAAGATCACCTGCCCGGAGGATGATGCCTAAATGGAAAAAGAACTTTACAGAATTGCCGGAAAACTAAAGGATGTGGCTGAGGGAAGCTGTGTAGACATCCACCGACCTCTCGGAACATCTGACATCGTAAAAACAGTAACATCTGAAGGTGTACCTGATGATGCCAGACTGAAATCCGAGACTTATGAACTGTATCCCGGCATCGAACTGGCTTTTCACTGTTATCTGGCCGATCATTTTCACATCCGCCACTGCCACGGGGATTCTGTCCTGTCCATCGACCACTGCCGCGCGGGACGGATCGGCTGGGAAATGAAAGGAGGCTTAAGCCTGTATTTCGGAAACGGCGACCTCTCTTTTCACTATACAGACAAATGTTCCGAGTCTGAGATCACGCTTCCTCTCGGATATTACGAAGGACTTTCCGTCTCCCTCAATCTTCCGGTGCTTCAGGAACATCTTCCCGGTCTTCTTCCCGAAGCGGGCGTGGATGTGAGCGCACTCTGCCGGAAATTCTGCGGGGAGAGGGAGACCGCGGCGCTTCCGGCCAGCAGGCGGATCGAACATATCTTTTCCGAAGTGTATGATCTTCCGGAGCAGATGAAGCTTCCTTACCTGAAACTGAAATGTCAGGAACTTCTTATGTTCCTTAACATGGCGGAACCCGCCCGTGAAAATGTACTGGATCCTCATTACTCGGAGCAGGTGGGCATCATCCGGCAGATCCACGACCGTATGACAGAACATCCGGAAAAGAGATATACGATCGACGAACTGGCTAAGGAATATCTCATCAACACCGCTGCCCTGAAAAGCATTTTCAAATCCGTCTACGGGATGCCGGTCGCCGCATATATGAAACACTACCGGATCACAAAGGCCGCCGCGCTGCTGCGGAGCAGCGACGCCAGCATCGCATCCGTTGCCCGGACCGTAGGCTACGAAAGCCAGAGCAAGTTCTCGGCGGCATTTAAGGATATCATGAAAATACTGCCTACGGATTACCGCAGACAGTATCTGTAAGTCTTATGCTTTTTATACTTCTCTGTGCCTGTACTTTCTCTTCCGATCTCTTCTCCTGCGCCTCCTCCGCGCTTTTGCACAGTGCCCGGCAATGCCGTATATGACAACGCCTGCCGCCACAAGCAGAAGCACTCCTGCCGCCGCTGCCTGAGGAACAGGAACAGAAATCTTCCTGCTCACCTCAGCTTCGGAGCGGACGCCCCGGCCTTCTTCCACCGGGGTAAGTTTCGTGCTGTATCCGGTCGCCTCTTCTATATATTCCGGTGTAAGCGTCACATCTGCCGTGCCCACATTCTGTCCTTTATACAAAAATGTGATCTGCCCGGACGCCTGTTTTTCATCTTTAACTGCAATTTCATAGTCCAGCGAATCAAAGGAGACCCCGTCGGGAAGAAGCACATAAGCGTCCCTGTCCGCGTAAGATCTGATCTCTTCCGGCTTCTCCTGCCCGTCAAGCATCACTTTGCTGAAATTTGCGAACGCATAGTCAAACATAGATCTTGTATCCGCGTATACGTCTCCGTCATCCTGAAGCACGACCGCGACGAGGCGAAGTGTTCCGTTATCCGCCGTTGTCACCAGTGTCGTTCTGGACGCATCTGTATATCCGGTCTTTCCGCCGGTACAATACTGGTAATAATTCTTATTTTCGGGCCAGAGCATCTTGTGGTGCTGCTGAAAAACCCGCTGCTCGTTTACCATATTGGTAGGGCCGATAGTATAGCTCAGCGACGATTCGATCTCGCGGAATTCCTCATGCTTGTACAGTTCTGACATGATCAGCGCCATATCGTGTGCCGTCGTATAATGTGCGTCATCGTGGATCCCGTTGGCATTCGTCCAGTGGGATCCTGTACATCCAAGCTCCGCGCTCCGGTCGTTCATCGCCTGAATAAACGTACTGTAATCCCCGCCCATCTGCCTGCCGACATTTTCGCCGACCGCATATGCGACCTCATTGGCCGAGGCAAACAGTGTGGCGTACAGCGCGTCTTTCATGCTAATAATCTCGCCTGCACGCATCCCGATGCTTGCGTAATCAGAGCGCAGGATATCTATGCTCTCCTGAGACATCACCACTTCATCGTCAAGACTTGAATTTTCCAGAGCAAGAAGGACCGTCAGCAGCTTGGTGATACTTGCCGGATAATGCTGTTCGTCGATCTTCTTGCCGTACAGTATGGCCTTGCTGTCCATGTCCATCACAATGGCGGAATTGCCGTAAACCTGCGGGCCCTGAGGCCATCCGTCTATCTTGTTCGTCTCCGGAACGGTATCATACGACGCTTTCTTCTGCTTCTCAAGATCCGAAAGCTCCGTCTCCTGCGATGCCGCCTGCCCGTTCTGCGGCTCTGCGCATACCTCTGATACAGGTATCGCCATCATAAGCAGAAGCAGCAGAACTGCAGTCATACGTTTTAAAATTGTCCCCATCTCATTCCTCCGACATAAAACGCAGTTTTTCTCTCATTATAGTCAATTTGACATAGGGATGCAAGGAGAGTTTCCGGCTATTCCGTCCCCGAGAGCCACCTGTTCACCACGCTGATGTCTTCTCCCACTGCACGGGAAATCTGTTCCGGAGACATTCCCATCTCAAAAAGATTAAAAGCCGTCATCCTCGCTTTTTTCTCACTGCCTATCTGTTCTCCGCGTTGCTCGCCGCGCTTTTCAATTCTTTCTGATATCTCACACATAACATCCTCTCCTCCTTCTTCGCATTTCAGATAATGAACCCGTTTTGACAGGTCTCCCTCGCTGTCATCTTCCGGATCAGCGGTCTTGAAATATTCCATCAGCTTTGCGATCCGTGAGCCGTCGTCTACTTCCGCATTTACATATATGATATGTACTCCATCGTCATAGGCAGGTCCGTTTTTCCCGAGCTGTTTTGTTACCGGATAAACTGCTTTCCCCTGATGCCAGATATCCGTCTCGCTGATATAAAAGTGTATCCGCTCCGGCAGTTCGTCATACCTTTTCCCTTTCGCCAGAAATTCCGCATCGGCAAGTGAACCGTAATATCTCAGTCTTCTGGGATGATCCACGTTGTCTCTTCTCTGTATCTCGATCAGATACAGCTTCCCTGCCCCGTCTTCTGCCAGTACATCCAGTCGCACATCGTGGGAATGGATTCTGGCGATCACATACTGTGTCCGCACTTCCTTATAAACCATATCGGCCGCGATACGCCGGCTCCCTCTGCCGGCTTCGTACCATCATTATAGCGGAAGAGGCACGGTCTGTAAACCGCACCTCTTCCGCTCTTTTTATTTCCGCTGTCATATCTATATCAATTCGGATACCCGGATCTCAGCCCCCTCTGCATCTATACAAAGTCCCGGCTCTTCGGGATAATATCTCGTGCTGAAAACATACGCGCCGTCATTTACAAATACTTCCACAGACGACTCATCCGCCAGTATCCTGACATCTGACACATGGTCTGTCTCAACAGACCGGCTTGTCCGTCCGCACGACACTTTATTATTTCTTTTATCGATAAATTCAATTATAAATTTATTTTTTTCATACCTTACGCTTAGGTTCTCGGCGAGTACTGCGCGGAACCTGCTGTCCTTTATATACGAAATATACGCTTCGTATCTTGTATATTTTTTTGTTTCCAGTCCATTTTTTATTTCCTCAGACACTCTTTTTCTTTCTTCCAGTTCCCGTACCGGTCTTTGTCTGACGATCCCGTCTTTTACAAAGATTTCGCGCGGGAATGTAAAGCAGTGCTGCCATCCGTCTTCAATCGTCCGGTTCGTATACTCCTCGCAGTCCGGCATTCCCATCCAGCCGATCTGGATCCGCCTGCCGTCCTCTGTCTCAAAGCTCTGCGGTGCATAGTAATCGAAACCATAATCCCAGAGACGGTAGTCAGACAGGCTGTATTGTCCGAGAATATCGCCCTCCACAGTAAAGTATCCCGACTGGTAAACATTGCGGTCTTTCCACTCTTCTCCTGTCAATCCCTGCACGGATGCGGATAAAATTTTCTTCCCGTCCACTTCAAAGTAGTCCGGGCACTCCCACATATAGCCGAATTTTTCTTCCGTCTCTACGCGGCTGTGAAATGTCCAGTTTATTTTATCGTCTGACCGGAAGATCACGGCCTGTCCCACATCTTCTTTTGTACGTGCTCCCTGAAGCATATAGTATGTCCCATGTTCTTTCCATACTTTCGGGTCGCGCACATGAAGGGTAAGGTCATCCTGATAATCACTGTTTCTCATAAGCAGCTGTTTTTTCCCGAAATGGATTCCGTCCGAGCTTGTCACCAGCACTGTGTTTGACTGACGGCCGGTATTAATATAGTCGTAGTCGCCGCTGTCCTCAAGCTTTACGTTGCCTGTGTAATACAGATACATTTCTCCGTCCTCGATCAAGGCACATCCCGAATATACGCCGCTGCAGTCAAACGGCTGATCCGGATAAAGCATCACGCCCTGATATTCCCAGTCGATCATGTCCCGGCTTGTATAGTGTCCCCACATCTTGACTCCGCCCTCTGCATTAAACGGCGAGTACTGAAAAAAAGCATGATAAACACCCTTAAACTGGCAGAGACCGTTGGGGTCATTCAGCCATCCGACAGGCGGCATAAGATGCAGTTTCTGCCGGAATTTTCCGCCGCTTTTCACATTCTTTTCCGCTTCGGTCGTCAGTTTTATCAAATCATTTGTCAATGCAGTCATATAATCTTCTCCCTGTTTCAAATCAGCGCCGGACCTTTTCCACATGGTGCCGGCGCTGATATTGTCTGATACTTTTCTTGTTCTCAGATTTTATTTTTTAAGGTTCATGATAATCTTGTCTGTCCCTGTCACACCCGGCTCAGCTTTTTTAACTTCTGAATACTCATCCGCATTAGTCAGGATGACCATGGTTGTCGCAGGATATCCTGCATTTCGTATTGTATCCAGATCTGCCTCTATCAGTACATCTCCGGCGTGTACCTTTGCTCCGTCGGAAACTTTCTTCGTAAATCCTTTGCCTTCCAGCTTAACCGTATCTACTCCCACGTGGATCAGAAGTTCACCGCCGGACTGTGTTGTCAGACATACCGCATGTCCTGTGTCAAATACATTGAGCACCTCACCATCACACGGAGCCACGATCCTGCCGTCTTCCGGTTCCACTGCGACAGTTGTACCGAGCATCTCAGATGCAAATGTCTCATCTGTCACTTCCGTAAGCGGAATTACTTTTCCGTTTACAGGACTTCTGAGTTCTTCCTCTGTAACCTCAGCCTTTGCTCCTTCATCTGCCTGCGAATCTGCAAGTGCCGCATCTGACGGCTCGGCATCTGCGTTTCCTTCCGTTCCTGCTGTCGCTCCGGCTGCAGCTGCCTCCGGCTTCGCATCCCGATAGATAATGAACGAGATAGCAAACGCAACACCTACTGCGATCACCATTTCTATTAAGTACTGTACCGGCTCATCAAGACAGAGCAGGATACCGAAAATACCTGTCACGCCTGTTCCTTTTGCTCCAAGATGAACGATAGACGCATACAGAGCTCCGCATCCGCCGCCGATACATCCTGCGATAAACGGCTTGAAGAATCTTAAGTTTACACCGAAGATCGCCGGCTCCGTGATTCCCATAAATGCACTTAAAGAAGACGGTAGCGCCAGTGATTTTACTTTCTTGTCTTTTGATTTCAGTGCAACCGCAAGAGCCGCAGCTCCCTGTGCCACATTTGCCGCACTTGCGAGAGGCAGCCAGTATGTAACGCCGTACTGCGCGATCTGTCCGATATCAATCGCAGTATACATCTGATGGATACCTGTTACGACCGTCGGCGCATACAGAGCACCCATGATAAGACTTCCGATGCCAAGCGGAAGAGTGAGCATCCACTGGATCGCGCCGAGGATCGCATTTTCAGCCCATACAAAGACAGGTCCGATGATCGCCAGCGTCAGATATCCTGTCACGAACACGCTGACAAGCGGTGTGACAAACAGATCCAGAACTTCCGGCACGATCTTGTGCAGCTTCTTCTCGATAACGGAGAGGAGCCATACCGCGATAACGACCGGAATAACATGGCCCTGGTAACCTACCATATCGATGTCGTACAGTCCGAAGAATACTGACTGTGTCTGCTGTACACCGTCTGTAGCAACGGTATATGCATTCTGAAGTGCCGGATTGATCATGATCATACCGATGACCGCACCAAGATACGGGTTGGCTCCAAAAGCTTTTGCCGCCGAGAACGCGATCAGGATCTGCAGGAATGTATATGCCGTGTTACTGAACAGATT
>OLIH01000510.1_pt1 | contig 22576 bp, 23 predicted proteins | sample 1609721 | NCBI WGS metagenome assembly OLIH01 (sample SAMEA4350157, study PRJEB24818) | metagenome | biome: human; feature: gut; material: faeces | place: Denmark | collected 2013-09
TCAAAGACGTGTTCGCCCACAAGCTGAAAAATAAGACCTATATCACCGGGAAGCTGCCGCGCGGTCTGAAACTGGATGAAGGAAAGCATGTGATCATTGATCCTGAATGGAGTCAGTTCGCCCTTGACATGTTCGACCATTTTGAAGCGACGTGCAGCAAACGAAGCACGCTGCTGTATTTGAAAGAGAAATACAATATGTACCTTTGCTATGACACGATCAGCCGGAACTTGAAGAACACGCTGTATAAAGGTGAGTATCGCGGCGATCCAGACTTCTGTCCTCCCACGATCCCGCCGGAACGGTTCGACCGTATCCAGAAGTTAGCTGTCAGGAATGTCAGGAAGCGTCACACGAACCAGACGTACATCTTCGCCGGACTCCTTGTCTGTGCGGACTGTGACCACTATTTGACAGGTACGGTCACATACGGGAAACTGGCGGACGGATCAGAAAAGGTATACAAGAATTACAGATGCAATCAGCGGGCGCAGTCCCACAGCTGCACACACTCGAAGCATCACCGCGAACAGGATGTCGAAGAATACCTTCTGTCGCATGTGCGCCCCGCCCTGTCCGAGTACATCGCGCATTATGAAGTGAGTGCGACAGCGGCTGACAAGCCTGATCCGGCGGCGGAAGCTGCGAAGATACAGCGCAAGCTGAAAAAGCTGTATGAACTGTTCATGGATGATCTGATCGGAAAAGAGGAATACAGAAAAGAATATGAGAACTTCCAGAAGCAACTGTCAGAGATAAAGGCGAAGCCCTCCGCCCCTGTGCGTGACCTGTCCGGGATGAAGGCTCTCCTGTCCGGCGACTGGAAGGACGTATATGATACCTTTAGCAATCAGGAGAAGAACACTTTCTGGAAGTCCTTCGTCGACAGGATCGTCGTGCATATGGACGGCAGCATGGACATTTCTTTTTTATGATCTCATTTATACTAACTTTGCATTGCCCGTGGGTTCATCTGCCAACAGGACTGCCGGTTTCGTCAGCATCGCTCTTGCGATCGCAGTTCTCTGCTGCTGTCCGCCGGAAAGAGTGCCGGGGAGCCGGTCTAACTTATCCGTCAGGCCGAGAAGATCCGTGATCTCTTCAAAAAATCGTTCATCTATGCACTGTCCGTCCAACCTGAGAGGAAGAACAATATTTTCATAGACACTGAGAGACGGGATCAGATTATACTGCTGAAATACAAACCCGATATTCCGCCTCCGGAATACTGTACGTTCCTCCCGGTCCAGATCTTTCAGGCTGATCCCGCGGATCCAGACTCCGCCGAAATCGGGTACATCCAGCCCGCCCAGCATATTCAGGAGAGTGGTCTTTCCACTGCCCGAGGTTCCGACTACTGCGAGGAATTCGCCTTCCTCTGCTGTCAGTGACACACCGTCCAAAGCATGGACTTCATAGGTGTCAGTGACATAATATTTCTTCAGATTTACTGCATTTATCATATCCATATCTAAATCTCCTACAGCTGTTTTTCTTTAGTATAAACAGTAAATCTTACAAATTCCTGACACCCTTCACAAAGCAGCCTCATACAGGAAGATTCATTTCAATCAGAAGCCCGGGATTCATTCTCTTTGAAATCATAAAACCGCCGTGGAGATTTATGATCTCTCTTGCAAGGTAAAGCCCGATCCCGAACCCTTCCTGCCCTGTCACACGCCTGCCTCTGTAAAATCTGCGGAAAATCTGGTTTTCTTCCCCCGCATCTATACCGATCCCGTAATCCCGCACCTGAAGTTTCAGATACATTTCATTCTGCTTCAGAGAAACTTCTACCGTGCCGCCTGATTCACTGTATTTCATTGCGTTGTCAAGGACATTGAAGACCGCCTCCCCCAGCCAGTTGGAATCGTGAATACAGACGACCTGTTCCGGCATGGTAATATGGAACCGGATTTGTTTTTTCTCCGCTCTGTTCTGGATTTGCCCAAATGTGTTCTGGATCGTCTTCAGCAGATCCCTCTCATTTTTACGGATCTGGATGATATGTTGTTCCAGACGAGCCATCTTTACGAAGCTGTCTACCAAAAAATGCAGTTTCCTCTCACTTTCTTCCAGAGCCGATACATACTGCAAACTGATCTCAGCATTACTTTCTGATTCTCTTTCTTTTGACTTCGGCTCAGCTATTTCTGCCATATCCTTTAGAAAACCGGTGTAACTTTCAATATTAGTCAGAGGCATCCGCATCTGGTGTGCGATTTCCGAGATCAGTTTCTGGATTTCATCCCTGCTCTTTTCCGCCTCTTTTCTTCTGCCATCCAGCATCTCCTGTATACGCACAAGCTGATTTTCTATCCGCGCAAGCAATAGCTCATCGCCCGGAGCAGTGGTACGGAGCTTGCGGCCTGCCAGAATATCTTCCGTCATCGCCGCGGCTTTCTCCAGCTCTTCCATGCGAAGTTTTCTCTGACGGATATATATAATACTTCCGCCTGCTGCAATTCCGATCACGAAAGTGATCCATACTGCAATATCCATCGTTTTATTCCCCCATTCGGTAGCCCAGACCGAAAACATTTCTGATATGTAACTGCTCTCGGCCCAGCTTTTTCTTCAGCCGGCTGATCGTAACGCTTAATGTATTTTCCTCCACGAACTCTCCGTCAATGCCCCAGATCCGATCCAGAATGTTCTCCTTTGTCAACACCTGATCCTGATTAGCCATAAAAAGTTCCAACAGCTGATATTCCTTCGCTGTCAGGGAAATTTCTTCATCGTCAGAAAATACCTGCTTTTTCTCTGGATATAGAGTGATGTCTCCGCAGGTAAGGACATCGCCCTCTTTATTTCTCTTAAGTACCACTTCGATCCGTTTCAAAAGCACCTTCATAGAAAAGGGCTTTACCACATAATCATCCGCCCCGGTGTCAAAAGCTGCCAACATATCTTGTTCCTCATCTCTGGCGGTCAGAAAAATCGCCGGTACATCTTTTTCAGCTTTTAGTTCCCGATATAATTCCAATCCATCTCCATCCGGAAGTCCGATGTCGATCAGGAACAGATCGATGCGGTTAGCAGACAGTCCCAGTGCTTCCTCTCGGGAATGCGCGCAGGTTGTATCATATCCCTTATCTGTCAGCATTTTGTTCAGCGCCTGATTTAAAAGGCGGTCATCTTCTATAATTCCTATCACCATAATTTCAGATTTCTCACTCCAGTCACTTATAAATCTGATTATTATCCCAAACGCACGTTTGATTACCTTTTTGATTACCTTCTGTATTTTGATAAAAACAAAAGCCTTGAAAACAGCGATTTTACGCTATTTCCAAGGCTTTTCAATAGCAGGGGATGAGAGAATCGAACTCCCACCAAAGGTTTTGGAGACCCCTATCATACCATTTGACCAATCCCCTGTATCGTGGCCCGTCTTCCGCAAGCCACTTGTATAGTATACTGTAGGAAATATCATTTGTCAAGAATTTTTCTTTCTTTTTGAGTATAAAAATATTTTACTGACATTATCAAAACTACAATGTTAATTATCATTCCGGGCTCTACTACCAAGTCGGACATCCCGAATGGAATTTTCCACTGAAGCGCACCGGTAGATTCAGGCAGGACAGCCGCAGTCATGCCTGCTATAAATCCCACTGCTGAGAGAATAATACATTTTCTGTATTTGACATAAGTTTCTTTTCTTCCGTACAGAGCAATAAAGTATGCGGCAATACACCCTGCTATGAAACCACATACAGCGATCATACTGCCCCTGCCGAACTCTGCCGGATTCAAGAAAATCCTGTTCAGACTTTCTGCCATATTCTGCATTTGCAAAAGGGCTATATTCAATGATTCATTCCTATGAAGCAAAAAAACATCCGGGTGATCATATCTCACCCGGAATATTTTGCTTTTCTGGAATTATATTTATTCGATATTTTTTAGTATCCTTCGAATAGTCTCTTCATCTTCTTCCAGCTCATCAGCGATTTCTCCAACCGATTTGCCTTTGGCAAGCTTCTTCTTTACCTGCTGACTAAGATGTTTTTCTATTCCTTTTTCAATCCCAAGTTCTTCCACATAATCGCTCAGATTGCACATTTGGTTCAACTCCTCTCCCATATCATTTTCCATCGGTATGTCAAATTCATGTTCCAACTGATGTATTTTCACCCCGGTTTTAAGTCTCGGAGATAAAAGTATACCGAGCATCTTCGTCAGACGATTGCCTTTCTCTGACTTAGGATTTAAACAGATCATGACAACAGAAATTTTATCATAAGTTTCTTTTTCATCCGGAATTCCCGGGATGGCATCACTTTTTTGGATATTATAATACGAAATAGCATTTCCAATATAATCCGGTGCGTTCATACATATCCATATGCTGTATACCTTACGGATGTTATCATAATCTCTGCCGGTAAATTCGGTTCCTTTCTGCGATGAAAGCATCCGCGCCCCATAAAATATTCCTCTCGTTATAAGCGAATATCCAGGGCGGAATTCTTTCTGGGCCTCCACATTAATGATCAGCTTGATTCTTTGTTTCTGGCGGGCATAGTATACAGAAAACCTGATATCGTAATACAATTCTCCCTCGCCCGGTACTGAAATAGGCTTTTTCCTTTCTTCATTATATCGGAGGTCACTGTAAGTTACAAGCGGTTGATTTTCGCCTCCGGATTGCTGAGGCAAAGAACTAACTACCAGAATCTCTGACGGCTTAAGATATGGCGATGAGCCTGCCGCTTAAGATAAAACGAGTCTATCATATTTCTGTCTGATTTACAAGAAATAATAGTATTGTAATTGAGATATATAGATGCTGACAGCCTGCGGATGAATCGCATTCATCTGCAGGCTGCCCAAACTTTGTCAAAACTCTGTAATTTATAAATCTGTTTCTTATTAAAATTGCTTCCTGCCACACGGACTACAGCAGTTTCTTCATCAGTGATTCCCCGATCGTTCCCTCCGGCATCTTCACACCGAAGTTATCCGCGACTGTCGCGCCGATCACAGCGAATGTATCCGTCTCCGGAAGTTCACCGTTTCCGTTCATGGACGGAGAATATGCAAGGAACGGCACTTTTTCTCTTGTGTGGTCTGTGCCTGTATATGTCGGATCATTCCCGTGGTCCGCCGTGATGATCAGCAGATCATCGTCTTTCAGAAGCGGCAGGCGTTTTCCGAGATTTACATCGGACTTCTCGATTTCTTCAGCATAGCCCTGAGGATTTCTTCTGTGTACCCACAGTGCGTAAAAATCTACCAGGTTGACAAAGCACAGACCGTGGAAGTCTTTCTGCGCCAGCTCGATCGTCTGCTCCATGCCGTGGACAGAACTTTTGGATTTATACGCCTCGGTGATGCCCTCGCCGTCGAAGATATCCCGGATTTTTCCTACCGAGATCACATCCAGGCCGGCGTCCTGCAGAGCATTGAGAACGGTCTTCCCGAATGGTTTCAGGGCATAGTCATGACGGTTGCTTGTGCGCTTGAACTCGCCTTTTTTCTTTCCCACATAAGGGCGGGCGATGACGCGTCCCACGCGCCACTCGTCTTTCATAGTGATCTCCCTTGCGATCTCACAGCAGCGGTACAGTTCATCCAGACCGAACGTCTCTTCATTCCCGCAGATCTGCAGGACAGAATCCGCAGACGTATAAACGATCATATGCCCTGTGGCAATCTCCTCTTCTCCGAGCTCGTCTAAGATCTCCGTTCCGCTGGCGCTCTTGTTTCCGATCACTTTATGCCCCGTCCGCTTCTCCAGCTCCGCGATCAGCTCCGGCGGAAATCCGTGCTCTGTAAATGTCTTGAACGGCTTTGTGACTTCAAGCCCCATCATTTCCCAGTGGCCTGTCATCGTATCCTTGCCCCTGCTCTTCTCGTTCAGCTTTCCGTAATACCCAATACTCTTTCCCACCGGCTCCACCTGTTTTAAAGGCGTCAGGTTCGCCATGCCCATTTTCTGAAGATTGGGCATACAGAAGCTGTCCACTGACTGTGAAATATGCCCCAGTGTATTAACGCCCACGTCCCCGAATTCCGGGGAGTCATCCATAGCTCCCACGCCGAGGGAATCCATGACAATGACAAATATTCTCTTATATTTCTCCATACTTCAGCCCTTCCTTTCCGGAATCTCTTTGTAACAGCTCAACCACCTTATTCTTCCCAGAATGCAGACAGGAATTCTCTTATGGCTCTGTCTGCATCCGCCTCCACGGCAAAATGGATATCACCTCCGGGAATGGGATGTTCCCTCAGATCGGTAACGATCATCCCTCTTGTGTATGTTCCGTCACACTCCACTCTCGCTCTTCTTGTCTCCGTGCGCAGGATTCCCGTCGTCCCGGCGTACATTGCAGCCAGAGGATCGTGAAGCGGGCAGTCGTCTATGCAGTAATTCTGCATCTGGTTGCCGTACCAGTAATATTCCAGCGCCCGGTTTAAGAAGTTTACCGCCTTTGCGGCCCGGGCGCTCCTGCGCCGGTTCAGCCACTCTATATGCTCCCTCTTCAGGCGGACTTTCATCGTGACGTCCAGTCCCACTGCCGTAATGTCCATCCCCGACAGGAATACCTGATCGCAGGCCTCCGGGTCTCCGGTCACATTTGCCTCGCCCATGGGTGACACATTCCCCCGCATGGCGACCGTGCCGCCCATCATGACCATGCGTCTGATCTTCCGGGCAAATGAAGGATATTTTTCCAGTGTGCGCGCCACATTTGTGAGCGGCCCTAAGGTGACCAGTGTCAGTTCTCCCGCATATTTATCCGCCAGCCTCATATAGAAATCTTCGATTTCTTCTTCTGCCGTACTGCGCCTGGTTGGGGGAAGCTCTGTGTTTCCCAGCCCGTTATCTCCGTGGATCTCCCGCACCCTTCCGGGCCATCTGCCGCACAGCGGTTCCTCTGCGCCCGACACAACCGGTATGTCAGGGGCGTCTGCCAGATCCAGCACTTTCAGCGTGTTCTCCGCTGCAAGCCGCGCCTCCACATTTCCGCACACTGTACCGATCCCGACAATATCATACTGCGGCTTAAAAAGCATATAGAGCAGAGCCGCCGCGTCATCTACTCCGGTATCTACATCCAAGAGTACCTTCATACATTTTTCTCCATTGAATCTGCCGCCAGTTCCAGTGCACAGCGTATCATCATATCCAGACTCTGTTCCCTTTCCTCGTTCGTCAGAGCCCTGCTGCTGTGCAGGCTGCTGCCCGCAGTCAGCATGCTCAGCGCCCTTTTGCCTGCCCGCGCCGCGGTACAGTACAGGGAATATGTCTCCATCTCCTGAACAAGCACGCCCATTTTCGCCCAGACGCCTTTCTCGCCTTTCTGATCCTCGTAAAATACATCCGAACTGAATATATTTCCCACGTGGAATCTGACCTGATCTCTTCTGGCTTTTTCTACAGCGCTCTCAAGCAGTCCGAAATCCGCGATCGGGGCAAATGTACCGGGGAGATGGTACTGTGCCGCGAAATTGGAATTGGAACAGCATCCCATAGCAAACACAAGATCACCGACCTGTACGTTCTCGCTTACGGCTCCGGCCGTTCCGATGCGGATAATATTGTCCACGTCATACTCGTGATACAGCTCGTAACAGTAAATCCCCATAGACGGGATTCCCATGCCGCTGCCCTGTACAGACACGGCCGTTCCTTTGTAATATCCCGTGTAACCGTTCATACCTCTGACACGGTTGTAGCAGATCACATTCTCAAGATAATTCTCCGCAATATATTTTGCCCGGAGCGGATCGCCCGGCATAAGGACAGTCTTTGCGATCTGGCCGGGCTCCGCCTCGTTGTGAAATGTCTTCATATTCTGTATACTCCAATCCAGGTACAGTTATTCGCACCTTTCTCATTTATTTTTCCTCCTCAGACTTAATTCATAGAGATCTGCCGTCATATATATTTTCTGTGACAATACTGGCGTATCATACTGGGTGTAAAGTTCCTCCTCCAGAATCAGGATTGCTTCTTCCTCCGGTATCTCCAGAATGTTTGCAAGCCTTTCCCTCGCCTTTCTCATACGCAGCTTTGTGTCGCTGTATATTCCCGATGATGTGAGGAGCTTCATATAATATTCATATACACTGTCCGTATTCTCCAGATCCACATTACTTTTCTCCAGAATAGAATACGGCATATAGACCATTGCAAATCCCACCGGCATCTTCTGGCTGTAATAGGTGATGTCGATAACCGCCACAATGCTGGAAGGTCTGAGTTTTAATACTTCCTGATGTTTGTGCGTCGCCGGCTGAAAGCCGATCGTCAGCACTTTTTCATCGACAGGCTGGAGACAGAAATCGATGATCGGATTGCCGATCTTCTCCAGCCCGCCGGCTTTTACGTCATGATTTGAAAGGACAATATTACCTTTTCCCTGATGGTTGCTGATCAGCCCGTCCTCCTGAAGCAGAAGCATCGCCTGACGCAGCGTCCCCCGGCTCACCTTGAACTGCTCTGCCAGAATATTCTCTCCCGGGAGTTTGTCCCCGGGTTTATATTTTCCGTCCTTGAGCCACTGGGTGATCGTCTCGTAAACGGATACATATAAAGGAATTTTTACGTTTTTCTCTTTGATAATATTGTCCATTCGGGTTATACGCTCCTTTCACTAATCACCGGATACAGCAGTTCACGCGCAGTTACATCGAATCCGGTATAAACTGCAACTGCCATCAGATGTACAAGTAACTTCCACTTGTACATCAACCTTATGATTAGTATAAGGCTAATCCACCAGTTTGCCAAGTGCTTCCGGTCCTTTTACCCGCTTTCCGACGAACAGCAGAATCAGCAGTGTGACCACATACGGGAGCATCTGGACGATCTGTGACGGGATCTCGAAATCCGTCAGATAGAACCTTGCCGCCTGTGCCACGGCGAACACCATGCCCGCTCCCAGAGAGCCGATCGGATTCCAGCCGCCGAAGATATTTGCCGCAAGGCCCATGAAACCACGTCCGGATACCATATCCGTGACGAAAAGGTTGTTCTGTGCCAGCGACAGGTAAGATCCTGCAAGCCCCGCGATCGCTCCCGCCGCCATCATGGCAATGTAGCGATAGCGGTTAACCGGCACACCGCAGGTCTGCACAGCATAAGGCTGATCACCGATGGCACGGTAGCGGAGGCCGTATTTTGTCCGGTAGAACAGGATCCACGTAACCGCTACGATCAAAATCATCAGATACAGATACGGGGACTGCTCATAGAACAGGGCTCCAACCACCGGGATCTTCGACAGACCGGGTACAGTAAAACTTGAAAACGCCTCCACAGAATCGGACATTCCTTCTGTGTGCCAGATAGCTTTCAGCATGACCGCCGTAATCCCGCTGGCAAAGAGGTTGATCCCGACTCCGACCACAGACTGCTGTGCTTTCCATTTCAGGCAGAACAGTGCATAGAGCCAGCCTACAAAGGCACCGGCAAGGACAGAGATCACTGCGCCGGCAAATGCGGAGCCTGTAAAGAAAGAACCTGCCACACCGGCAAACGCGCCGATCAGCATAAGGCCTTCCACGCCCAGCAGAATGATACCGCCGCGCTCCGCGATCGTTCCGCAGAGTGCGCCAAGGACGATAGGTACCGACAACTGCAGCATAAGTGCAAGAAAATTATTAATATCTGCCATTATGATCACCCTCTCTTTCTCTTCTTATTCCATTTGATCAGTTCCGGAGCCGCCACCAGAAGGATGACAAGACTCTGAACTACTGTCACCATGTTGGTAGATACATCGGTCACACGGCTCATGCGCAGTGCACCCATATCCATGATACCGAACAGGAGCGCTGTGAGCAGTACGCCTGCCGGATGGTTGCGTCCGAGGATTGCCACCGCGATCCCCGTAAATCCGAATGACGGGGAGAAGCCCTCGATAAATCTGTGGTACTTGCCGAACACTTCCGTGATTCCGGCAAGGGCTGCCAGTCCGCCGCTCAAGACCATTGCCATGATCATGTAGGTCTTCACCCGGATGCCTGCCGTGCCTGCTGCCGACTGATTCGCAGCTACCGCCCGCAGCTGATATCCCACCGACGTCTTCCACAAAAAGATGTACATGAGAATCGCAACTGCGATCAGGATGAAAAGTGCTGTTGTGAGCTGTGTCTGGGGGATCAGCCTGCCAAGCCATACGCCCTCCGGGAGCACTTCTGTCTGTGCAGTGGAGCCGTCCGACTTGACCGGTCCGTTTACAAGCCATGATGTAAACAGCGTGCAGATGTAGTTCAGCATGATTGCCACGATCACTTCATTTGTATTGAGTCTTGCCTTAAAGAATCCCGGGATGCCGCCAACGATCATACCCGCAAGGATACCTGCAATGATACTTACGATCAGCACAATGGGCGCCGGGAAAGCGGACAGGCTTAAAGCAGTCAGCACGGCTGCCATAGCCCCTGCGTGGAGCTGTCCTTCTGCTCCGATATTGAGCATACCGCAGCGGGAGCCAAGCGCCACTGCCAGTCCGGTAAATGCCAGAGGAATACTTTTGCTGATTGTGTTTGCTATGGATTTCGGGCTCCCCAGTGCTCCCTTTAAGAGGGCTCCGTATGCTTCAATGGGGGACTCGCCTGACAGCAGGATAAACAGAGCGCCGACCAGAATGGCGATGCCGATGGCTGCCAGGGATTTCTTCAGTTCACTCATCTGTTCCCATTTCTTCATGAGTTCTTACCTCCCGCACTTTTTCCTGTCATAAACAGTCCGATTTCTTCTTTTGTATATTCTCCGTTCTCAAACAGGGCGCTCACCCTTCCCTCGTAAAGTACTGCGATCCGGTCGCTTAAGTTCATGATATCCGAGAGTTCCACAGATATGAGCAGGATGGCTTTCCCCTGTTCTTTGAGCTCCAGCAGTGTCCGGTGCACCTTCTCGATGGCTCCGATATCCAGACCTCTCACCGGCTGCGCCACAAGCATGAACGACGGGTCATGACTTGTTTCTCTTCCGAGAATAATTTTCTGCTGGTTTCCGCCCGAGAGCTGTCCGATGGGCTGATCCAGCCCCGCCAGTTTTGTTTCGAACCGGTCAACCTGTTCCTGCGCGTCTTTCCGCAGATTTGCATAATTGATAAAGCCGTGGCTGTTATACTGCGGTTTGTCCTGATATCCAAGGAGAAAATTCTCTGCAATAGAAAAATCCGCGATCATAGCATTTTTGTGACGGTCCGACGGAATATACCCGATTCCCAGTTTCTTTCGCTCTTTTACTGACAGCTTCCGGGCTTCTGTCCCGTTGATGAGCAGTGATCCCTCTTTCATCTTTTTATTTCCGATGATCAGAGATTCCAGCTCCTGCTGTCCGTTTCCGTCTACGCCCGCGATTCCCAGTATCTCACCGGCATGAACTGTCAGGCTTACTGTCTCCTGTGCTTTCTTTAGCAGACGGACATTTTTCAGTTCCATGACCACATCGCCCCGGATCTGCCCTTTCTTTGTCATGACCGTCTCCACCGACCTGCCCACCATCTTTGCTGCAAGCTCTTTCTCGTTTGTCTCTGATGTATTGCACCGGTAGACGACCTTTCCTTTTCTCAGCACGGTGATCCTGTCTGAAAGCGCCATGGTTTCATTGAGCTTATGTGTAATAAACACGATCGTCTTTCCAGCTTTTTTAAGCTGTCTCAATATCTTGAACAGCTCGTCCACCTCCTGAGGTGTAAGTACTGCCGTCGGCTCGTCAAGGATAATAATGTCTGCCCCTCGGTACAACGTCTTTAAGATTTCCACTCTCTGGCGCATCCCCACAGAAAGGTTTTCCACTTTTTCCTGAAGATCGATCTTAAAACCGAACTTATCTACAAGCCCGGAGACCTGCTCTTCACATTTTTTCTTGTCAAGGAACAGGCCGCCCGGCTCTTTCCCCATGATAATGTTCTCCAGAACCGTAAGCTGATTCACAAGCATAAAATGTTGATGCACCATACCGATTCCCAGCTCATATGCATCATTCGGATTGGAGATCGCTGCTTTCTTTCCGTGAATAAATATCTCGCCTTTGTCCTGATGGTACAACCCGAAAAGAATATTCATAAGCGTGCTTTTTCCCGTTCCGTTCTCCCCAAGCAGACAATGGATCTCCTGTTCATTGACAGTAAAATCAATTCCGTCGTTTGCCCGGACACGTCCGAAACATTTTACGATTCCTGTCATTTTAATTGCTTCCATATCTGTCACCTCTCTTCCTTTGTATCAATCCAGTTCGTTCGGCACTTCGATCTCTCCCGAAATGATCCCTTCACGGATCTCGTCAAGTCGGGAGACGATATCGTCCGGCACCTTGATATTGCTCTCTTCCACAGTGTAGTCCACGCCTCCGTCGCTTAGTCCGAGGAGCTGGTTCTCTCCCGTATATGTTCCGTCCACCACACTCTCGATCGCCTCATATGCGCAGGTATCCAGCTTCTTGAGCATACTTGCCATAATATAATCCGGCGCGATACTATTCTGGTTTAAGTTCACGCCGATGGCAATAAATCCTTTCTCCTCTGCAGCCTGAAATACGCCCATTCCGGAGGCGCCCGCCGCATGGAAGATCACATCCGCGCCTTTCTCATTGAACGTGTTCGCGATCGTCTTCGCCGTAGTCGGATCATTAAAGCTTCCCGCATAGTCGATCAGCACATTGATCTCCGGGTCTATGTATTTGGCTCCCGCCTCATATCCTGCGGCAAATTCGTTGATCAGCGGGTTGTCCACGCCGCCGATAAAGCCCACCGTATCTCCGTCGGAAATCTTGCTGTCGATCTGCTCCTGCTTCGCGAGGACCGCCAGCGCTCCCACCATGAAGCTTCCCTCCTGCGCTTTACAGGAATAGGAGGCTACGTTCGGGAGATCGGAAGTCGCGTCGATAAGCGCAAACTTCTGATCCGTGTACACAGACGCCACATTTTCCAGCGCGTCCACCTGCTCGTCTCCCACACAGATGATCAGGTCATATTCTTCCGAAGACGCCATCTCGTCCTGAATGATCTCCTCATCGGCCACGGATTTCGGCCCCACCTGATCATAGGTAATGCCGAAATCCTCCGCCGCCTGTTTCACACCTTCAAGGGCAAGATCGTTGAAAGAATTTCCTCCCAGTCCCGCCTGTGTAAAGATGATCCCGATGTGGGGCGCCCCGGGCCTGCCTTCTTCCTCTTCGCTTCCCGAAGCACATCCTGCCATGGACGCAGTCAGACAGACCGCCATGGAAACTGCCGCGATCTGCTTCATTTGTTTCTTCATTTTTCTCCTCCCTTTCAGTTTTGTTGTACCATTTCTTATTACTTGTTGTACAAGTTGATTTATATATAACACAAGTTGTTAAATATGTAAAGCATTGCCGGTATATCCAAAATATTTTCATGAAATATGCATAAAACCGTACATGCTGTTTTGTGTGGTATCACTAATAAAAAAGGAAAGAGCATGATCTACTCTTTCCTCTGATCCGATTTTTCTCTTAAGTTTTACTATTTACAGACTTTTCACATTGTCACGGCTTACAGATCCCGCACGGTTCGTACCCTTCCTCGATCAGCTCGTCCCGCGTACCCGTGAACTCTTTTTTATTTTTCTCTTTGATGTCCTCCACACTGGAACAGTCCGGTTCGTGGAACTTCTCTGTATTTTCATTAATTATATAAGTCTGTTCCTCTGTCTCTTCATTATCTGACTCTGAGCTCTCCCAGTTTTCTCCAGTTGCATAATTGATCGTTATCTGCGGCTGTACATTATATACATATACATTGAAACAGATTCCGGCCCCGTCATCTTCTACAGACTCTGCCTCCATCTGTACACCGGAAGCCACCAGATCCTCTCCCTCGAAAATGGGCGTCACCCGGTACAACACATGATTGTCCGTATCATGGATATAATCGGCCACCATATTTTCAAAGGGAAGCATCCCTTCCGTATTCATATAGCGGGTCCCTGTAATAAGGTTCTCCTCGTTGGCGTTTTCCCCGGTGAGCTGGAATCCGATCAGGTGGCAGCGGTTGTACACATATCCGCCGTCTACATTATCGTACTTTTCATTCTCCCAGCCGGTGGGCTCTACGCTGCTGATGCTCTCCCGCTCTTCGGTCGGCATGGTCTCTTCTCCCACACATGCCTCCGCCTCGCCGCACCTTCCCAGCTCGTCCAGTTCACTGTACTCCTCAAACGGCACTGTCGTCAACTCGTACTCCTCAAACTCCGGCTGGTTATCGTTGATCTCCACATAGGGCTCTCCGCTGTACTCCGGCACATCATCCACCGAATCAGCAGTCTGTACCTGAGAACTGCCGTCTGTGCTGCCGCCCATCCCGTTTTCACCGTGCGCGGCGCCTTCATCCGTGTTTCCGCAGGCCGCAAGCGAAAAGGCAAGCAGCAGACAACACCATACCGCCCTTATCTTTTTCCTGTTTTTCATCTTCGTCCTCCCCGTAAAAGTTCAGACCGCATTATTTGCTAAGTCGTACTAATGTTCTGATATTTGTTACTCTAGCATGAATTTTGAAGCAACACAAGACAAAAGCCGCATCAGGCAATATTCTCACCTGATGCGGCACTGCTTTTTATTGTTTATTCATATTCACTTGTTCTTATTCATTACCTGCCATTCCGGAAATCCCCGGGTCTTCTCTCCGGCTGTCTCACCGGTACTCTTACCGGCACCGGCTCCGGAATAAGTCCTGGGATCAGCCCGTTTAAGACCTCTTTTACTTTCTTACCGATACCACTGTTTACTAATCTATAATAATATTCTAAAGACATAATCCGTTCCTCCTGTGAATGAATCTCCAAAATAAAATGTCTGTTTCACGCTACGTTTGCATTTTAACAGAAGAATCCGGTTTTGTCAGTGACTTTATCACTTATTTTAGAATTGTTTATACTTCTTTAATTTTAGTGAATATTCTGTGTATTCCGTTCATAAAGAAATTTTACATGATCGTACACTTCCGCGAAGTCAAGCGCCAGATCTCCATTCCAGATTCCGACCGGAACCTTCGCATCAAAACCGTAGACCACTGGATATTCATCATGATCAAAATCATATACGATGACTTTCTTTTTCATGGGATCGATCATCCAGTATTCCCGCACGCCCGCGTTCAGATATTTATTCAGCTTGATCACGGAATCTTTCTTCTTCGTCGATTTTGACAGTATCTCAATGATAAAATCCGGTGCACCGTACACACACCGGTTAATAATCTTATCCCTGTCGCACACGATGAGCACATCCGGCTCAACCATCGTCTTTTCATCACAGTCAAGCTGTACATCCATTGGCGCGATCATCGGCAGACATTGCCCGCCATTATTCAGCACGTGCTGCAGCAGTCTGCTGTATATATAGCCGCCGATGAGCTGATGGGCAGACGTCGGTGAGGACATGTAGTAGATCACGCCGTCGATCAGCTCCAGACGCACATCGTCCGGGAACTGATAGTAATCCTCCAGTGTGTATTCTCCCTGCTTCTTTACATTATATGGTGCGGCTGACTCTCTCACTGCCATAGGCTGCTCCTCACCCAGCACACTCTCCAGAGCCATGATCGTATCATATCTGGGCGTCAGTGTGATCCCGCCGAGCACTTTCTGAACCGTTCCCACTGGCAGGCCTGACCGCTCCGCTATCTGTGCATAAGTAAGACCGAGCTCCTTCTTTCTCTCCTGCATCTCCTTGATCGTCATATGCACACTTCTCCTTCCCGAGTCTGTAGAAATCCTCCCAAAGTCTCCCGAGTCCCGATCCACACCGCAAAATCTTTTCGTGTCCTTATTATACTATGCGCGCATTCGCAAATCAACCGGATTTTATCCGCAATTTATCCACAATATATCCGCAATTCATCCATTTATATATTTTTATCTTTTTTGGATAAATCCTAAAAACTGTTTTTCGATAAAACACCGGATACATAACATTTTCTCTTTTGCTTCTTTCTTGAATTTTCTACTCTTTCTGCCTAAAATAAACCATGACTATACATTACACCGGAGGTAATCATCTTGAAAACAATACTGATCGTGGATGATGATGTATATATCGGCGATATGCTGGAAGAACTTCTCGCAAAAGAAAACTATGCTGTGGGGCGCGCCTACTCCGGTACGGAAGCGCTCCTGTATCTCTCCTCCCGCCATCCGGATCTCATCCTGCTGGACCTGATGCTGCCGGGCTTAAGCGGCGAGGAGCTTCTTCCACTCATCAAAGATATTCCTGTGATTGTCGTGAGCGCAAAAGCTGAAGTCTCCGATAAAGTGGAGCTCCTTCTGGGCGGAGCTGCGGATTATATTACTAAGCCCTTTGATACTTCCGAACTTCTGGCACGCATCACTGTACAGCTCCGAAAAAGCACAGGACGGAAATCATCCGGGGTTCTCTCTTTCGATGCGATCCGTATGAATACGGACGCTCATGCCGTAACAGTTGCAGACACGCCGGTCAGGCTGACACAGACTGAATACGCCATACTCAAACTGCTTATGTCAAATCCGTCACAGGTCATCACGAAATCTGTAATGCTGGACCGGATCAGCGAAGATACGCCTGACTGCACGGAGAGTTCCCTGAAAGTGCATGTCAGCAATCTCAGGAAAAAGCTGAAAGCTGTCGAGGGAAAAGATTATATCGAGGCTGTCTGGGGAATCGGCTTTAAACTGAACGAAGAACTGTAATCTTAACTGTTTCTTTACTGTTTCCTTAACCGCTTTCTTAACCACTGCACGATAGAATGCACAGTGTCAGATAAAGAAAGATAGTAACAGTTCAGTCCGCGCCATTCGGAAAACCGCACTAACGTGCTTACTGCGGCTGCGCCGCTGTTTTCCTCATTTACAGGCGCTCAGCTCATGGCACTGCCTGTTCGAAAAATTATGCGAGCATGATTTTCTCTCTCAGACAGCCCATGGCTGAACTGTTACATATCGTAACATTAAGGAGGCTGAAATTATGGATTATATTCTGACAGCCCGGTCACTGGGTAAACGCTATAAGAACTTCAAAGCGCTGAACGACTTCTCCATCCATGTTCCCAAGGGAGCCATCTATGGATTTGTAGGAAAAAACGGCGCAGGAAAAACTACATTTATCCGCCTTGTGTGCGGACTTCAGGAGCCTTCCGCCGGAAGCTATGCCATCTACGGAACCGAAAACAACGATCCCGGCATCAGCAGATGCCGCCGGAGGATGGGCGCGGTAGTAGAAACTCCGTCTATCTATCAGGATATGACAGCCGAGGATAATCTGAAGGAACAATACCGTATCATCGGTCTTCCGTCCTTTGACAGCATTCCGGAACTACTCCGGCTTGTCGGGCTTGAAAATACCGGGAAGAAGAAAGCGAAGCATTTCTCTCTCGGCATGAAGCAGCGGCTCGGCATCGCTATCGCACTGGCAGGGAATCCTGACTTTCTCATCCTCGATGAACCAGTCAACGGATTGGATCCGCAGGGCATCATCGAAGTACGGGAACTGATCCTGAAGCTGAACCGTGAAAAAGGGATCACCTTTCTTATTTCCAGTCATATCTTAGATGAGCTCTCCCGCCTCGCTACCCACTACGGTTTCATCGACAGCGGACACATGGTAAAGGAAATGAGCGCCGCTGAACTGGACGCTGCCTGCCGCAAATGCATCCGCGTACAGGTATCCGATGTCCGTGCCCTCTCACGGGTGCTCGATGAAATGGATCTGGAATACAGTATTCTCTCCGACACAATGGCGGACATCTTCGCCAAGATAAACGTATCGCAGCTTGCTCTCGCCCTTGCGGAGCAGGGATGTGACATCATCTCCCTTGATGAACGCGAGGAGAGCCTTGAGAGCTATTATGTCAATCTGATCAGAGGAGGGAATCGAAATGAGTAGACTGTTATCCGCGGATTTCGCGAAATTAAAGAAAAATAAATTTTTCTGGATCTGCATGATCGGGATGTTTTTATTTGGAATATTCATAGCGGTAATGGATTACATTTCCACTCGTCAGTACGGAGATTATGAAGCACAGATCACAAATGTACTCTTTATCTATGCCCTTACAGTTGCCATCCTTATCCCTGCGTTTGTCAGCCTTTTTGTGGGAACAGAATACAGTGATGGCACCATACGCAACAAAATGATCATCGGACACACAAGGACTTGTATCTATTTGTCTAACTTTATCGTCTGCTCAATCGCCGGGCTTGGGTTCTGCCTCAGCTATATTATAGGTGTAATTGTCGCCGGACTGCCTCTCTATACAATCGATACAGGCATTCTGGAAAGCACCGTGATACTGGTTTTATGCAGTTTTGTTATGTCTATCGCTTTCACCGCTCTTTACGTCCTTACTGCGATGTTATGTCAGAATAAAGCGCTGACGGCCGTTATCAATATCCTGACTGCCTTCTGTCTGCTCGTTATTTCACTTTATATTACGAGCAGGCTGAGCCAGCCTGAAGTTTATCCCGGTTTTGGATTAAATACAGAAACCGGAAAGGTTGAGATGGCTGAAGACGTACCGAATCCCTCCTATCTGCGTGGAACAGAGAGGGAAGTATATCAGTTTTTCAACGATTTCCTCCCCACAGGTCAGGCAGTCAATATCACACAGGCCGGCGGAACGGCGCAGTCTCCCGGACTGCTCGCCGCCTACTCCGCAAGCATCATTATCGTATCTACCGGAGTCGGAATGTTTGTATTCAAGAAGAAAGATATAAAATAGACAGTTTACACGTAACAGTAAAGGCTGCAGACTGTCTGTAACGGAGGACTTAACATGGTATTCTGGCTTTGCTGCCTGATCGGCATTGAGAAAACTGGCTGACAGCATCAACAGGGAACTCCTGCTGCTTCAGGACGACCGCCGTCGCTGTCAGCAGGGTGATCAGGATCTGAAAAATGCCGTCACCAATATTTCCCATGATCTGCGCACACCCCTGACTGCCATCTGCGGTTATCTGGATCTTCTCGACCGGGAGGAAACGTCCGATGCAGTCAGCCGTTATCTGAAGATTATCCGGGGACGCACAGAAAATATGCGCCAGCTCACGGAAGAGCTGTTCCGCTATTCGGTATTTACTACTGTATCAGGCGGAACCCCTGATGAACCGGTAATCCTCAACCGTTGTCTGGAGGACAGCATCTCGGCCCTTTATGCCTCTCTGAAACAGAAGCATATCACACCTGAAATAACCATGCCGGAAGAGAAAATAAGCCGGATGCTTAACCGCAATGCCCTCTCCCGTATCTTCGGAAATATTATTAATAATGCGGTCAAATACAGTAACGGAGATCTTGTCATCACCTTAACTGAAGATGGCAAAATCACTTTCACCAATCATGCATCTCAGCTTGACGAAATCAAGGTAGGACGTCTCTTTGACCGTTTCTACACTGTGGAGACTGCCTCAGCAGAATCGACCGGACTCGGGCTCTCTATCGCAAAAGTGCTGACCGAGCAGATGGGCGGGGAAATTTCGGCTGAGTATGAAGACGGAATGATACGGGTGAGAATAAACTTTCCGAAAACCTGTTTTGTATGAAATGTCAATAGACATTCTCCCGGTTAAATGCTAAAGTAATTCCACCGGCGAGGATCAAGGGGAGGAAGGAGTTGACAGTATGACAGAAGACAACAACCAAATGCTATCGGCTATATCTGAATTATTAGACAGGAAATTAAGTTCAGAATTACAGCCGATAAAGCACGACTTAGCTGGACTCAAACAGGAATTCGGCGGCATGAAACAGGACATGGCCGGACTCAAGCAGGAATTCGGCAGCATGAAGCAGGATATGGCCGGGCTTAAACAGGAATTCGGCGGCATGAAACAGGACATGGCCGGACTCAAGCAGGAATTCGGCAGCATGAAGCAGGATATAACTGGACTCAAGCAGGAATTCGGCGGCATGAAACAGGACATGGCCGAACTCAAACAGGAATTCGGCGTTATGAAACAGGATATGGCCGGGCTTAAACAGGAATTCGGCGGCATGAAACAGGACATGACCGGACTCAAGCAGGAATTCGGCAGCATGAAGCAGGATATGACTGGACTCAGGCAAGAGCTCCGCGATACGAAACAGGAATTGCGCGACGAGATCCGCTCAGTAGAAAATTCTGTCCTTGAGGAAATAGACCGGGTTCAGGAAATGGTAGAAAATCGACTGGACAAACAGGACAAGAGGATTGACGTCCTGGAACAGTATTACAGGATCAAAAAAGCAGACGACGAAAATATGTCTGTTGTACTGAAACTTGTACTCGATTTGAAAGAAGATGTCGATGTCTTAAAGGCAAAAATCCCCTGAAATCTTCCTAAAAGCATAAAACAGTACTCCATCAAAAGGACTCCCCCGCAGGTTTAACTTGAACCTGCAGGGGATATTTTTTAATACTTCTTGACAACGCTGTCATATCTATTTATTTTTCAGCATAGTCCTCTGTGTTTGCATCCTCACCAGTCTGCTCCTGTCCTTCTGCCGGCTCTTCCTCCCCGTTATCCACACTCTCAATCAGCATGGAATCCAACTTATCCATATTCTCCTGATCGATCGTAAATTCCCTGCTGCCCTCCTTTGTGACATGCAGTGCCGCATTTCTTGCTCCGCCGTACAGCATCCCGGAGTCCACGCGTTCTTTGAGTACATCGTAATAGATCTGATAGATCTGACTCTGCATTTCTTCATCTGTCGGCATCTCGCCCCCGTTCATCACACTGTCAGTCACTTCCTGCGCATACTCCTGAGCCCGTGTCTGGAACGTCTCATATGTATCAGTAAAAAGCGTGATCGGTTTGATAATGACCGGCACTGTATATGTGCCATCCTCCTGTTTTTCAGGCTCCCCGATCGTATAGCTGACCTTTCCGGCAATCTCCGCGAAGAGTTCCCGGTACTTGGGCAGCATCTCCTCCGGCATCTCAGAACTTTCAAAGCCCGCCATTGTAGCGTCCAGATTGTCCTCAAATATCTTTTCGGCTTTCTCCTTGGAAATTCCTGTAATCGCCACGTACTGATCCGTTTTATTTTTGTAGGATGTATCCAGAACCGCCTGTAAATATTCCCCTGCGTCAAACCGGTTGATATACAGATAAATACCGGCAGAAGCCCCTGCTGCAATGATAACAGCCAATATAACTGTGATAAGAATGATCTTTTTCTTCTTTGTCATCATGTTCCTCCTTTTTCATAAGTTTGCCACAGTATACCACTGTAACAGCAAGAAAAAGGAAGAATCCTGTCGCCAATAGAAAAAGAGCAGCCGCCTGCTCTTTTTCCTGAAATAATCCTGTCTCGTTGTACATTATGGCTTACTCCCTCTGTATCCATTTTGGGATACTGGCTCTGATAGAACTTCGTCATCTGCTCCATTGAAGCATTCGGAAAATAATACGGCGTATCCGGAAGATAAAATATCTTCTCTGCCGCGGCGCTTAAAGGTTTGTCATCTACAAGGATTTCCCCCGAATCCGGCTCCGGTATCCCCGAGAGCAGCCGGAGGAGCGTCGTCTTTCCCGCGCCGTTTGTCCCAAGCAGACCAAACATCATTCCCTCCGGAATATCAAGTGAAATCCGGTCCACTTCCCGGTTTGTACCGAATATCTTTGTAAGCTCTTTCGCGCTTATCATGTAATATTTCATTAATTTATTTAATATTTTTGTAATAATTATAATATATATTAATGACCGTGTAAAGTATATAGTAATATATCCGGCAAAAGATAAAAGACTCCGGAATGCGTATCAGCTATGCCTCTCTCTGCATGGCTGATACCGCGTTATTCCGAAGCCTTAAAACTCAAATGAAACCGACGGTCAGACTACCGCCCACGGGTCTTCTTTTCCCTCTGCATGGTAAATACAGCTGAGCATGGAATTCTTCACCATATCGCTCACTGCCTGATCAGTGTAGAATGCCATGTGCGGTGTGACAATCACATTCGGGAATCCTCTCAGAATATACAGATCCCGTTTGCTCAGGACATCAGCTTTTCTGTCATAATAATACATACCGAACTCGTCCTCGATCACATCCAGCCCTGCCGCACTGATCTTGCCTGACTCGATCCCTTCAATCAGTGCTTTCGTATCGATCAGTCCGCCTCTGGCCGTATTGACGATCACAACGCCGTCCTTCATCTTCGCTATGGCATCCCGGTCAATCAGATGGAAGTTATCATCCAGCAGAGGCATATGCAGTGTAATAAGATCACATTCCCTGTAAATCGTATCCAGATCCGCATATTGTGCATACTCTTTTGCCGTATCATTTTCGTATTTATCATAGGCATAGATCTTACAGCCGAATCCCGACAGATCACGGATCACTGCGCGTCCGATTCTTCCTGTTCCAAGGACGCCCACCGTCAGATCCGGCATCTCCCTTCCCTGAATACCCGGCAGAGAGAAATCATTTATCTCCTCTCTCTGCATAATTCTCTTCATTTTCCGAATCGTCATCAGCATCAGCATAACCGTATAGTCCGCCACGCATTCCGGTGAATAGGATACATTGCTCACACGCACTCCCAGCCTTCTGGCCGCCTCGATATCCACATGATCATATCCGATGGTCCGCGTTGAGATCATCTTCACTCCGAGCTCGTG
>OLIH01000512.1_pt1 | contig 22479 bp, 30 predicted proteins | sample 1609721 | NCBI WGS metagenome assembly OLIH01 (sample SAMEA4350157, study PRJEB24818) | metagenome | biome: human; feature: gut; material: faeces | place: Denmark | collected 2013-09
GGTATAATCTCCTGTAATGATCTGATGGCGACAGTCCATCTCGATCGCCGCAAGAGGATCAACCGCGATCGCATCGGCCTTCCTTCCCTCTCCTGAGCCGTGGATATATAGTTTCAATTCTGTACGGTCTTCATAAATTTCAAGATCGTACCCATAATTGACCGGGACGATAAACATTCCCTCGTTATCTCTCAGACCAAGCCTTACAACATCACATTCTTCAAGGATTTCCCTGATGGTATTCATGTCAGTTATTTCCCTTTTAGACAGGCGCATCTTTCTCACTGCGGAATTCTCCTTTCATTGACAAACATTCCCTTAAATCGCTCAACTTCGAATTTTTGTACAAACCAGTCACACTTGCACAGGAACAGATAATAAATATTGAGACCGCACCCGTGTATGGTTTCAAAATTTCCCTGACCTTTCGATAGGATCACATCTGCTGTTTTTATTTCATTGCGCGCTTCGTCACTAATATCGTTAAGATCTGTTCCAGCAATGCCGCTTCCATTCTCCATCACTTTCACCACACGGTCAAGCCCTACGTAGCGGGCAGCTTCGAGATCCGCATCATTTACCACAGGCTCGCCCCGGACAACAGCAGTCACTTTCAGATCCGGATATCTCTCCTGTATGATCTTAAGCGCAATCTTGTCAAGGACGACTTCTCCGCAGTTATCCGTCAGATAAACGAGCTTTGACGCCTGTTCCATGTCTTTCAGAAATGAATCATATTCATTTTTCTCAAGACCTGCCTGCTCCTGCTCTTCAAAGAGATCCAGCAGCTTATCTTTCGAGATATCCTTTACCGCGGCATAGTCTATATAGTTTCCCGTCCGTGCAAAGCAGAGCGCAGCTTCCAACGGATCGCTGTGTTTCCGGATCTGTTCTTCTATCTCTTCTTCCATAGACAGAAGGAAGTCGTTGAATTCCCTCTTTACTTCGGCCATGCTGTCCCTCTTGCCCCAGTATTTCTCATAGATTCTTGACAACGGTTTCACGAGAGCCGGAGCTGACAGATCCGGATTGCAGGACGAGAGAAATGCAAGTACCTCTCTCATATATCTCATTTTCCTGTCTTCATCATCAAACTTCCGTATCTGTGACTCCTGCATCTGAATCAAACACGTAAGACAGAATGAATTGACCTTCATAATATGCTCCTCCCTCAGTTCTGAAAAAATGATGACAGAACGATCAGTATAAATACAGCGATAAACAAAACCTGTATAACACGACCGTTTCCGGCTCTTGTCTCCTCGAATTCCATGGGTCTGTCATCAAAAATCCCCGGATTGCTCATACGCCGTTTATACTGAAAATCTTCCAGATAATGCTTCCATCCGCTCCGGTCTGTATAGACACGCACCTGAGCGGATGCAAGATACCGGTGGATCGGCTTTCGGTATCCCTGGCTCTGGATCGTGCTTACGGCTCCTGTGACCGGATCTGTGATATCCACTTGAAGATAATAATACCGGTGATATCTGAGTGTGTTATGTTCCCCCGAACGGTAAGGAATATCCTGCCGCATTACGCCCCGAATTTTCCCCCATTGTGAGGATCCATATGCAATGGCGTCCGCTCTCTGTCTGCGGTAAAACAGCGCTTTCCGTATCATGGTAACAGCAGAATACACCGGGAACAGTCCTGCCACGAAAAACAAAAGTACAGTTATACGGGTTCCGCCATTTACAAGAGAAGCAACAAGGCAGGCATACCACAGAATCGCAAACAGACTCAGAAATGCAACATTTCCCATTTCTTCCTCCGCAGGGCGGATCTTTCTTTTCATAAATCTCTCCTTTGCCTTTATTCCGGCAAGCTGCAGTGCCTCTGTTTATTTTTTCAATACTTTCACGATCTCTGCAATATACATTGTATGGTAATCTTTGTCCGGATACCATTTCGTATCACATTCTCCATCAATAAAACATTCCGGAACCATCTCCTGCGCGTAAAGTTTTCTGCACACGAAGACTTCTTCCGCCTCTTCCACTGCTGTTGTCCCGTCAATTTCAACAGGATGCAGCCCCGCCTCCTGCCATTTATCCGCAACATTTCTTCCGGATACAGAACCACACACATTCAGCGCCTTGCGGTACTCTTCCGGAAGAAAAGAAAGTGTGAAGTACTCATTTTTATCTATGAATTCCTTTGTATATCTCTGGGGACGGATATAAACAGTCGCCACAGGCTTTCCCCACATGATCCCGACGCCGCCCCAGCTCGCCGTCATCGTGTTGGAGGAGTCTTTATCTCCTGCCGTGACAAGCATCCACTGTTTACTTATTTTATCAAAGGGATTAAACTCCATTTCTGAAACCGGTATTTCTTTAAATTCCATCTTTCCTTATCCTCCTTAAATAAATGTTTTGTAATCTTCATAGTTTTTCACCAGAAGTTCCGGTGTATTCAGACCGTACGGGCACTTCTTCATGCACTGGCCGCAGTGCAGACATCCTTCGATCTTCTTCATCTTCTCCCGCCACTCTTCTGTCAGCCACGCTTCGCTGGGCGCACGCCTCAGCATCAGGCTCATTCTCGCACAGTTGTTGATCTCGATTCCCGCCGGGCAGGGCATACAATATCCGCATCCGCGGCAGAAGTCGCCAGTCAGCTGTTCTTTATCTTTTGCTATCCTGTCCTGAAGTTCCCCGGTCAGCTCCGGCGGACAGACCTGATAGGAGAGGAATTCATCCAGTTCAGATTCTCTTTGTATTCCCCAGATCGGCGCTACATGGGAAAACTGCGGCTGGTTCATATAGGCATACGCACACGCCGAATCATTGATCAGCCCTCCCGCAAGACCTTTCATTGCGATAAATCCCATATTTTCTTTCCGGCACATCTCAACGATCTCGAGATCCTGTTCTGCCGCCAGATATGAAAACGGGAACTGCATTGTCTCGTACAGACCGGATTCAATTGCTTCTTTTGCAACAGCGATCCTGTGGTTCGTGATGCCGATATGACGGATCTTTCCCTCTTCTTTTGCCTTGAGGGCTTCTTCGTAAAGTCCCGTTTCGTCGCCCGGCTTCGGACAGAATGCCGGATTGTGGAACTGATAAATATCTATGTAATCGGTCCTAAGCTTTCGCAGGCTTTCCTCCAGATCTTTTCTCATATCATTTCCGGTCTGAGCCTGTGACTTCGTACTGATGACGATCTTATCTCTTGTATATTCAAAAGCGGCGCCCATCTTCTCCTCACTGTCAGAATAAGCCCGTGCCGTATCAAAGTAATTGATACCGTTATAAAATGCTTTCTGCAGGAGATATACCGCCTCTTTCTTCGATACTCTCTGAATCGGAAGCGCTCCAAAGCCGTTTTTATTGACTTCGATCCCTGTCTTCCCAAGTATCACTCTGTCCATGATTATCCTCTCCTTTCTTCATTCCCCCTCAATTGCAGCCATCTCTTCTCTGATCTCTGTCTCGCAGGACTGCATGGCGCGAAGCGTCTTGTCAAAAAGGTCATTCAGCTCCCAGCCTAAGTTTTCCGCGCCGGTGCGGATGATGTCTCTGGAGCATCCCGCCGCAAAGCGCTTGTCTTTAAACTTCTTCTTGACACTGGATACTTCCATATCCGAGACACTTTTTGAAGGGCGCATCAGAGCCGCCGCCCAGATCAGTCCGGTCAGTTCATCCACCGCAAAAAGGACTTTTTCCATCTCGTGCTCCGGTTTCACATCGCTGCAGATTCCGTATCCGTGGGAACAGACCGTACGGATCATATCCTCTCCGACACCTGCCTCTTTTAAAAGTTCAGGGGCTTTTTGGCAGTGTTCTTCCGGATACATTTCAAAATCAATGTCGTGCAGCAGTCCTGCAATCCCCCAGTACTCTTCCTCTTCGCCATAGCCCAGTTCCCGCGCGAACCAGCGCATAGTCTTCTCCACTGTCAGTCCATGCTGAATATGGAACGGCTCCTTGTTATATTTCATCAACAGCTCCAGTGCATTTTCCCTTGATATTGTACTTGTCATAGTTTTTCCTTCTTTCCGTTGAAGCGCCCTTTTTCAAAGTTCTTTGAAAAAGAGCGCATTCTGTTTTCGTTATTCTATTATACACATCAACTGGAAAAAATACAATAAATCATATGTATTATACCTCGGATATCAGCAGTTCAGTAATCCATTTCATATACTGATATGACTGTCGAAAACAATATTTTATCACTTCCTGATCCAGAACCGCCAGATCAAAAATCCTGCTATCCCGGCAATGATGATAACCGTAATAACCAGAAAGAGTACTGAAAACTGTCCGCTTTCTTTTACAACGGCAATCTGTGATGCGTCAACTTCCTGTGCAGGGATCAGTTCATGCTCAACTCTCTGCGGAATATTGGTATCAGCTATATCCGAAAGACAGATCCATACATCTCTCGATCCGTACATATACGCCGAATATCCCCACAATCGTCCATCTGGATCCGTATAGAATGTGGTAATCTCATAATCATCCGTCACAGAAGCGCCAGACGAATTAATAACGCCGGATTCCGGATAAGACCATGATACAAATACTGTTCCGTCTGAAAGCAGATAAGGCTCATCTTCATATATTTCCCCGGAATATTCCTCCATGAATTCCGGGCTTCCGTATTCAAGATACAGATCCGCCATAAGAATCCATTGATCCAAATATTCCGCCAGCCCCCACTCGATTCCGTCATTGTCAGTATAGACAAAAGAAATATAGACATTCTCCCCCTCCTGTGCACTCCGGCCTCCTGTAACCAGATTCGGGGCATCCCACAGATATGCATCTGCTCCCGCTACGCACGATCGATTAAAATATGAGCATTCATCGCTATGTCTTCCATAGAAATCATTGTCCGGCTCAAAAATAACGTCCGCCGATACCGAAAGCGGATGTCCAAAGACAAATACAGCAATACAGGCAGATATTACCATTCTCAAAAAGACTTTTCTTTTTCCGTCATATTCCTTCTCCATAACCTTTCCTCCCTATTGCATCAGCATTGAAACCACCAATCCTGCGCCAAATGAAATTGCATTCAGAACAAGCGCCATTCTCCAAGGACCGTACTCTTTTTCTTGCCATATCATACATTTCCGGAACAGGAAACCCTCTGCAATAAAAACAAGCACTTCTGCGGCCAATACTGCCATGTTAAAAGAGATTCCGGTGTAAACAGGAAGAAGTATGCTGAGAAGGACAGCCACAGGATTTGTGACAGTATTGACGAGGAGCAGAAGTATCTGCTCTTTTTTCTCTATGCCGAAGAAAAGCCGAGCCGCCCCGCCCTCAACCACGACTGTCAGTATCCATGATAAGATGAATAATATACATAATTGGATCATCCCAGTTTCCTCCTGTTTCGTGTATGCAGCAGGTCTCTTTTTCTCTGCAATGGCAGACAAAGCCCCAATGTAATCAGAATCAGAGAAATCACAGCCAGGACTGCGTATGCAATAGGAGAATACAAATTTTCCGGAACACCTGCGAATACGGGAAGCACTCCAAGATATAGTGCGAAAGTCAATAGGCCAAATGAAGTCCCCGGATATCCCGGAAATTTCCGATACAGACTGATCAAAGTGACCGGCATTGTCATATTGAAGAGCAGGACACCTGCAAGTCCCGCATCCGTTCGGTCTGACACTCCAAGAAGAATTGCAGAAATTGCAAGAGATATTGCGGCTGTCTTATAACTTCCGAAAAAGTCAGAAGCAAAACCTCCCAGCATTTTTCCGAGAAAAACAGCTCCTGTCAGTGCGATTCCTGTAAGAATGCCGCTATTCCATGGAAAAGTAAATATAGAACCTTCAAAGGAACGGAAGGCTACTACGAGGATTAAGCAAAGCACGGATATCGTCTCCTGTACAGGCGATACTGAAAATATCTTTCGACTGCGCATTTTACTCTGGCCTTCTGGTCTGCCTGCAGGAACTTCTTCTTTTTCTGACAATGTCAGTTTTACTGAATAAGCAAGCAGGACGAACAGGATTACACCAGAAAGAATACGTATCTCGTTCATCACGGGAATCACAGAGCCTGCATATATCCCGAGCGCTCCGGTTGACACAAATATCCCCGACTCTGCAGCTCTGCCCTTGTATGTCTCAAGAATTTCAGCCCCGCTTCCCACATGGAACAGCGCATTGCCGATGCCCGCAGTTATCGTCAGCGTATAGGAATCTGTTCCTACTGCAAGGGCGATAAGGCACAACAGGCATCCTGTTGATGCTGCCATTCCTGCAGCTCTATTGTGTTTGGATGCAAGACGGTCAAGAATAATTCCCGCGGGAAGCTGTCCTGCAAATGCTAAAAAGTTATAGGTCAGCATTTTTACAAACCATGCTTCGCTTCCGGGGATCCTGTTTACGATCATCCATGCACAGATAAAATCAATCATCAGATGGGAGACGGACGCCCATGCCAGCCTTCTGTGTCTCTTCATCGGCACTCTCTCCTCTCTCTATCCATAAGAGTGTCACATATATAGATTTGTTGCATCTTATTTGGTAATATTTTACCGGCGGTAATCCTCTCTTATAAATGGCTCCTCCACTTTTGTATCTATCAGGATTCCGTATTTCTGAGGGTGCCGGTACGCATTACCGTGCACTTCACTCTTACGGTAATCCCTCAGTTGTTTCAGATCAAGCTCTGCAATATAAATTCCCTCGCTGCCGTCTGCTTCCAGAATACACGTATCCCGTGAACCTTCCTCGTCCGGCAGATACGCCACACCGTCAAAAACTGTTGATCTCCCGTTGCAGTCCGGAACATTCTCCGGATAATTGCAGGTAGCAACTGCCAGCATATTTTCATAGGATCTTGCACGGAGCTGGGACAGCCGGTTTATTTCCATAGGGCAGGCATTGGGCACAAGAATCAGCTCTGCTCCCTGAAGCATTAGAATCCGGGCACTTTCCGGGAATTCACGGTCATAACAGATCATAGCTCCGACTTTCACAGTACCCTGTGCCGTGTCAAGATCTGTGACATAAAATGCTTCTCCGGGCGTCAAATTTCTCTCAACACTGAAATCGCACGTATGTACTTTCGCATAGGTCAGCTTTATTTCGCCGTGCCGGTCAAAAAGAATCAGTGTATTACGAGCACCGTCTTTGTACTTTTCGAGCAGAGTGATACCGATTGCCATATCGAGTTTCCCTGCAAGATATCGAAAGCTGTCCACAAAAGCGCTGTCTGACGGTACTGCATCCGCCATCCATTCATTTGCAGGCCGGGAATAAATATCATACCCACAGCTCCACATTTCCGGGAACAAAGCAATATCAGCTCCCATTTTCTTTGCCTGCCTGCAGAACTTTATTCCTTTTTCAAGATTTCCTTCCAGCGAGCCGCATGGTGAGATCTGCAGTAAGGCGATTTTCAATTGGTCCATAAATCAACATTCCTTTAAATCTGGCTGTTTCGTTACGGGGTCACTGCATACTTTATGACATGATCTTTCTTGTTTTCAAACACGTCATATGCTTCCATGATTTGATCAAGCCCGCACCGGTGAGTAATAAGGAATCCCGCGTCGAGCTTCCCGCATGAGGTCAGATCCATAATCTCCTGACAGTAACTGCCGTCCACGCCGCCTGTCTTGAACACGAGATTCTTGCCATACATATCTGGCAGCGGAAGCATCTGCGGTTCCTCGTACATGGCGACTACCACTACAACTGCGTTTGGTCTTGCAATCTTCCACGCAGTCTGGAATGTGTCCTTTCCTCCCGCCACTTCAAACACCGTATCCGCTCCTCTGCCTTCTGTCATCTCTTTGATCCGCATTTCCAGATCATCTCTGCCCGGTACAAGCGTAAGATCTGCTAGACCTTTTTCTTTTGCAAGATTCAGCCTGTATTCATCCGTATCTATGGCGATGATCTTAGCCGGTGTGTACAGCCGGGCGCACAGCATGGTACATAATCCTGTAGGACCTGCACCGATCACAGCAACTGTATCTGCAGGTTTTATCTCACCGATCTTGGCAGCCCAGTATCCGGTGGAGAGTATATCTCCGTTAAAGAGCGCCTGTTCATCCTTCACATGATCCGGTATGACAGTGAGCCCGTTATCTGCAAACGGGATTCTGGCATATTCTGCCTGTCCGCCGTCAATACGGCATCCAAGAGCCCATCCCCCGTGCTCATTCGTACAATTGTTTACAAACCCTCTTTTACAGAAAAAGCACTCTCCGCAGAAAGTCTCTACGTTTACTGCCACCCGGTCGCCCGGTTTTACTTTCTTCACAGCGCTGCCGACATCTACGACTTTACCTACGAACTCATGTCCCAGTATCGTTCCCGGAACTGCCCGCGGTACCGCGCCGTGTTTGATGTGAATATCGCTGGAACAGATCGTTGTCAGCGTCACTTGCACGATCGCGTCCCTGTCGTCTATGATCTCCGGCACAGGGCGCTCTTCAAGAGCAATCTGTCCGTTTCCTTTATAAACCACTGCTTTCATGTCTATATACCTCGCACTATCTTACAGCTTTTGTTTTTATGTATCAGAATTCAGCACTGTCTGTTCCAATTCTTCTTGCAGATTTTCCTTTTTACAGCAAAGTTCGTTATCCATATCATTTAACTGCCCGAGAATCTTTTGAATCTGATCACTTGTCCGGAGAGTTCTGTTCCGTGAGTCGTTAATCTTGTCATAAACCATCCAGTCCGTAAATAATCCGTCAAAAAAATAATCGGCAAAGTGAAGGAAATCCCCGATTTCCACATACAGATCACCTGTTATTCTCTCCGTAACATCTGCAAGTTCTGTCCGAAACCCCCGCAGTGCATTCTGGAAATCCTGTATCTTATCCTGTACTTTATTAAGTTTGTCATACTTGGCCATATCAGCGATAAGGCCTCCGCCCATCAGATCAAATGTACTCCAGTTTTTTGCACTGTCCAGATCTTCCAAGATCTTCCGGGCAATATGAAATGCATGGTTTCCCGAATTTATCGCTTCCTGTATCTCTTTCTGCTGATTTTCAAGAAACGCTATCTTGTTTTCGATCTTCATGATCCTGTCTGCTTCCGGAACACCGGACTGTTTGATCTGTCCTGTCTTTTCTTCCAGCACTTTTTCGTATTGCTTTTCACAGCCCTGAAGTTCAGAGAGCCGTCTCTGACAATAATCTATATCATCATTTACAGACTGAAGTTCATTTTTCGCCGCTTCGTATTTCACCGCTGCAGCATAGGCTTCAGCCTCTTCTTTTGTCAGTTTTTCACCTATTTTTCCGGTTGCCCTGTAAAAGAACGCTGTAAGACCTCTGCTGTTAAGACGGTCAACGTCGTCCTGTTCCTTTCGCATAATCTTTTCCAGTTCTTCCGTTCTTTTTTGCAAGTCTGACTGCTGAAGGAACAGATCTGATAGTTTTGCATCTGTCCTCTGCTTTTCCATGATCTCCGACTGGAGACGTTGAAGTTCGCTGTCATAGTAATTCATAAAAAATTCCCCGTTTTATTTTATCGTCTTTAATTTTTTCACTGTATCCAGTCTTAAGTCCGGCTTTAATTCATTTAATTTTGCCGCTATTTTTTTCATATTGTGTTTTCTAAGCAGATCTGTAACATCTTCTTCCACAAATAGATTGTCGAGATATCCTTTCAGGAACTTTTCTGCGACCTGCTGGCACTGTACCGCCAGCTGATTATAACATCCGATTCTTCGTCTGTCATTGCTTTTAAATATCTGTTCATCTTTCATCTTCTTTTAGTTAAATAGGTTTTAATGAATTTTATGACACTTAATACAGTCATCACTACCCCCATCAATATAAGAAATGCATCATCAGCGCTGTTTTTAAAATCCTGCTTTTCAAGCCACTCTTTTTCTTCTTCTGTTTCCGGGATATCAATTCTTTCAATCTTAAAGATCACAGGCCTCGTGCCGTCATTACAGCATGCGATCATCATTCTGTCATCATTTGTCCATTTACGCATGATAGAACCGCCCTGCAGCGCGGAGTATACATACCTGCTGATCGCATCCCATGCTTCACCGCAGAACTTCCCGTTCATCAAATGATAAAAATCATCCTGCTCACTGGTCCTTTTTAAAACGAATGTGTCTCCTGCCTTGAAGAAAGGACACGGACCTGACTTTGGAGCAGCAAGATATTTTTCCTGATACTCAGGAAATACTTTCGTCTCCAATACAGTTATCCTGCACTCGTACTGCATAAATGTCTACCTCCATAAATCCGTTTTCTAAATTTTCTCATGGACTCTGATAAAAGTCAATGAATTGTACAACGCCGGATTTTTTCACACACAGCCTTTAATTAATGCTATACTAAACCTGTTGACAAAATTAATAGACAGGAATGATGAAAATGAAACAACTTATTAAAAAATGGAATAAGATCAGTCTGGTTAAAAGAATCATCTGCGGACTGATCATCGGACTCATACTCGGACTTACGGTACCGCAGATTACCGTGATTTCCCTGCTCGGAGATCTTTTTGTCGGCGCTCTCAGGGCCATTGCTCCGATTCTTGTGCTGTTCCTTGTAATGGGAGCCCTCTCCAATCAGAAAGAGGGAAAACAGAGTAATATGAAACGGGTCATATTTCTTTATCTGCTGGGCACATTTCTCGCCGGATGTGTGGCGGTAGCCGCAAGCTTTCTCTTTCCGATCACCATTACTCTGACAGAAACCGCCTCTGAAGCAGCCGCTCCCAGTGGTATTGGTGAGGTACTGAACAGTCTGCTTATGAGCATTGTCTCCAACCCGGTGGACGCTCTGGCAAATGCCAATTACCTTGGCATCCTCGCATGGGCCGCACTTCTCGGCATCGCCCTCAGAAAAGCAGGCACAGGGACAAAAGATGCTATTATGCATATCGCTGACGCGCTTTCACAGATTGTACAATGGGTTATCAGCTGTGCGCCTTTCGGCGTGCTTGGACTTGTATTTACCACAATATCCGAGCAGGGGCTTTCTTCTCTTCTGGGCTACGGCAGACTGATCCTGCTTCTGGTGGGAAGCATGGCGTTCGTTGCATTTGTGGTCAATCCACTGATCACATTCATTGGAATCCGAAGAAATCCGTATCCCCTCGTCCTTAAATGCCTGAAAGACAGCGGGATCACGGCTTTCTTTACGAGAAGTTCCGCAGCGAATATACCGGTTAATATGAAACTCTGCGAAGAACTGGGACTGGATCGTGACACATACGCCGTATCCATTCCGCTTGGTTCCACGATCAATATGGGCGGCGCTTCTGTCACGATTTCGGTCCTGACTCTGGCAGCAGTCCATACGCTCGGTATCTCTGTTGATTTTCCGACAGCTATCATTCTCTGCGTGCTTGCTGCAGCCAGTGCCTGCGGCGCATCGGGCGTGGCCGGAGGTTCTCTTCTGCTTGTGCCCCTTGCATGCAGTCTGTTCGGGATTTCCGATGACATCGCTATGCAGGTAGTTGGCACCGGATTTATTGTCGGCGTCATACAGGATTCCTGTGAAACAGCTATCAACTCGTCAACGGATGTTCTGTATACCGCTGTGGCAGAATTATCTCAGAGAAGGAAAAAGGCAGATTAATATGCAGGTGCGGCAACGCTCTAAAAAAATTATCTGGAAGCGCCGGGGAACGGAGCTCAAAAACTCAGCTTTCACATATTAGAGGGATAAAAAAACGCCGGGAATCCGAACTGAATATCAGTCAGGATTCTCTGGCGATTGAAATAGTTGCTTTATTTCTGCAAATTTTTTTCATTTTCAAATGTAAGCAGTATACCTATCACAGTCTTTGCATCAGCCAGTTCTCCTGACAGTACCATTTCATAAGCCTCATCCAAAGCAATCCATTTCTTCTCAATGTCAGCTTCCTCATTCTCCCTTTTAAATTCGGGAACTTCTTTCAGATTTTTGGCCAGATAGACATAAGTCTTTTCATTTGTCCATCCTGCAGAATTATAAAATATAGTCAGCAGTCTAACCGATTCAGCTGTTGTATCTGTTTCTTCCTGCAACTCCCGGATTGCCGTCTCTTCCGGCTGCTCTCCACGCACATCTATTTTTCCCGCAGGGATTTCCCAGATCGGCTTTCCCATCGGATGACGGTATTGATGAATTAATAGTATCCGGTTCTGGTCATCCATAGCTACGACTGCAACTGCATCACTGGATACAGCCGTCTCTCTGACAAAACTTTTCCCGTCTCCACGGGTCAGGGTATCCTTCCTGATCGATATGATTTTGCCCTTATATACTTCTTCTGAGTTTAATACTTTCGGAATATTCATTATAAAACCTCCCGTTTTATTCTAAATGACCGGTTATTCCGATCAAATTCATATATCTCCCGTTGTCTGTATAGATCATTTTCCTGTCTTCAACAGCATAAGGATTATCGGTATTCAGCCAGTCATTCCATGCCTGTTCAAAACATCCCATTTCCCACATATTCAGATGATTCAGCTCATTCTCGAATTTCGGTCTCCACCACTCTATCGAATGCCACATTTCCAGTGCCTCATCAGGCCAGTATGGTTTCATTTCTTCCGGTATATTGTCACTCACTTCGTGCTTCATTCCCGGAAAAGAGATTGCCGCAATCCCATTTTGCTTTAGTAACGGACGCACTTTTTCCGGGAAAAACGTATCGTTGTTCCCCACATAATGATAAGCATCCACACTGATAACAGCATCAAAAAATCCGTCTGCAAACGGCATATCATGAGCATCTGCATGGATAGGGATTACCGTCTGTCCGACTCCCGTTTCCTGGAATCTCCTGTAATTGTCTGTGGCCGATATCCATAAATCCAGTGCGAAAACCTGTACTCCGTATTCTTTTGCAAGGAAAATCGAGCTTAATCCGTTCCCGCATCCCAAATCCAAAACCCTCATTTCCGGTTTTAAGGGAACATCCTTCAACAGTTCTTCCAGAATCATTATTGAATTCGGACCCATCATATTCTTTTTCAAGCAATTTTTATCATATTTTTCAGTTCTGGGGAAATCCATTCCCTTACACTCTCCTTCTTAAAGTCTGATTTCAAAATGATAATTCGGCTTCTAGCAATATCCCCATGAAAGCAATTTCCATTCGTTATGATCCAGATCGCATTTAGCGTCTGACGAATAAGAGACATGAGGAATCGCCGTAATCTATTTTTACATCTGATACAGAATCTTTTCCGCATCCAATCAACCCACAAACAGATGCAACTAATAAAACATCTTTCTCCATTATACATCCGCCTTATAATCCTGTCACTCTTCTCCCGATATATTTTTAAGTGCCGGAATATCTATCTCATATTCCTTTTCTCCATTTACACACGCCTCAAACGAGTACACAGGCTGATAATAATTCTTGGAGTCCACAACATATTTCATAGTTACCTTGCCCAGATCTATTGACTTTATCTCATCACCGTCCTGACTAAAATAACAGAAGTCTCCGCCTTCTATCTGTTGCATTGCTTCATTTTCAGACAGAACAGGGTACTCTTTATACTTCTCACACGAGAGGATATGATTGCTGATTTCTCCAAACTTCTCCCCTTCATAAAGCGTACAATACAGCGAACCATCATAGAAAAGACTGCCCTCACTTTGCTGGGAAACAACAAATTCATAGCCGGGCGAATCACCTGTCAGTTCCCGGAACAATGCTCCTTCCGGCACATTAATCCCATATGCAGACAAAGCTTTTCTGACTGTTGCCTCATCCGCCCCGGCAACTGATTCAGAATAAGATTCTTCATCCAAATCATCCCCAAATGTAACCGTATAATCCGTATAATTCATTGTTCCACCTGTGTAGTCTATCCACAGAGAATTCTGTTCTGTGCTATAATAAACAGCTGTTTCATCATACAGATCCGTTCTTGAGTCATCTATAACCTGCCCCTGTGAAGCGAAAAAATCCTCCGCAAATTTCTTCGTCTCGTTTTCTGTATATACAGGAACCTTGTAGACCGCTGCTGATTCCGACTTACTGTTGTAGATTTCATTTGTTGTTACTTTAACATCAGACATATCAATCCGGCTGCTAAAGCCGATTTCCAGATTACCGAGTTCCTGCCGATCATATATAATAGTGATTCCGAGAAATGCCAGTATCACTACAACAAGTGGAACCTGAGCTGCTGCTGTTTTCAGAATATTAAATCGTGTTCTTTTCGCAGCCGCTGAAATCTCGTGAAGCAGAACATAACATCCATAACCGATCATCGTTCCCAGAAAGTTATTCAGAATATCATCTGCTTCCGCCACACCTCTCCCCAGAATAAACTGGACTGATTCAATCAGTACTGTCACGGCCAGTCCTGTCAAATATGTCGCCCAGAAACGTCGAAAGCTGCGTATTCCCAGCGGCAGCAGAAATCCCAAAGGTACAAAAAGAAAAATATTCAGGACTATATTTCTCCACTCTGCCATAGAAAAACTGTACCATGCCTCCCGATAGGAATAAAACAAAGGCATGATTTTACTCCCGGACCAGACAGCGGATCTGTCCAGCACTGTGGCGCAAAGCACTACTATGAGATAGCAGAAAAATATACCTGCCCACAGTACGTTCTGCAGCCGTATCTTTTTCTTGCCTTTCATTATCTTTTTATATACGACAAAATAACCTGCGGCGGCAATTATTCCTATAATCACTGCAAGAATCATTCCTAAAATCACATATTGTTTTGCCAGTTCTATAATATTGAATAATCTCATATAGTCTCTTCCTTTGATAACCTTCTTCCGCATGCGGAATCTATAAAGTATAATCCCACCGGCGTTTTGAACATCGCACAGTTTTAAAAGTAGAACAGATCTTCAAACTTTTTATCCAGTGCAATACAAAGAACCAGCGCCAATTTTGCTGTAGGATTGAACTGGCCTGTTTCAATGGAGCTGATCGTGTTCCGAGACACGCCAACCATATCCGCCAGCTGCTTCTGTGATAATTTCAATTCTGTCCGTGCTTCTTTAAGGCGATTTTTTAATATCAACTTATCATCCATCTGGTCCACCGCCTTATATGATTACGGAAGATACAATCAGTTCATAGATGTAATATCCGGACATTACAGATACAAGTATCGTATAGGCGATTGCTATCATAAGCTCGGACTTACGATGAAGTCTCATATATTTCACCCAGTTGATTGTCATATTTGCGCTGAAAACAAGCGCCCACATCCCCCAGTTTATGCCTTTGCCGGTAAATATCTGTGTCACGAAGAAGATCGTCGCCAAAGACATCTGAACTACGACCGCACTTTTGCTTGCCTGCTTTAAAACTTCCTGCTCGTATACATCTTTGTTCTTATTTTCTGCTCTGCTTTTTGCTAAAATTTCGTCCCTGTTCATAATGGAAACCTCCAAATAGGATTGCCAAGTTTTCTTGTTATATTTCCATTATATTAATGCAAAGTATACTTGTCAATAGTTTATATTTGCACTAAAAAAAGAGCGGCATGTCTTTGTGGCCGCTCTCTTCCAAACATCTCTTATTTGTAATATGGTTCTCCATAACGTATCCTAGTGCGGATATTAATTCAATTTTGAAAATAGCTCCGGTTCATTCTCAATCAAATCCTGAGCAAGATATTTATAATCCATATTTTCTATTCCATAAGTTCCTTGTTCAATCTGTTTTGCCAGTCGACTGTTATAATAAATATCCATTGCCTGTCGCAATTCTAAGTTTTTTTCTATGGATAGGTATTCAATAATGGATTCTTCCAAATTTTGTTTGTATATATAATCAATATTTTTTTCATTTTTCATTTTGGCTCACCTGATACGCTTTCTGAAAAAACAATTTTTCATCTAAAACATCCTGATTTACAATGCAGATCTGATCATTCATTTTATAATAACGAAGCTCATCTAAAGCTTTCTTTTTACTCCATATTCCACGGAAATACATATCTACGGTTTTAAACACATCATCATTTGCAACTGCCCCTATTATAATATCATAATTCTTATAAATACTATTCCCTTTTCGACATGCACATATAAAGTCCAGCCATTTTTCATTCTCCTGCCTGAACTGTAATACATTATATTTTTCTAGATCATCGGATAGTTCATAAACATTCACAGTCGCAGATTTCTGTTTTCTCAAGGCCTTACGTAACGCCCATTTTTCCGCCTGTTTCTGATAAGTAGTTAAGTAAAATCCTTTTCCAAAATCCAAATAACTTTTTGAGAATGATACATTCGGTTTATCTATAATTTCAGTTGTACCATGAAATAAAATCATACAGTAGCACCCTTTTCTCTTGCATATTCTGTAATATCTTCAACCAAATATTCTGTTCCCAATGTGTGCAAAGTATCATAACAAACAAAAATGTAATCATCTAATACGTGAGTTTCATTTAAAATCTTGTAAACTTCAGCAGGTTTTTTCTGCCATTTTTCTGCCAGATTATAAATAAGAAAAATACTGAATTGTAATTCCTTTTTGGTGCACATAAAATATCCCTTTCACAATGGTTTTTTTTACACAATAATTCTTTCAAATTCTTTCAATCATTACTTCTCATTATGTCATTCAATGAGCAGTTGATCTTATTATCTCTTCGAATTGCTTAATCTCTTCTTCCGAAAAATGGTAAATATCTTCCCATGTGTAATCGGGGAGCCAGCATGTAGCATGTTTAAATCCATATTTTTCATCCGTTCTTTCGATATACACTTTAACTCTTCCATCATTCTGCATATCAGAATGAACAATCTCTGTTTCATCATTCAATGTCATAAACGGATACATCATATCATAATTCCTCCCTACTTCTTATACGCTACTATTATATCCCATTAAGAATATTTTCAATTAGGATCTGCCATACAAACCGGAAACTGAAAACTAAAACTCATACTTTGTTCCATGTGAAAGTAACAGTCCATCGGTTAATTCTACACATAAAATTATAGTATTCTCATCATCAAAATTATTATGTCCATTGTCGATCCACTCAGAAAATACATTTTTCAATTTCTCGGCAATCCAGTAATTTTCCTCTTTCCCGAAATATCCCAAATTGATACTCTTTCCATGTGCCGTGAACCATTCACCAGCTATTGCAACAGTAGAATTGCTTTCCATATGCCTCATTTTATTTGAAAGTGCATATGTAATAATATAAAATGCACCATTCTCATAATAGGCATTTACATAACGCACAAAAGGTATCTCATTTTCTGCTGTTGCCAATGCAATAATGGTATCTTTTCCAAATCGTTCCGCCATTATTTTTTCAGCATCTTCATTTAATTTTATCACAAGCTCATCTCCCATACCAATCCCGATCATCCGACCAATTTTTCTTCATTATACCATTCGTTTATTTCCCTGTCATTTCATTTCTCAATCCTACGAAAAAAGAGTGAAACACTATTTGTCCACTCCCTTTCCAAACGTTTTATATGATTTATTATTTCACACCAGATTATACCCAAATGCGAAAAAGCCTCATTTATTTGTGATATGGTTCCCCATTTATAATCCGGTACCCCCGATACACCTGCTCCAGCAATATCACCCGCATCAGCTGATGGGGGAATGTCATTTTAGAAAAGCTAAGCGTATAATCTGACCGCCTCAGCACCTCTTTTCCAAGCCCGATAGAGCCGCCGATCACGAATGCTATGCTGCTTTTTCCCTGTACTCCCAACGACTCGATCTTGCCGGCAAATTCTTCAGATGAAAGCATCTTGCCGTCAATTTCCAGAGTGATCACATACATATCATCCTTGATATATTTCAGAATCCGCTCCCCTTCTTTGGCTCGAATATTTTCTTCCACGGTTTCACTTGCCTGATCCGGGGTCTTTTCGTCTGCCACCTCAACGATCTCCAGTTTGCAGTATCTGCTCAGACGCTTGCTGTATTCAGCGATAGCGTCCCTTAAGTATTTTTCTTTTATCTTTCCTACCGTAATTAATGTTATTTTCATAATTCTCCTCTTTCGAATCATATCGAATCAAAGCAATGTCATTCTTCATGGATTCCCTCCTGTGTCGGTCCGTCCAGAAGATTTCCCTCCTAATCAAACCTGGATCCGTGACAAGGGCAGTCCCATGACAGCTCGTCCGGATTCCATGTCAGTTCGCAGCCCATATGCGGACAGACGATATCGACCTGAAATATCCTGTCATCCTCCGTCTTATATACCCCTGCCTTTCCCTGCGGGGTATCAACAACCGCTCCATAGCCGCGCTCAAGAGCGTTTACTGTCTTGTCAGGCAGATGGAAGAAACGTTTCGTCAGTCCTTTTACAGCTTTTCCGCTGTCTTTGATGATCTGCGGCAGTTCTTCTGTAGAAAACCTTGAAGGAGCAAATACTTCCGTATAAGGATTCTCTTTCCCGCAGATCATATCTCTTAAAAGCATCGCAGATACCATGGACGAACTCATGCCCCACTTCTGAAAACCTGTTGCAACATACCAATCCGGCTGGTCTGCGGCATACTGTCCGATAAACGGAATCCCGTCTGCTGTCATACAGTCCTGTGCCGACCAGCGTGCTGCCACGTGACTTCCGGGATAGAGCTGCTCTGCAGACGCTTCTAATCTTTCATAACAGCCGCCCTCCCGGTTTTCCCCGGTGCGGTGTCCCTGCCCGCCAAACAGGATGTATTTATCATACTGTCGGAAAGAAAGAGTATCTTTTCCATCCCCGATATACATGCCGTTCAACGTACCGGCGCCCTCCAGTGCGAGCACATAGGACCGTTCCTGATGCATTCTTGCGAAATACATACCAGAAAAGTTTACAAATGGAAAATGTGTAGCAAACACAATCTTTTCTGCTTTTACACTCCCGCAAGGAGTCCTGATCAGATTTTCCTCTGCTTCTGTAACCGGAGTGTCTTCATACACTGTCAGTCGTTTTGAAAGAGCCTCGATAAATTTCAAGGGATGAAACTGTGCCTGATTTAGAAAATGTACTGCCCCCGCGCATAAAACCGGGATCTCAATCTGCGGCTCAAAGGATGCATTGATTCCAAGCTTCTGCGCTGCTTCTGTTTCCATCCTCAGCTTTTCACCATCCGTCGAGTAAACATAAGCATCTGTCTCCGTAAGATCACAGTCAACTTTATCCTCACGCACGATCCTTTTATATTCCGCCACAGCAGCCTGATTTGCCTGCACATATTTTTCTGCTGCATCTTCACCCTTTTTCTCGATAAATGTATGACAGAACATCCCGTGCTGGAATGTGATCTTTGCCGTAGTGTTCTGCGTCTGTCCGCCGCCGATCCGGTCTGTTTCCAATACGACTGTATGCACGCCGGCTTTTTCAAGCTGATATGCTGTCAGTATTCCCGCCATACCTCCGCCGATCACTGCCACATCTGTATGAATGTCATTGTCTAACGGCAGTCTTTTTGCCCTCTCAGATGTCTTACTCCATATGGATTCCATTCTTGTGCCTCCCATGTTTGTTTATCTATAACATTTCCCATGGGAGGCAGTTTATACCTCACATGGCTTCTTCATGGAATCCACCATCAGAGAACTGATTCATTCTCATATACATACAGTTCCTGGAGTGCTCTTGTTGCGCAGATATATTCTGCCTGTTCTGCCAGTGGATTTTCTTTCTTCCCGCGTATGGTAAATACCTGATCGAATTCCAGACCTTTCGCCAAATAGAATGTAGTCACTGTCAGTCCCCGTTTAAATGCGGAGCTGTCGCGGTCTACATATGCTGCATCAACGCCGCGCTTTTTCAGCAGACGATAGATATCATAAGCCTCGTCCTCAGTCATTGTAATAACAGCCCCTGTCTCATATCCGTCTGCGCCCAGATTGATATTTTCCGCAATCGCGTCAAGCATCTCCTCTTCCGTTGCAAATTTTCTTATCTCCACCGGCCTGCCATGCCGTTCCAGCAGCTCAAGTCCTGTAATGCCGCTGATCTGTGCTGCATATTTTGCGATCTCATAAGTATTGCGGTAGCTTTTATTCAATATGACCTTCCGTATATCTTTGCCAAATATCTTCGGCAGAAACTTCAGCACGTCATGTTGTTTCGTATCCAGTGTCTGCGCATAATCGCCCAGGATCGTCATCCTGCATTGAAACAGGTTCTGAAGAATCACATACTGTATAAAGGAGTAATCCTGCATTTCATCAATGACCAGATGTTTTATATTTTTCTGCGAGCTCTTTCCAAGCAGTCTGTATTTCAGATAAAGGATCGGAAATACATCTTCGTACTGAATCTTCCTTCTCTCATATGGCACATCCGGAAGCAGCTCATATCCGTAATCCTCCAGCATCCAGTTATAGATCGTGTAGATATCTTTTGTCACATACATACTGTCAAATCTGGATTTCAGAAGTTCTCTGTCATCATCGGAAATATTGCTGCCCTTCAGCGTCTCATATGCATCAATGAAATACTCCATGACAGCATCCATTCTTGAGAGAAGCGGTGTATCCTGAAACTTAAAATAAAACATCTTGATAAGCTCTTCTTCCGTCATATTCATGCCTCGGAAGCTGATTTCTTTGAAATCGATCAGACTATCCTCCAGCGTTGCCAGAAATCCCTCAATCAGTCCTACAAACTCTTCTGACTGCTTCATACGGAACCGCTCTTTTTCCTGATCACTGGGGAATTTCATAATCCGCTCCAGATGATCATACCGGTCTTCACAGTCAGCCGCCGTGTCTTTTAATTCACGGTACGCAAACAGATCGAAACTCATCTCCTGTATATTTTCCTCTCCCAGCTCTGGAAGAATGTGGGAAATATAATCCGAAAACACGCTGTTCGGTGACAGGATCAGCACGTTGGATGACTTCAGATTCTGTCTGTCATGGTACAGAAGATAGGCAATCCTGTGCAGTGCAATAGAGGTCTTTCCGCTCCCTGCCCCGCCCTGTATCACAAGGATCTTATCCTCTGTGTTACGGATAATGGCATTCTGTTCTTTCTGGATTGTCCGCACAATATTTTTCAGCTTAACATCGCCGTTATGTCCAAGTTCCTGCTTCAGGATCTCATCATCAATCTTGGTATCGCTCTCAAAAGCATATATCATCTTTCCTCTGCGGATCTTATACTGCAATTTGGAGCTGATTTCGCCTGTGATCGTTCCCGCAGGTGCTTCGTAGGAAGCCGGCCCTTTATCATAATCATAGAACAGCCCGCTCACAGGAGCCCTCCAGTCGTAGATTAACGGCGTCATGCCTGCCTTCTCAGCAAAATTTCCAATCCCGATATAAAACGGCTCCGGCTCATCTTCTCCCTCAAATATAAAGTCAACCCGCCCGAAAAACGGCGCGTCCTTCATCCTCTCAAACCTGTGTTTAAGCTTCAGCTTCTCTGTATTTGCATTCGTCTGCTGGAGAAGGGCCTGACGGTTGTCATATTCCTCATAACCATACTGATCCATCTCCGTATAGTTCTCCCAGTAATACTCATGCATATTTTCAATTTCTTTTTTTCCTTCATTCAGATCATGATCAATCTCATCAAGTCTGTTCTGTATCTTAACGGTCACATCCTTTAAAAACTGCGATCCGTCTGAATATCTGTTGTCCATTGTCATAATAATGCTCCCCGGTCTTCTTCTAAAGATTCGTTTTTCATGCCTGCATGATCTGATACTTTATCATGATACGCAGACGATAGCTATAGTATATCATGTATTTTTGCAAAAAAAATCACAAATTAGTCATATTTTATATTTATAATAGCTCTCGTCAATAAACTGATCCCCGTATCAGTCCACACATAAAAAGCAGAAATGAGGAAATGTGCAGTATGAAAAAAGAAAACAGAAAAATGGCGCAGGAACGGCGCGCCAGGGAACGCCGCAAAAAAGAACTGCAGCGAAAGATCAGCAAGATAGTTGTGATCGTGCTTCCGATAATCGCAGTTATTGCCCTGATCATCGCTATCATTGTAACTTCCGGTTCTTCCAAAAACACTACATCCTCCGGCGATGCAGCCGCAGAATCAGGCTCAACAGATAACAGCACAGATGACTCCACCTCCTACTCCACTGATTCCTCTCTTACAGTTGAGGACGGAGATACCGTAAATATCGACTATGTCGGCTCGATTGACGGTGTTGAATTCGATGGCGGAAATACACAGGGAAACGGCACAGATCTCACCATAGGTTCCGGCAGATATATCGGTGACTTCGAAGAACAGTTGATCGGCGCCCACCCCGGTGATGAAGTAGAAGTGACAGTCACCTTCCCTGATGATTACGGTAATGATGAACTGAATGGGAAAGAGGCTGTGTTCGATGTTACTGTCAATGGAATATATCAGTAAAATTTCGATTTTCCGGTCTGATAAAGTATCCGACGGGAGACAGGTATTGCTAACGCACACATTTTCATTCGGTCGCAGCGTAACGGTACATAAGAGCGCAAAAAACGCGCTCTAAATGCCGACGCTGCTCCAACGGTGCGTACACAATACCTGCCTCCCGGCTGCTTTCTTTCCCATTCCGAAAATTCTCATGCAAACGGGTAGAAGA
>OLIH01000514.1_pt1 | contig 22356 bp, 19 predicted proteins | sample 1609721 | NCBI WGS metagenome assembly OLIH01 (sample SAMEA4350157, study PRJEB24818) | metagenome | biome: human; feature: gut; material: faeces | place: Denmark | collected 2013-09
CTTTTCGATTTTGGTTTCCGCAATTTTCAGTCCCTGAGGACTGTTGATTACGAAACCAGGTACAAGTCCCTGGAAAATGATATGACCATTGCCGGCATGACCTCAGGCGACAGCATCTCCCTGGAACTGGACCGCGACGGCCGTGTGGTGATTCCCAGGGAGGCCGACTTCACCGACACCCGGTCTGACCTTACCTATGATTTGGACGGCAGTCATCCCCAGACAGCCATTGCCTGTATCCGTTATACGTACAATGACAGGCCCGTGGGTTCCGTGTACCTGTGTTCTCCTGGTTTGGATGGAAGCGCTGCCTCCCTGACATCCCAGGACGCCTCAGGAGCCTCTGCGGTTTCCATAGGCCAGGACGGAGAGACGGATAATTCCGCTCCTTCGGATCCATCCGGCCGCCCAGACGCCCCCGGCCTCCAGAATACACCGGAAGCACCATCTCATGCAGAAACTCCCCACGGGCAGACGCAGACCCCGGCCCCCCGCCAGGACATTACTTCAAAGGAAGGGACCGCTGCCAGCATCCGGATTCCGGCCAACACCCTGGCCATTCTGGGAATTGCATTTTCTCTGGCTGTCATTATTGCTATTGTGGCGGCCGTGAAGATTCATGTGCGCAGGAAGGAAGAAGAGGATCTGTACCTCAGACGCCAGCGAAGGCTGGAGCGTCTGGAAGATATTGGTTTTTCCTCCTCTGATTTTGAAAAGCTGGTGGCCCAGCGCCGTGTCTCCTCTCCGCCTCTGGGAGAAAAGGGTAAAAAAGGCAGGGGACGCAGGCGCAAAAAATCCTTTTTCCGTTGAACTTCCCCCCGGCATACGCTATAATGAAAATTGTTAATTCATCTATGCAGCCGGAATGCATCCAACGCCAACAGGGGAATATGTAATGAAATCATTCCATATAAATAAAACCGACCTTAAGGCTGCTGCCATAAATCTGGTAAGGAATCTGCCCATTACCATTGAATATATGGCCGCAGCCACTTTAGTATCCACCATATTTTTTCACTTCAGCAACAACGTGACAAATATATCCATCATATACACCCTGGCCATCATCATGATTGCCCGTGCCACCAGCTGCTACGGCGCCGGCATCCTGGCTTCTCTTTTCGGCGTGTTCTGGGTAAATTTTGCCTTTACCTACCCTTACCTGACTTTGAATTTCACGATGTCCGGTTATCCCATCACCTTCCTGGGCATGGCTCTCATATCCAGCCTGTCCAGCAGCATCTGCATCATGATCACCAAGCAGAATGTCCAGCTTCAGGAAAAAGACCGCATGCTGCTCAATGCGGAAAAGGAAACCATGAGGGCCAACCTGATGCGGGCCATGTCCCACGACCTGCGCACTCCCCTGACCAGCATCATCGGTTCCAGCTCCACCTACCTCAGCCAGGAGGAATACATGTCCCCTGAGGAAAAGCGGAAGCTGGTCAGAAACATAGAAGAAGATGCCCAGTGGCTTCTCAACATGGTGGAAAACCTTCTTTCAGTCACCAGAATCCAGGACGAAAAAGGCGTGGCCTCCGTGGTCAAGGCAGACGAATCCCTGGAAGAGGTCATATCCGAATCCGTGCAGCGGTTCAGGAAACGGTTCCCGGATGTCCAGGTGCGGGTCATCATTCCCGACTCCGTCATCATAATACCCATGGATGCAACCCTGATAGAACAGGTTATCAATAACCTTCTGGAAAATGCCCTGTTCCATTCCGGTACCAACGGGCCCATTGACCTGGTGGCTGCCGCCGGGAAAAGCGGTCTTTCTGTCTCCATCAAAGATTACGGCAAGGGCATTGCCCCCGAACTGCTGGATACGATTTTTGACGGGGGAGGCACGTCGGATAACCATACCGGAGACGGACACAAAGGAATGGGAATCGGTCTGAGCATCTGCAAAACCATCATCAATGCCCACGGAGGCGAAATCCACGCCGGCAATCACCTGCGGGGCGCCCAGTTTACATTTACCTTACCAGATTGGAGGGAATACTAAATCATGAATACCAAAGCCAACATCATTATTATCGAAGACGAGAAGAACATCTGCAACTTCATAGAGACCGTCCTGTCCCCCCAGGGCTACCAGGTTACCAGCGCCAATACCGGAACAGACGGCCTCAAGCTCATCGAGTCCCTTAAGCCGGATGTGGTACTCCTGGATCTGGGGCTGCCGGACATGGACGGCCTGGAACTCATACAGGAGGTCAGGTCCACCAGCGCCCTGCCCATTATCGTGATTTCCGCCAGGACCCTGGAGCGCAGCAAGGTGGCTGCCCTGGACCTGGGAGCAGACGACTACCTCACCAAACCCTTTGGCACAGCTGAACTGCTGGCCCGCATCCGCACCGCGCTGCGCCACAGCCAGAGGGCGGCCGGAACACAGAGCCTTAAATATGAAGTCGGGGATCTTCTCATTGACTTTGAACGACGCCTGGTAAAGGTAAAGGGGCAGGATGTCCATTTAACCCAGATTGAATATAAACTGGTTTCCCTGCTGGCCCAGAACGCCGGCAAGGTCATGACCTATGAAAGTATTATTTCCAAAATATGGGGGCCATTTGCAGACAGCGACAACCAGATTCTGCGGGTAAACATGGCCCATATCAGAAGGAAGCTGGAGGAAAATCCGGCTGAACCCCAGTACATATTTACGGAAATCGGGGTGGGCTACCGGATGCGCGAGGAATAAAATAAAAAGACGGGCAAAAAGAGGGAGCCGCTCAATCATCTATTTTGATGATTGAACGGCTCTCTCTTTTCTGTTTTTCTGCGCAGAAAAGGAGCATCTAACTCCAGCAGATTTATCAGGACAGCCTCTTAACTTTAAAAACCATATCCTGTTTTGTATTTATTTCTACGTAAATATCCCTTACGTATGATATTATATGTCACGCAAACAATTTATTGAATATTTTTTATACTTTTCTTAATTTTGTCTTAACTAAATGTCAAAATTTGTCGATTAATACTCTATATTACTTATTATAGTTTTTCGCGTCCTTTTAGGAAAGGGGAAATCTTCATGTTTACACACTATTTTAATCCTTTCACTGACAAACAGAAGTTCCCCTTACACCGAGCACATATACATGCGCCCTAAATTACCTCTGCCGTCTTTATAATCCCCTAACTATAAAAATCAGGAGACAATGATGAAATGAAAAATTTAAAAATACGAACAAAATTATTTATACTTGTTGTATTTATGATGGCCGGAATTATTATTATCGGCATATCTTCCTTGCTATTTATGTCAACTATTAATGACAATACAACCGAAATAGCATCCAACTGGCTTCCCTCCACAATCCTGGCCGAGGAGATGAATACAGCGGTTTCCGATGTCCGTACCCAGGAATTTAAGCATGTTGTGTCCCAGGACGCCAAAGAAATGGACAAGGTGAATACGAAGCTGGACCAGCTGTCTGAGACTTTCATCCGTATGCAGAAGCAGTACAATGAACTGGCTGTCAATGAAACGGACCGGCAGCTCCTGTCAGATATACAAAAGGCATGGGACAGCTATTTAGCAGAAGGCGAATCCATGATTAAGCTTAGTGCTGAGAACAAAACAACGGAGGCCATGGCCATCATGAACGGCGAGCATTTAGATAACTTTGATAGTCTGACCGCCAAATGTCTGGAGCTGGTTCAATTTAATAAATCTGGTAGTGACGCTGCCAATGAGCAGGCTGACATTGCCTATGCCGTGGCTCAGAAATTAACCATCGGCCTTCTTTCAGGCCTGTCCGTGGTGACTGTCCTCTTTGCCTTTTACATTGTACACAGCATTACAAAACCCGTAAGTGAAATTGACAATGTGGCACGTAAGATTGCGGATGGAGAACTGAATGAATCCATCCGTTACCAATCCAAAGACGAATTAGGCGTTTTAGCTGTTAACTTCAATAAAACCGTTACACGTCTTCGCGACTATGTTAACTATATTGATGAGATTTCCTCCATATTAAATGAAGTGGCTGACGGCAACCTGCTTTTCCAGCTCACTTATGATTATGCCGGTGAGTTTGCCAAGGTCAAGACCGCGCTTGAGCATATTTCCGATTCTCTCAATACTACACTAACCCAGATTAACCAGTCGTCAGAGCAGGTTGCTTCCGGCAGCGACCAGGTAGCTTCCGGTTCCCAGGCGCTGTCTCAGGGTGCTACGGAACAGGCCAGTTCCATTGAGGAGCTTGCCGCAACCATCAACGACATATCACAGCAAGTAAGCCAGAATGCGGAAAGCGCCAAGAATGCAAGCAGGCAGGCCTCAATCGTAGGGGAACAGATTACAGTCAGCAATGACTCTATGAAACACATGACCATTGCCATGAATGAAATAAGCGAAAAATCTTCTCAGATTGGAAAAATTATAAAAACAATTGAAGACATTGCATTCCAGACTAATATTTTGGCTCTCAATGCCGCGGTAGAAGCCGCGCGGGCCGGTGAAGCCGGAAAAGGATTCGCGGTCGTTGCGGACGAAGTACGCAACCTTGCCAGCAAGTCGGCTGAGGCATCCAAGGACACGGCCAATTTGATAGAAGGCTCTATGCAGGCAGTGGAGAAAGGCACCCAAATCGCCAACTCCACCGCAGAACAGCTTAGTCAGGTAGTAAGCGGCGCCCAGGAAATTGTAAATACCATAGACGATATTGCAACCGCTTCCCAAAGACAGTCGGATTCCATCAGACAGGTAACTACCGGAGTGGACCAGATATCCTCAGTCATACAGACCAACTCTGCAACTGCTGAGGAAAGCGCTGCCGCCAGTGAGGAATTATCCGGTCAGGCCCAGATACTTAAGAACCTTGTAAGCAAGTTCCGTTTAAAAGACAGCAATAACAGTTTTTCAGGATATGAATAATGTACGGACGCTGGTGCCGCTTTTAAACCGGATGCTTAAGTAAGGTATGTCAAAAATCAAGAGGGTACCGCTCATCTATTCTGATGGGCGATACCCTCGTTTTATAATAGATCCTTTTTATAGAAAATATCTCCCCAATCCTTCCAAAAAATACTGTCCCGCCACAGCGCCCTGGTCCGGAACGCCCTTTGCTTTAGCTGAAAACACAGCTGCCTTTCCATACTTGGGAAGCATATCCTCGGTTGCTTTTACACCTTCCTTTGCTCCCTCCACGGCCCGGCGCAGCATGGCTCCCATATCGGCGCCCTCCGTCAAGGCCTGCCGGGCCTTCCTTGCCCCGGCGTCCACAGCGTCCAGGATGGTACGGTCGCCCAGCTGGCATTTTCCGCGGTGTGCAATCCCTCCGGCAAAACCAGCCAGAAAATCCGCCAGCTCCCCGGGTCCCATCTCTCCTTTTTTGCCAATGGCCTTTCCGCCCTCCATGATTCCGCTGGACATCAGGGTCCCCATGGTGGACGGAACCAGAGCAGCCATTTTCATGCCCGCCTTCATGAGCGTTTTCCCAATATCTCCTTCCGCCTCATTATCCCGTATCAGCTGTGGCAGGGACCCAAAGCCTTTCTGCATGGTCAGCCCCAGATCCCCGTCTCCCATTCTGGCATCCATCTCGCAGAGCTCTTCCTTTTTCTCCCCAAAGATATCTGCCGTGCCCTGAAAGAACGCCGGAAGTTCATGGCATGTAATCCGTTCCATTCTATTTCCTCCTTAACCAACCAGATAAATATTACCGGTTACACCTGGGTATAAAACGGCGTATGGACAGGCATGTCAATCCACTGCTTCATCTCCTGGTCCGCCATGCGGCAGATGGATATGGAAGCGCCGGCCATCTCCATACTGGTGGCATATTCTCCCACAAAGGTGCGGTACACCTTGATTCCCTTTTGTTCCAGAAGGCGGTGCACGCTTCCCGACAGAATATACAGCTCCTCCTGGCTGGTAGCTCCCAGGCCGTTAATCAGCAGGCAGACCTCCTCACCCGGATTCAGGGGCATATCTCCCAGGATCTCCCCCACGGATTCCTCTGCCAGGTCATCTGCCGTCTTTACCGGGCCGTTCCACACTCCGGGCTCACCGTGGATTCCCATGCCAAAGGCCATCTCGTCCTCTGCCAGAGTAAAGTTGGAATGGCCGATTTCCGGGATGACGCAGGGCGTCAGGGCAAATCCAACGGTTCTGGTATTATCCTTTGCCTTTTTTGCCGCGGCCAGTACTTCCTCCAGCGTTCCCATCCGGGCAGCCATGGCCCCTGCGCATTTATACATGAAGAAGATTCCGGCCACTCCCCGGCGAACCTGGGCGTCCTTATTGGAAAGCACATCGTCCGCCCCCACGATGCTGGCGGTCCTGATATCATCCATGTCCAGCATCTCAGCCGCCATATCAAAATTCATAATGTCCCCTGTATAATTCCCATAGAGGAACAGGACTCCTGCCCCGGCCTCCACTTCCTTAGCCACATTGTAAATCTGTTCCGAGGAAGGCGACTGGAACACACCGCCGACCCCGCAGCCGTCCAGCAGGTTCTCACCCACATATCCAAGGAACAGGGGCAGATGCCCGGTGCCCCCGCCGGTAATGATGGCCACCTTTCCCTGTTTCTTTTTTGCCGTACAGTAGCAGCGGAGGTCATCCTCCACATATTTCACCATATCTGGATGGGCAGCGTAGATCCCGCGCAGCATATCATCCGTATAAGCTTCCGGGGCATTTATTATTTTCTTCATAGATCCTCCTAAATCCTCCTAAAGAATGATTTCTTTTGGATAAGCCCACTTCTGCAGTTCCTCCACCGGCAGGGCATGTGGTTCTGCCCCGTTTCCGGCGGCCAGAGTGATATAATACATCTCCGCGATTTCCTCCACGTACTGGGCCTTTAAGAATGCCGCGTCCATGTCCTTATCCGCTGCAATGGCACCGTGGCTCTCCATGAGACAGCAGTCATACTCCTTCATCACTTCCGCCACCTTCTCAGCCAGGTCCACGGTTCCGGCCCGTCCATAAGGCGCCACGGGAACTGTTCCCGTCTTGCCCAGGTAGGCGCACTCATAGACAATGGGCCTAATAGGCTTATTCATGATGGAAAACGCAGTGGAATAGCGGGCGTGTGTATGCACGATTGCCCGGATATCCTTTCTTTCCTTATAAATATACAGGTGCATCATGGCCTCGCTGGAGGGCTTGACCTCTGCCGCCCTCTCAATCACCTTACCGCTAAGGTCCATGACGCAGACGTGTTCCGGTCCCAGCACATCCCTGGCCACGCCGCTGGGCGTTATCACCACATATCCCGTCTCCGGGTCATAGATGCTGAAATTACCCGATTTGTGCCTGCACATGCCCAGGCGCTCCGCCTCCTTTGCAACTGCAACCACCTGCTCCTTTAATGTATCAGGCATGTAAAATCCCTCCGCTCTGCCGTTACAGGCATCCTTTCTGTATCATAATGCAGGCATAAAATGCCGTCTCTGAGGTGGATACCACCGCATAGGCATCCTTTGCCGCATCATAGAACGCGAACCGGTCCAAAAAGCCCACTGCATCTGCGCCGCGTTCGTCATGTTTTGCCACGATATCCGTAAACTCGTCCCAAACAGGACACTTAAGGTCACGGTGCATTTCCATTTTATCCATGATGGTAACGGGTTTCTCCACAAAGCCGTCTAAGGGCATCAGCTGCAGAATGGCGTCCAGCATGTCTGTGGCCCGGTGCCCGTCGCACCGGATATTAATATGATTCTTCTCTGCCGCAATGGATGCAGCCGGAAAATTGGCATCCCCGATAACCAGGGTATCCCCATGCCCCATCTCATGCAGAACCTTAAGCAGCTCAGGCGAAATGCTTGCAGGTACTCCACTCAGCATATGCTTACCTCCCTATTCCCAAGGCTTCAAACGCCTTGTCATATGGCGCGCGGCACATCCCCTTCTCCGTAATGATGCCTGTAATCAGGGAGTGGTCGGTCACGTCAAAGGCAGGATTGTATACATTGATTCCTTCCGGAGCCATGCGCTCCTTATACCACATCTCGGTCACCTCATCCGGGCTGCGCATCTCAATGGGAATCTGATCCCCTGTCAATGTATCCATATCAATGGTGGAGGTCGGCGCGCACACATAGAAGGGGATTCCATAGTGCTTTGCCAGAATGGCCACGCCGCTGGTTCCTATTTTATTGGCGGCATCGCCGTTTCTGGCCACCCGGTCGCAGCCCACAAATATAATGTCAATTTTTCCCGACTTCATCAGTATGGACGCCATATTGTCGCACTGAAGGGTGGTGGTGATACCCGCATTGTACAGTTCAAAGGAGGTGAGGCGGGCGCCCTGGAGAAGCGGCCTTGTCTCATCACAGTAAACATGCATGTCTGTTCCCGGCCAGCCCTTTTCCAGGGCAATATACATGGGAGCCGTAGCTGTCCCATACTTGGCCGTGGCCAGCGTGCCTGCATTGCAGTGGGTCAGGATGCCGATTTCCTTCCCCTCCTTCTTAAGCTCTTTCAGCAGTCCAAAGCCAATCTCTCCGATACCGCGGCTAATCCCCACATCCTCTTCCCGAATCTTATCCGCCTCTTCAAAAAGCAGCTCCTTGATCGCAGCCACGTCTTTTTCGCTGTTGGCAACCACAGCCGCCTCCATACGGTTTAACGCCCAGAACAGATTGACAGCCGTTGGCCTGGACGAAGCCAGATAATCCTTTAATTCCTTAAACCGGCTGTAGAACGCGTCATACTGGTCCTCGGCTATGCCCGATGCCAGCAGGGCAATTCCATAGGCAGCCGCAGCGCCGATTGCAGGAGCGCCACGCACTCTCAGCTTCTTGATTGCCTCCCATATTTCCTCTTTCGTATTCAGATTAATGCGCTTAATGGTACCCGGAAGAAGCGTCTGGTCTATGATGTCCAGCGAGCTTCTGTCCTCTCTCATTCTGACCGTGATTACATGGTCAAAAAATTCTTCAACCGTCATGGTTTTTATGCCTCCTTCTCTACTAAACCTGTATCATCCCTTATATCCCAACCGTGCCTAAAGGGTCTTTTGGGCTGCTTCCTTTGCCCTTAACACCGCCGCAACGTAATCGGCGCCGGTCCGGAAGGCTCCCTGGTTCATGATATATTCCTTGCCTGCCAGTATATTGATGCGCTCCGCAAGGAGGCGTTTCTTTTCATCCTGGATGGTGGTCACATCCACCACATTGGCCATACCCACGGTCCTGCGGTGCAGCTCTGTACCTGCATAACCGGCGGTATCCTTAAGGATTCCGTCAAAATACCACTCCTTAAAGCCCTTTACCTTAGCCATGGGCTCTGTCACTGCCTCGTCATACTTCCTGCCAAACTTCTCTATAAACAGGTCCACTGTCTCCTCAATTGTCTTAAGGCACCAGTCGCAGAACGGCCCGTCGTCTGTGGAAAGACCGTTGTCATATGCAAATATCAGGTTTGCCACCACATTGCCCACATCATAGCCCATAGGCGCATAGGTTCCGAATTCGCAGTCAAATATCTTTGTTGAATCCTGGCGTATAAAAATGGAGCCCGTGTGGAGATCGCCGTGCAGAAGGGCCTGGGCGTCTGTCATAAAACGGAATTTAAGCTTGCTCACCTCCAGGTGGAGCGCCTCGTCCTCATAGAGCTCCTTCTTCACAAAATCCCGGTTGGGCCCATATACATTGTTCCTGTCATACAAATCCATATATGGCTCCATGAGCACAAGTTTTTCCGTGATATCACACAGGTCCGGCGATATAAATTTCTTCACCAGCTCCTTCTTCTCCTTGTGGTCCATGGCCACATCACTGCTCAAAAGAAGGGTGTTGACCATAAAGGTGGAGACATCCTCAGCGAACCTGGGGAAGGTCTCATGCTTTAACATGGCGTCACGCATGACAGCATAATCAGAGCAGTCCTCCATGCCGCAGGCGCACATAACGGTGTCAAAGAAATACACATGAGGCACCATTCCCGGCGCATACTGGTCCTCCAGCATAAGGATTTCAGACTCCAGGCGGTTTCTGTCCCTGGATGGTTTTATATCCTTGGATATCCTGGCCTCGGATCCGGCCTGTTTGATGTAGATGGAATGTCCCTTGCCGTCCCATACACGGTATACATAGTTCAGGTTGCCATGGGAGGGAGGAACCACTGCCTCCATGGAATCGCGGTCCCAGGGGATTTCCGTTGCCTTCTCCAGTGTATACTCAATGACATCCCCCACGTTCATCTGAAAATAATGATCAAATCTTGACATATGTAGTAACCTCCTGATTAATCTTCTTTTTTAGACGCATAAGCTGCAATAAGCGCAAGTGCCAGGACAGCACCCTTCACTGCCGGCAGAACATAGAACGGAACCGCACAGATAGTAAGTCCGTTCTCCAGTGTGGAAACCAGCATGGCGCCTATCATGGTTCCCAGTGCATTGGGCTTCTCAGCGCCGCCCACGGTACGTCCCACGAAAACAGCTGCCAGCGACGGCATCAAATAGTTATCGCAGCACATAACCTGGGCCGAGCTTCCCCTGGATGCCACCAGGATACCGCCGATGGCGATGAACACTGCTGTAATCATACCGGCCAGATAGCGGTATTTCTTTACATCAATACCGGACAGCTTTGCAGCTTCCTTATTGCCGCCCATGGCGTAGAGATACCGGCCATGCTTGGTAAAGTTCAGGAAAAGGTAGGCCACAAGCACACAGCCCAGCATGATAATAATGATCCACGGAGCGCGTCCGATGGCTGAAAATGATTCTGAAAGCGCGGTACGTGCAGGAGCCGCTCCCCAGGAAGTCTTCATGCCGGTGGAGACAGCGCCTCCGCCTATATACCACTGTCCGATTCCCTGATGGACAAACATCAGGGCACAGGTGGCAAGCATATCCGGAATCTTGCACACAAGAATCAGGAACATGGTCAGCTGGTACATAACCAGAGTTGCCAGAATACAGATAAGAATTGACATTCCTAATGACTGTCCCAGCCAGAGATATGCAGACACAAACACATACGCAGAACAGCTGGCCAGTGTTCCGGCTGACATATCAAAACCATCCGGCGCCATGGTAATGGTGGCCGCAATACCAAACACCGTATTTATGGCCATTGCCCTGAGAATATTCACCATGTTGCTTGTTGACATAAAGGAGTTTCCCTTATAGGCTGTAAACGCAACAAAGCAAACCATCAATGCCAGGACCGCAGCCCAATCCACTAAAAACCTCTTAATATTCGTACGACTTTTCATCGCTACCGTATCCCTCCTGTCTATTATTTCCCGTTCTTATTATCTTTGCCGCCAACTGAGTAGTACATGATTTCGTCCTCCGTGGTCTTAGCGGTTTCCAGCTCTGCCATAACCGTACCGTTGTACATGACATACATGCGGTCCGTCAAAGACAGCAGCTCCGAGTTTTCACAGGAAGCATAGATAACACAGTTTCCCTGTTTCGCAATTTCATTGATCAAATGGAAAATGTCCTGTTTTGCCCCCACATCCACTCCCTTTGTGGGTTCGTCAAATATGTATACATCGCAGTCCGCCGCAAGCCATTTTCCCACCGCTACCTTTTGCTGGTTGCCGCCGGAAAGATTTTTGACCTGCTGTCTTACGCTTGGTGTGGAAATCCCAAGGTCCTTTACAAACTGCCTGGCATTGTCGTCCACTTTCCTCCTGCGGATAAAGGGTCCTGTGCAGAACCTGGAGAGACAGGCCGCCGATAAATTAAAGCTTACATTCTCATTTACCAGAACGCCCTCCTTGCGCCGTTCCTCCGGAACCAGGGCCATCCGGTTTTTTACTGCCCCGGAGGGATTTGCTATCTTTAACTCCCTGTTCTTCAGCATGACCTTTCCGCCTGTCTTTTTATATGCGCCGAAGATGGTCTTGCAAAGCTCGGACTTCCCGGCTCCCACCAGGCCGGCGATTCCTACCACCTCGCCCTTTTTCACCTGTATGGACACGTCCTTTACCTTGCCGCCTGCACCGGATAAGTGTTCTGTCTGAAACAGCACCTCTCCAATCTGGCAGGCTTCCTTTGGGAAGTTCTCTTCGAACTTGCGCCCCAGCATCTTTTCCACGATTTCTTTTGTGGTGGTCTCCCCTGTAACCGGCGTGGTGTCAATCATTTTGCCGTTTCGCATCACCGTATAATTTTCGCAGACCTCCAGGATTTCATTTAACCGGTGGGAAATAAAAAGAATCGCAATATTTTCCGTTTCATGCAAATGTTTCACAATCCGGAACAGTTCCTCTGTCTCGGTATTACTTAATGGCGCGGTGGGCTCGTCAAGAATCAGGAAATTACATTCCGACCGGATGGCCTTTGCTATGAGCACCATCTGTTTCTGAGCCAGGGACAGGTTCTGCACCAGTTCGTGCTCATCCACCTGATCGCGGCCGATATGCAGCCGGTCCAGGGCCTCGCGCCCCTGCTTATATGCTTTTTTCCAGTTTACGATATAGCCGCTCTTACCCATGACCATATCGTTCTGTACAATGTTCTCCGCAACTGATAAGGTGGGATACAGCGCCATATCCACTTCCTGATACACAATCTGGATTCCAAGCTTCTTGGCATCCACCGGTGTCCTTACCTCCACCTTTTTTCCATTCAGCAGCACATCTCCGGTATAAGTGGAATTTGCCCCTGCCAGCACCTTCATCAAAGTTGATTTCCCCGCTCCGTTGGCGCCCACGACTGCCCGGATTTCACCGGTGGTCACCTCAAAGTTAATGTCATCAAGTGCTTTGACGCCCGGAAATTCAATGGAAACATGTTTCGTCTCTAATTTAATCCTATCCATGGAGTCCCTCTTTTCAGCGATACAATCTTTTTAAAAAAGGGAAACGCAGGCCAAAACCCGCGCTTCCCAAAAAAACGATTGCCTGTGGTTTTGTGTTCTAAAAAAACCTCGTTTTTTACTGGCCGCTTATTTGTGAATCAAATCCTTTGGCATCCAGTCTGCAGCAGACAGATAATCCAGATTTCCGTAAGTCTCGCCGGCAATATTGCCCAGGTTCTCTACGGTGGAGTCTGACTTAAGCGCATCTGCCTTGATTGCTGTACCGGGAACTTCAACTACATCCACTCCGCTCTCGCCGGTTGCCGGGTCAAAAATCTTATCGTACTGGTCTGCCAGCTCCAGCATAAGGATACGCATACCAATCTCGCCGTTCATGGTCCAGTCGGTTGTGCCGGCCGCGGTCCAGATGTCAGGACGGGTCTGCATGTTGGTCACGTCAACCGGGTCAATATCAACCGATGCCATTGGAAGCGCGTCGCCGTTCTTGCCGTTAAAGTTGTCATTCTCAGCAATTGCATTGTAAACGCCCTGGCCGTACAGGTCATAGTATGCAATAACGCCGTCCACATCTGCCCTGTTCACGCCCTGCAGATATGCAGCTGTCACTGTGTTAGCCGAGTCAACGGAATCCTGAAGAGGCTGTACCTCGCCTACGGTCACAATCTTACCGGCAGCTTCATACTCCTGCCAGCCAACCTCGCGGCGGTCAAACGGGCTGTTGTAGTTAGGACCTCTCCAAACCTTAATCAGGCGGACGCCCTCGCCGTACTTTTCAATCATCTGGTCCAGAAGAACGGTTACCAGGGACTTATCCTGCTGGAACATCTGGGTAACGCCCGGAAGCTTCTGATACTCTCCGTCAGAGTAGAACTGGGTGTCAAAGGTAACAATCTTCATATCCGGATACTGCTCTGTGATTTCCTTAAGGAATACATAGGAACCGTCCTGGTTGCCGTGGCTGACCAGCAGTCCGTCATATCCTGCGGATGCGCAGGTACGGATGGTATCCTGCCACTTGTTGAAGTCACCGTCACAGAAGAAGAAATCAAACTTTACATCCAGGGCTTCGCAAAGAGATGCGCAGGAATCTTTCCACATCTGGAAAATGGTTGCGGAAGGCAGAAGCATGATATAGGCTACTTTCTTACCTGCCACCGGGTTCTCTGCTGCAGCCGGCGCTGCTGTGGTATCTGCCGCTGCCTCTGCTGCCGTGGTCTCCGCCGCCGCTGCCGCGGTGGTCTCTGCGGCCTTAGTCTCTGCTGCCGTGGTGGATGAACCTCCCGATCCGCCGCAGCCTGCCAGCAAGGATGCTGCCATAGCAGCTGCTGCAATTACACTGACCACTTTTTTCATTTTTTTCATTGTACTCTTTCCTCCTTTTTTGTTATTGATATTGTTTACTAAACAATATGTGTGCCTCGTTCTTTGTGTTAACTAAATACTACAACGAATTTTCTTTAATGTCAATATGTCTTTGGTATTTTTGTTATAATTTTCCATTAATTATTGTGTTTATTGTGCATTTTAATTGTTCAAATCAATAAACGACCCTATTTTAGCCGTTTTTGTATTTATTTTTGTTTAGTAAACATTCAATTTTATATATTGAATTGACCCAGTTTCAACCCTGTGTTATAATTCAAACTATAATATGATTAGTAAATTACGTGGATTGTTCAATGATGTTTAATTTAACGTCTGCAATCCGGAAAGAGAGATTTCATATGACCGTCAGAGAGCTGGCCAAGCAGATTGGCGTTTCGCCCGCAACCATTTCCATTGTGCTGAATGGAAAGAAGGGTGTCAGTGAGGATACACGGAAGAAGGTGTTGGACGCAGTAAAATCCTGCCAGTACACGCCTCCTGCCCGCAAGCCCAAAAGCGGCAAGAACGTGCTCCTGGTTAAATACTATAAAAGCGGTATGCTGGTAGAGGAAAATCAGGGATTCATTTCCATGATTATTGATTCCATCGAGGAACAGCTCCGCACAGAGCAGCTGGGTATGACCATGACCGTGGTCAAAACCGGCCTAAAGCCGGCCCTGGATTCCATTGATTACAGCAAATACTGCGGGATGTTCCTGATTGCCACCGAGGTAATGCGGGATGAATTCTCAGCCCTTGATTCCATTCCCATCCCTTTTGTAGTGGTGGACAACACGGTTCCCAACCATTACTGTAGCAGTGTATGCATGAACAATGCCGAAAATGTCCATATTGCCCTCCAGTACTGCAGGGAATGCGGACATACCGAACTTGGATACCTGGGCAGTACCACAGGTGCAGAAAACTTTAATGAACGGCACATAGCCTTTCTTAGATATGTAAAAGAATTGAATTTTAAGTTTGACTCCCAAAATGAGTTCCGTGTAAAACCCACCATGCTGGGAGCCCATGACGATTTCTCCAAAGTACTGGATCAGAATCCGGTGCTTCCCTCCTGCTTTTTTGCGGAAAACGACACCATTGCCCTGGGTGCCATGAAGGCCCTGAAGGAAAAGGGGTACAAGATTCCCAATGATGTATCCCTGATAGGCTTTGACGATATTCCCTATTCGTCCATAAGCTCTCCCACCCTGACCACCATCCACGTACAGAGAAAGATAATGGGTAAGCAGTCTGTCATCCAGCTGATGCAGCTCATAGAGGACCCCCGTTTCATGCCCATGAAGACCCAGATTACGGGAAAGCTGGTGGAACGCTCCAGCGTGAAGCACCTTGCGTAATCAAACAAAAATCCCCCGGCCTCTCAAACTTGAGGGACCGGGAGACCGTAGTCAGGTACTTGCTCCGTTTTATTTTATGACACCTTATCCGACTGATTCTGCTTGCTTTTCCCCTTCAGGGATTTGGAGGCAGCCTTGTGATGGGCCTTGGCACTGCGCTTTTTCCGGCCGTCCTCCTTTTTCTGGGCCAGAAGCTCCACATCCTGCTCATCCGCCATTTTTGCCGTCTTCACAGCATAAAAGCGGTCATCCTCTGACTTTTTCACCCTTATTTTCCCCTTCACATACCCATGCTCAGGGCATACGGCCAGGCAGAAATAAAATCTCTGTCCATAGGGAAACCATCTGAGCTTCTTGCGCAGCATCCTGCTGCATTTCACGCATTTCATATCCGTTATATCCTTGTCTTTAAGGATATCTTCCCTGGAGTCAAATTCTCTGGACACATATTTTGAATATTCAGGAAAATGCAGCCGGTATTCTTCAGCTTTATTTCTGGGAAGTCCGTAATAATCCACCGACACATAGATTCCAAAGGTCTCCATGTCCATCACCGAAAGGATGCGGCCGGTATAATAGGCATCATCCAGCGCCCTGTGAAAGGGCCTCTCCTCCTCCATTCCCTGAAGCTGTACCGCCATATCAAGGGAAACCTTGTTTTTTCCGTCCCCGTACTGAAGGCAGTAAAGCTTCTGGATATCCAGATAAAGAAGGGGCCTGGGAAACGGGTTGGGAAGCTTGTGATATGCCATATTCCTCTGAAGCTCGGTCAAATCCATGGAACCCCAGGTGCAGAAACGGTACTCCTCCTCCCCGCACCATGCAAGAAAACGGTTCATAACCACATCAAAAGGCTCTCCCGCCTGGCGCAGCTCCGCCATATCCATATGTGTTACTTCCGAAATCTTAAAATGCATCTTTTTATAAACCTTGGGCCGGATCAGCTTGTGGAACGTTCCTGTCTCTTCAAAATTCCCGTTCAGCTTCACTGCTCCGATTTCTATAATTTCAAAAGGAAGATGCTCCACCGAATCTTCCTTTCCATTGGGACTCTGGTTCCATTCCAAATCAAAAACAATGTAATTCATCTTTTCATCCTGTCACTATACAATCTCAATTTACTTACCTATCTTACCATATCGGAAAGGATATGGAAAGGGGCTTTCTATGTCATTGATTCCCAGTATTACCAATTCTGTCACTGTATCCTTTGCTCTCATGTACCCTTATGCCGTGAGCGGAGTATATGACAATGAATGCCATCCTTTGAATGCCTTTCTTTGAATGCCTTCCTTTGGGTACTTTCCTTTGGATACCATCCTTTTGGACCCTTGAATTGTTAACCGCATTCCACTTTTATGTTGACAATTAGGCGGTGACTATCTATAATAAGTAAAATATAACGGCAAATTTCAGAGAGGTATTCAATATGATAAAACTCATACAAGCTGCCTGCCAATGGGGACAGAAGGATTTTGACGGATGGGTTATCGGAAAGGCCCGGTACTGTTTCCACCGCCAGTCAGAACCCGCATCATACGAATCCATGCCAAAAAAGACTGCTCCCGGATATGTCCTGTTGGAAATCATTGCATATGATACAGACCGCCAGCCCTGCCAATCTCTTGAAATTTGTCTGGTGGACACTAAGGCTCTCAGGAATACCGGAAGAGCCATGAGGGCCGGGGATTTAGGGGATATAGAGGATTCCGGGGCGGCCAGGTATTCCGGAGATTTCAGGCATTCCGCAGTTCCCAGGCATTCCGAAGATTTCAAGCATTCCGCAGTTCCCAGGCATTCCGCAGTTCCCAGGTATATGCCGGACCAGCTGACAATGGCCTTTCCCCAAAAACACCTTGAAAGCTTCCTGGCTGCTTCCGGGGATACCAACCCGATTCACTATGGACCGGATGCAGTGATTCCCGGTCTGTGGATACTAAACCGGCTGGAGGGATTATACGGTTCCCGGAGCCCTGCCGAAACCCTATCCATACGGTTCCTGCATCCTGTCCATGCAGGTGGTTCTGTCCGCCTGGTACAAAAAAACAATATAGTAACAGGAACCATGGGCAGTATAACCTGTTTTACCATGTCCATTCACACACCAGACCAAACTCAAAAACGGAGGTAATCATGAATCAGAAACTCAACACCATGGAACTCACCAAAATGGCATTGCTGACCGCATTAATATGCGTTTCCGCTTACATTGTCATCCCGCTCCCGTTTACACCGGCCAGTCTTACAGCCCAGACCCTGGTTGTCAACCTTATTGCACTGCTCCTGACTCCCAGGCAGGCGGCATTTACCATGGTCGTGTATATTCTTCTGGGTCTGACCGGTCTGCCTGTATTCTCCGGCGCTATGGGCGGTCCCGGAAAGCTGTTCGGACCAACAGGGGGATATATCATGTCATGGATTCCGGCTGTCATCCTCATGTCATGGTTAAAAGGAAAACATTACAGCTTTAAGCGGTATTGTCTGGTGACCATTCTGGTGGGCATGCCTGTGATTTACCTGGTGGGAAGCGCCTATATGAAATTTATAACCGGAATGGACTGGGCAGCTACCTTCACAGCCGCCGTTATTCCATTCATTCCCCTTGACATTTTTAAATGCTTTGCCGCCGCCCTGATTGCGAAGCCGGTGCAGATAAGTCTGTCAAACGCCCAGCGGGCGCGTTAGGAGGCTTTTTATGGACAATGTATTCATACTGGGCGGGCTGCGCAGCTATATCGGCGTTAAAAACAGTGCATACCGCCATGTGCCCGCAGAACATCTGGGCGCCGCCGTATTAAAGGAACTGACCGCCCGGTATCAGCCGCCAAAGATTGATATGATGATCTGCGGAAACTGTGTGGGCGGCGGCGGCAACATTACCCGTCTTATGGCACTGGAAGCAGGACTTTCAGAATCCATTCCTTCCTTTACAGTGGACCTTCAGTGCGCTTCCTCCCTGGAAGCCGTCATAACAGCCGCCGCCAGGATTGAGAGCGGTCTGGCTGATCTGGTTATTGCCGGAGGTTTTGAGAGCAGTTCCACCCAGCCTGTGCGCAGCTATAACCCTAACCACCCATACGCTGCCGCGACCCAAGCCGATAATCCTTCCGGCAATCCAGCTTACACTTGCAATGCACGCAGGGCGGAGCTTTCTCTGACATACAACACTGCCAAATTTATTCCCGGACCCCATCGCGAGGACGTGATGCTGCAGGGTGCTGAAAAGACTATATGCCATTACCATATAAGCCCCGGAGAAATGGATGCCTGGGTGTTGGAAAGCCACAGACGGGCGTACAGAGCCGCCCGGGAAGGCCTTCTTGACGGCATTACCGTCCCTGTATTCGGCCTTGGCCATGATGAGGGAATCCGCCCCCGCCTGAACCAGCGCCTGCTGGACCGGCTGCCCTGTGTCCTGAAGAACGGCCGGTATCTCAATGCCGCCAATGCCTGCACCATGAACGACGGAGCTGCCTTCCTTCTTCTCTGTTCGGAACAATATCTGAAAAAGCACAAACTTTCCCCCCGCTTCCGCCTTGCAAATGCCTGTACGGTTGGGGCTGACCCTCTTATGAGTCCTGCCTCCGTGCTTCCTGCTGTGAGCGGCCTTTTGGAACGCAGCGGACTTTCCATGGATGACATAGGAGCCATTGAATGCAACGAGGCGTTTGCCGCCATTGATGTTCTCATCAGCCGGGCTTATCCGGATAAGGCTTCCCGTTACAACCAGCTGGGCGGCGCCCTGGCCTATGGACATCCCTATGGGGCATCCGGCGCCATTATCCTCCTTCATCTGATGAGGTCCATGGAACTGTCAGAAAGCAGCCGCGGCATATGCTGCGCAGCAGCTGCGGGCGGAATCGGAAGTGCCATTCTTCTGGAACAATAAACAGCATCATTTCCCCAACTGTCATACGTCAAAAGGAGTTTTCCATGAAGCATTCTATAGATTATCTCTCTATGATTCAGTCCATTCCGGCCCACAGGACAGCCCTGATAGAGGACGGGCAGTTTTATACATACGGCTCCCTTACCGGGGAAGCCTGCCGCATCCGTTCCCTGGCCCCGGTATCATCCGGACTTTCCGTGGCATGGATCAGGGCGGCTTCTGTGCACGACCAGCTGGTGCAGTTTCTGGCACTAAGCGGTACATCCCGTGTACCTGTCATTGTGCCATCTGATATGAAAGCTGTTTCTGAATCCTTAATAACAGAGGAAATTCCTGACCGGGCCTGTATGGCAGTGCTTACCTCCGGTTCAACTGGACGGCCCAAACTATGGTTCCGTACCCTGGATAGCTGGGCCTCCTTCTTTCCCACCCAGAATACTATCTTTGGAATGACTGCCGAAACACGGCTCTTCTGCCAGGGCAGCCTGGCATTTACCGGTAATCTGAATCTGTATCTGTCCCTTCTGTCACTGGGCGCATCCATCATCACTGCTTCCCCTGTTAATCCTTCTGTCTGGTGCAGGGAAATAGAGCTTCACCATGGGAACGCCCTCTATCTCATCCCCTCCAAACTCCGGCTCCTGGCAAAATACACCTCCCATCCCTGCCCGGACATCAGGACCATCCTGGCAGGTTCCCAAAGCCTTGGCCGCAGGGACATGGTTCTTTTGAAAGCTGCCTATCCCGGCAGCTGCTGTTACCTCTATTACGGGGCCAGTGAACTGAGCTATGTCACCTGGCTGACTGACCGGGAAATGAATGATAATCCGTCCTGTATCGGCAAACCCTTCCCAGGCGTAGACGTAACCCTCTGTAACGGTGAAATCTATGTGGATACTCCCTATTCCGCCATAGGAATTACAGGGCCTTACAGTGTTGGCGATACAGGCTATATGGACCGTGACGGCTATTTGTACTTTAATGGCCGCAAAGATAATGTATACAATATTCACGGGCGAAAAGTCTCAGCCGTAAAAATAGAAAATGCCCTGAACTCCCTGCCTCAGGTACAGGAGGCTGCTGTCATCTTTCAAAATAATGCTCTGCGGGCCCATGTTGTCCTCCCTGCGCCCAATGCACCAGGCCAGGATGCAGCTGCCCTGCGACGCACCATAAAAAGGCAGCTGAATGATTATCTGGAATCCTGGGAAATTCCCAGGGATATTATATTCCATAAAAACCTTCCAAAAAACAACAGCGGAAAGACAGTCAAGGGACTGCTCTCCGCTAAGGAATAATAGACTATTTAAGACTGAATTCATGGGCAGGCTTGTCATACTGCCTCCCGGTAATCACACTGGCTGTCAGGTCCGTGCAATTATATACAATGGACCACTGCGTGGCATTCAGGCGTCCTGTTGTCTCAGACACATGCCAGTCCTTGGATGCTGCCTCCAGAAAGCCCATGGCTTCCTGCTCATCCTTAACAATGCCGGCACATTCTCCCAATGCCTGTTCCAATATCTCATAACGGTCCTGGCCATTTCCAAAATTAAATTTCTTCTCCGACAGCAGGAAATTCGTAGCTGCCTGGTAGTCTCCCTTCTTCCCTATCACTTCAAACTCATTATCAACATACTCCACAACCGCGCTGCTGCCCTTGGCATCTGCCAGCTGGAAGTGATAGCAGCTCCCTGCTGACGAGTGCATGTCGTACTGTGCCAGGAGCTCCAGGGCCTCATCCACATTGGCGGCCTTATCCAGCATAAGACGTATGGCCGTGGTGGTGGTAATATCCGTCCTGCCCGTATCCTGGTTTGTAGGTTCGTCGCCAATCCGAAGCACTGCTACTGCCAGCCCCTTTTCATTTACACCGTCCAGAGGGGCATAGGGTGCTGCCAGTGTTATAATTTTGCGTTTCAATGTATCCGGCAGTTTGTCCTCCCCAAACCCCAAAAACGCCAGGTTAACCGTTGACATGGAACGGTAGCCGTTCTCAGGCTCTGTTACCAGAAACAGGGCCGGGGAATAGGTCAGGTCAAAATTCCGGCCGAATACGCGGTCCCCATCCTCTGTCTGTGCGCTGAAGGTGGAACATCCTAGGTCAGGTATGGAAAACTCCAGGGGAATGCCCTTAAGCAGACGTTTTGTCACAAACTCCACCAGCTCCCTGTCACTGCTGGCACCTGTTTCCAAAAATTCATCAAACCCATAATCCCCATCGTACTTCATGGTATATAACACATTGTCATCCACTTTTTTAAGTGAATACAGCGTCTTTAGTTCATGCCGGAACAGGAATGCTCCTCCTGCCGCTGCAATGAGAATCACGGCCGCCAGTCCTGCCGCTATAACTGCCAGCCATTTTTTTATGTTTCTTGTCTTCATGATATATGTCTCTCCCTGTCTTTTCCGCTTTTAGATAAAATAAAAAGAACCACATACTCGTGATTCTTTCTGAGAGGCGACGACCGGAATCGGACCGGTGATAAGGGTGTTGCAGACCCGTGCCTTACCGCTTGGCTACGTCGCCATATTAACCTATAAATGACCCCAAGGGGATTCGGACCCCTGTTACCGCCGTGAAAGGGCGATGTCTTAACCGCTTGACCATGGGGCCTTGCATATATAAATTAAAAAACTCCCCGAGTAGGACTTGAACCTACGACAGCGCGGTTAACAGCCGCGTGCTCTACCGACTGAGCTATCGAGGAATAGGTTGATGCTCTCCGATTCCTTATTATACATTATAATAAAAAATTCATCAAGTACCTTTTGAAGATATTATATGAAAAACCTGCATTAATTATGCAGGTAATACATACCTTCAAAACCACATATTGAATTCCGATTGTTTACAAACCTTTTTCCCTTAACCTTTTGGATAAGCCCTCGACCGATTAGTATTAGTCAGCTCCATACATTACTGCACTTCCACCTCTAACCTATCTACCTCGTCGTCTTCAAGGGGTCTTACTCGCTTTCGCGATGGGA
>OLIH01000518.1_pt1 | contig 21988 bp, 41 predicted proteins | sample 1609721 | NCBI WGS metagenome assembly OLIH01 (sample SAMEA4350157, study PRJEB24818) | metagenome | biome: human; feature: gut; material: faeces | place: Denmark | collected 2013-09
ATGGTGGAGACGGAGGGGCTCGAACCCGCGACCTCTCGGATGTGAACCGATGGTTTAATTACCGATTTCCATTGATACAATGCGGTTTTTCAAGTTGCTTGACTTGCATTTGACTTGCATGCATTTTCTAAATACATGTCAAGTGCATCCATTTTAGCTGCCTTATATTTAGCATCCAGATGCGTATATATACCCATTGTAACCTTTATGTCGGCGTGCCCCATCTGATCTTTGGCGGTGAGCACATCCACGCCCGCCTTATAAAGCAGAGTGCAGAATGTATGCCTTAATTCATGGGCGGTGAATGTTTTAATCAGTATTGGAAGCGCACCGCGCTCTTTCCCGTTTTCGTCTTTCTGCCGTACAGCAAAGACATTCGCCCCGTCGAATGCATATTTAGCATTCAAATAAGCCATGTAGCTATTCCATAGGCGTTTCCATGCCTGTGCTGTCATGCGACCGCCATGCGCAGTGTGAACTACATACATTGTGCTGGGGTCGGATTTGCGCTCCTCACGCAAGTAGTCAGCCAACAACTGCGGGATATGCACAATGCGGATACCGGCCTCAGTTTTAGGCAATTTGATTTTGTCCGCTGAAAAATCCCATGCCTTGTTTACAGAGATAGTCCGCTCATCTAGGTCGATGTCTCCCCATGTCAAAGCGGTTACTTCTCCCCGTCGTAGGCCAGAATACATCATCAACATGGCGGCACGCTGCGCCCTGTGTGGCGTTTCTCGCACCCACGCCTGTTGTTCATCGTCCAACCATCCGCGCGTCTTTGCAGGCCTTCCGGCTGGCACTATAACTCTGTCACAAGGATTGTATTGTATGATTTCAGGAATAGCGAGAGCAAAAGCAGCTTTTGCGGTACTGGCAATATGAGTAAGCGTAGTGTGTGATAGGCCTGTTTCCGCAAGATTATTCAGGACACGCTGTATATCTGCAGTCCGTACTTTATCAGCCAGAATAGAGTGCAATGGCTTCAGGTGCTTAACGTATATATTGAGCGATGTGTACCAGCTTGCACCTACACCCTGTGCCTTTTTTGCCGCCAGAAAGTTATCCAGCAGCGTTTTCACCGTCTGCTTTCCAGCGTTTGGGTCTAATCCGCGTCCGAGCGCCGCGCGGTACTCTGCTGCTAGCCTATCCGCCTCTTTTTGTGTTGTAGCATAAAACGTTTTGTATTTCCGTTTACCGGCATCATCTTTCCCAATATATACCTGCTTTGCGTATCTCCCATCTGTACGTTTTTTTGTGCGTGCCAAAATAAAAACCTCCTTATGGTATACTTTGACAAGCCTACCCAGGAGGTGGTATAATCCGATTGTTGGGGCGGATTGCCACCTCTGTGGTAAGCTGTTCTATATAAACGCTTCGGTGTTCCAGCACCGGGGCGTTTTTTTATTTTGAGATCATATGATTCATTGCTTCTGTTATGGTAGAAAAGTCAATAGTTTTAAAATTTGAACCTTCTTTTTCATTTGAGTCAATAATGCAGAGAACCTTTCTTCCGTCCTCATAGCTTTCTAGATTGTTGTGTAGTGAAATCCTAACACTACTGTCTGTATACCAATACTCTGCTGTTCTTATATATTCATTATCGTCCCCAACATTATAAAACAGAACTTCTAATTTGTTGGTGTATTCTTTTTCTCGGGTTTCCCATACTTCGATGAGTTTTCCACCACTGACAGGTCTGTCCAAGTATTCCAAACCAGACCCTTTTACATTTTCTAAAAATTCGGTATAACTCTCGTTCTCTTCCAAATTCAAAAACAGTGACTGAACTACATCATAGCCCTCACGTGGTTCAAATACAGAGACTATTTCTGATGTGGTGGCTGTGGGACTTTGACTCTGAGGAATACTTTGTGCGACATTTTCACTCATCTGCGAAAAAATTCCAACAAGTATTCCCAGCACAAGTAGGGCTGTGGTTGTCCAAATCCAAGCCCGCTTATAGATGGGTTCTGTTGAATTTGCGTTGTTATTACGAATACACCATTTTATATATAGATAAATCAATATAAATGGAAGAAAAATAAAATACAGAAGCCATTTTACACATCCACCTGGATTTATATTTTTCCCTACATGTACAGAAGTTCCTTTACCTATACGCTGACTTAATCCTACTCTCATTTTAATGCTCCTTTTAATGGGTCGCCATTATGCCCAAATGCATCAAGCTTACAACTTTACTCACAATACAAGCTTACTTGATGATCCAGTCAGGATGCAAGATTCCGACTGCGCGGCCATTCACAACAACGCTTTCATCCAGAGGGATGGGAGCGTATTTTTTATTTTCGGATTCAAGGACGCCCATCCCCATCCGCTTGATATACCCGCATCCGTCAAGGGTGACAAGGCCAATACCATTGTATCCGGGACGCTCCTTGGATATCATCACAATATCTCCGTCAAAATAGATTGGCTCCATACTATCGCCCTGTACACGCACACAGAAGTCCGCACGCCGCGTTTTTTCATTTGCAATGACTTTTATCGGGGTGAAAGCTTCCGGCCCCAGATACGTGCCTGTGCCCGCGCTGGCGGGCTGTTCTGACAGAGGGAGATAAATACAGTTATCTTCTTGTTCTTCAGGCTCTGGTGCGGTGCAGCGGGTGTATTCGATATTCATAAGCCCCTTTATTGCATCCCGGCCCCATTCGTCCAACGCGTCATATTTCTTTGCAATGCTTAACGCCTCCGCTGTATATGCGGGGGCGATTTTTTCTGGTGTGTCATCGAAATCATCCAAACGGCATCCAAGGGCACGGCAAATAGCCTGCAATGTATCCAATTTAGGGTTGGTGTTAATTCCTGCTGTGATTTTGTCGAGTGTGCTAAGAGTAATACCTGACATATTGGCTAATTGGGCGTTTGTGATGCCCTTTTCTTTTTTCAATTTATTGATGATTTCAAAACCCATAAATATCACCTTCTTTACTTTCATTATATATAAAGAAGAAAACACAGTCAAGAAGAAAACTTCAATAAACTGAAAATATTTTCAAGGAAACGATTGACAAACTTCATTAAAATGCTATAATAGATTACAGAAACAGCATTTTATTGAAGTTTGGAGGTGGTTTGGTGGCTGCACTTTATCCCAACTTAGTTTCGGCGGTTGCGATGCGCGGAATAAAGAAAACTGCAATTGCTTCACGTTTGGGAATATCCGCACGATCGCTGTACAGCAAAATGAATGGCACAGCACCCTTTACTTGGGATGAAATCTGTGGGATACACGATAATTTCTTCCCGGATATTGAAAAAGATATTCTTTTTGAGAAAAAAACGCAGGAACACATTAACCTATGACTACCTGCTCGTGCTGGCAAAGAGATAAAAAGTAAGGGGGTGAAAAAAATGAAGCTTGTCATCAACGAAAACGGAGTTTATCTTGATGAAAAATTGATAGAGAAATGTACGCAGGTGGATATAAAGAGAATCGGCCCCCTTGACCTTATGGAGGCGGTGCTTCATATAAGCGTCAATGAAGCCGATGTAAAGTGGTTTGTTAAGGAATGAATTGTGCAAGGAAAGATACGGCATCCGTTAAACCTTTTTTAAAACGATTTTCCATATAAACAATCGCAAAATCATTCAGCATAAAACCACCATCCATGTACATGGAACAATTAAACGCCCGGCACATTTCAGCTACAGTTTCTTTATAGTCTTGCAATGTGAAATCGTTGAAATATTTTTTATGTAATTCTTTAGTGGGAAAGTACTTGGCGTTTGTTTTATCTATACCGGATTTCCTTTTTTCAAGATATTCTTTGTAGGCAGCGGCAATGAGTTTTTGTGCGTCTTTTGTTAAGTTCAATTCCATGCGCTTCGCCTCCTTTCCAGTTTTATTGTAGCACAAAGGTGGAGAAGTGACTATATGATCAGCAGGCAGAGAGATAAGGAGAGAAAGGCGATGAATCTACTTACATTATCGAAAGACGGAATCCCACTATTAAATAGTGAGCCTATCGAGGGTCTGGTAGCGTTCAAATTATCACAAGACAGCGTTGATGATATCCCGGTTTTCGAGGCCAAAATTCTTGTGCATTTAAATCCCAAAGCGGCTCTTAATGATTCTACATTCACAGAGTAACACGAAATATGTCCGATAATACGGACGGAAAGGAGAACATTGTGTACACAAAAAACACGCTCGACCCAGCAAAATTACCGCATTACATGGATGCAAAGCAAGTGGCAGTGCTGCTTGCTCTTGCTCCGCAGACCGTTCGCAAAATGGCAGCGCATGGGGAATTGCCTGCATATAAGGTTGGGAAAAAGCTATGGCGATTTCGCAAAAATGAAATTCTAGATTCCAAACGTTGGGAGGCGCAGAAAAATGGACAAGCCTAACCCGTTCTGCCTGCGCCTCCCGCGCGGCCTGCGCGGATGGACAAGCCTTATTTACAAGGTGGTACTGCTCGCATCCGTACTGCCTGTACTAGACGGCCTGCAGGCGATAGGCCGTGGCAACTCGGACATGCTTCCGGGCCTTGCAACGCTAGCGTTTGGGCTGGTGCTGGTGCTTGCCGGGATCGCGGGATACATAGCTGTAAGAGAGGAGGATGAGCATGAAAATAACGCATGAGACGCGGCGTGAGAGCTTTGAACAGCTTGACCCGAGCGGGCGAAAGGCGGCCATCTTGGCAGAGCTTGAACGTGGCGATGGCACGGCGCTGGAAATCATGCGGCGAATGGGTTTTACGGACCCGAACCGAGTAAGGCCGCGTTTGAACGAGCTTGACCGTGCGGGATACATATTCCAGGTCGGAAAACGCGCTGACCCTATTACAGGCGTTAATGGTGTCATATACAGCAAAAAAGCCCCTGCATCCGCTGGCACGGATAACAGAGGCGCGGGTAAAAATACCACACCAACAACATAACACATTTTTGAAAGGAGTGCAAGACGTGGACAAAAAGAGTTTTCTTGAAATGAACAAGGGCGCAATTCTGGAGCGATTTGATTATGAGCTGGGACGCGTATTTGACAATATTATGGATCCCAACACTCCGGCTACAAAGCCGCGAAAGCTGCAAATCACAGTTGAGTTTAAAGCGGATTCAGATCGTGTACAGGTAAATCATTCGGCGGTCGTGAAATCAACCTTACAGCCTACAAATCCGATTTCCGGAACAATGGCTGTTGTTGAAACCAATACCGGTATGCAGCTTGTTGAAATGCTGCCGCAGATTCCCGGCCAGCTCAGCATGAATGGCGCGGAACAGGATGAACCGAGTGTAATTGAATTTCGTAAACAGGCGTAAGGAGGAAAAAACATGCTGAAAGAAGCTATTGAAAAAATCGTATCGCTTGCAGACCCGCACGTTTACAAAATCGGCGATGAGAATTTCACCAATGACCATATGACGCGCATTGACCCCAAAATTGACCGCCCGGAAGCAATTACGCTGCATTCTCTGGATGGCGTTGTAAGAACCGTTCTGGCGGAACTTGAGCGCGATGAAATTGAAAAGCCTATTTTTGTTTGTCCGGAGGATCATGAGACGGTTTCGGTATTCACCACGCTTCGCCACGACAATCAGAAAAGGGATACGCTCTATTTGGCAAGTGCTGTACTTCCGCGCCGCGCGCCGGAGGAAATGACGCACGATGAAGCCATGATCGCACTGCGCAGCCGGTTCGTTCCGAACGATGGAACAGAATATCTGCTCAACCTGCTGTCCACCGTGAACGATGAAAGCGGCGTTAAATCGACCGATAACGGTGTGACGCAGGTCGTCGAGGCCAGAACCGGCGTAGCGTTGAAAAACAATGTGCGAGTGAATCCGATTATCCGGCTGGCTCCGTACCGCACATTCCTTGAGGTAGAGCAGCCCGAAAGCGAATTTCTGTTGCGTTTGAAGCCTGGCAACAAGGAAAAAGGCCGTTCCGCCACTGTATGCTTGATCGAAGCGGATGGCGGCGCATGGAAGCTTGCTGCAAAGCACGCGATTGCGGAATATTTCCGTGAAGCGTTTTCGAAAGTGGATTCAAGATTGATTATCGTGGCGGAGTAAAAAAGAAAACCGACCGATGCTGGAACCATCGGTCGGAAAGTGAGGTAACTATGCTGCTAATAAAATACACCACCGGGGAGGATTTGTCAAATGCCTGAACTGCATTACATCGGAATATCCGCGGCATTTGACCCTTACGCGGAGGCAGAACCGGTGTCTTATTGCCCGGAATGCGGCGCACCGGTATATGACGGAGAGCGCATCTATTACGGACATGGAACCGATCATGTAATAGGCTGTGAGCATTGCATTGATACAGGCTTTGCACAGGCCGGATAAGGAGTACATATGGATAATTTAGCGATATACAATGATTTACGCGTTGTACCGGAAGAAGCAAAAAAAAAGATTACAGGAGGACGTTTAAACGGATTTACCGATATCAACAGCATGTGGCGAATCAAACGTTTAACAGAGAAATTCGGACCATGTGGAATTGGATGGAAAACCATAAACGAAAAATATCGCACAGAACCGGGAGCAGATGGAGCCGTCGCTGCATTTTGCGAACTTGACTTAGTATACCGTCTTGATGGCGGTGGATGGAGCGAGCCGGTACATGGAGATGGCGGGAGCATGCTTGTTGCCAAGGAAAAAGGCGGGTTATATACAGATGATGAATGCTTTAAGAAGGCCCGTACTGATGCCATTGGAAACGCTGGGAAACTGCTTGGGCTGGGTGCGGATGTATACAACGAAAATGACCGCACGAAGTATAAAAAAGAACTGTATAAGTGCAACAAGTGCGGCAAATCACTTCACGACGTGATGCTTCGAAATGGCGAGTTGTGGGCGGCACATGACATTGCAATTTATGGCCTTAGAAGGTTTGGAGATATGTTGTGCGACGAATGTCAGAACATAGTCCTAAAAGAAGAAAAGGAAAAGAAAGAAGAAAGCCTTTCGCTCGTAGGCGGTGAAATCGTTGAGCAGACTGTTTAATTTCACGAATGCGCGTATGTCTACGGAAGGAGAACTTTGCTTAAAGGTGAAAAACCGTGCACAGGCTGCACAGCTTGCTTATGAGCTGAAAGATAAGACCGTGGATATGGTGGCAGAAATCAAGCGTAAAACAAAGGCCCGCAGCAAAGACGCAAATGCGTATGCGTGGGAGCTTATGGGCCAGATGGCCGATTTGCTGCACACAGACAAGGACAGCGTATATCTTGAGATGCTGAAAAGATACGGCCAGCAATTTGTGGTAAAGGTGCCAAATAAAAGCGTTGAGATGTTCAAGCGTCAGTACAAATACTGCGAACAACATGAAACACTTGCTCCGGAAGAACGGGCGCAATATTACCGCGTATACCTTGGCAGCTCTACATACACCACCAAGGAAATGAGTGTCCTGATAGACGGCATTGTCAGTGAGTGCAAAGACCTTGGAATAGAGACGATGACACCGGAAGAACTGGCACGCATCAAGGAGGAGCCACGGTGAAGAATCTCGATAAAAACGGATACGCACCCAGCATTGTGACGTTTGATACAGACTGCTGCTTTTTGTGCGGCGGACAGGATGAAAAGCTGGACAGGCATGAATGCTTTGGCGGAGCGATGCGCGAAAAGAGCAAACGCTTTGGGCTTTGGGTTCCGCTGTGCCATAACCGATGCCATGAATACGGGCCGAATGCGGTACACAGAAATAGAGAATCAAGGACGTATTGCCAGCAGGCAGCACAGAAAGCGGCGATGCAGGAATACGGATGGAGTAAAGAAGATTTTATCTGCGAATTTTACAAAAACTATCTGTGATTTGTAAAGTACAGTTTTAAGTTAAGTTTTGAAAGGACGGTTGGTATGGGATTAAACGTAGTCGCGTTGATGGGCCGCCTTGTGGCTGAACCCGAACTGCGCCACACACCGAGCGGCGTTGCAACATGCACGTTCCGCATCGCGGTAGACCGCAGCTATTCCAAGGACGGAGAACGAAAGACCGATTTTATCGACATTGTAACATGGCGGCAGACAGCGGAGTTTGTATGCAAGTATTTTCATAAAGGCAGCATGATCGCCGTGAACGGTTCCATCCAGACCCGTAATTATGAGGACAAAAACGGGAACAAGCGCACGGCCTTTGAGGTGGTCGCAGGAGACGTTCATTTTGCCAGCACAGCGCGAGAAGCACCGAAGGTAGACGCACAGCGACGAGATCCGTTTAAAACAAATTCCGCTGCCGCAGATGTGCAGCAGGATGATTTTGCAGTGATTGACGATTCAGAAGATTTGCCGTTTTAAGGACGTGACAATATGGCAAATGACGGATATATCAAGCTTTACAGAAAGATGATGAAGTGGGGCTGGTACACTGACACGAATGCCAAATGTGTGTTTCTTCATTTGCTTTTTCTGGCACAATATGAGGCGTGTTTTTACCGTGGGATTGAGTTGGAAGTCGGACAGGCAGTAACGTCAATACGCGAAATTTCATTGCAAACAGGTATTTCAGTGCAGTCCGTGCGAACAGCGATAAATCATCTAAAATCAACACAGGAAATAACACAGTGCACACATGGAAAATTCAGCGTGTTTACAATAAAAAACTATATCGAGTACCAAGGAGTCAACACGGAAACTAACAATCAGGTAACACGCGACCAACACAGTGCTAACACAGAAGTAACACAGACCCTTATATTAAGAAATCAAGAAGTCAAGAAATCAAGAAATAAAAAAGATATCTCTATCGAGATATCCAAAAAGAAATTTGGCGAGTTTGAAAACGTGCTGCTCGACGGGCAAGAGCATGGGAAGCTGGTGGACAGCTTGGGCGATATTGGCGCATCGGAGTATATCGAGCGGTTATCTGCCTATCTTGCACAAACCGGGCACCGTTACAAAAGCCACTATGCAACGATTCTGAACTGGTGGAGGAAAGACGGCAAGCCTGTTAAACGCACATCGGAACCGCGTGTTATCAAGCCGGACGTGGGACGGGAGATCACGCCGGATATGACGGCAGAGGAGTTGTTTTAAATGCTCGGGGCAGAACAGAGCGTCATTGGCTGCCTGATGCTGGAACCCGCATTGCTGGATAAGGCGCGCACGATGCTTTCACCGAAGATGTTTGAGGCGGAGCCGCTGGCACGGATATTTTCCTGCATGCTGAAATTGAAAAAGGCGGGAATGCCTGTGGACGCGGTGACGGTGGTTTCTAGGCTTGGCGCAGAGTACGACGGGATAATCCGAGAATGCGCAAGTATTACGCCGCGCATTGAGACATTTCCGCAATATTCGGCGCTTGTACTGGACGCATGGCGGGAACGTACATTGGTGACGGATTTACAGAGCCTTGCCATCAGCGGGCACACCGCCGACGAAATGACGGCGGTGCTTGAACGGATGGCAGCGCAGCAGCGTGACATCATGCAGCACGTACACAGCACATCGGAGCAAACATTTTTGGAGGCTGTGACGGAGGCATATAAAAACTTATTCCGGCCCGATACGTCGCTGAAAACCGATTGGAAACAATTCAATGACGTGCTGGGAGGTTTACAGCGAGGATGCCTGTACATAATTGCGGCGCGTCCGGGAGACGGCAAAACAGATTTTTCCATGCATCTGGCCGTGCAGCTTGCAAAGCGCTATCGCGTGGATTACAGAAGCCTTGAAATGACAAAGGAGCAGCTTGTGCACCGCATACTTTCTCGGGTATGCATGATAAATTCCACACGCTTTCGGGATCACGACATTGACGAAAACGCGCAGAGACGCATCGGCATTGCCGTAGACCGAATGGGAGATTTGCACCTCGTGATGGACGATACGCCCGGAATATCCGCCGAGGATGTGGAGGCAAAGCTTGCGTCAAATAAGCCGGACGCAATGTTTATCGACTACCTGGGATTGATGCGCGGAGACGATACAGGGAAAAAGCCTTTGTGGCAGATAACGGGCGAGATTACGCACGCGCTCAAGGCCATGGCGCAAAAGCACAATGTTGCAATTGTGGCATTGGTACAGATGGGACGAGCAGTGGACAGGCAGAAAGAACCTACGCTGTCGGATTTAAAGGGCGGCAGCGACATTGAAGCGGACGCGGACGGCGTGATCTTCATGCGTCCGAAAAAAACAGAAGATTTTTTGAGCGGGGATGATGCGTGGGAAGTGGATGCGATCATCGCAAAAAACCGCCACGGAGGAATGGGCAGAATGCAATTCCACTGGCAACCGCAGTACCACAATTACATCCCGGTTGATAACAGGAGGAGCGAATGAGCGAAAAAGAACTGGAGCGGCGTATTGACGTGCTTCTGACTGCGATTGAAAAGGCTCAGTTTTTTATCAACTACACAAAAACAGAGCTGAACGCATTAGAAAAGGAACTACACCATGAACAGCCGTGAAAAAGGGAAACGCGGAGAGCGAGAGCTGGCCGGAGAACTTCGGCGGCACGGATATGATGCCAGACGAGGGCAGCAGTATTGCGGTGTGAACGGCGATGCCGACGTTGTAGGCCTGCCGGGGCTGCACATCGAGTGCAAGCGTGTGGAAAGGCTTGACCTGTACGCCGCTATGGCGCAGGCCGAGCATGACGCACCGGACGGGATGCTTCCCGTGGTGATGCACCGACGAAATAACTGCCAGTGGCTGGTTACAATGCGGCTGGACGACTACATGGAGATTTATCGGGAATGGGAGGCCGGAAAACATTGAGCAAAAACCTTGCGCTTACGCTTGCCCGTGTGAAAAACAACGGCATCCGTGAAGGAATCGACGCTGTGTGCGAAGCCATGGCGCTGGCGCATTACAACGCCGCGATAGAGCTTGAGCTTGACGAGCGAGAGGTCGGAGCGTTCTACACGCGGATGCGCACGGAACTGCTTGAGATCCTTGCACAGGGCGGAAGAGATACGTTTACAGATGAGATGCGGCACGCTATAGCGGTTGCATATGAAAAGATGGGCGTAGAGCCGATGTGATTGGAGAAAAGAATGGATTATCAACTTGAGTGGAATGAAGCTGGTCGCACTAAAAACGCGCCAGATGTAGAAGCTATAAAATTGCTGCAATTCTACGAGGGCGCGGCGCTCCACGCAGACCCAAGGGGCTATTGTGTATGTACATCTGAGGGAAAGGAAAGCCGCGTGCTTGGACATCTGATGCGACGGGCCGGAGTGAAGCATTTTTATCTGCACAACATCACGGGAATCGACCCGCCTGAGCTTGTCTATTTCCAGCGTGCAAATTTCCAGGCATACCGCGATCTGGGATATCTGACCTATGACGTGATGTACCAGTACAGCATGTGGGCGCTGTGTAGAAAAAAGCGAATGCTGCCAATGAGACAAAGACGATTTTGCTGTGAGGCATTAAAAGAGCGCCCTGTACCGGAAGCCGAAAAGGCGATTAAAAGCATGGGTGTGCGAAAGTTCGAAAGCAAAAATCGAATGAAAAAGCGCAATGAACTTGAAATCGTAGCACACGGCAGGGCTGGAAAAAATATCATCATGCCGTTTGATAATTCTGAAAATCGGAGAACCTTTGAGCAGTGCTACGCAAACGCAGAACGGCGCGTGAATCCCCTTGCGTACTGGAGGGATTCGGATATTTGGGACTATACAAAGGATGTAGGGTTGGAGCAATGCAGCTTGTACGCTGAGGGGTTTACGCGGCTTGGTTGCATCGGCTGCCCAATGGCGCGGCGCGCGGGGCGTGAACAGGAGTTTAATAGATGGCCCAAATTCCGCGACCAGTATATCCGCACGGCACAGCATATCATTGACGACAAACCGGACAGTCACTATTTCAAACAGAAATTTAGGTCAGGCCAAGAATACTTCGACTGGTGGATGCATGACAGGACACAGGAAGAAGCCAATAATGACCAGATGGATATGTGGGAGGAATAGACCGTGGACGATTTGATAAGCCGAAAGGCGCTGTTGAAGCGATTGCATGATGTTGGAGGCTGCGGAGCGCCGCCCGAAAGCTGGGCCGATGGATATGACAAGGCAATCGATCTGGCCTATGGGATGGCAGAGAACGCACCCACCATCGACCCGGTGCACGCGGCTGGCGCGTGCTACTGTCGGGAGTGCACTTGCTGGAACAGGCACGATGATATACTTCCAGATGGTAGATTTCCAGATTGGGGTTATTGCTCAAAAATGCTTGATTCCGACAGTGAAATTGAAATCACAACCCTTGAGAACGATTTTTGCAGCTACGGCCAGCGCCGGGAGGATGCATAATGCGAGAAATAGAAGTACGTGAAGTAAAAAAAGTTCCGCGGAATTGCTCCACATGCCTGTATGGCGGAGGCATTGGCTGCGGGAATGCGAATGTAGGAAAAGCGTGTCTGGCCTATTTATACGGATTAAGAGAATGCCCGCATTATTGGCTCGACCAGAATCGCTTTGAACCTGTTGATGGTCGCAGATGGTAGGAGGATTTACATGGAGAGATATACATACTTTGACGGTGGAAAATGGCGGATTAAAATTGGCGATACAGAATACAGTGGAGACTGGGTTGACCGCCTCGCCGCCCATGAGGAAACCGGTCTGGAGCCGGAGGATATGAAAAGAGCGTTTAACGAGGATGCAATACTAAAATTGGCCGGGCAGGCACTTGGCATGTCACCTGACCGCCTCCGCGAGCTGGCGCAGGCGGAGAAAGACGTGCGGCTTGTGGTGCTGCAGAATGTAAAATATACCGATTCGGACGGAGAAAAGGCATTGCGCCATGCTATGTATATGTGCGGTGTGCAAAACAATCCCGTCACGAGATACACAGCAGATGCAATCGCTGAAAAACTCACCCGCGAAGCCGCCGAGGCCGCGCTGGAGGAAAGGGAGGCAGAGTATGAGCAAACCGATTGAACTCATGCATGTGTATTTTGGAAAAAATAAAAATACATGCGGAACGTGTTGCAATCTTGTAGAGGTTATCAGAGGGAAGAAGAAATTACGTAAATGCAAAGCCTATGGAGGTTTCCACAGCAGCAAAGCTGATTGGGCCAAAAAGTGGGTGGCTTGTGGGCTGTATGGTGAACACGTGCCGCAACCGATGGTATCGGATACGGCGAAGCAAATTTTTTATAGAGTAGGTATAACTCAAGAGGTTATAGGATGTGACGGGCAGATGGAAATGGAGGCCGACAATGACAGATAAAGAGCTTGTGGAGCGATTAAACGCATACTCCGCTCAATACCAAAATCATGGAGGCATTACAGCGGAAGCGGCAGACCGCATTGAACAATTGCGCGCCGAATTAACCAACGAAAGAATCGACAACACGAATCTCATAGGCGAACTTGCCACGGTGGCCGCAGAGCGCGACCGATACAAGGCGGAGTGCGAGAACCCGCAGCCGTCAACCAACGCAGACCGCATCCGGAAAATGAGCGATGATGAGCTTGCGAGGTTTCTTTCGACTAAACTTAATGATGATTTTTATGAATATCCGGATTTGACATTGCAATGGCTACAACAGACAGCGGAGGAGGAAGTATGAGTAACTGTGTAAATAAAGAAACCTGTATTGAATATGCTAGACTTGGAGAAAACACAGAATGTTATCTTTGCCCTGATTATAAAGCGCCAATGTCCAACGCAGACCGCATCCGTGCGATGGACGATAATGAGCTGGCGGAGTTTTTGATGGAATGCAATCCGGCTAATTGTCAGCAGTGTGCGTTTTCATCTGGATGGAGGTGCGACCCAGATCGGGAAGACTATTCGGACGCTGAAAAATGCACTGAAGGACGCAAAAGATGGCTCCAGCAGCCAGCAGAGGAGGCGCAGTGATGAAGTGTGAAAACTGTACCAAGTACGATGACTGCCGGACAGGCTCTGGCTTGACATGGCCGTGCGGAGCGTATGTGCCGAAAAATATTGAAAGATGCGGCATTTTAAAGCGTGTGGAAACGTACACGGACACACGGACTTGCACCAGCTGCCCGCTTGATGGGCATTGCGAATTTGTGGTTTGCCGTGAAAAGGAGTGTAGATAATATGTCCAGAAGAATAATCCATTGCTGCCTTGATATTTCAGGCGGAATAAAAAATGCAAAACAGCTAAGAGGCTGTATTACCGTTGACGGAAAAACGCTGACGACGACTGACGAAGTAAAATCCTTTTTATACAGTCAACTGGATATGGGAAGAAGAGTTTTGCCAATGGGTGATTGTGATAATTTTGATTACCAGCGTGGATGCATGGGACATGATGTAGAGGAGGAAAACCAATGAAGGAAGTACTTGAAAAGGCCATCCTTACATACGGCCAGACCGCGCAGGAGGATGTTGCCATCGAAGAAATGAGCGAACTCATAAAGGCGATTTGTAAAATGCGGAGGGCAGGCGTGAACGAAAAGCCAGCGGCTATGGATGCCATCGTTGACGAGATCGAGGACGTGTCTATTATGATGGAGCAACTCTGCATGATGTACGAGTGCTTTGACGCTGTGGAAAACCGCAGAAGGTACAAGGTGCGCAGGCTGGAAAGCAGGCTTAAGGAGGCCCCGGCATGCTCGAAATAATCATAGCTTTCGCAAAGGCTGTGGGAATTGTACTGCTGCTGTCCTGCCCTGTTGTTATGTGGGCGTGCTTGGTGGTTTCAGGGAGGTACGATGATGATTGAGCGACAGTGTGAAGTGTGTGGTGTTCCGATGATATTGAAGAGACCGAACTCGTCTCGGAAATATTGTGATTCATGTGCTAAAAAAGTCAGAATGGAAAATCAAAAAATAGCACAAGAACAACTAAAATTGAAAAGAAAAGCCGAGAAAATAAGGGAGCGGGACAAGCTCGGTGCATTTTTAAGGGAGCTGGATACATATAACAACGAGCGCCGTAAGCGCGGAGAATGCCCTATAAGCTACGGGAAATATGTGGCTATGCGCAGAGGTTTGATAGCGGAGGTTTGATAAATGGAATATGAAAAGCTTAAGAACTATGAACGATACTGGCGGGCGAATCGAAGCATTGAGCAACGCATCATGGCGATGAAATCTGCTGAAACCAGCATTACACCACAGGCCGGAGATGGTAGTCAGCACATAGGCGCACACGACCCGATGAAAGCAGTAGATATGCGAGTTGATTGGTGTGCGTCACACAGCGATGATTATGCCAAAAACCTTGCTGTAATGCGTGAAGTGGATAAAGCCATTGATTCGCTGAAAGACCCGTTAGAACGAGAAGTTTTGCGGCTAAGATACACGGATTTTAGATATGGACAGCAGATGTCATGGAAACAGGTGAAAGAAGCTCTTTACGGAAAAATGAGCGTGGGTAAAAGAACGATTTATAGATTACATGATGATGCTATTTCTCATTTCAAATTAATTTAAATCGGTGATACTTTGTGGCACTAAATGGCACACAAAGTCACTTGAATGTTATACAAATGATGCGGTACAATATAATCGAGAAAGCACGTAGAGAAATCTGCGTGCTTTTTCTTATGCCCAGTTGGTAGAGCAACCCGGACGCACACCGGGTCAACAAAGCAATGATGCCGGGGAAGACCCGGCAAGAAGATTTAGCCTATATGGTTTTATATAAAAGAGGGTGGTGTTATGGCTGCAAGGTTGACCGACAAGCAGAAAAAGAAAATTATTGCTGATTATGTCGAGCTTGGCAGCTATAACGCTGTAGCGAGAAAGCACGGTGTATCTAATCACACCGTAAAGCGCATTGCGCTTGGCGAGGCGGAAACTTCCAAAAAAGTCCAACATAAAAAAGAGCAAAACACCGCCGACATCCTCTCCTACATGGAAAGCCAGAAGGGCGAGGTCATCAAGATGCTGGATTCGTACCTCGCCGCTTTGAATGACCCGAAGAAAATAGAGCGGGCGGGCGTGGTGCAGCTGGCAACGGCACTGGGCATCGTTATCGATAAATACACGGCCACATCGAAGAACGAGCAGGCCCTGCAAAAGTTGGATGATTTGCTTGGAAAAATTGGGGGCGTGATTTAATGCCCTTTACTGCAAAGCAGCGTGAGTTTTTAGACAACGCAAATCATCGATGGAATATCAAGGAGGGAGCAACCCGAAGCGGAAAAACTTATCTCGACTACTTTGTGATTCCAAAGCGCATCCGCCGAGTGGTAGGGCTTCCGGGATTAACTGTGATTCTCGGCAACACAAAAGGTACATTGCAAAGAAATGTCATTGAACCATTACAGGACATGTATGGCACAGAACTTGTCAGCAGCATTCGGAGCGATAATACGGCAATGCTGTTCGGTGAAAAATGCTATTGCTTAGGTGCTGACAAAGCGAACCAAGTTGACCGTATTCGTGGCGCATCTATCAAGTATTGTTATGGCGACGAGATAGCAACATGGCATGAAGATGTCTTCACGATGCTGAAAAGTCGTCTGGATAAATCGTATAGCAAATTTGATGGGACGCTGAACCCCGAAGGACCACATCACTGGTTCAAAAAATTCCTTGAGAGCGATGCGGATATTTACCGGCAGAGCTACACGATTGACGATAACCCGACGCTTGACCATAGGTTTGTGGAAAGTCTCAAGAGAGAGTATGCGGGTACTGTGTATTATGATAGATACATTTTGGGCCGCTGGAAATCCGCCGAAGGGGCAATTTACCGCCATGTAGCGGATACGCCGGGGGATTTTATTCTTTATGATACGCCGCCTGTTATGTTTGCTACGATAGGCGTTGACTTCGGCGGAAACGGTTCTGCGACGGCTTTTAACTGTACAGGGTATACCCACGGCATGCGGGACGTCGTGACGTTGAAAGAGTATTATAAAAAAGGGATTGTTTCCCCGGCAGAATTGGAAAGGGATTTTGTAGCGTTTGTGCAAGAGTGTAAGCGTTATTTTATTGTTGGAGATGCATACTGTGACAGCGCTGAGCAGACGCTTATACAAGGCTTGCGAGTGGCCTGCGCTAAGGCGGGCATCGGAATAACCATTCGCAACGCCCGGAAAGGCGAAATCAATGATCGTATAAGATTTTTTTGCCGGTTACAGGCAACGGCACGGCACAAGATTATGTATGAATGCAAACACACGCTTGAAGCGTTTCAAACGGCGGTGTGGGATGCAAAACACATTACGGAGGATGTCCGTCTTGATGATGGGACATACAACATCGATAGCCTAGATGCACAGGAATACGCAGTGGAACCGTACATGAGGCAAATCATAACAGTGTGGTGACAACCATGTTTGAACGAATTAAAAGGGCGGTGAAAGGCTTGTTGCAGAAAACAGGCGCAGAAACGCAGCTTGCGCATGAGTTTCGAGACATCTTTGAAATTGGCGGCGTTCCCGCCTTCAACCAGTTTTACTATTTTGGGATTTTCCCGTGGAAGTATATCTATCGGGGATATTATAAACCGTGGCACAGAATAGATTCACCAACAATTAAAGACCCAAGAAATAAACGCGACTTGGAACGTATGGACGCGGCCAAAGCCGCTTGTGCTGAATTGGCCGGGCTGATTTGGTCGGAGCAATGCGAAGTACACGTCAGCCAAGGGGATGGAGAAGAACAGCCGTTAGACGATTTTGTGCACGATATACTTGCCAAGAATGGTTTCTGGACAAAAATGCAGGAGCATATTGAGCAGGCGCTGGCACTGGGCGGCGGGGCTATCAAGGTGTGGTATGAAGAACGGCGAGACACGAACGGTAATGTCATTCCGGGCAGCGGTGAAATCAGGCTTGGATTTTGCATGGCCGATCAATTTGTCCCTACTGCGTGGGATAATGCAAAGGTTACAGAAGGTGTGTTCATCAGCAGACAGGCGAAAGGTGGTTATTATTACACCCGGCTCGAGTGGCACAAATGGGATGGCCTTACATATTGGGTTACAAATGAACTGTATCGAAGTGAAAAGAAGGATGCGCAAGACCCGCAAGCAACGGAACCGCAGGATATTTTAGGCTTTCGATATCCGCTCAATACAATCTATCCGCTTTTGTCTGAAGCCACATCGTTAGAGGGATTATCTGGCAGTTTGTTTGCGTATTATCGAACAGCACAGGCCAATAACCTTGATGATAACAGTCCGTTGGGCGTGAGTATTTACGCGAACGCTATGAGCACGCTGAAAGCCCTTGATATCTGTTATGACAGTTTCATTCGAGAGTTTGTGATTGGGAAAAAGCGCATTATAGTCCCAGCGCAGTGCATAAACACTGTGATAGATCCAACCACGAACGAAATGCGCCGCTATTTTGACGCTACCAGCGAGGTCTATGAGGCGCTTTCCACTGACAACCCCGATGCATTGAAAATCAGCGACAACACCGTAGAACTGCGCGTGGAGGAGCACATCTCAGCAATCAATGCTTTTTTGTCTATCCTGTGCTTGCAACTTGGGTTTTCAGCTGGCACATTCACTTTTGACAGGGCGCAGGGACTAAAAACGGCAACAGAAGTCATCAGTGAGAACTCTAAAACCTATAAGACGATTAAAGGCCATCAGCTACAGGTCAAAATGGCAATCAATCAGATTGTTGACGCCATTATACAGGTTGCATCACTCTATGATGTACAGTGGAAAGGACAAAGCATCCGTGCGTTGGCTGCGAAGCCTTGGGAAAGTAAGGTCGTTTTCGATGATTCGATTCTGCAAGACCGGCAGACCAATGTGAACGAAGGCATCCTGCTCTGTGGGAATGGGCTTATGAGTAAAAAACGCTTTTTGGTAGAAACCTTGGGCATGACCGAGGATGAAGCCTTACGCGAACTTGAGGAAATCAAGAACGAGGGTTCCGTTACGGGTGGCGTATTGGATATGCTGGAAATGGGCGGCACTGAATAATGGCCCAGCTGGATAAAGATACAGCACTGCGTCTCTCCGAGCCAATTGAAGATGCATACCTTGCGTGCATTGACCGACTGATTGTTAATATCGCCAAGCACCTCGGCACAGGAAAAGCGTTCCGCACGGCAGACTGGGAGACGCGTAAGCTGGCTGAAATGGGACAGCTCACACAGGAAAATGCGCGTATCATAAACGCTGAAGTAAAAAAAGTGCCTGCGGAAATACGCAAGGCCCTTGAAGAAGCTTCCAAGATAGCGTTAGCTGATTTGGAAAAGGCAATCCGGGATGCGATAGCGAGCGGCGCAATAGAACAGGCTCCAGCAGATAGCGTTCTGGGATTGTTGCGTGAATTATCTCAACAGGCGGTGGACAGCGCGAATCTAGTGAATACGGTGATGCTGCAGTCCGGGCAGTCCGCCTATTTACAAGCGGTTAACAATACGGTGCTGTGGCAAAATCAGATGCTTGATACAGCACTGGCCCAGCAAACGTTGAATGAAGCAGCCAGCGCCGTCACGCTCGGCACTGAAACACGGCGGCAGGCGCTTCGGAAGGCAATATCGCAGCTTGCAGATAACGGTATCTATGGATTCGTAGACCGATCGGGGCGGCATTGGTCACCGGAGGCTTATATGAATATGGATATCAGAACGACGGTTCATAACGCTGCAATCCAGTCTATCAAGGCGCGGCAGGAAGATTATGGGAGCGATATTTTTCAAGTATCCACTCACCCAGGCGCGCGACCTTTATGTTATCCATATCAAGGCAAATTCTATTCGTGGAGAAACGATGGCGGGACATTTACAGATGGAAACGGTGCAAGGCATACATATAATCCAATCAGCAGCACTAGCTATGGGCAGGCTGCCGGGCTGTTCGGTATCAATTGCGGACACTACCCAATGCCCCAAATTCCGCGTGTGACGATTCCGCAGGATAAGCAACAGGAATCTCAAAAAGTGAACGATAAGCTTTACAAGGAGAGCCAAGAACAGCGAGAGCTTGAACGCAGGATACGGGATGCAAAGCGGAAACAGGAAGCATTTAAAGCTGCGGGGCTGACGGAAGCGGCGGACAATCAAACCGCTATCGTGAGGGACAGGCAGGCTGCCATGCGAGCATTTATTGCACGGACTGGACGAGCAAGAAGATATGACCGGGAATCGGTAAGGGGGTGAAAAAATGGAGTGCAACCATGTTTTTGAGGGGCGTGCAGATGGTGTGCATTGCAAGCTTTGCGGACTGCATATGACGCCAGACGAGTATGCACAGTATCTGCGCAGCCCGTCCGAAGAGAAGAAGCCAGAACCCGTAAGGCGCGGCAGGAAGAAGGTGGAAAAATGAACGAATACGAACGCCTCATTGCCTACATGAAAATTTTGTACCACAATCTCACTACATTGCACAGGAATTTGGTGAAAGATGATGCGTGGTTTGGAAATCATAAGCAGATTGGCAAGTGGTACGAAGAAGTAAGCGGCGAAATTGATGACTTGGCAGAAACCGGCATTGCGCTGGGATACAAGGAACCGAGTATCAGTGATGCTGTGCTTGCATTTTCAAATGAGGTGGTTGCAACACAGCCTCGCCGTTCGGAAGAAACGTATCGTATGATATTGGAATACTTCCGTAGGCTTGCGGGCATGATGCAGGCAGCTGAGACAATTGTACCGGTATCTGTGCAGAACAAATTGCAGGAATACGAGTACGACTGGAACAAGGAGGCCAATTTCAAACTGGCTGCTGCACTTGGTGAACGTGCGTCAGATGGCCGTATTGAATACGACGATGACTGAAAGGCGGTGATCCGCTAATCTCCCGGCGCGGGGTCAAGCGCGGAAAGGACGTTATGCATCATTACATTACAAAGTACATGGCAAACGGGAAACGATATGCTGAATCATGGCTGCAAATCAACATCGGACCGTGGTCTTGGTGCTTTTCAAAAAAGAAAATTCGAATCGGCTAAAAGCTGAATAGCGAAGGCGTCTTGCAAAAGCAGGGCGCTTTTTTATTACCATTTCGCCCGCGTCGATGGCGTTAAACTACGGCAATCGCCTATCTGGCGTTAAAGGAGGACATTATGGCATTTACCCGTAAAGCATTGGCAGGTCTTGGCCTCAACGAGGATGCAATTGAAAAAGTGATGGCTCTGCATGGTACCAGCATGGCCGATTTTATCCCGAAATCTGAATTGCAGGACAAGATAGCTGAAGCGGTGGAAGCAGCGAAGAAAGAAGCGCCATCCATCGATGTGACAACGACCGATGAATACAAATCTGTCGCCGATGAACGCGATATGCTTCGCGCGCTCGGCAGTGACGACTTTGCATCTGTCAAACCCAAATTCCGTGAATCTGTTTACAAGATGCTTGACCGAAGCGAGGGAGCACCCGCCGTAGTTGAGCAGCTTAAAACGGTAGCGGAAAAGTACGAAGAATATTTCAACGCCGCCGAAACACAGGAACTGGCCAAGGCACCCCAATTCGGGGCAAAAGTAGAAGGTTCTATGCCGACTGGAAACAGAGAACCTAGCTTTGGGGATTACTGGAAATATGGCGGAAAAACGAAAGGAGAATAACAAATGGCTTTTTCTCAGGCACCTGTAAACTATGCCGTTGAGTATGCGCGTGAGCTTGCAAATGCATACCCGTATCTTTCATATTTCAATGAGATTTGGAACGGCCCAAACAGCAACAAATACAAGCCCGTCAATGGTAAAACCGTTATGGTTCCCAGCATGACGACCAGCGGGGCGCGTGCCGTCGATCGTGACCACATCGACGGAACATTTAGCCGCAACTGGAACAACGAGTTTCAGCCTCTAACAATGCGCATGGACCGCGAATGGGATACGCTTGTTGACCCACTGGATATTCAGGAGACGAATCTTGTTGCGACCATCGCCAACATCACGGAGACTTTCAACCAGTTTCAGAAAATCCCTGAGATGGATGCGTATGCAGCAAGCACAGTGGCTGCTGCCGCTGCCGGTTTCGGTAGTGTGGATTCTGCAAGTCTTACAGCAGACAACATCCTTGCGACGTGGGATGGATACCTGGCATACATGGTGAATCAGCGGGTCAACCGTGACCAGCTCACAGCCTACATGACGCCGGATACATATAAACTGCTTAAAGAAGCAGCGGGTATTACACGCTTCATCAGTGCAGAT
>OLIH01000520.1_pt1 | contig 21916 bp, 19 predicted proteins | sample 1609721 | NCBI WGS metagenome assembly OLIH01 (sample SAMEA4350157, study PRJEB24818) | metagenome | biome: human; feature: gut; material: faeces | place: Denmark | collected 2013-09
TACTCTATACCATCTGGCTGGCCGCCATTTTAATTTTGAGATGCTCAGCGGCTTGATTCTGTATTGCCTTTTTTGCCTCCCTAAAAATCTGAAATTTCTACTTGACTTTTATTAGCAGGTCTTTTTGCGGCCCTGCGTATTTCCGGCCGATTCTTATTTATACTATATCATCGCTGTTATTTTTCCGTCAATGGTACAACTGCACAACAAAAGGATCCTGGGGATGGCGGTTCTGTCCAAAAAACAGTCCGTCTCCCGTTTGCATATCCTGCATAAAAACACAGGATTGCGCCGAAGGCCCGGCCGGGGGCGCGCCCCGGGCCGTCTTTTTTTGTACGGTTTTTGGGACCGTAATCTTTTGTTTATTCACAATTTGTCCAAATTTTCCTGTGGGAATTCGGTGACCCACCGCTTTTTCGCCGAAGTTCAGCGGATTGAATTGACATTTCGGGGCAATGGGTATAAATTAATAGACAGTTTCATCAGCCAAATGCGACGAACAGGACATGATCCTTTTGCTCACCGCTTTCAGAAAGCCGTCGGTTGTGCGAGGCGGCAGCAAGGCGCGAAAGGATTCTCACCTGCGAGCAGCCTGCGTGAAGGCGTACCCCCGACCGGAAGGGCCGGGATCGCTGCGTAATTCAGGTCGGAATCCCACCGTTACCCGGGAGCGCGGGGGCACCGCCATGTGCAAGGCATCCCCTGCGGCAGAGAGGCCGCTTTTGTGCGAAAGCGGCAAGCAAAGTGGTAACGCGGAGCCTGCAGGGGACGAGAATCCCCGGAACAAACGGAATGCAAGCCTTCGTCTTTGCAACCAACGGGAGACCGTTGGGCAAAGATGGGGGCTTTTTTCATATCCCGACGCCGCATTTGGCTGCTGAGACCTGCAAAACCAAAAAAGAGGAAGGAATTTTTTTATGAACACACTCGTGATCGTTCTCGTCGCTGCGGTGTGCCTGGTGGCGGCTTACACGCTCTACGGCCGCTGGATCGCCCGCACCTGGGGCATTGACGAAAACGCCAAGACCCCGGCCGTGGTCAAAAACGACGGCAAGGACTACGTCCCCACCGACGGCTGGACTGTTTTCAGCCACCAGTTCTCCTCCATCGCGGGCGCAGGCCCCGTCACCGGTGCCATTCAGGCGGCGGTGTTCGGCTGGGTGCCGGTGCTGCTGTGGATCCTCATCGGCGGCGTGTTCTTCGGCGCGGTCACCGACTTCGGTGCTCTGTACGCCAGCGTGAAGAACGAAGGCAAATCCATGGGCCTGCTGATTGAGAAGTACATCGGCAAGACCGGTCGCAAGCTGTTCCTGTTGTTCAGCTGGCTGTTCTGCGGTCTGGTCATTGCGGCTTTTGCCGATATGGTGGCCGGCACCTTCAACGCCTATGACACCGAGGGCGCCCTGGTGGCCGCCGCCAAGACCAACGGCGCTGCCGGCAGCATCTCCCTGTTCTTCATCGTCTTCGCCATCCTGTTCGGCCTGCTGCAGCGCCGTCTGCACCTGACCGGCTGGAAGGAAGGCGTGGTGGGCCTGGTCTTCACCATTGCTTCTCTGGCGCTGGGCATGGTCCTGCCCTTCATCGCCAACAAGGACACCTGGATTTACATCACCTTCATCTACATCTTCTTCACCGCCGTGCTGCCCATGTGGCTGCTGAAGCAGCCCCGTGACGCCATGACCACCTTCATGTTCATCGGCATGATCGCCGGTGCGGTCATCGGCCTGGTGGTGGCCCATCCGTCCATGAACCTGCCCGCCTACACCGGCTTCCACAACGAAAGCCTGGGCGATCTGTTCCCCATCCTGTTCGTCACCGTGGCCTGCGGCGCCGTTTCCGGCTTCCACAGCCTGGTGTCCAGCGGCACCTCCTCCAAGACCGTTGCCAATGAAAAGGATATGCTGAAGGTCGGCTACGGCGCCATGGTGCTGGAAAGCCTGCTGGCCGTGCTGGCCCTGTGCGTGGCCGGTGCTGCCGCCGCTGCGGACGGCACCCCCGCCGCCGGCACCCCCTTCCAGATCTTCAGTTCCGGTGTGGCCGGTTTCTTTGAGATGTTCGGCGTGCCCGTCTACGTGGCCCAGTGCTTCATGACCATGTGCGTGTCCGCCCTGGCTCTGACCAGCCTGGACGCCGTGTCCCGTATCGGCCGCATGAGCCTGCAGGAACTGCTGTCGGTGGACGACATGAAGAACGCTGCCCCCTGGCGCAAGTTCTTCTGCAACACTTACGTGTCCACCATCATCACCCTGGTGTACGGCTTCATCCTGGCCAAGATCGGCTATGCCAACATCTGGCCCCTGTTCGGCGCCGCCAACCAGCTGCTGTCCGCCCTGGTGCTGGTCACCCTGTGCGTCTTCCTGAAGGTCACCGGCCGCAGCAACAAGATGCTGTTCCCGCCGCTGATCATCATGCTCTGCGTCACCTTCACCGCGCTGGTGCAGCGCCTGATCGCCATGATCAAGGCTTACCAGGCCGGCAGCGCCACCTTCCTGGTGGAAGGCCTGCAGCTGATCCTGGCTGTGCTGCTCATCGCCCTGGGCCTGACCATCGTCATCAACTCTCTGCGCGCCTACTTCGCCGCCCGCAAGAACAGCGAAGCCAAGGCTGCCTGATTGCAGACCGGTTGCAAAAATCTGCGCCGCGGCGTTTTCCCTTCGGGGAGCGCCGCGGCGCTTTTGTTGTGCTTTATTCCCATATTATTATAATAAGGAAAGGCCCGTCCCCTGCCGCAGAGGGAACGGGCCTTTGTGTTTGTTGTGGTGGCTCAGGCGCCCAGAGTGGCCGCCATCACCGCCTTGATGGTGTGCATGCGGTTTTCCGCTTCCTGGAACACCACCGACTGGGGGCCTTCGAAGACTTCGTCGGTGACTTCCATCTCGGCACGGCCGAACTTTTCGCCCATCTCCTTGCCGATGGCCGTCTTGTGGTCGTGGTAGGCGGGCAGGCAGTGCATGAACACCGCCTGGGGCCCGGCTTTGGCCATGAGCACGGCGTTGACCTGGTAGGGGGCCAGGGCCTCGATGCGCTCGGCCCACACCTCCACCGGCTCGCCCATGCTCACCCACACATCGGTGTACACCGCGTCGGCGCCCTTGACGCCGTCGGTGTCCTCGGTGAGGGTGATGGTGGCACCGGTCTCGGCGGCGATGGCCTGGCACTTCTCCACCAGCTTGACATCCGGCCAGTAGACCTTGGGGGCGCAGGCCACAAAGTGCAGGCCCATCTTGGCGCAGCCGATCATCAGGGAGTTGCCCATGTTGTACCGGGCATCCCCCATATAGGCCAGGGTCAGGCCCTTGAGATGGCCGAAATGTTCTTTCAGGGTCAGGAAGTCCGCCAGGATCTGGGTGGGATGGAACTCGTTGGTCAGGCCGTTCCACACCGGCACCCCGGCGTACTTGGCCAGCTCTTCCACAATGGCCTGGCCGTAGCCCCGGTACTCGATGCCCTCAAACATGGAGCCCAGCACCCGGGCGGTGTCGGCGATGGATTCCTTCTTGCCGGTCTGGCTGCCGGTGGGGTCCAGGTAGGTGGTGCCCATGCCCAGATCGTGGGCCGCCACCTCAAAGCTGCAGCGGGTGCGGGTGGAGGTCTTTTCAAAAATCAGGGCCACGTTCTTGCCGTGGAGGGTGTCGTGGGGGATGCCCGCCTTCTTTTTGGCCTTGAGCTCTGCGGCCAGGTCCAGCAGGCTGCCGATCTCGGCGGGGGTGAAATCCAGCAGGGTCAGAAAGTTCCGGCCCTTGAGTTCGCAATGCGCCATTGTGCAACGCTCCTTTGTATATACTGCATAAATTTACAAGATTCGTGTATTATTATACGCTCATGTCCGGCGAAATGCAAGAGCAGTGCATAAAAAAGCCGCCGGGAAATCCCGGCGGGAAGGCTTTGTGGTCTTATTTGGTTTCCTTGAGCTGGCCGCGCAGCATAATATCGCCGAAGGACAGGGCGTTGAACAGGCCCACCTTGTTGGCCTGGCGGGCAATGCGCTCGGGCAGGGGCTTGGAATCATCGGTGGACAGCAGCACGATATGGACCTTGTCGGCCACGTCGATGCCGTTTTCCTTCTTGGTGTTCAGGATCTGCAGGTAGATGATATAGGGGTCGGTCATCTTGCCGTAGTAGATGTCGTTGCCGCAGCGCACCAGCGGGCGGCCTTTATAGGTCAGCTGAGGGGTAAAAGCCATACGGAATACCTTCTTTCACAGGGGATAGGGTTACAACACGCCATTTTTTGATGATACTAAGTCAGTATACCATAAATCACAGGCACTGGCAAGGTTACAGGTCCAATTTCTCCCGCTCCACCTTTTCCCGGTCCAGGGCCACCTGTTCGGTGAGGATGCGCAGGCGGGAATCCAGCTGGCTGATGCGGATGGACAGGAAGAACTGTTTGGCCAGCAAAAGAAAGATGATGACGATATACACGAAGTTGATGGGGCTCTGGAACCCCAGCAGGTTGGACGCCCAGTAGGCGATGCCGGGGAAGATGGCCAGCACCAGCAGCACCACGCTGAACAGCAGCCAGAAGATGGTGTCCTCGATCTGGACCTTGGCGCGGCGCACCCGCATGAGCACATAGACGGCGGTGACCAGGCTGCCGATGATCAGGCAGACCCGGATAATGGTTTGATCCAACATCTTACAGGCTCCTTTCGGGATAGGGGGTTTCGGTGTCGCGTTTGCGGAACCACTGGATCAGCAGGATGGAGATGGACATCTTGACCATATACTGGATGCTCTTGTAGAAGGTCAGGTAGCTTTGCCCGGCGGTGCGCTCCCCCATCTTCACCTGCACTTCCTTGACCACGGCGCCGTTCTTGATCAGATAGCTGATGGTGTCCGGTTCGGGGCCGTAGTTCAGGTTCTGGGCGAATTCCTCCACCATGGCGCGGTTGAACATCCGCATGCCGGAGGTGGGGTCGCAGATGGCCCGGCCGGTGGTGAGCCGGATGGACCAGCTGATGATATAGCTGCCCAGCATGCGCAGGGTCTTGGGCTTTTTCACTGTGAGGAACCGGCTGCCGATGACGATGTCCGCCCCGTCTTCCAGTTCCGCCAGCATGGGGGCGATGTATTCCGGCTTGTGCTGGCCGTCGGCGTCCAGCTGGATGGCACAGTCGTACCCGTTTTCGGCGGCGTAGCGCAGCCCGGTCTGAAAGGCCCCGGCCAGGCCCAGGTTCACCGGCAGGTCAATGAGCCGGAACCCGTTGGCCCGGCAGATGGCCGCGGTGTGGTCCCGGCTGCCGTCGTTGACCACCACGTAATCGTACTGGGGATAGTTTTTCGCCAGGTTCCCCACAACTTTTTCAATGTTGGCTTCCTCGTTGTAGGCGGGGATGACAATGAGCAATTTTGACATAGCTGCTCCTTTTTCGGGCGGGGTTCAGACCCCGGGCCCTTCCTTGGTTTTTTCCCGGGCAATTTCCAGTATTGTAGCAAACACACTGTCCCATGTAAAGTGGGCACAGAGGTTGGTCCGGGCGTTCTCCGCCTTTTGGCGGGCGGCGGCCGGGTCGGCCAACAGGGCTTGCAGGGCGGTGCGGATGGTGGCCGGGTCGGTGTCGGGCAAAAGGGTGCCGTATTCCGGCCCGGGCAGCAGTTCCTCGGTGCCGGCGGTGGGGGTGCACAGGATGGGGCACCCGCAGGCCGCCGCCTCCAGCAGAGTGGTGGGAAAACCTTCGGCGTAGCGGGTGGGCAGGCAGTAAGCGTCCGCCTGGTGCAGCAGCTGCACCACCGCCCGGTGGGCCAGGGCGCCGGGCGCCTTGGCCCCCAGCGCCTCCAGCCGGGCCCGGTCGGGGCCATCCCCCGCCGCCACCAGCACGGTGCCGGGCAGGGCCTGTACCGCTTCGGCCAGGGCCACCGCCCCCTTCTCGGGGATGAGGCGCCCCACAAACAGGACCAGCTTCGCATCCGGGGCCAGGCCCAGCCTGGCCCGCCAGTCGGGGGCCTGGGCAGCTTCCTCCGCCAGGGCGGCGGGGTCCACGGCGTTGGGCAGACAGCCCTTGGCGGTGATGCCGAAGGTCTTGAGCCACCGGCAGACGGCGGAGGACACCCCGTAAAAATCCGGTCCGGTGCGGCGGATGAGCCCGCAGGCCAGGTGTTCATACAGCCGGCCCGCCAGCCCCACCGGGCCGCCTCCCACCGGCATGTAGCCGGTGGAATGGTCGATGACGATGGCGGGGATGCCCGCCCGGCGCACCGCCCGGGCGGCCAGCACGCTCTGGGTGTACATGCGGGTCTGGATGACGCAGAAATCCGCCTTGGACTGCCGCACCACCCGGTTCAGCAGCGCCAGGCCCGCCGGGCGCACCACCGGGAACCGGCCGTGCATCACCGGCCACACCGGCAGACGGAGGATCTCGATACCGTCGGGGTCGGTTTCCTGCCGGGGCAGACCGGGCAGGGCGCTGGTCACCACCACCGCCCGGTGTCCGGCTTTCACCGTGCGCAGGGCCAGGTTCCAGGTGTAGCGCTCCACCCCGCCCACCGTGGGCAGGTACTGGGCCGAGAAATACAGGATGGTCACGGGCAGCCTCCTAAGCAAAGGTCACCGGGCAAGGATGACCAGCATGATGTTGAGCAGCACCCCGAAGTTGGCCAGGCAGAGCCCGCAGACCAGCTGGGAGGCAGCGGTGCGGGCGTCGGCGGCCAGCACCCGGCGGGGGGCGCAGACCAGCAGTGCCAACGGCAGCACCGGCAGCAGATACCGCCCCTGCAGCCCGTAGACGGTCTGGTAGTAGGTGGGGGTCCAGACCACGCACCCGGCCAGAGCCAGGGCGCTGCACAGAAGCACCGCCCCCACACACCACAGGCGGTAGGGGCCTTCGGGCAGACGGTCAGTTTCGGTATCCCGGCGGGCGGGCAGGGCCGCAAAGGCCAGCAGGCCGTAGAGCACCAGCACCCAGCCCCCGGCCAGCCTGACCGAATTATACCCCAGCAGGCCTCCCACCAGGCCCCGCAGATAGTCGTCGGTGTTGTACACGGCGGTGCGCACCAACAGCAGCAGGGTGGCGGGCAGATGGGTGAGGATATACCCGGGGGTGAAGGTCACCTGGTCTTCCTCGGCGGCCACGCTCTGGGTGGCGCGCACCGACCGGGCTTCCTCCACCTTGGTGACCAGCAGGTCGCGGTCCATGGGATAGTGTTCCGCGTCCTCCATGCCGATGGTCACCCCGCAGGCGGTGAGTTCCTCCACGCCGGGGGCCTCGGTGTAGCAGGCCTTGAACAGGTTCACACGCCCCTGTTCGGCCACCACCCCCCGGGACCAGTCGTTGAGCCACTCGTAACCGTAGTAGGTCAGGGTCACGGCCCGGATGAAATCATCGTCGGTGAAGGAGCTGTTTTCCATCTCGGCGGGGCTGAAGAAGAAGCTCTGCCCCAGCTCGGCGGCGCTCACATCCCCCTCGGTGAGGGCCTGAGCCCAGAATTCCACCTCGGTGTCCGACACATCCTTGGTCAGCCCGCCGCAGTAGTACAGCCGGCGGACAAAGGCTTCGGGGGTTTGTTCCAGATATTCGGCAGGGATGGCCGCAAACCAGTCCGCCAGAGGGCTGGCGTCGGCAGCTTCCCCGGCGGCCGCCTCGGTACCGGGGGCGGCGTGGACCACCGGCGCGGCCGGAAGGGCGGCGGAGGTGGTCTCGGCTTCGGCAGACTGGGTGGTTTCGGTGGGTTCCGCCGTTTCGGGGGCGTCATTGTGCAGCAGGCCGGTGAGCATGGCACTGTTCAGCGCCAGGGCCAGCAGGCAGCAGGCCGCCAGATAGACGCCCTTTTTCAGGTTGGCCCGGGGGCCCAGGCGGGACCCCGGAATGAGCAGGAAGAGGGCGGCCAGGGGCAGGTAGACCACCTTGGCCGGAGCCAGCAGCACCCCGGCGGCTCCCAGCCCCAGCAGATGGGGCAGGGTGACGGGGTGGCCTTCGTCCGCAAACACCGCCTGCATGCACAGGGAGGTGAAGACGAAAGCCAGGCCCAGCAGCAGGGCGTCCCGGCTGAAGGAGGCGGCCAGATGCAGGGTCATGGGCAGCAGGGCCGCCGCCGCAAAGACCCGCCGCCCGAAGGGGGCGAACCGCACCGCCAGCGCCGCCAGCGCCGCAAAGGCCAGCAGGTTGGCCAGCCGCCCCAGCATGAGCACCGGCACAAAGCCCAGGTGCAAAAGAAATCCCACAAACACCGCCGCCGCGCTGACCACGTACAGGGTGGGGTTGCGGTCGGTCTGGTACTCGGCCAGCTCCACATGGCTGTCAAAGCTGTCGGGGGTGGTGGTGAAGAGGTTTTCGGACAGTTCCTGCCAGCTGAACACGGTGGTGTTCTCGTCCTGGAGCAGGGCGTTCACGTCGTGTTCCCGGCGGTAGCTCATCTCGATGGGCACGTTGCCCATCCGCCAGTCCTCATCGCTGAAGAAGTTGGCCCAGCGGCAGGCCAGGGTGAAGGACTGGTTGATGTGGTATTTTTCATCGGGGGCGGCATAGGGGGGCAGCACCATGCTGTATACGAGGCCGAAGGCCACCGCCAGCACAAACACCAGACGGTGCAGGGCCAGGCGGCGGCGCAAAGCCGCCCGCACCCCGAAGAAGACCAGCAGGGCGGCCACGGCGGCCACCCCCAGGAAGAACCGGTCCAGGAAGCCCCCGATGGTGCGGTAGGTCACGATGAGGGAGAGGGTGGCATCCCCCGCCTGGCCGGCGAAGGTGTAGGTATCCTCCCACAAGGCGGTGCCGTCGGAGGTGCCCACGCACAGCCGCCCCTCCCCGGTGTAGTCCGGGGTCAGGGTCAGGCAGTAGCGCCGCCCGGTCTGGCCGGCCACCGGGGTATCCAGCCCCAGGCCGGTGTACTGCCCGGGCACAATCAGGCTCATGTCCCCCCAGGAGGTGGCCAGCACCTCGCCGGTGTCGGCGTCGGTGAGGGTCACGTTCAGGGTGCCGGCGGGCTGTTCCCCGGCGGTGCCGAACACCACCGCCACCGCCAGCAGGTCCTCGTCAAAGGAGAAGGTCTGGCTGACGCTCTGCCCCGGCTGGATGGGCTCGCTCATAAGGGTGTAGTCGTCGCTGATCTTCTGGGACAGACTTTTCTGGGTGTTGCCCCGCACCACGGCCAGCCATACCCCGGCGGCCACCGCCAGGCAGAGCAGCAAGGCCACCAGGGCCAACACCGTGGGGCTGTGTTCCTGATAGAATTTGCTCCATTTGCGGCTCATACAACAGTCTCCGTTTTTCTTTTCACGCCGAACGCCCGGTCCAGGGCGGTTTCCAGGCGGCCTTCCCTGCGCAGAAAGACCTCGATGGCTTCCCGCACGGCCCCTTCCCCGCCCTTTTTGGTGCCCACAAAGTCCGCCCGGGCGGCCACCAGGTCGGCGGCGTCGGCGGGGCAGGCCACAAAGCCGCACAGGGCCATGGCGGGCAGATCGTTCCAGTCGTCTCCGCAGTAGGCCACCTGCTCCCGGGAAAGATGGTGTTCGGCCATGAAATCCCGCAGGAAAGCGGCCTTGTCCTTCACGTTCTGGAACACATAGTCGATGTGCAGGTCGGCGGCCCGGCGGCGCACCGCCTCACACTCCCGCCCGGTGCAGATCATCACCCGCACCCCGGCGACCCGGGCGGCCACAATGCCCGCCCCGTCCTTGATGGCAAACTTTTTCAGCTCGTTGCCGGTGGCGTCGTAGTAGACGCCGCCGTCGGTCATGGTTCCGTCCACGTCCAGCACCAGCAGTTCAATCATGGTTTTCTCTCCGCCTCAGGCATTCATCAGCGGGGCGTACTCGCTGGGGGTGACGAACTCGATGGGCAGGCCCCCGGCCTGGATGGCCCGCAGGGCGGACGCCACCTGGGCGTTGTAGGCCGCGCCCCGGTCGGTGTGGGTGTGCAGCCGGCCCTCGGCGTAGGCGTTCTGGCCTTCCCGGTAGCCGTCGGCCCCGGCCAGCATGGCCTGGGAAGCCCCGCACAGCCGCAGCAGGCGCAGCAGCATGAGCACGCTGTTGGACGCCGGAGCGTCGGCGGCGCACAGACGGTCGTAGTTGACGGTGAGGGGGTTGTCGGTGCGCAGGTTGCTGGTGAGCACCGCCGGGCAGGGCAGGCTGTCGATCTTGTCGTACCGCTTGCTGGAGGAGAAGAAGGCATAGTCCGGGGTGCAGAAATCCGGGCAGAAGTTGGCCGAAACCACCACGTCCGCCCCGGCCTTGCCCGCAGCCACCTGGCCTTCGGGGGTGCCCAGGGTAGCGCCGGGGGCCAGCACCAGCACCTTCTTGCCGCCGAAGGCCGCCCGCAGGGTATCCAGGGCGGCGGCATCGTCAATGCGGCGGCTCTGGTAGTCCTTGTACAGCCCGTCGGCGTAGGCGGCGTCAAAGACGGTGGCCTTGGACCGGTCCAGCCCCGCCAGAATGTGGTTGATGTCCCGGTTGGTCAGATCCCCTTTTCCCAGGAAATGCTCCGCATAATTGCGGTGCAGGTTGTACCGAGCCGAGAGGAAGTAGGCGGGGGTGTAGCCCCACTGGGTCTCCCCTTTCAGCGGGGCGATGTGGTCCTGGATGGCGTCCATGAGCTCGTCGATGTCGTAGCCCATGCCCAGGGTGTCGTTCATATAGTCGGCCACCAGCTCAATGGGCAGGTTGCCGGGGATGCGGCCCATGCCCAGCAGGCTGGCGTCCACGGTGGTATCCCGCAGCAGGTGCTTGTCCAGGAATTCCTGGGCCAGGCAGAAGCTCAGGGCCATGTTCTCATGCAGGTGCAGCCCCACCCGGATATCCGGGTCCAGGTTGTGGTCCACCAGGCTGACGATACGTTCCAGGTCCCGGCGGCGCATGCTGCCGAAGGTGTCCACGATGGAGAACTGGTACGGATGGATGGCATTCACCTGGTCCAGAATCCACAGAATGTCCTTGTCCCCATAGCCCATGATGTTGATGGGGTTGATGGACAGCTTGTAGCCCCGGGCCTTGACCTCCCGGGCGAAGTCCATACCTTCCCGGATGTCGTAGTCGTGGGCGGTGATGCGGATGAGCTCGATGCCGTGGCCCTCATAGGGGGAGAGCTGGGAGATATCGTAGTTGGAGCGCATGGCCATGCCGGTGTACATGGTGTGGCCGGTGTGTTCGGGCAGCAGGCGGTTCAGCTCCTCGATGGTGCGGCAGACGGTGACGTCGGGGTCGTACTTGTCCACATTGCGCAGAAAGCCCACTTCCACCATATCCACCCCCGCGCGGGTCAGGGTGGCAATGATGTCCCTGGCGGCGGAGAATCCCCAGCGCCAGTTGTTCACATACCCGCCGTCGCGCAGGGTGCAGTCCAGCAGTTTGGTGTTTGCCATAACAAAAATACCTCGTGTTTGTGTTTATTCGGGGTTGGTTTCGGACAGAGTGCGGCGGACCAGGTCCAGGTCCTTGGGGGTGTCCACGCTCACCGTCTTGTAGGGGCTCTTGATGGCATGCACCTTGTGCCCGTGCTCGATGAAGCGCATCATATCGTTTTCCTCCGCCAGTTCCAGGGCGGATTTGGGGGTTTCGTGGTAGAACTGCAGCGCCTTGCGGCTGTACAGCTGGATGCCGGTGACCTTCTCGTACTCAAAATCCAGGGTTCCTTTGGGGTACGGAATGGGGCTGCGGGAAATCATCAGGATTTCCCGGTCGGCGTTGGTGACCACCTTCTGGTTGGAAAAGTCCACCACATCCGCCGGGTGGGTCATGACGTTGGTGAGCACCGCCACATAGTAGGGGTCGGCGGGCAGGCTTTCGGGCAAAATCAGGTCGAAGGCCTTGACATTGATGAGGGGTTCATCCCCCATGACCTGCAGGTACAGGTCGGCTTCCAGCTTGGTGGAAACCTCCCAGATGCGGCCGGTGGGGGTGTCGTGGTCGGGGCTGGTCATCAGGCAGTTCATGCCGTACTGTTTGCAGGCGGCCTGGATGCGCGCGTCGTCGGTGGCAATGACCACATCGGCCAGGGCCCGGCACTTTTTGGCTTCGTTGTATACCCACCAAATCATGGGTTTGCCCAGGATATCGGCCAGAGGCTTGCCCGGCATGCGGGAGCTCTGGTAGCGGGCGGGAATGACGGCAACGGTTTTCATAGGCAATGCGACCTTTCGTTCATTGGTTTTGGACCAGCGCCCTGGCTTCATCCAGAGAAAGGAAGATGTTTTCCTGGGCGGCGGTAAAGCCCCGCAGCACCCAGCTCTGCACCGTGACGGCCCGGCGGAACTTGCCCGGCAGGCAGAAGTTCAGCACCTCGCTGGGCATGGTGCGCTCCAGCACGGTGGCCCCGGGGAAAAGTTTCTCATAGTCGGTGTCGTCCCGGGGATGGGTCTTGATGAACAGCGGCCCGGTGGTGTATTGTTCGGCCACCGCCCGGAAGATGGCGTCCTGTTCGGCCTGGTCCATCAGCCCGTCCTGCACAAAACTGCGGGGCAAAAGCAGGGTGGCGGCGGCGTAGGTGGCGGGGTCTTCGGGCAGGGGCCGGGAGACAAACACCCGGCGCACCGCGGTTTTTTCGGCGTCGGTCAGGTTTGCCAGCATCTCCCGGGCGCCGAATTTGCGCAGCTTTTCCCGGGGAAAGAGGGTGCATTTGTCCGGGTCCTCGCTCTCCACCGCCTTACAGGCGGGGCTGTCCCCCCAGTAGAGGTAGGGGCGGCGGGCAAAGTCCGCCGCAGCCCGCTGTTCGGTGAGCAGGTGCTGGTCGGTGTCCAGGGTGCCGCCCACCGTGTCTTCGCACAGGATGTACCCGGTGTTGCAGTCCTGGAGATACCGCCCGGCCACGCTCCAGTCGTTGCTGATGCGGATATCGCCGTAGGCCTGGCGGTCCAGCGCCGGGCCCACCCCGGCCTTCTCGTAGGCGCGGCGGTTGCGGGCGTGACCGAACAGGCCGGCGACGGTGCCCTGCCAGCGGGATTCGTACAGTACCTGCACGTCCCCGAAGGCGGGAGCCAGCTTGCCGGAGGCGGCCAGGGCCGCGGCGCCGGGAATCTGCTCACTGAGCCAGACGGCCTGGCCGCCCCCGGACCGCAGCGCCCGTACCAGGGCGATCAACAGGTGGTAGGCGGTGTGGCAGATGTACAGATCGGGTTTTGCCATGGTTTATGCCTCCGCGGCGGTGGTCACCGCCTGCACCGGCGGGAAGTGGATGCGGCCCCAGCCGGCGGCCCATTCGGGCATGGACAGGTCGGCGTTGGTCACCTCAAAGGCGAACTCGGTCACCGGCTTGTCCAGGCAGACCGCCTGGGCCAGGGACCCGTCGAACACGTCGATATAGAAGAAATACTGGCCTTCTCCCAGCAGGGAGGGGTCGAAGGTGAATTCGGTGGTGTAGAGTTTGCCGGGCACGGCGGGGCCCAGGTCCACCGGGTGGGTGATGCCCACGGGGGTAGAGTCCCGGAAATGGAGGTTGAGCTTCATGTTCACCCCCGAGAAGGGTTCCGCCACCCGCCAGGTGATGCGCACCCGGATTTTCTCGTTGTCCGCAAAGACGCTGGATTCCTTGTCCACAAAGTCGAGAGTCTCCAGCCGCAGCCGCTTGCCGGCGCTGCCGGTCATGCGGGACACATGGGTCAGGTCGTAGTGGACCACGTTCACGTCGGTGGTCTCCATATACACGGCGATGGCCTGTTCCACGTCCCCGTCAAAGATCACCTTGCCCTTGTCCAGCACGATGCACCGGGTGCACAGCTGCCGGATGGTGGACATGTTGTGGCTGACATACAGCACCGTGCGGCCTTCCTGCCCGGCCACGTCGCTCATCTTGCCCAGGCATTTCTGCTGGAATTTCATATCGCCCACGGCCAGGACCTCGTCCATGACCATGATTTCGCTGTCCAGATGGGCGGCCACCGCAAAGGCCAGCTTGACGAACATGCCGCTGGAATACCGCTTCACCGGGGTATCGATGAACTCCCCGCACTCGGAAAATTCGATGATCTGGTCCAGCTTGGCGTCCACCTCGGCCTTGGTCATGCCCAGGATAGCGCCGTTCATATAGATGTTTTCCCGACCGGTCATCTCGTTGTTGAAGCCGGTGCCCACCTCCAGCATGCTGGCCACCCGGCCCCGCAGCCGGATCTCCCCTTCGGTGGGGGCGGTGATGCGGGACAGAATTTTCAGCAGGGTGCTCTTGCCGGCGCCGTTGCGGCCGATGATGCCCAGGGCTTCCCCCTGGTAGACGGTCAGGTCCACCCCGTTCAGCGCCATGAAGGTCTGGCCGAAGAGGCGGCTGTCGGTGCCGATGACGGTGTTGGGGTCCTCCTTGCCGCGGACCCGGGCCCACCAGCTCTGCAGGTCATGGGTGAGGGTGCCGCCGCCGATCTGGCCCAGCTTGTACTGTTTTTTTAAGCCCGATACCTGGATGACCGGGCGTCTTTCACTTGCCTGTGCCATGGGGTATCCTCCTTACACCGTATCCATAAAGGTTTTTTCAATCCGGCTGAACAGGACGGTGCCCAGGGCCAGGGCCGCCAGGGTGAAGACCACGCTGTACACCAGCCCGCCCACACTCACGGTGCCGGTGCCCAGGGTGGCCATGCGGAAGACCTCGATGGGGGCGGTCATAGGGTTGAGCATCATCAGCGCCCGCAGACGGGGGCTTTCGCCCAGGCTGGACAGGGGGTACACCACCGGGGAGACGTACATCCACAGCTGGACGCCGAAGCCCACGGCGATGGCCAGGTCCCGGTACTTGGTGGTCAGGCTGGACACAATGATGCCCACGCCCAGACCCAGCAGCATGACCTCCACAATGACCAGGGGCAGGGCGATGAGCCAGGGGGTCAGGTGCATGTCGGCCCCGGTGAGGGCAAATCCCACCCAGAACAACGCATACATGACAAACTGGATGAAGAAGTTGATCAGGCTGGTCAGCGCCTGGCTGATGGGGGTGGTCAGGCGTGGGAAATACACCTTGCCGAACACCTGGCTGTTGGCCACGAAGGTGTTGGCGGTGTTGTTGATGCAGCTGGAAAAGAAGGTCCACACCGTGTTGCCTGCCATGTAGAAGAGGAAGGAGGGGGAACCGTCGGTGGACAGGCCTGCCAGCCCGCCGAAGACCACGTTGAAGAGGACGGTGGTGATCAGGGGGTTGAGGATGATCCAGGCCGGGCCCAGCACGGTCTGCTTGTACAGCACGGTGAAGTTGCGCTTGACGAACATGAGGGTCAAATCGCGGTATCGCCACAGCTCGGCCAGGTCGATGTCGAACCAGCCGGTGCGGGGGCGTATGATGGTGGTCCAGCCTTCTTCCGGCGCGGCCGGGGACTGGGGATGATATTCAGCCATAAACTCTGTTTCCTTCCTGTTGGAGGCGGCTCCTTTTTGCAAAAGCGTACAGTCCGCCAATCATAGTGTTTATTCTACCATGTTTGGCCATAAAATACAATCGCCGCCCCGCCGGGCAGCACAAACGGCGATTGCCAGGGCGCACAAAAGGGGGTATACTGGTACCCGGGCCGGCATGTGCGTTTCCGGCCGGAAAGGAGCGCTTTGTCATGCGCAGAAAAGACCGAGAAGTGACGGATTTTTCCCGGATGGTGGAAATTCTGCAGGCCTGCGACTGCTGCCGCATCGGCCTGGTGGAAAACGGTGAAGCCTACATTGTGCCGCTGAATTTCGGCTATGACGTGCAAGGGGATACCCTGACCTTGTATTTTCACAGTGCAGCGGCGGGGCGCAAGCTGGACCTGGTGCCCTGCCAGAAGCTTGTGGCCTTTGAGGCGGACACCGGCCACAAGCTGGTGGCGGGCCCCGAAGCCTGCGACTATACCTGTCTGTACCAGAGCGTCATGGGCAAGGGCGAGCTGACCCTGCTCACCGACGACAACGACCGCCGCCATGCCCTGGAGCGGGTCATGGCCCACTACACCGGCCGGGAAGGCTGGGACTACATGTCCCAGTATTATAACCACATGGCCATGCTGCGCCTGACGGTGCGGGAGTGGAGCTGCAAGGTGCATGACTGAACCCAAAGCCTCCCCTGTGTAAGGGGAGGTGCCGCGCCTTTTTCTCCAAGCCTCCCCTGTGTAAGGGGAGGTACCGCGCCTTTTTCTCCAAGCCTCCCCTGTGTAAGGGGAGGTGCCGCGCAGCGGCGGAGGGGTTGTGCCTTGTTTGATGCTTCCGGGTTGTCTGGCAAACGGCTGCCTGTCGTGATATCCTTCCTTTTGTGACCAAAAGGAAGCGAAAAATCCCACCGTTTCGATGCGGTGGACGCCGACCAGGGCTGCGGCCCTGGACCCGGGGATGCGGCCACCTTACGACGGCCTACTCAGGTCCTGGAGGACCTGAGCAAGGAATGGATTGAAATAACGCTACCGGAAGGCCTCCATTACCAGAGACGCCTTTTATCTTCCCCGCAAAGCCTCCGCCTCCTGGGCAGCCAACGTCGGCCACAGGGTGTTGCTGAACAGGGAATCGTACCGGTACAGGCCGATGCCTTGCCCGCCCAGCCCGGCCAGGGCGTCGGCCTGGGCGGCCAGGGCCTTACCGGACTGCCACTCGGTGCCGGGGCCGGAGCGGTCTGCCCCGTCCCCTTCCCCGATGCGGTAGGCCCCCAGTCCGAAATACAAAGCCACCTCCGCCCGCCGGTCCAGGGCCAGCCAGGCCCCGGCCAGCTCGGTCAGGCTGTGGGAGGCATCCCCGTCCTTTTCATAGTCCAGCCCCCAGTACAGCTGGGGCATGAGATAATCCACAAACCCCGCCTCCCGCAGCCAGCGGGGGGCGTCGCTGTACTGGTTGCGGTAGTTGCTGTCCGGGTCACCCTGGGGCGCAATGCCGAACCGCACCCCATATTTGTGGGCGGTGCGGTAACACAGGGCCACCAGATCATCCACGTTCTGCCGCCGCCAGTCCCCCAGCGCAAGGGTACCGCCCCCGTCACAGTAGGCGGCGTAGGTATCGGCGTCAAAATCCGCCGCGGTGGTGGGGTAGAAATAATCGTCAAAGTGCACACCATCGATATCATAATTTTGGCAGAGTTCCCCAACCCCCGCCGCGATATAGTCCCGCACCTCCGGGTTGGCCGGGTCCAGATACAGCCCGCTCTCCACCGATCTGACCCAATCGGGATGGGTGTTGGCCAGGTTTTCGGCGGAAAGGGCCTCGGGCGTGCCCCCGCTTTGCAGGCGGTAGGGGTTGACCCAGGCTTCCAGCTCCAGGCCCCGGTCATGGGCGGCCTGCACCAGCACAGCCAACGGGTCAAAGCCGGGGTCCTGCCCCTGGACGCCGGTGCACAGGTGGCTGAAGGGGTAAAGATCGCTGGGATACAGGGCATCCCCGAAAGGCCGCACCTGGGCCAGCACCACATTGGCCCCCAGGTTGGCGATGTTGTCCAGCATGGTCCCCACCTCGGCGGCAAAAGCCTCCTGAGAGGAAAAATCCGTGTGCTGCCATTCCAGATAAGACACCCACACCGCCCGGTATTCGTCGGTGTGGGCGGCGGGCGCGACGGTGGTGACCAGGGTGGGCGCCGGGGTGGCGGCGGTTTCCGGCGTGGCAGCGGGCGCAGGCGCCGGCCACAGCGGCAGGGCGGGCAACACCAGCATGAGGCAGAACAGCGCCACTGCCCCCAACACCCCGCCGATTTTCCCCGCCTTGCCCATGGCTGTCCCTCCCCTGTTTTGCTTGGTACAGCCTATGCGCCCGCAGAAAAAACTTGCCCGCCCGCCTTGGCAAACGGGCAAAAATCTGCTATACTAAATCAGTTATCCCGTTTTTGCGGGCCATTAGCTCAGTTGGTCAGAGCTGGCGGCTCATAACCTGTTAGTTTAACCAAAATATCTTTTTGAAATCACGATATAACGTCATTTTATTTTGCGATACCTTCTAAAAACACCGTTTTGGCTACGGATTGGCTATGAGATGGTGTTTTAGGAGTTCAATAGTATATCTTACGGGCCAGTAGCTCAGCTGGTCAGAGCTGGCGGCTCATAACCGCTTGGTCGCGGGTTCGAACCCTGCCTGGCCCACCAAAAAGAACGTGTCTACGTCATTTTTTAATGACGAGGCACGTTCTTCTTTTATGCTCCGTACAATTCACGGCTCAGCTGATTGCGAATGGATTCTTGGCGTTTTTTATACTGCTGGGTATAGATCATCAGGGTTGTACTGGGCTGGGCATGGCCTGCTTCAGCAGCTACTGTGGCAACACCAATGTCAGGGTTGGACATCAGGATGCTGACAAAGGTGTGCCGGAACATGTGGGGATGGAGATGCCGGATACCGGCTTTGTCTCCGATTCTTTTGACGATGCAAGCATAACTGTCCGGATTGAGCGGCCAACCATGATCATCGCAGATCACAAAATTGTTGCCCGCCAGCGCTCGGAGGGAATCAGGGTATTTACAGCGTTTCTTTTCGATAGAGTTTTGCCAGCTGGCTCCCATCATCTTGCGCTGACATTTCCATAATTCATAGCACCTTTTCATAAAGGTCATAAATTCAGGTGCTACGTCTATGTACCGGTCGTTGGATTCTTTGGTTGTGGTCAGTTGGTATCCAAACTCATCGAAAACCAGGAGAGATTTATACACATGAACCGTACACTGCTTGAAGTTTATATCTTCCCATGTAAGGCCCGCCAACTCACCACGTCGCATTCCGGTATTGAGGAGTGCTTGTACGATTGTCTGCTCAAGCATACTGCAATTGGGAAGATAGTTCAGCAACTGTTTTACTTCATCCTCATGCAGACAATCCACAAAGCGGGGACGTGTTCCCCGTGCCGGAAGGGTAAACGCCGGTTGTACCGTACCGTATTGATCACTGGCAAACTGTAAAACCTGACGTGCAAACAGAGCATACTCTCGAAGGGTTTTGCGGGTCAATGTCGTTTCAGTACCTTCAATACGGAAAGCCTGTTCCAACTGAACACCCAGCGCTTTGGAAATTTCTTCTGCTGAGTGTCTTGAAACATGTTTACCACGGAAGGCTTCTGCCATTGTGTAGGCGGTTATGTCATGGCCGACTGCCAATTTGTTAAAGGACTTTATTTTGTATTTCCTTGCTTCAGGAAGGAGAAATGCCTTTTCATGTACCCTGATGCCATCGTTATCAATTTCCTCCATGAGCCTTTTGTAATCGGCCTTGGTGATTTGGGAAACAGGTTTATCGGCAAACCAGGGGCATACGCTGATGATACGGTTGAGGTAGTTTTCTTTGTTCCGGGTCGTATTGGCTTTGTTTTTGCGGCTGTCAAAGTCCCCACGGAGTCTGGCGGAAGGTGCTAGGTGCGCTTTACTATCCAATATGTATTCTTTTGCCACTTCCGCAAAGGATTTATTGGCGTCGCTTTTCGCCTGATACACAAGTTCCTGCTCATGCTTTTCAAATTCCATTGCTGCGGCAGTCGCCGCTGCGGTCCTGGTCTTTGCGGTTCTCAGTTTTTGGGGGTCAAAATCAAAGCGGGAGTAGCGCCGCTCTACCTTGCCATCAACCAAGATGTTGGCCGTCAGTTTGAAATACGGCGGTTTGTTCTGCGGGGTCATCAATTTAACAGATGCCATTTTCTTACCTCCTACTGTTTTTGATGCCTCAACTATACCCCTTATCTGGCAAAAGAAGTAGGCTGTCGTTTCAGCCAACGACAGCCTTGACACACATGAATGAATGTGTTATTCTTCCTCCTTTTGGCCATTGTAATAGGCGGCCAAACGCCCAAGATTGATGTACCACTTTACTCCCGACTGGAAAGCCAGACCGGGAACCTCTTTGCAAAGGCGGCGAAGATAGTAGGGTGGCAACCCCATAATTTCGCTTGCCTTCTTGATGCTGACAACCTGGGGTAACACTACTTTTTCAATCTCAATATCCGTTTCCGGCGTTTTTTCAGCAGAAGATTCGACATACTTCATGAATCCTGGCACCTCCTTTTCAGATCCTTGTATCAATGCAAATTGATCTCACATGAACGGTGGCCAATGATGCCAGTATAAAACGGCACACTGACCACCGTGGTATCTAAGATCAATTTCGCATCCTTTTCGACACTACTTCCCGGATGCTGGGCGAGATTTCGGCTCGGCGTTGGGACGCTCCCGCTTCCTGCTTACTTTGCAGTCCCTCTGCAGTCTTGCGATAGCACTGAGGGGTGTATCATGATTACCTGCCCTTTCATCGCATTGGTGAGATTCCACCCTCACCGTGACGGCAAATGCTGATCGCTCCACCATCGCCGGAGATTCACCTCCTCCTTGGCGTGGTATCTTGGCGGCAATCCCGTCCGTGCTGACCGACGCTCCGTGGGTTGCGGCCAGGCAGGCTTTATGTAGCCGAAATGTCGGATATTTGCTTTTTCAAGGTGCAGGAGAGGTTTTGGGGGAAGCCTATATGTACCTCTCACTAATACCCACAAAAAAGGCCAAAAAGCGAAACACTTTTCAAAAAAGTTTTTTCAACATTTTTCCCAGCCGCTTCAGGCCCCGTTGAAGGGAGATTTGGACCGTCCGGGGAGAGATATGTTCCGCCAGGGCAATTTCTTTGCAGGACTTCCCAAGGAAGTAGTAGGCGTAGATATGCTGTCCCTGTTTGATGGGAAGTTTTGCAAGGGCCTCATTCAGCTGTTGCATAGTCAACCTCCGTTCGTAGATCTCTTCCGGCGATTCCTCATGGAAAATGACATAGTTTTCAATGCCATTGCCGTATTCCAGTGAGTAGATCGCTTTTGCCCGAAGCCGCCGCATATAGAAACTTTTTTCGTCTCGCAGGGATTGCTCCAGTACGTCTGCCACCTCATCCGTGACGAGCACCAAATTGCTTTCGCCGTACAATTCAGGTTTGCGGTAGTATTTTTTCAGATCAATGGTTTTCATAGGCACCTCCGTCAATTTTGGCTTTCATCAAAATGCGGAGGTAACCGGTGGTGCCCTGGGCCAGATAAAAAAGAAAAAAGACCTCTTACAAACCGACCATTTCCCGATTCCAACGTAATGGAAAATTATGGGATAATTGGTGGTATTTTGTAAGAGGTCGTAGAATGTTGTCGAAATGAAATAAGGGGCAATCTGATTTCTCAGATGCCCCCTGCTCAGCTCATCACGCTAGAGGAACAAGTTGCTGTACTACTTGCCTTAACCATTCTTCCCCTTCCTTCCTCGTCAAGTCATGTTCAATTCGATCCGCGCAACTATATATAGTGTTATTTTATAACTATATAATACTATATATAGTTCGCAAAACTTGTCGAGTTATGGAAAAATATGGAAAACAATGTCAAGTTCTCTGTGTGATTCGCCATCAGCTGTCTTGGTGCTGGATTTGCCTTCCCACCACCACAAACCGCTCATCCTGGGAGCGGTTCGTGCAGGTGGACAGAGTGATCAGCTGGTCACCGTATTGGGCTTCCACCCCTGTATCGTACAGGGCTGCCCCGGAAACCTGTGCCAGGTATGCCTCAAAATCGGCCTGCTGGCTTATGTCAGTGTATTCATAGTACGCAAAGCCGCTTTCTCCCTCTGTGTACACCCGGGCGTAGAAGGCAGCAAACACTTCATAGGTGCCCTCTTCTTCCAGGGTATCAAACTGAATCAGGGGATGCGCCTGCCAGAAATCTTCCCTGGCGTAGTTGAGCAGATCCGCAAACATGGAGCCGTTCTTCATGTTGTGGCCATAGATGAGCCAGTTGCCGCCTCCTGCAAAACAATCGGCAGAGAGAAAGGGCACACCGCTTTGAGAGCTGCTGCCATCGAAGGCACGGCGCAGATAATGTTCCGGGTCATCGGGTGTAAACATGACCGGGTAGTCAATGTTGGTTTCCTCTATGGAAATCCACCCGAAAAAGTCCGGGTTTTGCGCTTTCAGAGCTTCATAAGGGGATTGCCCGGGGTCCTGGCCGCCTGCGCTCTCCGGCTGCTCCAGGGCGGCTGAGAGCCGATCAAAAGCGGCCTGCTCCTGCCTGCCCTGCACCAGAATGCGGGCCAGCATAAACAAGCTGATTGCAAAGACAACGCCAAAGAAAAGGAT
>OLIH01000521.1_pt1 | contig 21869 bp, 30 predicted proteins | sample 1609721 | NCBI WGS metagenome assembly OLIH01 (sample SAMEA4350157, study PRJEB24818) | metagenome | biome: human; feature: gut; material: faeces | place: Denmark | collected 2013-09
CAGCGTCAGATGTGATTAAGAGCCAGGGCCGTAGGCGAACCCGGCGAAGTTAACTGCCTGTGCCATCATATCGCGGCCTCGCGCCAGAGCCTGCGCACGGCGTGCCCAGCGTAGGTCATCCTTAGCGTCAGCGTATTGTTCCTCGTAGCGACGCCCCAGGTTCCCGGCAGCAGACAGCGCCTGCGCTTCGGCCATCATGGTATCTTTGATGACGGCTGCGCGCTTGCCACTACAGTAGCGGCTAATACACTGTAGCTGCTTCTCCGGCTGGTTGGCGAACGCCTGCCGAACCGTAGTCTTATAACGTCCCACCTGAATGTCCTGGTGCTGCTCGTAGGTGGCGGCACTGCACGCCTCCTCTAGCTCAGCATCTTCGCAGGGGACATATACGTCGTAGTAATACTGGTTCTGCTCCTGCGCTATTTTCAGGTAGTCCTTCGCCATCTTCTCCTGCTTCTCGGCCATCTCGATAGCCGCAGCTGTGTTAGTCACAGCCACGGCCACCGCAGCGAGGCGGGCGAAGTTAGCAGCAGAGATTACTCCATCATCGGTGATACCAAGAATGGCCATAATATTACACCTTCAATCTGCTCATCCGGTAATCGTCGCTCATATCCAGCTCGATGTGGTCAGGGATATGCTGGCCATCGTGCTGCGCCACATGAACCTGGTCAACGCCGAGTACCGGGACGACCGATACCAGATAGTCGAACATCGACTTCTCTACAGCCGGGGACTCTGCATACCAGCGCTCTACGGTCACTACCGTACCGAGCATGAACAGCGGACGGAAGATATACAGCGGCATGAAGCCCACTGCCTTGTCGCCGTCGTATGCCATGACCAGGGCGATGCCACGTTGTTCCCATGCTGCCATGAACGCCGGAACGTCCAGACTATGCTGGACGCCCGTGCGTGCTGTTTCTTTGTCCCAATGCTTGGCCAGGAGTGGTCCGAAGTCGTCGGTCAGGAATCTGGCCAGTTCGTTCGGGTCTTTCGGACACCACATCAATTTGCAAGCTGCCATCGTTATCTCCCGTTGCTTTCATCTACCTCCGTCTCTCCCAGCCTGGTGAACACAACTTCGCCCGTGCCTTTGAACTGGAGGTAATGCTTTCTGTTGCGCCCCAGGCGAGGTAGCCGGAAGGCGCGGTTCGTTGCCACTGTGCGAGAAAAGATTGCCCCGTTCTCACCCTCAATAGTCAGTCTCGTTGACCCGTCAACTTCTACGCGACCCGCTGGCCACCAGTGGTGCGAGCCTGTAATAATCGGGCAACTCCATTCGTATGGACGGAGCGTAGTGCCAGCGTCCCACTGCGACACTATACCATCACTGCCTACCATAAGTAATGCCCCTGAATCGCTGAGCACCATATCGACTGGCGTGTCGGAGATGGTGGTCATGTCTGCCAGCTGCCCCTGTTCGCGGTAGGTGTTACGGTCGAGGAGGAACATGAACGATACCTCGTCAGTGATACAGAACAGCCACCCACGCCAGTACGCCAGTCGTGTGGTGTCCGGTCTCAGCAACGCCCAGTCCCGTGCCGCCAACACCGGATCGGTGATAAGCGTCGGTGCCTCGTGGCTGTTGAGCAGCGCCAGTCCCTCAGCCGTGGAGTACACCAGACCGAATGGAGTGACTACCCTGGAGTGGGGGTACCCGCATCCGATGTCTGCGAACGGATAGTCGGACTTAACGACAGGGCGGCATGGCCTGTCTCCACAATCTGCCACGCCATCCACGATATACGGTCGCCCGGTCGTGGTGATATACAGCTTCCCGTCGTCGGAGGCCAGGCCGACGATATTGTCGTCGAGCGTAATCTCCAGCTCCAGTGGCCAGTTCCACGGCTGGCCGTTCTTCGTGAAGTAGAGCTTATTCCCCACGAACCCTACCAGTGTGCTGACGCCATCTACCGCAGTGATGCCTTGCAGGTTGGCTGGTGGCTCGCGCACCTCGCGGGTGTGGAGCGCCCACTGGAGATCTAATTCCTTTTTGGTGTCCAGGTACTGGCCATCCGTCACAGGCACTTCGGCGACGAACAGGTACTCGGATACGAACTCCTGCTCCTTCTCTGCCCCTGTACGGAACCCGGTGGCCAGGCGGTAGATACGCACCTTCTCCACCCGGTACTCATCCGGTTGCGGTGCCCACCCGGATACCGTGACTGCCTGCCCGTCGTTGACTGCCAGCTCAGTACTCGGATACGACGGCGCGCCTTCTTCGCCCAGGTTGTTCACATAGGTGAAGACGTATGTCCGCAGTGCGGTCTCCACCGTCTTGTCGGTGACAGTGATGTAAGACACGAGCGGCAGTGTGGATGGCATCGGGACTCCCAGGCGCTGGTAGTCCAGAGAGCACTCGCCAGCGTTCACCTGCGCTACTTCCGGGTATGCGCTACGCCCAGTGATATACAGGCGCGGGCAGTCCGGTAGCCATCTGGCCACGCTGACACACCCCTCCCACCCGAACGCACAGCACCCGAACATCTCTAGTGTCATGGTCCCGGCAGGGAGCTGACGGATGGCCAGCGGCTCCCGCCAGGGGTGGAGAGAGCCGTGGGACAGGTCAACGTTGTGCGCACGGGTGGCCATGCCACGCCCCAGCACATGCTCCGGGGTACGGGGCGATATGCCCCGGAAAGTATCAATCAGCATTATGCCCCCCTGCCCACAATCTGTGCTCGCATGAACCCGTCACGTTGCGTCACAACAGCCGTCGGCGTCGTCACCGTAACAGTATGCTGCCCGGCGGCGATGACATTCATACTGGTAGCGCGGATGGCCACGATGGCGTTGGCCCCGACCCCATCGGAACTAAACACGCCAGCCACCTCAATGAGCGGGTCTGCCAGGCTAATCCCGTCGATGGCAATACCGAATCCGGCGGGGAGCGTCATGGTCATCCCTGGGTCCAGCGCCGTGCGACCGAGGAGTCCGCGATACTCGACGTGGATAGGGCCATCAAGTTCCGTGGTGAAGGTCATCTCACGCTCGGTGTCGGTAGAGGATACGGCCCCACGGAAGCTGCCCACGAAGGTATCGGGGATGGCGGAGTTATCCGGTGCCACCTGTTCGATGGCGGTTACAGACCCGTACTCATTCAGCGTGACGTCGAAGTTCCCCAGGCGGTATGTGTCCGGGTCGATGGTGATTTCCCGGCGCAGATTGGTCACGCGGCCCTTGTTGTCCACCGTGAGCATGTAGCCGCCAGTGGTGTACTGCCCTGCCACGTCGGGGACATCCACCAGGTCGGCCTGCAACACCCCGCCAGTCACTGACAGGTTCACACCGTCTCCGTTGTTTACCCCCTCAATCAAGCCAGTGCGGCTCTCGTCATACCCGATGATTCTGCCGTAGGCGTCAATCTCAAATGCGCCATACTGCCCGGCGGCGAGTTCCACGGTGGTCATGCCAATAGTGAACGGGGCAGCGATAGACCCGTCGCCCTCGATGGTTATCACCTGCGGAGAACCGGACTTCATGTTCACAGCGTCGCTATCCGACGAGAACGAGAATTGCAGCGGGGAGTTGCGTGTCCCGCATCCGGTGACGGTCACCCCGCTGCTGTCGCCAAAGTAGAGCTTGCTGAGGAGCATACCGCTCTGGTACTCCAGCAGGTTGCAGGCGTCTGGAGACAGGGTAACGCCAGCACTGCCTCCGCCTTCGCCACACTCGCCGGGGACCGGAGCACAGGGAGCCGGAGTGTAGGTGGGTATGCGGGCGGCACGAGCATCCACAATACAGCCGTTCTCTACCAGCACCTCGCCATACCACCCATCCTCTATCGTCGGGGTGCCATGCACCGTGAAGCAGTTGCCGTTCCACGTCAGGGAACGCCCAAACGCCAGGCACACATCGAACGGGGCGCACCCCTTCGCTGCTGGCTCCTGCACCACTGTCACACCGCACTGCGAGTTCTTACGCGTTGTCCGGCACTTACTCATCTCGACCTCCGATTAAACACTGTCCGCATGGTTGTGGTTCCCTGCTGTCCACCGAGCAGTCTGTCTACCCCCGCTGACGCGATGCGGCGGTCGAACTCTGCCCTGGCTGCGTCGGCCTGTGGCTGGCTGCTCCACTCCCGTCGCGGGATAGCGTATAGAAACGAACGGGTACCAGCAATGATGGCCTCACGGTATTTGTTAAACAGCACTGCGTCGAGTTCACATGCGTCCTGCTCCGGTGCCACGGCGACTCGTACCATAATATTATCCGGCTGTGACGGTGCTGGGTGCAGCCAGATGCTACCCTCATTCTGGTCCCACCAGGCGGCGCGGTTCAGGCACGGTACATGACATGGGCTGCTCGTCAGGCGCTGGTAGTCCCCACCACAAGAGCGGCAGATGCCTGTTACCGCAACAATGCGCATACAGTCTGGCGATTCCAGCAAATAGTTGGGCACGCACTCCTGTAGGCAGATTGTGACCACGCGCTGTAACACGCGGCTCCGCTCGCAGAAGTCGATGGCCGCGCGGCGGACGTATGACATGAGCACATCGTCCGGCAGCTCTGGTATCTCCAGACGAAGCTCTGGCAGGAACTCGTCGATATCGACTTTCGGGTACGCGTCGTAGACTACGGTATCCATCATTTACCCTCCCGCTTATGGACAATCGTGGAAGTCTCTGCGGCGACGCCCAGTACGTCGAAGAAAGCCTGGTAATGGCGCTGCGCTGCGGCCATAGCTGACGCAGAGATTTCCATGTCCATGCTCTTGGCACGCCATAGCGCCCACTGCTTCGCGGCCACGAGCGCCCCCTCTGGTATGGTGTAGTCGTCGGACTCCAGTTCCTCCTGGGTAGGGCGGTGAGAACACTCTACCTCCACCCACACGTCAATACCTGGTGGCACTTCTGGCCACAGATACAGCGTGTCGGTCGTGTCGTCTATTGCGTAGCTCTCCAGGCGGAATGTGGCTTGCCCGGTGTTGCGTTTGGACCTACACGGCTTTCCTGTCCACTGAAAGGATATCTCCAGGCCGCGCTCACGCAGCGGGGCCAGGAGTCTGCCCTTCTCCGTCACCTGCCCGATGACACGGCGAATCTTGTCACACTCGCAGGTTTCCTGAATTATCGAACAAGTATCGACCTTAATGACTACTCGCTCCATAAACAAATCCGGGCGTTTGTCGTACACAAGGCTAATGCCTTCGCCGACCCACACCCGGATATCGTTTTCTGCCCACGTAGTATTTTCGTGGTCTGTCGCGTCGTCGTTCAGGTCGCTAGTGACTTGCTCTACCAGCGACTCTAATGACATGGCAACTCCTTATTTCATGGCTTCCTGGAACGCTTGGTTCAGGTCAGTTACTGAGCTATCCACGGTCTCACCCGCATCGCCCTGGGTGTCAGCAGGCGCTGGTGCGACCTCGGCCTTCGGTGCAGCTTCGGCTTTCGGAGCGTCAGCTACCTGAGACTTAGCCTTTTTGGGTTGTGACTTCGGCTTCTGCGGTGCCGCAGGTTTAGCTTCTTCGGCGGCAGTGGTGTCACGCTTGGCAAGCTCGCGGGCCAGGCGTTCTTCGAACTCCGCCTCAGCTTTCGCACGTTCTTCGCGGCGCGCAGCGGAGATCGCCTCAGCCTGCGCAGCCTTTTGCTCAGCCACGGTACGCGGGCCGACGGTGTTCACACGGCGCAGTCGCTCGCCCTGCATAGCCAGTGCCTGCGGGTCGTAGTACGGGTCAGCGTCGTTCGGGTCCATCGAGCCGTCCAGGTTGTAGCAGCCCACCACCAGGTCAGAACGCTCGGCCAGGGATTCCGTGAACGGGTGGATAACGCCAGTGCGGATTTCCATCAGGTACGGGAACTGTCCGGTAATGCGCTTAGGCATCTTGGTTGCCATCGCATCCAGTTCCTCCTGGCGCTCGGCGAACACCGAGCTGTTGCTACGCTCAAATTCTTCGGCGCGTGATACGTGTTGAACCATCGTTGTCACCTCTTACTTAGGCGCGCGCAACCCGGTAATAGCTTTTGGGTTACGGCGTTGTGATTTGTGTCCCATGTTACCTGCTTTCAGGCTGGTAACTACTGTGCTCTTGGTGCCCAGAGAGTTGCTACCCATGCCACCAGCACGCAGTTTGGTGGACGGCTTAGCCTTCGGGGTCGTCGCTTGCGTCGCAGTCAGACCGATATTTTTCATAGCCTATTCCTCAATAAAAAGGGAGCCTGTGACAGCTCCCAATATATATCACTTCACACCTTGCGTCTACATCAGACGGTAGTCGGGATATCGAAGCCAGACACCTTCGCAACCAGAGAGGCAACAGCCTGAGTCAAGCTGAACTTCTGGGTGCTGTCGGTAGGCAGCGCCGTGACTTTGAAGCCCAGGACCAGTGCTTTACCAGTCGGTACGAAGTAGCCGCCATCAGTTTTGATGACCTGCTCAGGGGTGCGCCCAACAACAGTACCGTCTTCTGCTTTCACGTCCGCAGCCGGAACAGTGACAGAGGATGCTTTCAGCTGTGCGAACGCAACATGCTTCTCTGTCAGGGTCAGGTTATCGAACAGCGCATCCAGTACATCGGATTCTTCGTAAGTCTTGGTCGCGGCATCCCACAGCATAGCGGTAGGCTTGATGGTCGCGCCAGCAAAGCGGCTGTCTACAGCGTCGATACGGGCCAGGACGCTGGTCAGCAGGTGTTCCTGCGGAACAACGTACAGCAGGATGTGGTCGCCCACTTCCAACTCGGCATCTTCCAGCTCACGGCGCTGGTAAATAACCTCGGACGGGTTCAGCGGCCAGCCCAGGGTGAACTCGCCGTTAGCGTATTCGTATGCGATACGATGCGCGTGCGGTTCGCGGTACTGGTTGCGACCGTCCGGGTTAGGGAACAGCGGGTTAGGAGTCCCGCCAATGAAGAGTTTAACGTCGGACATAATATTATTCTCCGAAGGTCCAGTAGCCAATCGCCAGGGCATCGTCATAGATTGCCTTGCCACCCCAAACTGCCAGCATCTGGTACTCAACACCGAAGGTACGAGACGGCTCTACCAGACGACCTTCAATGATGTCGGCGGCAAATGCAAACGCTTCGCGGTGGCCAGCGATGATGTAGTACGCCAGGTCTCCAGTCTGGTCAACAGCTGTCGGTGCATAGGTAGATTCAATGACGTTGAATCCCCACAGCTGCTTAGGCAGCAGACCGTCGATGTTCATGGAGCACGATACGCAGTCGCCCATCCAATCCGCACGCGCATACGGGGACATGGACAGGACTTCTTTCAGCGCGGTCGGGATGATGACAAACATCTTGCCTTCTTCCCAGCGCTGGCGGTCACGCAGGATACGTTGCAGACGCGCGAACGCACGCTGTACGTTTTCCGGGGTGACAGTCAGTGGCGCGCCTGGCTGGCCAAGCATCACGTCGCCACGCAGGCCCGCGTTATTACCCTTGTTCTCCGGGGCAGCTTCCAGCACCATCGCGGTCAGAACCCAGGTACGCCACATCTCGGTCAGAGACTGGTAGGTGGATTCCAGGAAGGAGGCTTCCCACGCAGCCCAGCGTTCGCAGGCGCGCTTGATATCCATCTTATCAATCTTGATATCCTGATAAGCGGCGTTGCAGATTTCCAGGGTAAAGCCATCCGGGGTCAGCTGGTTGGCGATCAGTTCCTGGTTCTTTTCGTACTTACGCCATTTGCCCACTTTCGGCTGGCGGATAAATTGTACGGTCTGGTTACACTCAGTCAGACGTTCGTCAATCTCAGTGTTCGTGATTTCGGGAAGGAAGTCACGCTCCCACGCCTGCGCGATAATCTGGTTGTAATAACCGATTTGCGCTAACGGGGTAGATTCCAGACCACCGTAACCCGATGCGGATTTGAACCCACTCATAGTATCTCCTGTTAAACTTATCTGGCGGGAGCGTGTGCTGCCCTGTACTTAGCCATATTTTCACGGAACTCCGCACGGGACATCTCGCCTGTGATGACCATCGTGTTCCACTTCTCGACGTCTGCTGGCGTCAGCTCTGGCTCATTGTTAGCCTGGCTCGCTGGTTCAGACCCGGTGCCCGCTGCCTGGACAGAGGCGATATCTTCCAGGCTCGGTCGGCCCTTCTTGAACTCATTAATCGCCTGAATAACAAAGTCGGCGTTGCCACTATGATATTCGTCTGCGATAAGTTTCTCCAGTTTTAATGAAGAACCTTTGATAGTTGAGTTCATGAACTGGCCAAACTCTTTGGAACCGCGCAGCTGTTCGAAGTCTGGGTGGGCTTCGAAGATGCGGCGGTTCGTTGCTGCACGAAGTGCATTCTGCTCGCTCTCTGACATGCGGCTAACGATAGCCTCACGCTCGCGGCGGTCCTGCTCCATGCTACCCTGCAACTCTGCGAGGCGCTGTTCGAAGGCTTGCTGCTGACGCTCCAGGATAGGACGCACCAGCTTCTTACCAATCTCCTGTGCCGCTGCCGGGTCGATGCTATCCATCTCCAGACCCTCGAAGTTTAGCAGCCGATCAACTTCCTGCTGACGGCGCAGTTCTCTGAGTTCTTCCAGCTCACGCTGCTCGGCTTCACGCTGTTGAATAGCCTGCTGCTGTGCGGCAGTTAGCTCGCCGTTCTGTGCGCGGAGCTGTTCAATTTCTGCTTGCAGCTGCATCTCACGTTCGGACGGCTGCTGCGGGTCTGTGGCGGGCGCACTGGCCGGAGGCTCAATGCCCAGGTCGAAAATGCTGGGCTGCGGTGCTGCCGGAGAGGCTGGCTCTTGCGCCGGAGCAGCAGGTGCTGCCTGGTAGGCTGGTGCTGCCGGAGCGGCTGGCTCCTGTGCCGGAGCGGCTGGCGCTGCTGGTTCTTGTGCGCCCGTCTCGCTGTATGCGGCGGCGTGCTCCTGACGGAACTCTTTTGCTGCCTCTACGCCGAAGTGGTGGCGCGGTGCTGGTTTAACTTCTGCTGCCATCGTCTCCCCCTATTGTGAGGTTTTTCAGTAAGTCTAAAACATCGTTCATCGCTTTCACCTGCCCGGACAGTGCAAGCGCGGAGGTTCGTACACTCTCGTCGAACACATTCTTTTGTGCGGCCAGGTTAAAATCCTGCACACACTGGTCCCGGTGTTTGGTGATAGCGCTGACGAGCGCGTGGAATCCTGCTTCGTTTCGCGGCAGGGTAAGCATGAGTCTTGCTTCGCGTTCGTCAGGCTTAATCATTTTGCGTTCCAACGAAGGCCAGTCACGCGTGAGCGGCCACGGTCATTGCTATTACCGTTACCGCTGCTGCGGGACGGCTGGGTCTGGTTAACGGGCTGGCCCACATTACTGCGCATGGGACGGCGCGCTTTGTTACCACATGCTGAACATGCCATAATATTATCCCCGGTTAAATTTCATGTTAGCCAGTGTCTGGAATCCTGGACGTGTGTTGATTTTGTGGCAACGGTCGAACTGCTTACGTTCCTCACGAATCACATCACGTTCCCCCAACGACTGTCTGCGGTCGCAGGTCGGTTCTGGCCAGGGCATCGCTACAGGGCGTCGAGCCATATACACCTCCAGTTATGGCCCCCTACACAGGGGGCGCATATATACTAACAGGATTTTATCAGCCCTTCCAAGCCGGAAGAATGTGCTCGCCTACGCGGATGAAATAATCCGGCTTGCCCAGCAGCTGTGTACGGTCCCCGATGATGGTCGTGGGAAGCTCGTCCGCAGTGGTCGGCTGAGGGAGCAGGCGGCTATCCACGTCAGTGTCGAACAGCACACTGAGCGGCTTATCTTCGGTGCCGTTCCCGGTGATGGTCTTGCCGTCGGTGTACACCCGGCCCTGGTCGTTCATCAGTTCCTTGAACCGCGCGTCAATGCACGGAGTCAGGGAACGGCACAGGTCTGCGATAGCGGACTCGCCGAGAATCAACTCCCCGGTGACGGTCGTGGTACCCGCCAGGGTAGTGTCCGTCCAGGTGTTGTTGCTACCTTCGCTGTTGTCGATGGTAGCCCCTTTGAGGTGCAGGCAGCACAGTGTGCCGTCGGTGAGCGCAGCATCCACCAGCTCCTTGACCTTGCCCTGAATAGCTTCCGCAATCGCCGTGCCTGCATCTTCGTCAAGCTCCACAGCACCAGAAATCTTCGGAGCGTCAATGGTCAGCCCGGTCAGGACATTGGCCTTGAGCGCGTCGATGATGCACTTATCCATTTCTGGGCACAGCGCTTCCACCAGAGACTTAGCCGCCGTGGCATCCAGAGTAACACCACCAGTCAGCGCCAGTCCTGCAATGGACGCGTTCGCCAGCTTGATGGAGTCGAGCACACCGCCGAGAACCACGCTGCGGATATGTTCGTCCAGGTGCGACGCGATAGCATCAGCGATGTTGACCGCAGCCGTTTCGTCGAGCGTTACCGCGCCAGTCAGGTCGAGACCGTTGATAGCGGCACTGGCCAGCTTCTGCTTGGTGAGCGTGGTGCCTTCGATGACTTCGACGATATGGTCGTCGAGGTATGCGGCCACCGCGCTGGCAATAGCTTTAGACGCGTCGGCGTCCAGGGTCACGCTACCAGACAGGTCCAGACCACGGATGATGGCGGATTCCAGTTCCACGCCGGACAGGGTGTTGTTCTCGACCACATCCTGGATGTAGTCGTCGAGATACTGCGCCACCGCATCTGCTACGGCTTTGGCAGAGTCTGCGTCCAGAGTGATGCCACCCGTCACACCCAGCTTATCCACTGACAAGTTGGTGAGGCGCACAGCGTCGATAACGTTATCTTTGATGATGCCGATAACGCAGTCGGTCATGTGCTGGCAGATCGCATTGACGACATCGACTGCGGACTCTGTGTCAAAGCTCATGCTGCCACGGAAAGTGGTGTTCTCCAGCGTGAGGTCTTTGAAGCTCTGTCCGTCGATAGCTTGCAGGATGCACTCTTGCAGCTTAGGACACAGCTGAGAAGCCAGGTCAATAGCGGTAAGCTCGTCCAGCTTCACGCCATCTTGTAGCGCAACGCCTTTCAGGATTCCGCCAATAACTTCCGGGTTCAGAATCTGCGGCTCGTTGATCGTGCCGCCATCCTGGTATGCGTTATCACAGCAGTTGTTCATAGGTTACTCCCCAAAAATAATCTTGCGCGGCACGGAGCCTGCTTCGTCCTGGCGGTAGCGCGTCAAACTCAGGAACACGTACCCCAATCCACCCTCGTCATTTAGCCGCACGCGGTAGGTGCCGGGCAACATGATAGCACCAAGATTCTGACATGCGTTAAGATTCCACACGCCACACTGCGTTACGTCCTCGACATAGGTATAGTTGGGGTCGAACCCCAGCTCTAAATCCTCGTCGTCACAGCAGCACTGGTCCCCGGACGAGAAGATGCCGCCGCCATCGAATGTCATCTTCTGGATGATAAGCTGCTGCGGCGTGTTCTTCGGCTCGTTCGGCTCGCGGTGAATCTTGTTCCCCAGGCCGAACGCCGTGAGCACGGCGATGCTGTTAGGGAACACGGTGAAGGCTTTGCTGTACACATCCTTCGAGAACTCATCGAACAGTTTAATTGTACGCATGACCGCCCCCTACAGCGCCGCTACCATATTATTAAGCCCGGCCATATACCCCGCTGGGATAGGTGCCTGCACTTCTCCCAGCTCCACAAGCTCGACGTGGATGCTTCCCAGGTACTCATCGCTGTTCAGGGACAGGATATATGACCCAGGCAGTGTCAGCACGAGGTGCCTGTTAAGCTCGTTAATTTTCCACACGCTACCGCCGAGAGTCATCGGCTCGCGGAACAGGATGTCAGCCGCAGCGCGTGACAGCAGTGACGGCCCGCACGGAGAGCAGCAACCGCCACCGTGCTGGACAGCGCGGCTACCCAGGCTTACTCCCTCGACCACAAACTCTGCACCCTCTGGAACCATGTACCCCACAAGCATCAGCGGCCTATTCGGGCGAACGACAATCGGGCCAGATTGCAGGAAGGTACTGGATGGATCAAACAGTACGTGATGCTCATTCTGGACCGGGCGGTTGTCCTCACACGCCGGGCCTGCGCTCGTGTGGAAACCTCCAGTATCAATATTCATAAAATCCCCCACACACCAATTACTACAGCCATAAACAGTACCCCGTAAATAAACCCGCGAATACCTGAGCAGCACCAGCAGTCAGGGAACAGGAAACACATGATTCGCCATGCCAGAGATTCTTCCGAGCTGTGGCACGGGTTATGTCGGCGGACAAAATCAGAAAGCCACTGGAACCAGCGGCTATTCAGAATCTTCTCCATCGGGAGTACTTTGTTGAGCACCATAACGATGCCGATGAGCAGGCCATCCCACTCAACCTCATCCAGTTTTATCGGTTTGCGGCCAGCCATCACGCCCCCTTGATGCGTCTAATCATCGCATACATCTGACGGGCAACGTTGACGAACGTCTGCCAGGTAGTGTCGTCTGCCATCGGCTCTACCACTACCGGGTTCTCCCAGTAGACACGTCGGATATTGCCGACAAAGCCTCCGGCGGAGAAACGCTGCCGACGGTTCCCCCCGAAATCCACTACAAACGCCATGTCAGGCTCGACAGAGATAATCTTGCCGTAGCCCAGGTTCATGTCGTAGACCTGCTTACCCACTACGGGCACGCTCCCGTTAATCATTGTTGTACCTCCATACCCTGTTCAGGAGCAGCTGGTGGCTGCTGTTCTTGTGGTGGCACTCCAGCCGGAACCTGTTGTGCAGCAGGGGCACCATCATCCTCAAATACTTCTGACGGTACGCCAGAAGCGCGGAGTGCAGTCTCGACAGCCCATTGCATAACGCGCGGTTTGACCATCCCCTGTGCGGCACTGCCTGCTGTTGCCACGAGCTGTAGTGTATCCAGCGCGGTTTGTTTTGCCACTTCTTTCTGGATTAGCCCGGTAGAACCCTGTGCTAGTACCTGTGCGTCACCCTTGACAGACTCGTCATTCGAGTACCGCATGTTATAGTTGTACATCAGGTTCCCAAGCGGGCCGAACACCCCATCGTCGAGGTTAGCAATCCCGGACTGGATAGGCTTGATGGCGTTACCGTACAGCATGGCCATCCCACGGAATGTACGGTTTGCACCCGTACCCACTGGCTCACCGTGGATAGACGCCGGAATCTGCGTAACCCGGTCTGCCAAGTCCATGAAGAACTGGCCGACGGCCATGAACGCCTGGACGTTGGACGGGATACTGTGCAGGTTGTATGCCGGGCGCGAGCCTGCGCTCATATCGGAATCAACAGGATACATCGTCAACGCCGACAGCCTGCCGACATCTTCTGGTGTCATGTACCGCTGGATACGGCTATAGTCCACCTCACCGATAGGGCCAGCAGCGAATCCCATGTTAACCATCATGAACCGCAGTGTGGCCAGATAAGCGCGCTCAATGTCGCGTACCTTCTGACAGATGCTGATACCCGGAATACGGTCGCCTGACTGTTCGAAGCTCGCCAGGAATACCGGGCGGATATTCACCGCAGGGTTCGGGTTAATGAACACCTGGATGGTATACGGGCCAATCATAGATACGGTTGACTCGTAGTAGTCGTTCGCCTCCAGACCAGTGATACCGTACTTCATCAGCTCACGCCCGGACAGCAGGCCGTAATGTCGCAGGACTTCCACCGTCTCTCCGTTACCCCATCCCCATGAGAAGGTATCTGGCTGCTCGCGGTTGCGGCTCATCCACATGCTGTCGAGCCTGCCGGACACACAATCCTCCAGGACACGGAGCACGTTAGCCTTGATGTACGACTTCATCTTGAGGCACTTGTATAGCTCCTGCTTCGTGATGCGCTCACGCACCATCACCGCAGTGCCACTCTGCGCATCCCGGCTGTCCGGTGTCCAGAATACGTCGAACACAGACAGCGGCCTGAACTGGAACTCGATAGAGTTACGCGGTACCAGGTTCGACCCTGACCACTCCATCTTAGTCACCATCGTCGGGATGGGGCCGTGCATAGCCGCGAACGGATACACAGCGAAATCGTTAATCATCTTCAACAGTGCGCGGCGGAACCCACCTTCCAGACACTGGTCCTTAATCAGCTGGTACATCCTGTCAGCAGCTGTAGTGGCGGCATTCATCTCCGCCTCGCGCTGCGCAAACTTTAGCTGCTTAACGAGTGACAGCAGATCGCCATCATACCCCTGACCGAACAGCTGGCGCTTAACCTGGTTGAGTACCGCTAACCTGGCAGTGTCCGAGAGTTCCGGTACCGGGGTGGGGGAGATGGTGAATGGTAGCTCACTGGTGTTAATCAGCAGGTCACGCATCCACGCGACCAGAGCCGACGTCTTGAGGCCGGAGATGTTGACGTACAGGTCAACGCCCAGCTCCTCTACGATATCCATGTCACAGGCCGACAGGATGCCCTCTCGCTGGTCAAAGCACTCGTCAATGACCGTTCGCAAGGACTTACCGCCTACGCGCTCCTGAGAGCGCCAGAAGACGGCCTGGTTGTACCGCTGCGTCACAATGGCCGCTATCGGGTCTTGCGCGCTATTGGGTACCTCAATCTGAATGGCTGGTTCTTTCATCACATCACCCGTCGTTTAACCTTAACTTGCTTCTGCATCTGGCGGCGGACTTCATCGCTACTATCGTCCAGCGCGCTCGCGCGCAAGATGTGTAAGCTCAGGTACTCATACGCATCTGCCGGGTGAGAGTGGTTATTTTTCTCTGGCGTGGACGAGTATGTCTGGTCAATAGTACCAGCAATTGTAGTCTTTTTGAATCTATACCCACCAGCCAGGGCCGCGATAAGAAGCTCACATGCTGGGCTTATTATTATGCCCCCAACGTTGCGAGACAACATCTGGTTCCCTGCTTCGATACGCGCTTTGATGTCGTTCGTCGGCGCGACAATAGCCGGGATACGGGCCTCGATCAAGTTCGCAACAGGCGTAGTAGCGTTGTAACCGTTCCTGGCGTTTGCCGGGTCACACACGGCAAGAACCTTGCACCCGCGATACCGCTGCGTCAGGACTGGCAGAAGCGCACCATAAATAAAATCGTCGAAGCCTGTACCGTCACCGTACAGCTCGTCGATTATACCCCACTGACGGCCCATGAACTGAGCGATGAGCGCCGCCGGGTGGATACCAGAAGTATCAATAGCGATGACCGCATCCTGTCCCTGGATAGGCTGTAGCACAGATTTAGCAACATGAGCCTCACGGCTAAAGTTCGTGAACACTGGCTTGCCTGCCTTCGCGTCAACGTCCATCATGCACAGCAGCTGGTCTATCTCGTCGAGCGCCCCGACGAGTCGCTTCGCCGCCACCTGGTCCGGGTAATAATCCGGGCCGAGAACCTTGAGGTTATCCGCCTCCGGGTTATAGGTGTACGTTACGATACCGTCCTCGGAGGTATGTTTGAACACAGCTGGTGGCTGTTCAAAGTAGCCATAGTTGGCTGGGGTATCCACGGACTCAAACAACAGTCGCAACCAGTGTCCGCGTGGCGGTTTGTTGTAGTCGAGAAGAACGCCCTTGTAAGTGCATGTGCCGAAGCGGTCTGACGGGAAACGGCCTACACGCTCCGTGGCGGCAGTGAGCACCTCCTGCGCAACCTCCGTGGCCTCGTTAATCCAGATGGCCGTGAAGTCAGTGGAGCGCAGCTTCTTAACGTCCTCTGCTGTCTCTACCGCGATAAGCAGCAGCTCCATCACTACTACGGTATCGTCCGGTAGCGGTATGCGATACTTGCCTTCCATCGGCGCAGTCTCTTTGATAGAGCCGCACTCTGACGGGTACCACATCTCCATCGTCTTCTTAGTCGTGGTTCGCAGGTTCGGATATGACGCGCGGACGATGCCGAACCGGACGTAACGGTTCCCGTCAGCTGCTGGAGCTTGTCGCATGGCGATATACATCAGCTCCTGCACGCAGGTCACTGACTTGCCGGAGCCGAACGGGCCACAGATAGCGCGAACGAACATGGAGGTCGCGCAGTGGAATGCCATCGGCGTCGGGTATGGAATGTAATTAAGATGCTTCGTTGCCATTGGCGACCTCCGCTTCTATCGGCGCACGGCGCTGCACATGCTCCATACCTGGGATACCCGCCGGGACGTTGATAATAACCTGGCCAATAGCTGCTGCGTTGCCACCGCCACTATCCCCGGACTTCTGTTTGTTCTGTCCGTTGGTAGCCGGGTCCAGGCCACCGTACTGGAACAAGCGCTCCATGACCTTAATCTGGTCCTTCACATCAGCACCCTGCTTCATGACGTTAAGATAAACCTCCTCCATCATGGAAGATGCCAGCATCTGTGCCCGTAATGTTATGGACGCATTGTCCCCCATAGCATCGACACGCTTGCGGTAATCCTTAACCATCCGCTTGAACTCAGGGAGGGTCAGTAGCCGCAGGCATTCCTGCTGGGTGATGTTGTAGTTGTCGCAGATTTCCTGCGGAGTAATGAGCGGCCCCGTCCCCTCTGCGTTAGGCACGGAGGTCATCACGATATCTTGTGCGATGTTGGACCACAGCGGGCGGAGACGCATCAGGTCGTCTCTGTCCTTCGGCTGAACAGTAAGTTCGTTGTCCATCTGTTGCTCCCCCTTTAAAAACACTTTACTATCTAACTGCGCCCCACCTGCTATCCTCGCCCGGCTGTCCCACCGGGAATCCATCGGGCAGGCTGGGGCGCACCTACCTTAGCTGGCTGCGAAGATATCCCAGTTAGCATTCCAGCCAAACAGCGTCTTCGTGCTCGCGTCGAAATCGGCTAATGCCATAGCGTTCGACGGTGTTACCACATCGCGCATGTTGTACGGGCGTCCGATAACATCTGGGCCTTCGCCATACGGGTCTTTGTTGGTTGCACCTTCCGGCACCCACTGCGTGTCCATCCAACCGGGGGCGTAGTCCGAGATGAAGAACTGGACATTGCCCGTGATCGAGACATTACACTGACGCGTAATAATCGACCTAGCAGAACCAATACCTTCATGGTCACTTACTATTTTGATATCACAACCAGAGAATTGCAGCTCGCTGACATACCAGCACCAGCCACCACCAGTAATTGCGCCTGCGCCACTCTGAGAGAAGTCAACAATTACACCCTCGAACGTGATAGTACCGTCCGCAGGAACATATGCCCCAGTCCAGTCTACGATGTTATTCGCCGTATCCCGAACATACGTATTAATCTTGAGAGTCGGACGCTGGAGCCGCGCATCTGCGTTAGGATAATACCCGGAACGCGCCAGGATATCGCCGAACAACGGGTCGTCATAATACGAGAATCGGAGTGCCCAGGTTCCGGCCCCAAGCCACACTCGCCGTGTCGGCTCGAAGGTCTCGCCCGCGCGGAGGCGGATAGCGTAAGAGCCTGGTGCATTACGCTCGGCTATAATATCCAGCGCAGCTTCCACTGTCTTGAGTGGGGCGGCACGGGTGCCGGGGTTAGTGTCGCTGCCCAGGCTGGTGGAGATATACAGCGAGCTGATATCTGCCGGAGCGGTGGTACCGTAGTAGATACCATCGTCGCGTACCTGAATCATGTTACCATCATCTTTACTGATAGGGATCGCGCTGGTATTCAGGGTATCACCCTCTGCCAGCGGCTGGTGCTGTCTCTTGTCGTCACTAAGGACGACCGGAAGTTTCTGGGCCATGCTATTCTCCTAATAAAAAAACCCCCGCGACCGAGGCCGTCAGGGGTTTGTACGGGGCGTCAGTCGCTCGTTATTGCGCCGACAGTTTAAGCCGCAGCTCGTAGCCAAGTAAAGCCCACACCTCGTCCTCTGCCTTCTTGTACGCCAGCTTCTCGCCAATCTCGCGGTTGAATTTCTCAGCCACTACACAGGCGCTGGTCCCGGTCACGGAATGTCCGTTATCCAGGGTGATGTAGCATACCGTGGTAGTGCCTGCCTGGCCGCGAGAATCGGTCAATACAGTGTACGACACATCTGCGATAGCTCGCTCCACATCCCCTAATGTTACGGTCGGGAGACCGTCTGCCATCGGTGTATCCTCAAACTCAAAACGTCTCATGTCCCATCCTCTGTCTGTTGACTCTACACTGAGTGTATAGGTATTCGCCATCCGTGGCAAGGGGGTATTAAACAGGTGAATTAATATTCACTAACCCAGCTGCGGCCAGAACCTCGGCCAACTGATTCACGCGGTTACGGATATCCTCCGGGGTGGAGTTCTCGTCCAGCGGCAGGATATCTGGCGGTACAAACGTCGCCGGAACCCACACAAACTTATGCCAGTCGATCGCTATATCCGGCGTATTGCCATCAGTATCTGTCGGGTAGTTGCGGTCTACGTTAGCGAACATGTTGCCTTCTGAATCCAGCGCCAGGACGAGGCCACCGAACTGCCCCGCTGTGCTGGTGGACCACGGCCATGCCAGCTGGAACGCTACGCCAGGCAGCGCAGACGGCAGTGTCTTGCCTTCTGGCGTCTGGTCAGTTCCGTCGTCAGCCTTATACCCGAAGTACGTCGGGTTACTGTATACGTTAACCAGGCTGAGGTTATTCTGGCTGACACTTTTCCAGTTTACGCTGTTCTTCGTCACCCAATCTTCTGTGGTCAACGGCGACCACGCCGACCAGGCTGAGTTAGCCAGCACACGGGCATACGGCCCAGGTCGGTTGCTCAGGAACGTCGCGTAGAAATACTGCGTGACGACCGGACTACCGCCGCTACTTGAACTCTGTGCCTTGACCACATCCATATAGACTTCGGAGCCTGTATACACCGCCACAGGGAATCCAAGCGATGCCCCGCCATTCGCCTCACCCTTGATGCGATAACGACCAGGTGTAGTAACCGTTGTCAGCACCGTACCCGCTGGCAGGTCCACAACGAAGGCTTCGCAGAAAAGACCAGGAGTAGCCGACTCTGCCTCGGTAATCAGGGAAAGTGCGTTCTTAGTCTGTTCAGAAATAGCCGCTTTGAGTGGTGACGCAACAGTACCAGCACCAGTCAGGCTATCATCGTGCGTAACCTCGGTCGGAGCGACGTACAGCCCTGACTCATCCTTAATCTGGTTGTCGGGCTGCGGCGACAAATTGACTTTCAGCGGGTTCTCTACAGTGCCGTCGCCAGCGAGTGCAGTCCCCTGGGTGTGCAGGCTACCACCAGCTTCGGCAAACAGGCCACCGTTCTCTGCGTCGATGCTCAGCGCGTTACCCGACTTACTGGACAGCTTGACCTTGAACAGCCCCTCGGCGTTTGTGCCGTCGCCTTCAACGGTCATGCCATCGCCACGTCGGTACGTATCCATCATCTCCATAATCTGGACTGACTCTGAGCCATCGTCGTTATACCAGGCATAGTTCACCTGCGGCTGTCTTACGCTCCCGGCGATAGCGCCACTGGCCAGGATGAATTTGCCACCGTCGGTCGGGACAATGCTGATAAACGCAGTCTTCGGTGATGACGTCGGGTCGGCGGCATCCGTAACATTAAAGTACTGGACAACCTTAGGCTCAGTGAACTTCTGCTCCATCGCATTGAAGAAACGCTCAGCTACCGCCTGCACGTCGGTGTTATCGTCTATCACCTCTGCTACCGGAGGCAGGATGCCGCCAGCACCTGCCGGGACCGTGAACGAGACAGCTTTAGTTGTCCCGTCGCTCATTTTAAAGTTGAGCGTTACTTTCTGGTCTTTCGCCATTATGCGTCACCCACTTAGTTGGTGATATCTTCCTGCGTAACAGTGATATCAGTGATGCCAACACCGTCAGTACCGTCTTTGCCGTCAGTACCGTCTTTGCCGTTAGTACCGTCTTTACCCGCCGGAACTGTGAACGCCACAGTCTTCCTGGTGTTGTCGGTCATGTCAAAGGTCAGTGTAACTTTCTGGTCTTTAGCCATAAGTCAGCTCCTATACATCTTCTTGTGTAGCAGTAATGGTTTTGATACCCACGCCTGGGTCTCCCTTGCGGCCACGAAGCCACGCCAGGAAGTCAGACTCGGTACCCGTGTGCCCGGCGTCCAGCCAGACCTGATAAGCAGAGCGCCCATCATCGCCCTTGTCGCCCTTGACAGACTCGCCCGCCGGACCACGCAGGTACTCAAAGAAGTCGTCCACGGTCCCGGTATGCCCGGCCTCAAGCCACACCTCATAGGCAGACTTGCCATCGTGGTAGACGATTGTGGAGTTGGGTTTGCCCACCCCGCCGCAACATCCAGCCATAAAAAATCCTCCGATTGGTCAATTAACCGGAGGATATCATAGCCTGATTATTGTGCGTGAGCTACTTCGCCGCGTTGGATACCATCTGTATCAGGTCTGGCATCTCAGCGGGCATAAGCTCCAGGGCGTGGCGCATGATGTAGCCTGTCATGTAAGCCATCGGCTCGTCGTGGTCCCACTCCGGGTACTGCATGATGTTCTTACACAGGGCCATAATACTATGGAATATCTCGTGCGACAGTGTGGCCATCGCACCACGGAACATCTCCTGGCCATCCTCGCCTGAGCAGTACAGTGGAAGGTTCACACCAATAACCGTGGGAACCTCAAAGCCGCCGACCCAGCTCAGGCCGCGACACGTCCACTCGCTCTTACCAACGAAGTCACCCCACTCCCGCCAGGACTCATCGTGGTGTTCGCGCAGGTACTTCGCCAGCGCCTGCTGTTCGTCCGGCGACCACACAAAGATAACGTCCATCTCGTATGGATGCAGTGTCAGGATGGTCGGCTTATAATCGGCCAGGTCCGTCATGATGGTACCCCTCCCTGGGTGGCGAACGTCATGGAGATAGTTGACTGTCCCGGCTTGTGGGCCTGCATGATGAGCACCCAACCTGACTGTCGCAGGCGTAATGCCAACGGCTGTGCGGCAGTGTCTTCGGCCACTGAAAGTTGGAAGTTTATGGTATCGGGGAGTTCGCCGTGTCTGGCGTGGTAGTCGAGTACCAGGTGACGCAGTGCGTCAACATGTTCCTCTACGATGGTCTCTACTGTGCGATGGGTGGTTTTCATATGCCCTCCTGTGTCGTGATGCGATTATGCAACATACAGGTCGGCCTTGCAAGTAGAGCTACCCACAGCTGCGGAGCACCGTCACACCAGGCGAGGTTAGTTGGCTTACCCGCGCAGCTATGGGTGCCAGGGGGATATCTGATTCGACACGCCGGGCATGGACTATGGGAAACCAAACACCCCCTGACGACACAGACTATAAAACATGCTTGGCCGTGCTGCAAGCATTACTTGTCAATAAAATCGTCTTCTTCCAACTCAGCGCCAGGGATATAGGTTTTTGCCAAAATTCCAGAAAAAAATTCTGACGCTCGTTTGAGGGCGGCATTCTCCTGGGCGTTGTAGAACGTGGCCCACAGTGTGGCCGTTCCGTCCCGGTCCGGTTCGACATCGAACGACCGCATATACTCAGCGTTGTTGCGTATGTTCTCTACGATGCGCGACCGAAGACACACGCTGCTCATAGCATCCTGGCACGCCACGAGCCGTGGGTCATCTGCGCGAGTCCTGACTGCAATGTACTTCATGTATACCTCCCGTGTTTAGTTTGCAATGCAGGCTATGCTGGCAGAAAAAATAAAAATCCTCAAGTGGCGAGGGTAATACTATGTAGTACTAGTGCGCGCCCCGCCCCCGGCGCGGTCCAAAGGGGGCCAGGGTGGCCAGACCAGCTGCGTAAGCTACTGATTCGTAAGGCTTTTTGCTGCGCCGCCTGCCGTATCCCCGGTGCCAGCGGTGCCCCCGTGTAGATTGTTCTGCTGTAAGTCGCTGATATCCTTACACATTATACAAACAACGCCGCCTCGCGCATTGCATAGCTATGCAAGGCTAACCTTTGTAGCCTTTGTAACCTTGTTGATTTATAAGGAGTTTTCTGCACTGCCTTGCACAGCCTTGCAATAGCAGAATGCCGCGCAGGCCGCGCCAGCCGTGGCCCGCAGCCCACCCTACAC
>OLIH01000525.1_pt1 | contig 21793 bp, 20 predicted proteins | sample 1609721 | NCBI WGS metagenome assembly OLIH01 (sample SAMEA4350157, study PRJEB24818) | metagenome | biome: human; feature: gut; material: faeces | place: Denmark | collected 2013-09
CATAATAGGAAAAGGCCGTCTCATGGTCTTTTTCCCGGCCTTTCCCGGCTTCAAAGATTTCTCCCATTTTCAGACAGGCCCCGCCGTGTCCCCGTTCCGCCAGCAGCCGGAAGGATGATTCCGCCAGCGCCCAGTTCTGGGGAGAAATCTGCTCTGTCAGAGAACAGGCCAGCTCAAACAGCTCCCGGGCCGCTTCCGAACTGCCCCTTTCAATGGCTTTCCTGAGATAGGCGGCAGCCCGTTCAAAATTCCTGATTTTTCTGTAATTTTTCCCCAGCCGGCACCACTGCGCCGAAACAGCAGGTTCTCCCATAAGTATCTCCTATTCTTGATCTGCAGCATTCTCTTTTCTATATTATAATCCCCAAAAGCTCTGCCCGCCACAGAATTCTGTTGGCAAACGGGAGCGACTCTGTTATAGTGTAAGCAGGGTTTATCAGAACTGTCCGAATATTTTAAACGGGGTGATTCCAATGAAAAAAAGCATTTCTCTTGCTGCAGCCATGATTTTTTCTCTGGCCGTCTTTCCGGCAGCTGCTGAAGATTTCTCAGGCTATGATCTGTCGGGAGTTTCTTCCCGCACTTCTTCCATGATTCCTGACTATCAGGAAAATGAAGAAAATTTTTATACAACGGCGGATTATGTTCCGCTCCGGGGCGACACGATTTCCCTGCCCGGTCTTTCCGTCCCCTCTCATCCGGCCATGGTGGGGGCCAGCGTCCGTTTCTATCTGGACCGCCGCTCCATCCGTCCGGCGGATGCCGGACATCCGGGGCAGGTATCCATGAATGTGGCGGCCGTCATTCACCGCACCGTAGGTCCCCGGTATAACGGCCTTTCTCTGTACCGGATCCGTCTGGTCATGTCCTATGACAGCATAACGCCGTCCAGCGTCACAGTGACCGCCTACCCTCTGATCAATGCCATCGACGGTCAGGGACAGGTGCAGTACCGGCGGCTTTCTCCTTCTGCCGTCCAGCGGCTGAAGAATGAACTGTTTGTCAATAAGACCGCTGCCTATGCAGCTGCTTATGCTTACAGCCAGGTTTTTGGAAAGAACCTGCCCGCCCAGGCGGATTATACATTCCGCACAGAATAATAACCCATCAAAAAATATCCCCGCCGTTTCCGGCGGGGATATTTCATAAGCTCAGTCACCCTTTGTTCTTTTCAATAAAGGCCTGAATATCAGGATAAGACAGGTATCCTACAAACTGATCCTTGGCTTCTCCGTCTTTAAAGAAAATGACCGTGGGAATGGTATCCACCTCAAAACGGGCTGCCAGTTCCTGTTCTTCATCACAGTTGACTTCATAAAACGGAAAATCCGCTCCTTCGGCCGCTTTTTCCAGAAGCGGGTGAATTTTTCTGCAGTAGCCGCACCAGGGCGCACTGAAATCTATCATTACATTTCCCTTGGCAATGGCCTCATCAAACTGACTGGCGGTTACAGGCTGAATTTTCATGGCAATCATCCTTTCTCTTTTCATTTTTGTCATTGATTTTTTGATTGGCTGTTGAGTTAATCTTACTTTATTGAGTATACATTATATATCGATATATGTCAATATTCGTAAATCCGCCCATAGGAAAAATACCCGCCTTTCAGCGGGTATTTTTCATGTTGCGTTTCCCTGCAGTTGGTAGTCCTTTGCCATCCACCGCCGGGTCGTTGTAAAGGTAATGGTGACCCATTTCTGCTCCGGATCATATCCGATAGCCCGGTCAATCTGGTTGCGGATACGGTCAAAAGCGGCCAGATCCTGCTCCGGATAGTCCTTGGGCAGCAGAATATCAATCTCAATGATTTTTGTATTCCCGTACTGCTGCACGCTGGATACATAATCTTTAAAATGAAAGCGTTTCATAAAATCGTCCATCACCTGCTGCACATGCTCATGGACGTCTTCCGGCGCTTCGCCCAGAATCTGGCGGCACGAGGGAAGAAGAATATGAAATGTAGGAATCAGCATCTGAATGGACAGGGCAATCATAATCATAGGGTCTACATACTGTCCCACCCATGCATAGGAAGTGCGCTCTGCCAGAAATGCCAGGACAAAGCTGACAAGCAGTCCTCCAGACAGTCCCGCATCAATGGACCAGCTCACATTGTCAAAATGCACCAGATTTGACTGCACTGTCTTATTGCGGTGTTTTACATAGAGATAAAACATCATATCCGCTGCCGTAAAGAACAGCGCATAATAAACAGCAATGCCGAAATTCATAGTATTTCCGCCGCTCATCAGTCCCTGTACGCCTGATACAAAAGCATACACAATAATCAGGAAAGTAAACAGCCCTTCTGCAAACAACACCAGCGGTTCAAACTGCCAGTAGCCGAACTGAAACTTCCGGCTCGTTTCATGAGTGATCAGACGCGATGTCTTCCACATCAGGCATTTAATAAAAACCGCTACAAAGGAAAAAATTCCGTCAATCAGTATAGCATGAGAATTGCTCAGCACCCCCATTACCGTACCGCCGACAGCCACAAGCAACATCATGGCAGCAGACTGCATCAGCAGTCTCTGTTCCATGGCCTGCATATCGGTATCCATGGTATAACCTCCAGATCTCTTCGGAAACTTCGGGGATCCCCGTCTCCGACGGCAGCGCTTCAATCCGTTATTCAGGCAGAAGAACACACTGAGCTGTCCTCTTCTTCCTGCGGCTGTGCGCCTGCCCCGTCCTAAATGGCCGGAGCCTCTCCTCTTTTATGTTTTGATTCGCCTTTCATCTGATACAGATTTGATGGCTCCTCCTCCTTATTGATCTCTTTTGTACATGTGTACTATCTTACGTACCTATTATACGCCTTCCCCCTAAAATAAGCAAATTTTGTAAGGGATATTTATTTTTTCTATAATCAAAAAATCTGCGGGAGAAAAACCTTTCCGGTTTTCCTCCCGCAGACTGCGGATTCAGCGGTACAAACCCATGGCATGAATGGCGCGGGTATATGTGGCATGGGCCTTTCCCTCTGCTTTTTCCCGCCCTTCATCCAGGATCCGGTCCAGTTCGGGGCTTCCCGTAAGTTCATGGTACCGCTCCAGAATCGGAGCCATCTCCCCGACAATCAGATCTGTCAGATCTTTTTTAAAGATGCCGTATCCTTTTCCTTCGTAGTCTCTTTCAATATCTTCATAGTTTTTCCCTGACAGGGCCGCATAAATGCTCATCAGGTTGGAGACGCCCGGCTGTGTTTCCTTGTCATAATGGACATGCCCCAGAGAGTCTGTGACCGCCCGCTTGATTTTTTTCACAATGGTGTCTGTATCATCCAGCATATGGATAGTCGCCCATTCGTTGTCATCGGATTTGCTCATTTTACTGGAAGGATCCTGAAGACTCATGACACGCGCCCCCCCCTTGGGAGCCCACATCTTCGGAAGAGTGAAGACTTCTCCGTATTTCCGGTTGAATCTTTCCGCCAGATCGCGGGTAATTTCCATATGCTGCGTCTGGTCTTCCCCCACGGGAACCAGGGTTGTCTGGTACAGAAGAATATCCGCCGCCATAAGAGGCGGATAGGTCATCAGACCCAGGGGAATAAAGCCTTCCTTGGCTTCTTCCTTGCGCGCCTTGGATTTATACTGGGTCATACGCTCCATTTCACCCACATAGCTGGTGCAGATCATCATCCATCCCAGCAGGGCATGTTCCGGCACTTCAGACTGCACAAAAATCGTCGCTTTTTTCGGATCCATGCCGCAGGCTATATAAAGCGCCGCCAGGTTCCTGGTCCGTTCATGAAGCAGAGCCGCTTCCTGGGGCACCGTAATGGCGTGCTGGTTCACAATGCAGTAGTAACATTCCGCTTTTTCCTGAAAAGGAATAAAATTTCTCAATGCTCCCAGATAATTGCCCAGTGTCAGGCTGCCGCTGGGCTGTATGCCGGAAAAGATAACGTCCATTCACAGGTCCCTCCTTGAAAGGGGGACCGCCGCATAAACGGCGGTCCCCGGTGTTCATTTTATTCTACCGTAACTGATTTGGCCAGATTACGGGGTTTATCTACATCATTGCCTCTTTTGACACCGGTGTAGTATGCCAGAAGCTGCATGGGAATGACAGAAAGAATAGGAGCAATAAATCCGCTGACCCGGGGAATCCGTATGGTTTCCGTCACGTATTTCTCCAGTTCCCGGTCATCGTCAAAGCCGATTCCGATCACTTCCGCATTGCGGGCCCGCACTTCCTGTATATTGCTGTACATCTTTGACTTCACATCGTCCTGGGTAGCCACCGCGATGACCGGTGTTTCAGGAACAATCAGGGCCAGCGTGCCGTGCTTCAGTTCTCCGCCGGCATAGGCTTCCGCATGAATATAAGAAATTTCCTTCAGCTTCAGGGCGCCTTCCATGGCAATGGCATAGTCAATAGACCGCCCGATATAGAATACATCCTTCACCTTTGTCAGATGATCCGCCAACCCTGCAATATACTGGCTGTTTTCCAGAATTTTTTCAATCTTTTCCGGCAGTGTCTGCAGGGCTTTGACCACATCCTGCATCTGCTCATTGGTGACCGTGCCTTTCAGCTGTCCCATATAGAGCGCCAGCATGAGAAGAGCCACCAGCTGTGTGGTGTAGGCCTTGGTGGATGCCACGGCAATTTCCGGCCCCGCCAGTGTATAAATGACGCGGTCCGCCTCCCGGGCAATGGATGAGCCGATGGAATTGGTGACGGCGATGCTCCGTGCTCCCAGACGGCGGGCTTCCTTCAGCGCCGCCAGGGTATCAATGGTCTCCCCTGACTGGCTGATGACCACAGCCAGTGTTCTCTCTGTGGTCAGAGGCCGGCGGTATCTGTATTCGGAAGCAATGTCGACTTCAACGGGAATGCGGGCAAACTGTTCAATATAATGCTTGGCCACCAGACCCGCATGATAAGCAGTCCCGCAGGCTGTGATGAGAATATTGTCCATTCCCATGAGGTCGGATTTATTCCAGTTCAGCGTATCAAAAACGATCTGGCTGTCCTGGCCGATATGAATGTTCACCGTATCCCGGACTGCTTTGGGCTGCTCATAAATTTCCTTCAGCATGAAATGGGGATAACCGCCCTTTTCCGCCGCTTCCGCCGACCATGTCACTTCATGAATCTTTTTGGATACAGGAAGTCCCTCTCCGTCATAAACGGATACGCCGGTCTTCCTGACAACAGCCATTTCCCCGTCATTCAGAATATAAATTCTCCGGGTATGGCTGATCACTGCGGGAATATCGGAAGCGATGAAGTTTTCTCCCTGGCCCAGTCCGATGATGAGGGGATTGTCTTTTTTGGTGCATATGATCGTATCCGGCTGAGCCGCATCCATAAAGACCAGCGTGTAGGATCCGGTGATCCGCGCAATGACCTTCCGCACGGTAGACAGAAAGTCACCGTCATCCAGTTCTTCCGCCAGATGGGCCACAACTTCCGTGTCTGTTTCGGACTTGAAGATATGCCCCTTTTCCAGCAGTTCCTTTTTGATTTCCATATAGTTTTCGATAATGCCGTTATGAACGACTACAAAGTGGTTATGGCAGTCTCCATGGGGATGGGCATTGACATCGGAAGGCCCCCCGTGGGTTGCCCAGCGCGTATGTCCGATACCGATTTTTCCGTGCAGCGGATGGGTCTCCAGGACTTTTTCCAGATTGGCCAGACGGCCCATCTTTTTCTCAATCTGAATCTTTCCCTGGTCATACACGGCAATACCTGCCGAATCATATCCTCTATATTCCAGACGTCTGAGTCCTTCAATTAAAAAGTCGGAAGCTTCCTTTTCTCCTACATAGCCAACGATACCACACATAAATGGTTGTTCCTCCTTGGTCTCCCGTGCCTCGGCACGACGTGTAAAAATGCAATACTAATATTTTAGTATAAAGGCCTGATACAGTCAAATTTTAAAGAACTGCCCGGCCGCTTCAGAATAATTCTTTCAAAGCTGCTGCATCATGCCGCCGAAACCGCCGTCCGTCCCCATCTGGGCGATTCCCATCAGGGCCGCCGCCAGCCCCGCTGCCATCAGCACAGCCATGACGGCTATCACAAAGAACGCCGGCACCAGCGATACAAGAAAAGCTTTGGCCGTCGAAAATCCATAATTCTGGCGGACCGCCCACACATCAAGCGCCCAGCTCCAAAAGAACAGAATCAGCATCAATGTGCCGTAGAGAAGTTCTCCTCCCGGCACCCATGTCAGAATCGCAGCAAATACTGAAAATGCATAAGGAAAAACACTGCTCAGGAATCCTGCCGTGAGCCCCCGGGCAGAGCCCCGTCCTCCGCAAAGTCCGGCTGTATAGTGAATCACCGCACTGTGAACAAGGATGGAGATCCCGGATCCGGCCGCGATCAGAATCAGTCCGGCTGCCAATCCCGCTCCCTCAACCACAGAGGACATGGATGCCACCGCCAGAGTAAAAAGCCATATAAGAGCTCCTGTCTGTATTCTTTCTCCCGAGGTAATGATGTAAAGGGCTGTTTTCGGATGAAAAATCAAATTATAAATAAAATCAAGAAACTGGTTCATGAACAGCCTTCCTTTCACTTAACCACAGCGGACGGAGCCTGGGATGCCATATCACTGATCCGGTCCGCCAGATGTCCGGCCAGAGAATCGGCAAAGGCATCCTGCGCTTCGGAGGAAAGAAGTCCTCTCCATCCTGCTTTCTGCCCGTATACCTTGACCGGCACATTGGGGCCTTCCATACCGGCACGTCCGCCTGCATAAGCCAGTGCGTCATAATAATTGCCCATGGCATCCACCAGCCCCAGTTCCTGCGCCTGCCGGCCCGTAAACACACGTCCGTCCGCCAGTTTCATCACCGCCTGCTCATCCATGTGGCGCCCGTCTGCCACGACCCGGACAAACTGACGGTAAATATCATCCACCATGGCCTGCAGCATGGCTCTTTCCTCTGCTGTCATCGGACGGTACATGGAAAGAATATCCTTGTGGGCACCGCTCTTGATTTTGTCATTTTTGATGCCCAGTTTATCCATGAGGTCTTCCACATTAGTATAGTCCATATATACACCGATGCTCCCCGTGATGGTCGAAGGATTGGCGAAAATATAATCCCCCTTGCTCGCCAGCCAGTAGCCGGCTGACGCGCAGGTGTCCCCCATGGAAATCACAATGGGTTTGCCTGCAGTCCGGATGCGGTCCATCTCCTCCGCCACTTCCTGTGTCGCCGCCGAGGATCCCCCCGGGCTGTTGATTCTCACCAGAACCGCCCGGGCATGGGGATCTTCACGGGCCTGGCGGAATTCCTTCATCAGCTGTTCACTGGCTGTGCCGGAGGCAGATTCCCAGACAGAATCTGATCCCTCCCCACCGTAAATCGGCCCGTCAATCCGTATCACAGCGACATAATTTTTATTTCCTGCAGCCACATCCTGCTTCCAGTTCCCCGATATGCCGGCCAGTACAGCTGCCGCCAGCATCACCGCCAGCAGAATCAGCGTCCATCTTTTTTTTTGTTCCTGCATGACTGTCTCCTCTGCGCATTTTTATTCCATTATACTACATTCTTCTGAAGAGACAAAAAAACACGCCTGCTTTTTTCATGTCCCTGCCCGCCAAATCATTCATATTCCATGTATTCTGTTCCGCAGACGTATTCTCCGGATCCGTAAAAGAAGAGGCCCTGCCGCAGCAGGACCTCTTCTTTTGCAGACACTCTTAAAATTCTTTTTTCCAGAGTCCGTGGAGATTGCAGTATTCATACACTTCTCCGGATTCCACTTCATCAAATTCGGCTTTCGGCTCTTCACCGGGCTTCAGAAAGCGGAATTCCACTTTGTTGCCCGACACCAGGGCAATCCACTGAATGTAATGTTCCGGAAGCATGGGATGAAGTACTGAACCAACCTGCACTTTAATCTTCCCATTTTCTTTCACAACTACGGGAACATGCTTTTCCTGGGCGGCATCGGTGGTATTCGCCGTCAGTTTTGTCATGGCCTGTCCGCAGCAGGTCAGTTCTCCGCCTCCCTTGCGGATCAGTGCCACAATATTGCCGCACAGTTCACAACGATAAAATTCAACCATGTAAAAGCCCCCTTCATTTGCCATTCATTTTTGTCAGCGTCCGGAAGACACCCGGCCATGCCGTGCATTCATCCAAAGGTCACAACCGCTTCAGGCCGCTTTACACGGAGCAGAAGGCTTTCCGTAATCCGGAAATAATGGTTCAGTCCGGTCTGTTCCAGATAGGCTGCCGCCATATCCTGACCGATTCCCAGATCCATTTTTTCTTCCTCCGCGCAGACCATGACCGCCTGTCCCTTTTCAAGGACCGGTGTCCGGTATACATGGCCCTGCAGCAGTTTTTCAATCCGTTCCAGCTCCAAAACTCCCGTTCCGGGCTGAATCCGCTGCATTTGTACATATAAATCCGGGCTGACAATTAAAGTATAATCCCCATAGATGCCTTTGTCTATGAGAAGTTCTATGGCCCGGGCACAGTCTGTAAAAGGATTTTCCCCCTGGCTCCAGTCACTCTTCTCCACCGTCTGCCGTCCCTGGACATTCATCAGTCCCGCATAGCCGAGCTGCTTTTCTCCCTGGAAAATAAAACGGTCTTCCCGAACGGCGCAGGCTGAAGCAGCCGCCGCCACGGGCGCCATATCCCGGGCTATGCCGGAAGCCGCAGCGGCCGCCAGATCAGCTCCCAGAATCATGAAGTCTTCATGAATCAGAGGAAGTTCCCGATAGGCTCTCCCCGCTGTCACTGTCACTCCGTTTTTTTCCATTTCTTTGACCTGTCCCGTCAAATCAGACGGCACCGCTCTGGCGCCCATTCCAAGCGGCCCGCAGAGGGGCAGGAAACGCCGTCCCGTCAGCATGCGGCGGGCGGCGGATACCACGGTCTGATCAATGCGGCTCCACAGGTCTTCCGAAAGGGATGCCGCTTCTCTTGATAAGTAAGTCATGGTTTTTCCTCCTTTATTTATTTCGAAGGCTGCCTACCGTAGAAGGCGTTCCTTCCTCTGATTTTTTAGTTTCTTCACCGGACATTCCCAGTTCCTGAAGCATTTCATGAACCTCTGCCTCACCGGATTCGAAATGTTCCGCTTCTTTTGGATCCAGCTTACGGAGCAGCGTCATCAATTCTCCCATATGGGCTTTTTCTTCATCACGGATATCGGCCAGCACCGTTTTAGCCAGCTCATTGTCTGTAGCCTGTACATGGGCATCATAGAGATAAATGGCTTCCAGTTCGCCTGCGATATCGAGCCGGACAGCCTGAATCAGTTCTTCCATACTCATTTTTCTGTCTACATTCGCCTGAAAAGGATTTGCAAAAGACGGCATAATTCCAACCTCCCCTTATTTTACACAACGTTTCAGAGTCTTCTCCGACTGCCTGAGCTAAACATGCCCGGAGAACTCTTCTATTAGATTATACCACTTGCCCTTTAAAACATAAACCGCACTTTTTTATCAGACAGACCCGGCACCGTGTCCGGAATTTTCCAGAACACAGCTCTCCTCCTGCTTTTTCAGCTGCTCTCCCGGATGACACAAAGTGTTACAATATATTTAGGATTTTGTTAATGCCCGGACATTCCTCCGGAAAAGAAAGGATGAATTTTGTATGAAATGGATTCATGATGTGCGAAAGCCCCGGATGATGGCCATCGATTTTTTCAAATACATCGGTCCCGGCCTTCTGGTTACTGTGGGGTTTATCGACCCGGGAAACTGGGCCTCCAACATTGCAGCCGGTTCCGATTATGGATATGCACTCCTGTGGATGGTTACGCTGTCTACCTTCATGCTGATTATTCTGCAGCACAACGCGGCCCATCTCGGTATTGTAACCGGGCAGTGCCTGTCGGAAGCAGCCACGGCGCATATACGTCCCTGGCTGAAAAATGTTATTTTGGGAACGGCTGTGGGGGCTGCCGTTTCCACGGCGCTCGCGGAAATTCTCGGCGGCGCCATTGCTTTGAACATGCTGTTCCATATTCCCGTCAAAATCGGTGCATTCATTGTCATGAGCACCGCTGTTTTTCTTCAGTTCAGCAATTCTTATAAAAAAATCGAAAAACTCATTATCTGTTTCGTTTCCATTATCGGGCTGTCCTTCATTTTTGAAGTGGCCATTGTCCCTGTAGACTGGGAATCTGCCGCCATCGGCTGGGTCATGCCTTCTTTTCCTGATGGTTCTCTTCCCATTATCATGAGTGTGCTCGGCGCTGTGGTCATGCCCCACAATCTGTTTCTTCATTCCGAAGTGATCCAGAGCCGACAGTGGAATCTTCAGGATGAACAGGTTATGACCCAGCAGCTGAAGTATGAATTTACAGATACGCTGTTTTCCATGCTGGTGGGATGGGCGATCAACAGCGCCATGATCCTCATGGCCGCCGCCACCTTTTTCTCCCAGCAGATCTCTGTGGATGACCTTTCCCAGGCCGAGCAGATGCTCAGACCTCTTCTGGGTCATTCCGCTTCTCTGATTTTTGCGGTAGCCCTGCTTTTCGCAGGACTGGCCTCCAGTATTACCGCCGGCATGGCCGGAGGAAGCATTTTCGCCGGTATTTTTGCCGAGCCTTATGACATAGAGGACCGTCACACCCAGCTGGGTGTGCTGATCACCATGGTGACGGCCTTCATTATCATTCTGTTTGTAAGTTCTCCCTTCGACGGCCTGATTTATTCCCAGATTCTGCTGAGCGTACAGCTGCCCATTACGATTTTTACCCAGATTTATCTGACATCATCTTCCAAGGTGATGGGCAAATTCGCCAACCGCCCCAGCACGAAATATACACTGTGGATCATCGGCATTATCGTGACGCTGCTGAATGCGGCGCTCCTGGTGAGCCTGCTGTCCTGACGGACTTTCTGCCATAGTCACTGACAGTCTCACCATAAAACAGCCTCTTTCCCGGTACCAGCGTACCGGCAAGGAGGCTGTTTTATTGCAGCTGTCTTCTGTTTTCCCGGTCAGTCTTCTCCTGTATGTCTCTTTGAGAAGCCCTGCGCTGTATCCAGCGGGCTGTCATATCCGCCAGCCCCGGAGACAGGGGAATCAAAGGGTTTCCATAAGATTCCTCCTGACTGTCTCTGTCAGAAGGAACGGTTTTCAGCACATGATTCATGCCGCTGATGATCCGGAACTCTCCGTCCCGCGCAGCTTCCTGCAGCGCTTTTCCGTTCTCCGTCCCCACCTGACTGTCTCGGTCCCCCTGAATCATCAGTACAGGACATGAAAGCGCCCTGATACTGCGTCTCGGATCGTCTTGGAGAAGACCTTTTAAAAAAGGCTGTACAGACGGCCTGAAAAGGAAATTGAGCCGTTCATCTGTATTCTCTGCAGGCCGACCCTGTTCCAGTTCTGACAGGACTCTGTCCGCCTCTCCGTACAGCCAGGGAACCCGGCTGATCAGCTGCAGACGCAGCACGGTGCCTGCGGGAAATCCCGGAGATGCCAGCAGAATCACCCCGTCCGAATCCGTCCGGCGGGCTGCCTCCAGCGCTGTCAGGGCTCCTTCGCTGTGCCCGATCAGAAAAAATGCCGATACTTCTTTCCTCTGTCTCATCCGCTCTGTCCACAGAACCGCATACTCTGTCCCGTCCTCCCAGCGCAGATCCTCTTCCCTCCGGATTACAGGGCTCCGCCCCGTTCCGGCTTTATCAAAGCGGAGAACCGCCGTCCCCCGCTCTGCCAGTCCCCGGGCGAGAAGCGCCATTTCTCCCGCGCCCGCGCCTCCCGGTCCGTTCCCGTCTCTGTCCAACGGACCCGATCCCTGAATCAGCAGTGCGGCCGGCCACGGCCCGTTCCCGTCAGGCCATATCCACGTGCCCTCTAATACTCCCTGTTTTACAGGCAGAAGAACAGTTTCCTCCCGGAATGCCTGCAGTATCTGACGGGGCTGCATGACAGCACACAGCGCCGTTACAGCTATAATAACAGTGATCCGCCGCTTACAGAACACAGTCCGCTCCTTCTATACAAAAAAGAGACATCCTGGGATGTCTCCTGCAATGGCACTGGTGACCGGTATGGGATTCGAACCCATAATCTCTGCGCTGAGAACGCAGCGTCTTAACCGTTTGACTAACCGGCCATGTGGTCATTATTATAATACGAAATCCTTCAGATTTCAAGTTTTTTATGAAATTTTCTTCTTTTATACAGAGTGCCCGCTGCCGGCTGATCAGGATCCTCTTTTTTCATCTTTGTTTTTTTCATAAAGATGAAGCAGTCCCTTCAGTGTCAGCATGGGATCCACGATATCAATCGTATGGGATCCGGATGAAATCAGCGCCGCCAGTCCGCCCGTGGCGATGACGGTGACATTGGGCTCTCCCAATTCTTCCTTCATCCTTGTGACAATGCCGTCCACCTGACCGACAAAGCCGTAATAGATGCCGGCCTGCATGGCAGTGACCGTATTTTTGCAGATCACGCTGTGCGTCTTTTTCAGCTCAATCCGGGGCAGCTTTGAGGCCCTCTGGAAAAGGGCTTCCATGGAAATCCCGATCCCCGGCGCAACAGCGCCGCCAAGATAGTTCCCCTTGGCATTGATGGCGCAGAATGTAGTGGCTGTTCCGAGATCAATGACAATGGACGGCCCGCCGTATTCTTCCACCACGGCCACGGCATTGACAATGCGGTCGGCACCCAGTTCCTTCGGATTATCATACAGGATATTCATACCGGTCTTGATGCCCGGTCCCACAAAAATCGGCTTGATTTTAAAATAACGCATGGCCATCCGTTCCAGAATCGGCGTCAGCGGCGGCACAACTGTGGAAATAATAATGTCCTCCACATCACTGAAATGCAGTCCGTTCAGCAGAAACAGTGTCCCGATCTGAACACCGTACCCATCCGCTGTCTGAAGCCGGTCTGTCGACATGCGCCAGTGATCCACCAGCTGATGCCCCTGGTAGACACCACACACAATATTCGTATTTCCCACATCAAAAGCAAGCAGCATTACAGGGTCCTCCCCATTGACTCCTCATGAGCCTTTGTTTTTTACATACGTCTCATTTGACCATAAAACGGGAAGAAAATCAATATGTAAATAAATTTTTTTGATGATTTTTTCCATTCTCTTCCGGAGGCTGACTGAAAGCAGCCCGTTATTACCGTTCTTCCCGGACAAACCCGGCCATAATGAGGGCCTGCCTCACCTTCAGGCCCAACGTCACGGAAATCACCATTTTTATCAGATCAAAAGGGAAAAAAGGAAGCACCGTCAGAACCAGGGCCTGCACCAGCGTCATGTCCTTGTGAAGACCATACCTGAAATATAAAACGAATACCGCCAGTCCGAAGGCATAACACAGCGCCACTGACAGAACCGATGTGAGATAATTCATCCAGAAGGGACGGTTCCGCCGGATCCATGTCCCGCTGATCCATGAAATCAGAAGAAATCCTATAATATATCCGCCGGTGGGACTGAAAAGCACAGCCGGACCCGAACGGGCGTTGGCAAAAACAGGAACGCCGAACACGCCCACTAAAATCCAGACCGCCACACTGACAGTCCCCCATTTTCTTCCCAGGACAATTCCTGCCAGAGAGGCAATCAATGTCTGCAGTGTCACCGGAACCGCCCCTATGGGAACGGAAAACTGGGACAAAATTCCCATGAGCGCTGCAAAAATGGCTGCCATGATGGAATTCACCAGCTGCTGCCGTCTCTCCATCATTCAGGCCTCCCGGTCTTCGGCAGGACGGATTGACACATCTCCTGCCAGAACCCGTTCTGTCTTTGTTCCCGTATCTACAAGAAGACATCCGTCACGGTCAATATCCACGGCTGTTCCCGTATACCGGTCATCGCAGGAAATCACCTGGACACGCTGTCCCAGTGTCACGGACAGCTTCTTCCAGTCCTCCAGGACCGGTGCAAACCCCTGGCTCTCCGCCAGCTGATATTCCTTCTCCAGTTCTCCCAAAATCGACGCCAGCACTTCTTTTCTCGGCGTATGGATGCCTTCCAGAAGAAGAGATGTGGCCGTATCCCGGATATCTTCGGGGAATTCTTTTTTACGGATTCCTGTATTGATGCCGATGCCCATGATAATATAATCAATCTTTTCCATGGAAGCGGACATCTCCGTAAGTATGCCCACCACCTTTTTCCCCTGGCAGAGAATATCATTGGGCCATTTAATGCCGCATTCCAGTCCCGCCCGCCGGAGGCCGCGGCATACTCCCACGGCGGCGAGAAGCGTGGATTTCGCCGCTTCCATGGGAAGGAAATGAGGCCGGAGTATGAGGGAACACCAGATCCCCTTTGCATACGGGGAATAAAATCCCCTTGTCAGTCTTCCGTGTCCTGTCACCTGCTCCTCCGCAATCACCAGCGTACCCTCTTCCGCTCCCCTGCGGGCGCGGATCTTGGCTTCTTCATTGGTGGAGCTGGCAGATTCCATGTAAACGATATGCCGTCCGAAGGACTCTGTCCGGAGAACGCCTGTCAGCTCTAAAGGCGTCAGCAGATTCGGGGCGTAAATCAGCCGGTATCCCTTGCGCGTGCTTGATTCAAAAATATATCCACGTGCTTTTAAAATGTTAATGTGTTTCCAAATGGCCGTACGGGATACATTTAAATCTGCTGAAATCTGCTGTCCCGATACAAACTGTCCGTTAGCCTTCCGAAAATATTCCAGAATCTCGTTTCTCATAGACGTCCTCCCTTAATTTCTATTTATTCATTATAATGACCCTCCATCTATTCGTCAACCTGTTATATTATCGGAATTAACATTGTTTTTTCCGCCGCCCGCCTGTTTCTTTCTCTGCGCGGAAAAGCCGGTTCCCAGCGCCTGCAGGCACTGGGAACCGGCTTTGTTCTTATAAAATATACTGGCTGATATCCATATTTTCAGCAGCCTGTGACAGTCTGTCCTTCACAAACTGACGGTCAATACGGAGTTCCTTTTCTTCCAGATCAGGGGCTTCAAAAGAAATATCCTCCAAAAGACGCTCCATCATGGTGTAAAGGCGGCGCGCACCGATATCCTCTGTTTCAGAATTGACGCGGCATGCCATATCCGCCACCTCATCCAGCGCATCTTCTCCGAAGGAGATGTGCACACCTTCCGTCTCCAGCAGGGCTGTATACTGGCGGATCAGAGCCTGTCTCGGTTCTGTCAGAATGCGGCGGAAATCTTCTTTTGTCAGGCTTTTCAGTTCCACCCGGATAGGGAACCGCCCCTGCAGCTCGGGAATGAGATCGCTTGGCTTGGACACATGGAAGGCTCCGGCTGCCATGAAAAGGATATGATCCGTCTTAACCGGGCCATACTTGGTCTTGACCGTGGCGCCCTCCACAATGGGAAGAATATCCCTCTGCACCCCTTCCCGGGATACATCCGGGCCGGAGGAGGCGCTGCGCCCCGCCACTTTATCAATTTCGTCAATGAAGACAATGCCTCTTTTTTCCGCTGCTTCCACGGCTTTTTCCGCCACTGTCTCCATATCCACCATCTGGGCGGCCGCTTCTTCACGGAAAAATTTTCTGGCGGCCCGGACGGTCATTTTTCTTTTTTTCATTTTTTGGGGCATCATGGAGGAAAACATTCTGGACAGCTGGTTCATATTTTCACTGTCCCCATAGATGGACCCCAGTGCCTGTCCGCTGTTTTCAGGCACTTCTATCTCCAGCGTGCGGCTGTCCAGTTCACCGCTGCGGATCCGGTCCATGAGGGCCTTCCTCTTTTCATCTCTCACAGGATCGGAAGCAATCTGCGGTGTCTGCCCTTTTTTCTCCCCGAAAATAATTTCCATGGGATTGCGGGTTTCCTCTTTCTTTCTTCCCGGCCAGAGAATATCCGCAATTTTTACAACAGCGGCTTCTTCTGCTTCCGCTCCATGTTTTTCCGCTTCCCGGGTTCTGACCATGCGTACGGCCTCTTCCGCCAGATCGCGGATCATGGATTCCACATCCCGGCCCACATAGCCGACTTCCGTGTACTTGGTAGCTTCCACTTTGACAAAGGGAGCATCCGTCAGTTTGGCGATGCGCCTTGCGATTTCTGTTTTCCCGACACCGGTGGGGCCGATAAGAAGAATATTTTTCGGAATGACTTCCTCTTCCATTTCAGGCGGAAGCTGCATGCTTCTCCAGCGGTTCCGCAAAGCCACCGCCACCGATTTCTTGGCTTCAGTCTGCCCGATGATATATTGATCCAGCTGTTCAACAATCTGCCGGGGCGTCAAATTTTTCATAGTTCCTCCACAATGACATTATGGTTTGTATAAACACAGATATCTCCTGCGATATGAAGAGATTTCTCCGCAATTTCACGGGCGCTCATGTCCGTATTCTGCACCAGAGCCCGCGCGGCTGCGAGGGCATAATTCCCCCCTGATCCGATAGCCAGAATGCCGTCGTCCGGTTCAATGACTTCTCCGCTTCCGGATATGAGAAAAAGATTTTCCCCGTCTGTCATGATCAGCAGGGCTTCCAGTTTCTGCAGAACCCTGTCACGCCGCCACTCCTTGGCAAATTCCACGGCTGCCCTTACCAGATTGCCGCTGCAGTCTGTCAGACGGGCCTCAAATTTATCAAACAGGGCAAATGCATCAGCCACGGATCCGGCAAATCCGGCAATCACTTTTCCGTGATAAAGCCGTCTCACCTTTCTGGCTGTATTTTTCATGATCACCGCATTGCCCATGGTTACCTGGCCGTCTCCGGCCACGGCTGTATGGCCGTCTTTTTTAACGGCCAGTATGGTTGTCGCTGTAAACATAATGCCTCCTGTCAGCAAATTCCCGCAGAGCCGACAATGCCCGCTCCGCCAGAACGGAATTTTTCTCTTTTTTGGGCACTCTTTTTTCCAGGGACGGGAAAAGCCCGAAATTAACATTCATAGGCTGGAAACTACGGCCTTCATAAGAGGAAATATAACGGAACAGCGCTCCGTGGGCCGTTTCTGCAGGGAATGCCCCGGGCACGCCGCCCACCGCGCGGGCCGCCGCTGAAAGACCCGCTGCTAGTCCTGATGCGGCGGATTCCACGTATCCCTCCACACCGGTCATCTGGCCGGCAAAAAAAAGGCCCTCCCGCTTCCGGGACTCCATGGTAGCCCGCAGGACATGGGGCGAATCGATATAACTGTTCCGGTGCATGACTCCGTAACGGGCATATTCAGCCCCGGCCAGACCGGGAATCATCCCGAACACGCGGCGCTGTTCTCCCCATTTCAGATGGGTCTGGAATCCTACTATATTATACAGCGTCCCCTCCCCGTTGTCCTGCCGGAGCTGCACCACCGCGTAGGGATCCTCTCCCGTAGTCGGATCGGGAAGCCCCACCGGCTTCAGGGGACCGAAGCGCATGGTGTCCTCTCCCCGCGCCGCCATGACTTCAATGGGCATACAGGCCTCAAATACTTTTTTATTTTCAAATCCGTGAATGTCCGCTGTTTCCGCTGTGCACAGGGCTTCCCGGAACGCCTGATATTCCTCCCGGTTCATGGGGCAGTTCAGGTAGGCGGCTTCTCCCTTTCCATAACGGGATGCCCTGTAGATTCTGCCGGCGTCCAGTGAATCCTTATAGACAATGGGTGCGGCGGCATCATAGAAATGGAAACTTTCCTCACCGCAGAACCGGGCCACGGATTCCGCCATGGCTCCGTCTGTCAGCGGTCCTGTCGCCACAATGACGATCCCCGTTTCAGGAATAACGCTGCATTCTTCTTCCGCAATTTCTATGAGAGGATGACTTCTGACCGCTTCCGTAACTGCCCGTGCGTATCCCATACGGTCCACGGCAAGAGCGCCTCCCGCCGGCACCTGGTGGGCATCAGCGCAGGCCATGATCAGGGAACCCATGCGGCGCATTTCTTCCTTCAGAAGACCCACGGCATTGGTCAGGGCGGCAGCCCTCAAGGAGTTACTGCAGACCAGTTCCGCAAAGCAGTCTGTCCCGTGAGCCGGCGAACGGCGGAGAGGACGCATTTCCGCCAGACGGACGGGAATGCCCAGACAGGCCAGCTGCCAGGCTGCTTCAGAGCCCGCCAGCCCCGCTCCGATCACTGTCACCGGTTCCGTCATCTGCCTTCCTCCTTCCCGGATTTTTCTTCTGTCCCTGCGGCAGCCGATTTCTTTCTTTTGGTCTTTTCCAGGGTAGGACATTCCGCATTCGAGCAGAGAATCTTCTCTGTGCCGTTTTTATAAGTCTTCTTCACCATAATATGTCCGCATACGGGGCAGTACTTGTCCACCGGCTCGTTCCACAGGGCCATGGTGCATTCCGGATAGTTGCTGCATCCATAGAAATAACGGCCTTTTTTCGACCGGCGGCGGATCAGGTGTCCTTTTTTGCAGGAAGGACATACAATGCCCGTATCCACGACAATGGACTTGGTGGCACTGCATTTCGGGCAGGCCAGATACCGTCCGTAGGGGCCGGTGCGGTACATCATCATGGCGCCGCATTTATCACAGGCCACCTCAGACGGTTCTTCCTTCTGCCCGTCCTTCTGATAAGGTTTGATATTGCGGCACCGGGGATAGTTGGGACAGGCCAGATATTTCCCGTAACGGCCCATTTTTACAATCATATGGGCGCCGCACTTCTCACAGAGCACATCGGATACTTCCTGATTCTCCTTCATATCCTCCGCCGCTCTTTCATCGGCGCTCTTCAGCTCTCCGCTCAAAATCTGGTAGAAACCTCCCAGCACCTCGGCATAGGAGGCTTTCCCCTCGGCAATTTTATCCAGCCATGTTTCCAGTCCGGCCGTGAAATCCACATTGATGACGCGGTCGAAATATTTTTTCAGAAGATTCACGATGGTAAATCCCAGTTCCGTGGGAATGAACTGTTTGCTTTCTTTTTCCACATATTTCCGTTTCTGAATGGTGTCGAGAATCGGAGCATAGGTGGAAGGACGGCCGATTCCCTTTTCTTCCAGAATTTTAATCAGACTGGCTTCTGTAAACCTGGGCGGCGGAGATGTGAAATGCTGCTCTCCTTCTATGGACCGGTTGGAGACCGTCTGTCCCTTAGCCAGATCAGGCAGCCATTTTTCCTTCTCTTTTTCCTTGTCTTTGGAGGATGCCACTACAGTGAATCCGTCAAACAGCACATGAGTTCCGTTGGCCTTCAGTGTGAAATTCCCGCACTGCAGCAGCGCCGATGTGTTCTGCGACAGCTGGGGCACCATCTGGCTGGCGACGAAACGGTTCCAGATCAGTGTATACAGACGGAGCTGGTCCCTCGTCAGGGACTGGGCCACAGCCTCCGGGGGAAACTTCATGGATGTGGGCCGTATGCCTTCATGGGCATCCTGGGCATCCTTGGACTGCACATAGGTGTTGGGCTTCTCCGGCACATACTGGGCGCCGTAGGTCTGTGCTATATAAGGAAGGGCCTCCTTCTGTATCTCATCTGAAATACGGACAGAGTCTGTACGCATATAGGTAATCAGGCCCACATGGCCCATACCGGCTATTTCCACGCCTTCATACAGCATCTGCGCCACCATCATGGTCTTTTTTGAACCGAAGCCCAGACGGTTAACACTGTCCTGCTGCAGTGTCGATGTGGTAAAAGGCGGCTTGGGCTTTCTCTGTTTTTTCTGCTTGGTCACAGACGTGATCTGTGCGTCCTGCTTTTCCAGTTCTTTGACGGCCCTGTCAGCCGATTCCTTGTCGGGAAGGGAAATTTCCTTTCCGTTTTCCGCCGTCAGGCGGGCCGTGAATTTTTCATGGTCCGCCGTTTCATAGATTCCTTCCACCGTCCAGTATTCCTGGGGGTTGAAGGCCTTGATTTCCTCTTCTCTTTCACAAATCAGCCGTACAGCCACAGACTGCACGCGGCCTGCCGACAAGCCGCGGTAAACCTGCTTCCAGAGCCACGGGGACAGCTTATACCCCACGAGCCTGTCCAGCACGCGCCGCGCCTGCTGGGCATCCACCCGGTTCAGGTCAATGGGCACAGGATGATGCACCGCCTCTTTAATGGCCGGCGGTGTAATTTCATGAAAAGCAATTCTGACATTATCTTCCGGGTTTACATCCAGCAGCTTCGACAGATGCCAGGAGATGGCTTCTCCTTCCCGGTCAGGGTCCGTTGCCAGAAGAATATCCCGGGACCGGTTGGCTTCCTTCTGAAGATCTTTAATGAGTGTTTCCCGCCCCGCTGAATCTACATACTGGGGCGTAAATCCGTGATTTACATCCACACCCAGGGTACGCTGGGGCAGATCCCTCAGATGTCCCATGGATGCCATCACTTTATAATCAGATCCTAAAATCCGTTCAATGGTCTTTGCCTTGGCCGGTGACTCCACCACCACCAGGTGTTTTCCCTTCGGATTCGGCCTGCGTTTAAATAACGGTTTTTCTTCCTCCTGAACCGCTTTCTTTTTTCTGTCTCCTATGGTAATCGTTCTTTTAATTGACAAAAATATTCCCTCCGCTGTTTATAGAATCGGTTGTTTTATGGCCTGTTCCGGGGCACCGCCGCAAACCGGCCGGTTCCCATATCCCGGAGCATGCCTTTCATCTGCAATGACAGCAGAATCATCGACAATCTATGGATCGGCAGGTGGGTCTGCTCCAGCAGCTCCTCTTCCGATGTCATATTATCCATACTGCAGAAACGATACACCATTTCCTCTTCTAATGTCAATTCCTGTTTTTCCTTTTTCCCCTCTTTTTTTGCAGAATTCCACCCATATTCCTCAAGAACCGAGTCTGCTGAAACCGTACAAAACGCCCCGTTCCGGATCAGTCCGTTGGTGCCGGTGCTCATCTCCGACCAGATGCTCCCCGGTACGGCAAAAACGTCCCGTCCTTCTTCCAGGGCAAAATCAGCGGTGATAAGCGTCCCGCTGCGCCGCGCCGCCTCCGTCACCAGAAGTCCTGCGCTCATGCCGGCAATAATCCGGTTCCGGGCGGGGAAATGCCGTTTCAGCGGCGGTGTCCCGGGCGGAAATTCTGTGATGACCGCCCCTCCGCTGCTGCAGATTTCCTCAAAAAGATTTTTGTTTTCCGGAGGATATGTGAAGTCCGGCCCGCAGGCTGTCACAGCCACGGTTCTGCCTTTCCCCTTCAGGGCTCCCCGGTGGGCGGCGGAGTCCGCGCCCCGGGCTCCGCCGGACACGACGGTCACACCGGCCTCCGCCAGCTCCCGTCCAAACGACTCCGCCGTATACAAACCGGCCGGTGTGGATTTCCGTGAGCCCACAATGGCTATGGCTTTTTCATCACGTTCCAGCGTTCCCCGGAAAAACAGAACCGCCGGCGGATCGGCGGTTTCTCTGAGCAGCGCCGGATACAGAGGATCTCTCCAGGTACAGACGCCCGCTCCGAGATCCGCCAGTTTTTGTCTATACGAGTCCTCATTTTCATGCATTCTGAAGATCCGGGCCTGCCGGATCACTTTTTCTCCCGCCAGGCCCGCTGCCCCCCATGCCTCCGGAGAAGCCTTCCAGGCTTTTTCCGCCGTGCCGAAATGCTCTATGAGACCACGCACATGGCGGGATCCCAGACCGGGAACCGCCGCCAGCAGCGCCGCATATATATCCATATCACACCGCCGGAAGACGGTCGCGGAAACTGACGGCCTCCGCCACATGATCTGCTTCAATACGGTCAGCCCCGTCCAGATCTGAAACGGTTCTCGCCACCTTAATCATACGGTCGTAACTCCGGGCAGACAGCTTCATCTTTTCAAAGACCTCCCGCAGCAGGTCCCGTCCCTCCGGTGTCATGGGGCAGGTCTCCTTCAGCTGGCGGTGCCCCATCTGGGAATTGCTCCTCATATGCCACGGCGCCAGGCGCTCCTGCTGAC
>OLIH01000529.1_pt1 | contig 21609 bp, 18 predicted proteins | sample 1609721 | NCBI WGS metagenome assembly OLIH01 (sample SAMEA4350157, study PRJEB24818) | metagenome | biome: human; feature: gut; material: faeces | place: Denmark | collected 2013-09
GCCGCCCATGGGCGGCAATGCAGTCCGCCAGCTTGTGGGCGGTGGTCGTTTTTCCGGAGGCAGACGGCCCGGTGAGCATCACCACATGCGCGCCGCTCTCCCGCACGCACGCAGCCGCGTGCTCGACGCGTGCGGCATAGTCCTGCTCGCAGTAGTCAATAAACGCCTCGGGCGAGCGGGCCGCCACGTTCACAAGGCCCAGTTCAACGAGCCGTTTCGGGATCCAGATCAGCGTATTTGGCATAAAAGTCGTCAACTCCCTGCTTGCGCGCTTGCACCACATCAAAGCGCTCGATGTATTCCAACGGATATTTATGGTTGAAGATGCGCCGGATGTGCCCGTCCGGCCCCACCAGCTTGGTGGAACCGCCCGCTCCCGCCGAAAGGATGGTGTGCACCTCCTCCATAATAAACACGTTGTACAGCCCCGCATAGCCGGGCCTGGTGTAGCCCGTGTTCTCCAGATTCTGCAGCGTGCCCTTCTGGCGGTACAGGTAATACGGCTCATAACCGTTTTCCCCCAGCAGCGCGCAGGAATCCAGCATGCGTGCCACATCCCCATAGGCATTCGGCGCGTGCTCGATAACGAGGTTTGAGGCACGCTTGAGCGTGAGCGTATGCACCGTGATGTTCTCCGGCGCAAGCGCCAGCACCCCCTGCAGCGTCTGCGCAAACCGTGCAGGCGTATCCAGCGGCAGCCCCGCGATGAGGTCCATATTGATGTTCCCGTGGCCCAGCCGCCGCGCCTGTGCAAAGCAGTCCAGAACATCCTGCGCAGTATGCCTGCGGCCAATGGCCGCCAGCACCTCGTCCGATAATGTCTGCGGATTGATGGAGATGCGCGTGGCGCCGTATTCTTTGATGACGGCCAGCTTCTCCGGCGTGGTGCAGTCCGGCCGGCCGGCTTCCACGGTATACTCACGTACAGCGGGCACGTCGAAATTGTCGCGCACGGCCTGCATCAGCGTGCGCAGCTGCGCGGCCGAAACCGCCGTCGGCGTACCGCCGCCGATGTAGACGGTCTCCAGCCGCAGCCGGTTGCGCCGCGCCAGCGCGCTGATCTCCGCAAGCTCGCGGCACAGCGCCTGGACATAAGGCTCAATGAGGCTGCCCGATTCCGCAGTGGTTCGGGAAACAAAGCTGCAATAGCTGCATCGGGACGGACAGAACGGAATGGAGATGTACAGGCTGTAGCTGCGCGGCGTGTTCAGCGCCAGTACGGGCGCCTGATTGTCCGCCGTCCGCACCGCCAGCTTATATTTTTCGCCGTCTGCAAAGTATTTATCCCGAAAGAACGACTCTATCTCTTCCTGCGCCTTACCGGCGCGGCGCATGTCGTGAACCAGCCGCACCGGCCGCACACCCGTCAGCATGCCCCAAGCCGGGCGGCGGCCCGTGGCCTCGCACAGCAGCAGAAACAGCAGGCGGCATATCTCATATTCCGCCTGCTCCGGCGGCGCAGTGCGCACGGCGCACAGGCCGTTCATGCGCACGCCGCATACAAAACGTTTTTTGCCCCGCAGCACCGCAACGGCGTCCGCCCCGCGGGCGGGCCACCGTTTCGCCAGCAGCGCGGGCTGAAAAAACAGCCGCGCCACATGCTCGGGCTCGTAGCCGGAGGCAAGGCCCCGGATATAGATCTCCATATGATTAATTCCTATCTTTTTGTTAAAATTGCAGATACCGATTGTTCGCCCGTTCCCGATCCATGGTGGAAAACTCCTCGTGGCCGGGCAGGACCTGCACGTTTTCCGTCACTGCGGCGCACAGCTTTTTCAGGCTTTCCCGCAGTGTGTCCCAACTGCCGCCGGGCAGGTCCGTACGGCCCACGTCCCCCGCGAACAGCGTGTCGCCGCTGAACAGCAGACCGCCGCACAGCAGGCAGACGGACCCGGCGCTGTGGCCGGGCGTGGCGATGACGCGGAACGCGAGATCCGTGTCCACGCGGATCTCCTCTCCGTCCGCATAGGCGTTGTCCGGCGTGGTGAACGGAAAAAGCTCACCGCCGCACGCGTCCTGCGGGGCCAGCCAGACCTTCGCACCCGTTTTCCGCTGCAGTTCCTCCACTGCGCCCACATGGTCGTAATGGCCGTGCGTCAGCAGGATATGCGTCAGCCGCGCGCCCTCCTGCTCCAGCAGCCGCAGATATTCCTGCGCCCCGGCAGCCGGATCGACGGCAGCGGCCAGGCCGTTTTCCCCCACCAGCAGAAACGTGTTGGTGTACAGCGGCGGCGCCGCGGGAATATGGTATATTTTCATATCCTTCTCCTTCGTTTTTCAGGCGGCACGCCGCACTCAGCGCTTCCATTCGTCGGTGTCGATCACGATGGTCACAGGGCCGTCGTTGGTCAGTGTCACCTTCATATCGGCACCGAATTCACCCGTCTCCACACGGGCCAGGCCTGTTTTTCGCAGCTCGGCCACGAATGCTTCATACGCCTCCACCGAAAGCGGCGGCTTTGCCGCGGCGATGAAACTGGGTCTCTTGCCCTTTTTCGTATCGCCGTACAGCGTGAAATTGGACACTACCAGCGCCTCGCAGCCCAGCTCCTCGGCCGAAACGTTCAGCTTGCCGCCGGCGTCTTCAAAGATACGCAGGCCCGCGCATTTCTGCGCCAGCTTTTCGCAGACGTCCAGCGTGTCGGTGTCCCGCACGCCCAGAAGGATCATCAGCCCGCGGCCAATGGCGCGCGGCGCGCCGCCGTTCACAACAACGTCCGCCGCGCTCACGCGCTGGATGACAGCTCTCATCGTTCATTCCTCCGTGCCTTTTTTCCGCTCACACGCGGGTAATGGTGGTGATGCTCTTGATTTTCCTCAGCCGCGCGATGACGGTGTTCAGATGCTCGGTGTTGTTCACGCCGATGGTCAGCGCCATCGTGGCACGGCCGTCGGCCAGCTGCCGTGCCGAGATGGCGTAGCAGGGCAGATGCATCTCCGCGATGAGGCCCGCCACGTCGGCCATCAGGCCGTCGCGGTCCATGGCCGAGATCTCAAGCGAGGATTTGAAGCTCTCCTTCACGCTTTCCGCCCAATGGGCGTTCACCCAGCGGGGCGCGTCGTCGCCCAGAAGGCCGGCCCGCGCGTTGGAACACGAGCGCTTGTGGATGGAAACGCCAAAGCCGCGCGTGATGAAGCCGATGATATCGTCCCCCGGCAGCGGGTTGCAGCACTTTGCAAATTTGACCAGGCAGTTGTCCAGCCCTTCCACAATAACGCCCTCGCTGGATTTCTGCTTTTTGATGGGGACCTGAAGCACCTCGGCAGGGCTTTGTTCCTTGAGCAGCTTCGTGTATTCGTCCTTGATCTTTATCATCAGGCGGGAGAGCTGGATGCCGCCGTAGCCGATGGCCGCGTACAGCTCTTCCGGCGTGTTCAGGCGCTGGCGGCGCGCAAGGTCAGCCATAAATTCGTCGTACTTTTCCTCAGGGATGGTGATGAGGTTGCGGCGCATCTCCTTGTCCAGAGCTGCCTTGCCCTCGGTGATGTTTTCTTCCTTGCGTTCCTTTTTGAACCAGTTGCGGATCTTGTTCTTGGCCTCGCTGGTGGCAACCAGGTTCAGCCAGTCGCGGCTGGGCCCCTTATCCTTGGGGCCGGTTATGATCTCGATGATCTCGCCCGTCACCACCTTGTGGTCTATGGGCACAATTCGACTGTTCACCTTCGCGCCCACCATGCGGTTGCCCACGGCTGAGTGGATGGCGTAGGCGAAGTCGATGACGGTCGCTCCCGCGGGCAGATTGATGACGTCGCCTTTCGGCGTAAAAGCGAACACCTCCTCGGGCAGCAGCTCGCTTTTGATGTCCCGCAGCAGGTCGCCGGCATCCTCGCTCTCCCGCTGGCTTTCCAGAAGCTGGCGCACCCAGGCGATACGGTCGTCCAGCTTATCTTTCGTGCTCACGCCCGCCTTGTATTTCCAGTGGGCCGCCACGCCGTATTCGGCGGTCTGGTCCATCTCCCAGGTACGGATCTGCACCTCAAAGGGAATTCCCTCATGTCCGATGACCGTCGTGTGCAGCGACTGGTACATATTGGGCTTGGGTGTGGAGATATAGTCCTTGAAGCGGCTGGGGATGGGATGGTACATGTCGTGGATGACGCCCAGCGCATTGTAGCATTCGCCCACTGTGTCCAGAATGATGCGCACCGCGTACACATCGTAAATTTCCTCAAACGTGCGGTTCTGCATATACATCTTGCGGTAGATGCCGTATACGCTCTTGATGCGCTTTTTGATGGTGCATTTGTCCATTCCGTTCTCGGCCAGGCGCTCCTTGATGCGGTCCGCAATGCCGCTGATGAACGAATCCGCGCCGCCGTTTTGGGCCAGGAAAGAGGTGATCTCCTCATAGCCCACAGGGTCCAGATACTGCAGGCTGCGGTCCTCCAGCTCCTCCTTTACATTGCTCATACCCAGACGGTGGGCAATGGGAGCATACACCTCCATGGTTTCCAGCGCCTTGTCACGGCGTTTCTGTTCGGGCCAGCCGTCGCCGGTGCGCATGTTGTGCAGCCGGTCGCACAGCTTGATGAGCATCACGCGCACATCCTTGCTCATGGCAAGCAGCATTTTGCGCAGGTTTTCAGCCTGCTGCTCCTCCACTGAGGAAAACTTGATGCGTCCCAGCTTGGTGACGCCGTCCACGAGCAGCGCTACGTCCGGCCCAAAAGCAGCCTTCACGTCCTCCGCCGTGGTCTCGGTGTCCTCCACGGAGTCATGCAGCAGCGCGGCCACCACGGAGTCCGTATCCAAGCCCAGGTCCACCACAAGGCACGCCACGGCAACGGGGTGGCTGACATAGCTTTCGCCGGAAAGGCGCGTCTGCCCCGCATGGGCCGCCGCAGCCATCTCGTAAGCCTTTTCGATGCGCCCGGCGTCGTATGGGCGGCCGGAATCCGCCACGGCCTGCGCCAGGTCTTCAAAAGTCTTTACGGCATTTTTCGCTTTTTCTTCCATCACTGCGCTGCCTCCAGTCTGCGTAAAATCGGCGCGGATGCCAGGTCCTTTTTGCCCGCCGCGGGCACCAGGCACCACCGTGCGCCCTGAGGCGTTTCGCGCTGCTCCAACAGACTCAGCTCGCGCAGCGCCTCCAGCGAGACAAGCGCCTTACCTGCGCCCCGCGCGCCCAGCTTGGCAAACAGCGGGCGCAGGTCGCCCGCCGGCACGCCGTCGCGGGCAGCGCCCACGGCGCGGTACAGCGCCACGGTGTCCGCACGGGCGGGCAGCAGCGCCCGCCGCTGGCTCTCTGTCAGCGGCGCGCCGCACATCAGCGCCTCATACAGCTCCGTGCCCTCCAGGTATGCCTCGTCCAGCCCGGCCGGGCGCAGCTCCTTGATGCGCGCGGAGATCATCGGCCCGTTCTTGCCCTCGAACACCGAAAGGCACACCGCCGCGTCCACCGCGTCACCCACATTGTAACCCAGCGCGCCCGGCCCCTGGCCGAACACCGCCGCATACAGCACTCCGCCGCCCTGCTTCAGGCGCAGGCGCGTGTGCTTGCCCTCGCTGAGGGGATATACTGCGTCGATCACAGCGTTTTCCACAAAAAATACCGGCGTGGGGTTGCCGTGGCCAAACGGCGCGAGCACCGACAGCGCGGCCACGTCCTCTTCTTTCAGGCCGGACAGCGCCAGCGGCGCGTCCAGCCGCAGCGCCGGGCGCTTGAGCACCGGGTGCTCCTGCGCGGCCCACGCGTTGACCGCCTTGCGGAACGCGGGCAGGTTTTCCTCCCGCACAGACAGCCCGGCGGCCAGCGCGTGTCCGCCGAACCGGATGAGCAGGTCTCCGCAGGCGGCGATGGCATTGTACAGCGAAAGGCCCGCGATGCTGCGGCCGGACCCCTTGCCCTCGCCGTTCTCGTCAACGGATACGATGATGGCCGGCTTGCCGAAGCGCTCCACCACGCGGGAGGCCACGATGCCGATAACGCCCTGGTGATAGCCTCGGCCCCACACGACAAGGATACGGTCCGCGCCATAGGTCTCATCCGCGGCAACGCTGTCCAGCACGCCCTGCAAAATATCCTGCTCGGCCTTCTGCCGGGCCGCATTCTGTGCTTCCAGCCCGGCCACAATCGCTTCGGCCTCCTCCGGGTCCTCACACAGCAGCAGTTCCAGCGCGGCGGCGGCGCTGTCCATACGGCCCGCCGCGTTCAGGCGCGGCGCCAGCCCAAAAGAGACATTTTCCGCCGTCAGCTCCTTGCCCCCAAGGCCGCAGGCCTCGATGAGCGCCGCGATGCCCGGACGCTCCGTCTGCTGCAAAAGTGCCAGCCCCGCCTTGACGATGCGCCGGTTCTCACCCTCAAGCAGCATAATGTCCGCAATCGTCCCAATGGCAGCGAGGTCCCCGTAAAAAGGCAGCATCTCGTCCGGCGTGCAGCCGTCCAGGGCCGCAGCCAGCTTGAAGGCCACGCCCGCGCCCGAGAGCGTCTTGCACGGGCTTTCGTCGCCGGGGAGCTGGGGATTCACGATGGCCGCAGCCTCCGGCAGCGTCTGCGGCGGCAGATGATGGTCCGTCACCACCACGTCCACGCCCTGCTCTTTGGCGTGGGCAATGGCCGCATTTGCCGAAACGCCGTTGTCTACGGTGACGATCAGGCTCACGCCCTTGGCGGCCATCAGGTCCACCGCCGTCTCGGAAAGGCCGTAGCCGTCGTCATCCCGGCTGGGCAGCTTATAATAAACGTCCGCACCGGCGGAATCCAGATAGGTATACAGCAGCGCGGTGGCTGTCACGCCGTCCACATCGTAATCCCCGAATACGGCGATGCGTTCGCCGTCGTCGATGGCGCGGTGGATGCGTGCCACGGCCGCCTCCATGCCGGAAAGGAGCATCGGGTCAGACAAAGCGTCCCCGCCGCCGCACACGGCGCGCGCCGCTTCGGGTGTGTCCAGCCCACGGGCGCACATCACGTCGCACACAAGGCGCGGCATGCCCAGCGCCGCGCTGAGCGCGGCGGAGCGGGCTGGGTCGGGGCGGACGGTCTGCCAGGGACGGTAAAACATGGAATGGGTCTCCTTCTCACAAAAAATCACGGTTTTTTCCGGGGCCTTCCCCGGACAGGCGGTTCTGAAAATTACACAGCCGCGGCCGCCGGACAAACGGCGCGTCTCATTTCTGCATCGTAAAGCCGTTTTGCGCCAGCCCCTCCTGGGCCAGCACCGTCTCCAGCGCCGAGATCTCGGCCTGCATATCCACGGCGGTGTTCTGCAAAAGATTGTCCATCAGGCCCCGGAAGGCGGTGGACATAGTGTCCAGCACCTGGGACACCTCGCTCTGGATGCCCGCCGCCACGCTGCTTTCATCGGCATGCGGCGCCACCTCATTGTAGGTATTCAGCAGCTTGACGGCTGTGGGCAGATAATAGCTGCAAAAGCGCCGCGCGTCGTCGGCGCACTCTGGGTGCAGCTTCACCTAGGCAAAGATATCCTCGGTGTGCTCGCGCAGCCGCGCCGCCTTGGCGCGGATGTCGGCGTTTTCAATGCGTGCAAGCTGGCGCTCCAGCTCCCGCAAATATCCGCCGCCGGGCTCATCCTCCGGGACAGGCTCCTGCGCGGCGGGCGCGGGCCGGGGCTGCTCTTTGCCCAGCGGAGCGTCCTGCTGGCGGGCACGCTCGGGGTTCTGTGCGCGCCAGGCGGCATTGTCGGCATAAAAGCAGGCGGTCTCGGCGTCCACAAAGCCCAGCGGAAAATAGCCGCGCCGCACCATGTCGAGCAGGTCGCGTTCCACTTCCTCGGGCTTGCGGCCGCTGGCACGCGCAATATCGGATACCGGGCACACGCGGCGCTCGCCGATGATCGCATCATACAGCCGGAACCGCTTAATCCGGTTCATCAGGGCAAAGCCGGCCTGTGCGGCCTTCCAGCCTCCCGCGGCCAAAAGCGCGGGGATCACAACCAGCATCAGCTCATCTCCAAAGGAAAAACCGTTGCTGATGCACCAGATCACCTCGCTGACACCGCCCAGCGCCGCCACGCCCATCAGCGCGGCCCAAGCGCCGCCCGCAATGCCCGCGCACATGCCCAACAGCTGCTTGCCCCGCAGCGTATCGTTGCTTTGGCGGCCCGGAGCGTCCGGATTCGGCGCACCGCCCGTGCCTGCGGCGCCCTGCGCCTGTGCCCCGGCGGGATAGCTGTACTGCGCGGGCTGCACCTGTGCGCCGCCCTTTCCGGCGGCCCTGTATCCATACTGTGTGCCGCGATGCTCTTTTCCATACGGCGTGCGGCGCACACTTTCCTGGCGCATGCGCGGCACGATGACCAACAACAGAATGATGATAAAAACGAACGCGCCCAAACTCCAGCGCTCCCTTCTTTCCCGCCCGCCCTACCGGCCGAGCAGCTCGTCTTTGGTCAGGCCCTCCTGGGCCAGCACTGTTTCCAGCGCCGAGATCTCGGCGGAAACGTCCATCGCGGTATCCTTCAGCAGGTTGTCCTGCAGGCTCTGGAACGCGGTGTTGATGGTGTACAGGATACCGCAGATATCCGTCTGTATTTCCGCGGCAACAGCACTGCTGTCGGCCTGCGGGTCCACCTCGTTGTAAGTGCGCAGCAGTTTGAGCGTGGTGGGCATGTAGTAGCTGACAAACCTGCGGATCTGGCTCTCGCCGCCGGGGTGCTTTTCCAGCCAGGCGATGATCTGCACTGTCTGCTCCTCGATGCGCTGTACCTGCTCCAGTACGGGCGCGTCGCTGATAAGGCGCTGCTGTTCACGCAGATCGCTCAAAAATGCGCGGCACTCAGCCAGAACGCCCGCCGGCTCCGGCCGTGCGGGCTGCGCCTGCCGCTGGGCCAGATACAGCCGGTACGCCGTCTCGCCCGAAAACAGGCGCGTGCCGTCCGGCGCAAGGTAAACATCCTCATATTTTCCCGAGCTGATCAGTCGGAACAGATCTTTGCGGACGGCTCCCTGGCTTTTGCCTGTAAGCTCCGAAAGCTCCTGCAGTGTGCAGTAGGAACGCTCGCCCAGCACGCTTTGGTATGTGGCGATACGCCGCAGCGTGCGTGATTTGAGAAATGCGCCAAATGCGCCTGCGAAAAACCACAGCGAAATGAACCCTAGGATCAACGCCCCGGCCGGGTCCCCCGGTTCAAAAGCAGAAAACGCGCACGCCGCCAAAATGCCCGCAGGCAGCATCAGGCCGCCCTCCTCGCTGAGCGCGCCGTTTGCCTTTTTTGCATAATCCCGCCGTTTGCGGCGCCGCTTTTCCTTTTCGGCATTTTTCTGTGCCTGGGCGATGGCGCTCTGGATGCCCTGCACGCCGTCCCTGGCCGCAGAGCCCAGGTCTTTCACGGTACGCTGCACGCTTTCGTTGTCCCGCAGCGAGGTACTCACTTCTCGCGCGGCGTCCTGCAGCGCGGCCGCCACGGTTCCGATGGTTTCCTTCACTTCTTTTTCAATGCTTCTGCCCAGGTCGTCCTCCGGGCTTTTGCGTCCATTTCCGTTGTACGGGTCGTTCATAGGTTCCTCCGATATGGTGGATATTCGATTTTTCCGTCGGGTTCCAGCCTCCCGCTCAAGGTGCGGGAGAAAAATTCTGCGCCACGCGTGCGGCGGCCCGCAGGCCATCCACTGCCGCGGACATGATACCGCCCGCGTAGCCTGGCCCCTCGCCGCAGGGCCAAACGCCCCGCACATCGGTGCTCTCGCCGTTTTCATCCCGCGGCAGGCGCACGGGGCTGGACGTGCGCGTCTCCAGCCCGGTGAGCACCGCCTCCGGCGCGGTATAGCCGCGCAGCTTCCGCTCAAAGGCCGAAAGCCCTGCGCGCAGAGCGCCCGTAAGCTCGCCGGGAAGCAGGCTGCCCAGATCACAGGCTGTCACGCCGCGCGGGTAGGTGGGCTTCACCACGCCGGCGTACAGCGTGCCTGCGCCTTCCAAAAAGCTGCGCACATTTTCGGCAGGCGCCGCGTAGCCACCGCCGCCCGCCGCGTACGCCCGTGCCTCCAGCTCCCGCTGAAACGCAATGGCGCGCCGTGCATCGCCGCCGAAATCCGCCTCGTTCACACTCACCACCACGGCGGCGTTGGCGTTTTCTCCATCCCGCGCGTGCAGGCTCATGCCGTTGGTCACTGCGCGGCCCGTTTCGCTGGCGGCCGCCACCACGCTGCCGCCCGGACACATACAGAAGGTGTAAACGCACCGTCCGCCCACATGCTGGGAAAGCTGGTACTCGCCCCTGGGCAAAGCCGGATGGCCCGCCGCATCGTGGTAAAGGCTTTCTTCAATGCGGCGCTGCAGGTGCTCGGCCCGAAAGCCCACCGAAAAAGGCTTTGCCTGCAGAGTAAAACCCGCGCCGTCCAGCATTTCAAATGTATCCCGGGCTGAGTGCCCCGGCGCGAGCAGCAGCGCACCGCAGGGCAGCTCGCCCTGCGGCGTGCACACCGCCGCAAGCCGCCCGTCCCGCACGCGCAGGCCGGTGAGCGGCGTGTTGAAAAGCACCTTCCCGCCCAGCGCCTCGACCTCCCGCCGGATAGACACAATAACATCCCGCAGCGCATCGGTGCCGATGTGCGGCTTCTGCTTGTAGGCAATATCCCGGGGCGCGCCATGCGCCAGCAGCGTCCGGGTGACAAAAGCACACAGCGGGTCGTTGATGCGTGTGGTGAGCTTGCCGTCTGAAAACGTACCCGCGCCGCCTTCGCCGAACTGGATATTGGCGTTTTCGTCCAGCAGGCCCGCCGCGTTGAAGCGCTCCACCGCCTGTGCGCGCTGCTCCATGGCCGGCCCCCGCTCCAGCACGATGGGCCGGAACCCCTGCCGCGCCAACAGAAGCGCCGCAAACAGTCCCGCCGGGCCAAAGCCGCACACCACCGGCGGATGCGCCAGCGGCCGTGTGCCGTTATGCACAGTAAATGCGGCGGGCGCCGCTATTGAAACATAGGGCGCAAAGCGTTCGAACGAACGCTCCGCACCCTCGTCGGCAAGTTCCAGGGCAACGGTGTACACAAGGCTGGGCCTTCCATGCCGTGCGTCCACCGAAAGCTTCGCAATGCCCGTATTTTTTATGCCGTGACGCGGCAGCCCTGTTTTTTTCAGGGCCGCCGCCACAGCCTCCTGTTCGCCCGCCGCAAGCGGCAGGCGGATATCTCTCACCAGCAGCATCGTCACTTCACCGTGATGTCGCACAGCACGGAGTACGCCCCCGTGGCGAACACCGTCTTTGTGCCCGTAACGATGATCTGCGCGCTGAATTGCTGCTGTCCGCTTCCCTTTACCGTAATATTCTGCGCCGAGGCGTCCACCTGTGCGATGACGTCCGATGGCGAGATGGCCGCCAGCTCCTCGGCCTCGCCTACCAGCGTTACATTGTTGATGCTTTCGGTGATGACCTTCACATCCACACCGGAGGGCGCGTTCACCACGCGGATATCGCTCACCGTGATGGCGCGCGGCTCGCCGTAGCCGCTGGTATCAAAAGTAACTGTGGCCTCCTGCACGTCATCCACATTCACAAGTCCTTCGCTCAGCTGGATCTTCAGTGTCTCGGCCTTGCCCAACTGGACCCGCGCCAGGTTGATGAAGCCCGCGTTCACGCTTTCGATGCCGTCCACCGTATCCGCCGCACCGGCGATGCGGATGGTCGCCGGGGAGATGCTGGCGTTCAGCTCGGCGGGGTCGTATCCGGCCGGCACATTGCTGAACTCAAACTTCAGCGGCACCTCCTTCAGCTTCAGTACAGGGATCGTCACCTCCACCTGTTCACCCTCCAGCACCGTGATGCTGCTGTCTGTGATGGCATGGCCGTCCGCGTCCAGAAATTCCAGCGCCGCGCTGTCCAGCATCGTGCGGTCGCGCTTTTCATCGCTCTCCACGCGGGCCACCACCCGCGCCACGCGCGCCAGTTCGTCCACAGGCCCGCGCAGCGTCACCTCGGCGGGGGAGGCCTGCTTTTCGCCCAGATAATACCCCTCGGCCGGGTCCACGCTGGCTTCCACTTCCACGGTGAATTTCTGCGTGCCGATCTGCGCAAACGTCACATCCACATATGCGGGCGAGATGGAGTCGATATCAAATTTTGTCAAAGACGTATCCGCGCGGCGCGCCTGCAGCCGCAGCGTGTATTCGCCGGGCATGCCCGAACGGGAAACCTCGGTATAATCGGGATACACGACGATGTCAGATTTATCCACGCCTCCGATGGCGCTGCTGTCGCCGGAGACCACCACGCTCACCTTGATGTCATCACTTTTCACAATGTCCAGGGATGCTCCTGTATACAGCGCTGAATTGTAATCATAAGAAACGCTGACCCCGGTGATCGTATAGGTTTTATTCGGCTCCTGCGCTATGACAACAAGCCAAAGCAGCACGGCCAGCATTGCGGAAACCGCCATTGCAAACCACCGGTTGGAAAACAGTTTTTCAAACCGGCCCATGGGTTTGGCCTGGGAGGACGCGTTCGAGGGAGCGTTATTCGTGTTGTTTTTCATGCTTTCTCCTCCAGAACGGGCGTTTTTTCTCTTCGACGGCCGGCGGGACCATGTCACCCTCCAGCAGGTTGAACAGATTCTGCCTGTCCAGCCGGCGGATGAGCACGCCGTTTTTGGCCAGCGAGATGATGCCGGTCTCCTCGCTCACAACCACGACAACCGCGTCGGAATTCTCGCTCATGCCAAGGGCCGCGCGGTGGCGCGTACCCATGTCCTTGCCGATCTCCAGGTTGTTTGAAAGCGGCAAAAAGCAGCCCGCGGCCTCGATACGGCCGTCGCGCACAACAACGGCGCCGTCGTGCAGCGGCGTGCCTTCATAGAATATCGTGCCCAGCATCTCCGGCGTAATATCGGCGTTGAGCACGGTGCCTGTTTTGATGATCTCGGAAAGATTGGTGCGGCGCTCCAGCACCACCAGCGCGCCCGTGCGGGAATCGGCCAGCTGCTCGGCGGAATCGCACACCGCCACGATGGCGCTCTGCCATTTGGCGCGCAGATCCCCCGGGTCCGCCTTGCCTTTGAACAGCTGCATGCCGAACAGGCTTGTGCGTCCCACCTGTTCCAGCGCGCGGCGCAGCTCCGGCTGGAACACCACCACCAACGCAATGATGCCGAAGCTCATGATACTGTTGATGAGCCACGCCAGTGTGCGCATGCCCAGCAGATTTGCCACGGCATACGCCAGCAGCACGGCAATGATGCCCTTTGCAAGCTGCGCGGTGCGCGTCTGGCGCACCAGCGAGATGGCCTCGTAAATTAAAAACGTCACCACGAGGATGTCCAAAAGATCCACGATGGGGTTAAAATTCCCCTTGACGTTCAATATGAAATTATACCAGATGGACTGTAACTGCTCCGTCACCTTCCGGCCTCCGTTCCGCCGCCCCGGCATGCCGGGGAAATTAAAAATTCGCCGCGCTCCTCTGCCGCGCGCGGCTGCGCGGCCCGCCATCTGCACGCTGCGGAGAAACCCAAACAAGCCATTGATCCGTACCCTGTTTCCAGGCTTCCGCTCCGCTTTCGGTCTGCATCTGCCAAACGGATATATTATACCATATTTCTAAGCTCGCACTTCGCGTACCGCTCGTGTTCACTAAGAAACATGGTATCTATGCCGCTAGGCTCATGCTTCGCCTGCGGCTCGCATTCACCAACCGGACATATTATACCATGACGCTGCAAAGCGGCCTCAACAAAACCGCACCTGCTGCGGTTTTGCATGGTTCAATGTTCTCAAAGCCCTGCGCACCGGCACAGGGGCGCGTGCAACGCACACGCGCAGCCGCGCAAACGGCGGCTTTGAGGTTATGGCTATACCATATTTCCAAGCTCACACTTCGCGCACCGCTCGTGTTCACTAAGAAACATGGTATCTACACCGCTAAGTTCATACTTCGCCTGCGGCTCGCATTCGCTAAACGGACATATTATACCATAAATATGGCCGCCGCAAAAGAGTTTTACCGCAGAAAAGCACGGCGCGCGCATATTTTTACGCTTCGTCCCGCATGCGCCCTCATATCCGGCGAAGCAGGCACACGCTGTGTGCGGCAATGCCCTCGCCGCTGCCTGTGAAGCCCAGCTTTTCCTCCGTGGTAGCCTTGACGGAAACATCCTCTGCGGGAATGCCCAGCGCCGCCGCCAGATTTTCCCGCATTGCGGGGATATGCGGCGCCAGCTTTGGCGCCTGGCACAAAAGCGTAGCGTCGATGTTGCCTGCCGCCCAGCCCGCGCGCGCCAGCACACGGCCAACCTCCTGCAGCAGCGCAATGCTGTCCGCGCCCTTGTAAGCGGGGTCGGTGTCGGGGAACAGCTTTCCGATATCACCCAGCGCGGCCGCGCCCAGCAGCGCGTCCATCACCGCATGCGTCAGCACATCCGCGTCCGAATGGCCAAGCAGCCCCTTTTCATACGGCACCGTCACACCGCCTAAAACCAGCGCGCGGCCTTCCACCAGCCTGTGTACGTCATATCCATGCCCGATGCGCATGCCGTTCCCTCCGTTTTTTTCCGGCGCGGGCAGATCCTCCCGCGTAGTGATCTTGTAGTTTGCGTAATCGCCCTGTGTCAGCCGCACAGGCAGGCCCGCCAGTTCAAAGGCCGAACAGTCGTCCGTCACTGCGTCACAGCACACCTGCGCCAGCACTTGCCGGTACAGCGCGGTGCGAAAACACTGCGGCGTCTGCACGGCGTACAGCTTTTCCCGCGCGGGCGTTTCCACCACGAGGCCGTCCGCCGCCACCTTTACGGTGTCCTTCACCGGGACGGCCGGCGCAGCTGCCCCTGTTTCATACGCGGCCTCCAGCGCATCCCATATCACCTGAGGCGTGACGAACGGGCGCGCCGCGTCGTGGATGGCCACATATTCCGCATTCACCGCATCCAGGCCCGCACGCACGCTCTGCACGCGCGTGGCACCTCCAGCTACGGTCTTTGCGGGCTTGGCGCAGGCCGCGGCCAGCAGCGCTGCCTGCGGAGCGTTTTCTCCCGCCACCAATAGGATCTCGTCTATGGCCGGGTGCATATCGAACGCGCGGACGCTCTTTTCCAAAACTGTGCCGCCGTCCAGCGGATAGGCCAGCTTGTCGAATCCCATCCGGCGGGACGCCCCCGCCGCCACGATAACCGCCGCCACTGTATGCCCATGTACCATCGCGCTCATCTCCTTTTTTAATAATGGGAAGGCTGCTGTTTTGACGGCCGCCCTGAATCTCTGTGCCGCCTATACCCAACGCCCATTCCGGACGCCGCAAAGGCCGGTGCCTGGGCGGCGGTCTCGACTCTCTGCGCCGCCTGAACCTCACGCATGTTTTGCCGCTTCAAAAGCCGCCTTCTCAAGCAGCTTCATCCGGCCTTGCTTCGCGGCGGTCAATGCGGTCTTTCATCTTTTTTGTGCTCGCGCCGTTCCTCCCACAGCATCGCCGCCGCAAGGAGCGGCCCCTGTGCAAGCTGCGGCAGAATGGCCCCCAGCGCGCCCTCCATGGAAAATGCCGCTGTCCCCGCAACAGCGGCCAACATCGCCGCCACCCGCAGAAGATACCAGCCCGTTACCGCTGTGCCGTCTGGCGCGGCGGCCCATGCTTTGCAAAAGCAGGCCAGCGCCGCGGCCGAAGCCGCCACACCAATACACCAGCCGGCCGCAAGCCAGCCCCGCGCGCCGGAGCGCGCGTATAATGCCGCCCCTGCCATCAGCGCCGATACAAGCGCGTTCCACAAAAACGCATTTCGGAACACCCGTCTGCGGTCCATCGCGCCGCCGCCTTTCCCTGTTTCTTCTGTTCTTCATTCCACATGGATATAACGCCGAACATGCCAAAACGTCTTCGCTGCATTTTTCAAAAGCAAAGGCTCGCGTCAGAACAGAGACTCCTGCTCACAGCTGTCCGCGCCCGTGCCGCCCATGGATGCAAGCTGCTCCAACAGCACGCCGCGGCTGTTTGGCAGCGTCCCCTCGATGACCTTTTCCAAAAGCTCCTCCAGCGCGGCGCCCACAGCCACGCCCTCGCGAATGCCCGCCGCCAGCGCGTCTGCGCCGTTCACGGCCAGCATCGATCGATCGTAGCACGCGCCCGTGGCCAGCGTCCGGCCGAGCGCCGCGGCAAAATCCCGCAGGTCATCCTGCCGCACGCCGTCGCCGTGGGCTACGGCCCGGGCCGCCTGCAGCAGCGTCAGGCCCCGCAGCACTTCCGGACCCAGCGTGTGCAGCCACCGCCGAATGACGGGAGGCAGCGCCTGCAGCGGCGCGTCGGCGTACAGCGCAAGCTGCGCCGCAATTTCCGCTGTTTTTGCGTCCGGGCACAATATTGCGGCCTGCTCCGGTTCCACGGCACAGAACAGCAGGCCCATACGCACCGTCAGATCGTCCGGCGCGGCCTGAATAGCGCTTACCGCATTTTCCCACGCCGCGTCCGACACATGAGACAGACAGGGCAGCAGCGGCTCGAACAGCGCGCGGTAATTGCGCAGCACACGCGCCACATGACGGCCGCAGAGCATTTTGCAAAATTCCGCCCTGCTGCGTTCTATGGCGACCTCCGTCAGTGCGCCGCATTTCGCCAGCGCGGCAGCGGCCGTCTGCGGCTCCACAGAAAAGCCCATGGTGGCCGCAAAGCGCGCCATGCGCAGCACGCGCAGCACGTCCTCGGAGAAGCGGCGCGCCGGTTCGCCCACGCAGCGCAGGCGTTTTGCCGCAAGGTCTGCCGCGCCGCCGAAGGGATCGATCAGCCCGGCTGCGGGCGAATAGGCCATGGCGTTGACGGTAAAATCACGCCGGGCCAGGTCGTCGGTGACGCTGCGCACGAATCGCACGCTGTCCGGACGGCGGTGGTCGGAGTACGCGCCGTCGGTGCGGAAAGTCGTTACCTCATAGGGCGTGTGCTCCAGCAGCACTGTTACGGTGCCGTGGCGTATGCCCGGCGCCGAAAGACATTTCCCGGGAAACGCCGCTTTGATCTCCCCGGGGCGGGCGGAGGTGCACACGTCCCAGTCGTGGGGCGCGCGCCCCATCAGGCTGTCCCGCACGCAGCCGCCCACCGCAAAGGCGGAATGCCCCTGCTGCTGCAGCGTGCTTAAAATGCTGCGCACCGGTGCGGGCAGCAAAATATCCACTTCCACGCGCGCGCCTCCTTTCCGTGCCGATTTCTGCGGTAATAGTATAGCATAAAATACGCATAGAAAAAAGGACGCATAAAAGAATATCCATGTAAAAAAGCTTCACCTCTCCCCGCTTTGGGTTAAAGTGAAGCCTTATATCTTAAAGCTATTTTCCTTTTGTTAAAATTTTATCGCAAGATGGATATATTGTTTCTTATTTCATTGCGTCTTTTATACAATCCATGCAAAACAATGCATCTCCATCTATATATTTATTACATTCTATACATTTGTTTGAGTGTAAAACACAACAGTTCGTATCACCAGAAGAGGCTATATAATTATTGCACCCATTTACAACACATTTTGTTGTTGCTGTTCCGTATTTATTTGTAAATCTTTCATATATTCTTTCACCATTTTTATAAATAGTGCTTTCATACACATTCCATGTATCCCCATTGGATTCATAATTTTCCGTTACAATAATCCTATCGCCAATTGTTCCAACTGCACCAAATATTGTTTTATCTAATTCTTTCTCAAATGCAAACATCTGTTCATATGATAAAGAATCAAAATTTGAACTTATAACAGTCATATGGAAAATTTGGAATCCTGCATCATCTTTTTCACCGCCACTAACAGCAATAGAAACATTTCGTAACCCATATGATTCACATTTTTTAATAACCGTGTTCGCTACTGCATCTTTCACTTGTTCCGAAGAGACACCACATCCGTATAGACTTAAAACAAGTATCAGCATAATAAAACAACATGTGAATTTTTTCAATTTGTTGTTTTCCATTCCACTTTCTCTCCTTTGTCATTTATTAATGGCTGTAATCTTTCTACAATTTATATATACCATGCATTTTGACTTGTGTCAACAGTCAAATAATGTTTTTCACAAGGTTTATTAAGGTTTTAAAACCTCATACTATTATTATGAGGTGCAATATATGGATAAAGCATACAAAGAAAGCTACCGTAAACTCGGCTTAAATATAGCTTTCTATCGGAAAGACAGAGGGCTTACACAAATGCAGCTTGCTGAACTTCTTGACATTGACCGCAGCCACATGAGCGCAATCGAACTGGCAACGGTCGGCGTTTCTTTAGATGTAATCTTCAAGATGTGCAATATTTTAAGTGTCTCTCCAAAAGATTTATTCGATTTTCGCAGTTAAATGAAAAAGACGTGTCGCATCTGCGGCACGTCCTTTTTTCGCCTCAAATTCTCACCCTTTTGCAACGCAACAAAAAACTCCTCTCATTACAGGGCGGTCCACACCCAATAAATCAAGGAGTTTATAGGTTCTGTCAAAAACAGTTTATCGTTTTGAATGTTGGCTCACGACCGTAAATCTTGTATAACCGCATTTGCCGCCGTTTCTCGCTGTGCTTCAAAAACGGCTGTGTCAAACCGTTTTCACGCCGTGCGGTGGCTCTTTTTGTCCAGCCGCATCTTGTCCGCTATCATGGCGATGAATTCCGAATTCGTCGGCTTGCCCCGCAGGTTGTGGATCGTATAGCCGAAATAGCTGTTCAGCGTGTCCACATCGCCGCGGTCCCACGCCACCTCAATGGCGTGGCGGATGGCCCGCTCCACACGGCTGGCCGTAGTGCCGTTGCGCTTTGCGATCTCCGGATACAGGCGCTTTGTAACGCTGTTGATATAATCCTGGTTTTCCATTGTCATCAGGATGGCGTCCCGCAGGAACTGGTAGCCCTTGATGTGCGCAGGCACGCCGATCTGGTGCAGGATCTCCGTCACGGTGCACTCGTCGTCCACCACAGGCTGTGCAGCCGCATGGCGGCCCGCCGCCGTGCGGGCACGCGCCGCCAGCACCTCGGGGTCAAAGGGTTTTTGGAAGTAGAACGAAAAGCCTTTTTTCATCATTTCGCTTTCCAGCGCATCGTCCGTGAAACTGCCGGTGACGAAAAACACGGTCTTTCCGCCGCCTGCTTCGTCGTACCGCTGTTTTACCGTCAGCGCGTCCAGGCCAGGCATGAACGCATCCAGCAGCACGGCATCCGGCTTTTCCGCCGAAAGGGCCGCCAGCGCCTTCGCACCGTCCTTTTCACACACTGTCACCGCGATGTCCTGCGCCGCCAGCGTCTCGGCGCACAGCCTGGTAAGCTCCGGGGATAATTCCGTCATCAGCAGTTTAACTTGTTCCATTTTTTCGTTCCTCCATATGGTTATTTCTCTCAGGTTCGAGGGTTTCCCGCTCATTTCCTCAACGACCTAAATTCTACCATATATTCCCATATAATGCAACAGTTTCCATGAAAAGAATTCCATATTTGGTAAGAAAAATCTGTTTCGACACAAAATACAGTGGTTTGGCAAAAGCCGCTGTTTCCGGCCCAAAAACGCGCAGCACCGCACATCCCGGGCTTTTTCGCGCTTTTTTACGCCGCCTCGCGCTGGGCCGCCGCATCTGCAGACTGCACCATATTTTCCGCAAAAATGCCGTAGCCCCGGGTGGGGTCGTTTACCAGCACATGCGTCACCGCGCCCACCAACCGGCCGTCCTGCAGGATGGGGCTGCCGCTCATGCCCTGCACGATGCCGCCTGTGGCGGTGAGCAGGCGGGGGTCTGTCACGCGCACCACCATGTTGCGGTTGGGATTGTCAGACGAAAGAGCGATTTTTTCAATGACGGCGGTATAACGCTTCGGCTCCTGGCCTTCAATGGTCGTAATGATTTCCGCATCTCCGGTATTGACCTCCTGCGCCAGAGCGACCTCTGCTTCGATGCCTTTCATATAGCTTTTCACACTGCCGTAAACGCCAGTCTCGCCGTTCACGGTGATGGTCCCCGTCGGCACGCTGGTAAGGAAACGGCCTTTCAGCTCGCCGGGGCTGCCGGCGCTGCCCGCCACCGCGCCCGTGATCTCCACCGGCACGATCTCGCCCTTGAGCAGCGAGATCGTGGTGCCCGTATCCACATCGTGGATGGAATGACCCAGGCCCGCGAAAGTGCCCGTGGTGTTGTCCACAAAAGTGAGCGTGCCGATGCCTGCGGAGGAATCCCGCACCCACATGCCTGTGCGCCAGCTGTCGGTGGTGGAATCCTTCACAGCGGTAAGCAGCACGGATTTCTCCACGCCGTCCCGCACATAGACCACCTCGGCGGGCGCGCCCGCCAGTCCCTGCAGCGCCGCCGCCACATCCTCGTTTGTTTTGGTGTCCCTCCCCGCGATGGAGGTAATAACGTCGCCCATGCGCAGGCCGGCCGTTTTGGCCGGATTCTGATACCCCGTGGACGTGTAAATATCGCTGAAGCCCACTACCATCGCGCCGTTGGCGAACATTTTGATGCCGAAGGGCGTACCGCACACCTGTACCACACGCCGCTCCACCACCTGCGCGCGCACGGTCTTTACCGGCACGATTCCCGCGATGGTAAGATCCGCGTTATAGGACGAGCCCCCCGAAAGGCCCGCCACCTCGCCTGTGGATGCGGCCGCGGCCGCGCGCACGAACGGCATGCCCGCAATGGCAATGTCCCCGCCCGCCGTCACAAGAAAGGTGTCGGGCAGAAGCGTGCCGATGTACAATGCGAAGATAAATACGATCACCACGCATCCGGACGTGATAAAGCAGCTCCATTTGATGAATTTTTCCAAAGTGGTTCCCTCCCTTGCGCCCGCGGCCCGGCAAACGCCCTCCCGCCACTGTATGCGCAATGTTCCGTTTTTGTTAGTATTCGCACGGAAACAGGGAAATAAACACGGGAAAAACACTCTGTACACGAAAAAGCGCGCCGGACGAAGAATTCGTCCGGCGCGCTCCGATGCTTTTTTACAGGAACAGCTTTTTGACGCGCCGCAGCACGGCCATGATGACCGGCCCCGCCAGCACCGCAATGGCAACAGGTACAAGGTCCGCGCCCAGCACGGCCGCCGTGCCGAAAAAGCCCTGAACCATGGGCAGATACACGCTGACTACCGTTGCGGCCACGGAGGTAAATGCCGCCGCCAGCAGCGCCGGGTTGCCACGGAAATCCAGCCCCTCTCCCCTGCATTCAAAAATATGCAGCATCTGGGAAAACACAATGGTCAAAAAGCACGCGCTGCGGGCAACGATCAGGTCTCCGCTGGTGGCCAGAACGGCCCAGTATGCCCCGCAGGAGGCCATGCCCAGCATCATGCCGCGTATGACGATGGTGCGCGCCAGCCCGTGGGCGAACAATCCCTCCGTTTTTGGGCGCGGCTTGCGCTTCATAATGTCGCGGGCCGGCGGCTCCATGCCCAGCGCGATGGCGGGCAGGCCGTCGGTGAACAGGTTCACCAACAGGATCTGGATGGGCAGCAGCGTCACGGGCAGATGCAGCAGCATGCCGAACAGCATTCCCAGCACCTCGCCCAAATTGGAAGTGAGCAGGAACCGGATGAACCGGCGGATATTCTGGTAGATGACGCGGCCCTCCTCCACGGCGGCCACAATGGTTGCGAAATTATCGTCCAGGATGACGACGCCCGAAGCCTCCTTCGTCACGTCCGTCCCCGTGATCCCCATGGCGACGCCGATATCCGCCTCTTTTACGGCCGGAGCGTCATTGACGCCGTCT